>ERZ856578.296-NODE-296-length-103796-cov-5.914722_pt1 | contig 103796 bp, 76 predicted proteins | sample MGYA00514384_ERZ856578 | MGnify/ENA primary metagenome ERZ856578 (study PRJEB29103, sample SAMN06111958) | human gut metagenome | biome: human gut; feature: ankylosing spondylitis patient; material: healthy_person | host: Homo sapiens | place: China:Hangzhou... | reverse complement strand
AGATTGAGTTTTATTATATCAAGCATAAATATTCCAATGATGATTAACACCGGAGCAATCAGCATTTCCCCGTATTTGCTTACAGCTTTTTGCACCATAAACATACTTGCGCCCTCACGAAGAATAGGAATAAGAATAAAGCCAAGAACCGTATAGGTCACTATTCTGCCGAAAGTGTAGAGCAACCCGTTTATAAAAATCCGGTGACGGTTTTCTATATCCTTGCTTATAAATCCTATTGCCGTTATGTTTGTAGCAAGCGTGCACGGGCTAACTGCCGTTAAAATCCCCAATATAAAGGCTGTAATAGCGGGAACAGAACTGCTATCTAATAATGATTGAAGAAAGTCCATCTTACAACTGTTTTAACAATTCGTCAATCTTGCTTTTAATTCCCTCTTTAAACTTGTCCGGTGCATTTCTCGCATTGGAGAAACTAAACTCGGTCATATTGTTTACATTCTCTTTTCCGTCTTTCCAGCCATTCACAAACAAAGACGACCATGTAACTTCGTACTTGTCTGCAATCGCTTCATTCTCTTTCTTAGAAATATCTACTACTTTGTAGATAATCTTGCCATTTGCTTTTTCTTGGGAATAAAGACTATCCAAAAGGGCTACTGTATTGGCTTCAATCGCCCTGCAAGTGATACATCGTTGCGCTCCATGAAAATAGAGAACTTCAATGCGGTTAGGCTGTATTTCTTCCGCTTTGTTTTCCTCGTTTTTTTTCTTTGAACCATTTCCACAGGACATTAAGACCAGCATCGCAATCAGTAGATAAAATAACTTTCTCATAGTTCATTTTTTATTTGGTTATCAACTATTTTACTTCCGAAAGGGACAATCTTTTTCCGGCTGATACAACTTTTCCGTCAATCACCAAAGCCGGAAGACCTAAAATGTTGTACTCCATGATTTTCAATAAATCTTCTTCCTTGATTAGTGTTGCATCGCAGCCTAATTCTGAAATAGCTTGTTTAGTGGTTTCATACAATGCTTTACAGCTTGAACACCCGGTTCCTAATACTTTGATTTCCATTTCTAATTCTACTTTAAAGTTAATATAATAATCGTAATTCGTAGAACTACGAACAATGATTTTAAAAAAAGGTGCTGTTATTCACAGCACGATGTACCTTTACATTGGCAATCCCCCAAAAAAGTAGTAAATAACTTTCGTGCGAGTTCCCAATTTTCCCGGTTGATACAATATCGTACTTTTGGCGTTTCTATTTCTCCTTGAATTAAGCCAGCTTCTTTCAGTTCTTTCAAATGTTGAGAAACGGTTGCCTTAGCGATAGGCAGCACTTCGTGTATATCACCGAAGAAGCAACTTTCTTGATTTGCTAAAAAAGCAAGAATAGCCATTCGTGCGGGATGTCCCATTGCTTTGGCAAAACGAGCAATCTGTTCCTGCTCTGTTGTGTACTGTTTCTCTTTCACTTCAATTCTCCTTTTTTTAATTTGTTGTTCGCAAAACTACGAACAATGTTTTTAATAGCCAAATTATGCGGCATATTTTTTTCGGATAGAGGGTACCCTTTTGTTAAGGAACTGGTAGAATTTCTCAATAGTACTGACCTAACCTTAAAAGTTTTTTAGATAAAAACTTTTGGAGAATGAAGCAGTTTTATGAAACATATAGAGAATCCGCATTTCTCTCACTGGTGGCGAGAGAAATGTACTCCGAAATCACTAATAACTTCAAAGACAATTATATATTTGAAAGTAACGAGGCTTTAAATGAATTTTTATCATTTGGATATCTTGGGCCAAGTTATTGAATCGGTTTTATGTGCAATTATAAAAGTTGGTGCTTATGGTGGCAGAAAAACAAAGGAAAGAGTAGGGAACTGATAATAATTAAAAAATCCCAGTATGTCTTGCACATCGTTCCGATCAGGAAAACCAAGAAGATTAGAACTGAGGAGGAATGATATGCTTGAGACACTGAGGCTCAGATTAGTGGGGCTTTTTATTAGCCATCAATATTCTGACTTTTATTAAATTTGCTTGGACTTACATTATAATATTTTTTAAATACTTCGCGGAAGTATTTTGTATCCGAGAATCCGACTATGTCGGCAATCTCCGTTATTGTATATTCACCCTGTTTCAGCAATTGTGCGGCATGTTGCAGACGTATCATCCGGATATAATCAGCCGGAGCATAGCCGGTCAATGCTTTTAATTTGTTGAAGAAACTTGTACGGCTCATGTGATGCTGACTACTGAGTATGTCCACATTGAAATCCGGATTTCCCATGTTGTTTTCTATGCACTCCTTGACAGAGACTATGAATTTCCAGTCCAAAGTATTGGTGCAGTTGGACGGAAGATTCTGTTTTTCATCTTCGATACTGTTATAAACCTGACGGAGCATCGTGCGATTTGCAAGTATGTTTTTGACCGTTGCCTTGAGTATCCCTACGCTGAAAGGTTTTGTGATGTAGGCATCTGCTCCAATTTCCAGTCCTTCGAGCATGTTTTTTTCATCTCCCAGCGCAGTCAGCAAGATGACTGGAATATGTGACATTTCAAGGTCGCCTTTTATAACTGAGCAGAGTTCATCACCACCCATCTCGGGCATCATTATATCGGATATAATGAGATTCGGATTAAATTCCCGTATTATGACAAGCGCATCCTTTCCATTTGGACAGGACTGGATATTATAACTCGTTCTGAACATATCAACAAGATAATTACGTAAGTCATCATTGTCCTCTACTATCAGGATACGTTGTAAAGAACCGTTTACCTGGGATATTTCTATGGACGGTTGATTTGAAGCACTATCAGGTATGATAATCTCCGGACATTCATCCGGTGTCTTGGGAGATATGAATTTTGCCTTATGGAGATGGCTGTTTCCTTTCGGGAAGGTAACTTGTACACAGGTCCCTTGATGTTCAGTACTCTGAATTTGAATCTTGCCTTTATGTAATCTGACCAGCTTGTATACCAGCATCAACCCGATTCCGGCGCCTGTCACTTTGAGGTTGATAACGTTGCTCCCCCGGAAATAATTCCTGAACAGTTTCTTCTGTTCACATGCGGGAATACCGATTCCGGTATCTTTCACTTCGATGCTCCAGGAGTTCGCTTCCTCGCAGGCATAAATATGTACGCTGCCACCTTCAGGTGTGTACTTCAGTGCATTGGACAGGATATTCTTCAGAATAGATCCCATCTTGTCACTGTCAAACCACACATTCAGATAGTTAAAATTGCTTTCGTAAACAAACCTGACATGTCTCATTTCAGCATATTTACGGAAAGTGGCACAAACATTATCCATATAGGAGTTCAATTCGTATTCGGAAACATAAAGGTGGGAAGAGTAGACACCTACCCGTTCGAAATTTATCAGGTTGGTCGTTAACTGGAGCAATGTATTTACATTTCTAAGGGCCATATTCATGTGCGGTAATGCTTGTTCCTTTACCATACAATTTTCTACGACTTCCTCCAGTGGAGCCTTTATCAATGTGAGCGGGGTACGTATGTCATGGGCCGTATTAATGAAGAACCGTGTCTTCTCATCCGAAATCTTCTTCTGTTTGTGTAGCATGATGATACGGAATATGATACCCATAATCAGCACCAGCAGGATCGCATATACCGCCATGGCCCATACACTGGCCCATGCTGGAGGCGTTATGATAATCTGAATGTTTCTGGTCTCATAGGTCTTATATTTTTCCTCATTGGATACGGCACGAATCTGCAAAGTATAATCGCCGGGCGGCAGATTTCTTACAATAATCCGGTTGTCTTGGCTCGGACGGCTCCATTCTTTATGAAAACCGTCAATTTTCCATGAATAAAGAATGTTGGAAGGATAATCATAATTAATGGAAGTTACATCAAGAGAAAAGGAGTTTTGTCCGTAAGTCAATTTTAACCGGTCAGTCTCGTCAATATCTTTTTCCAGCGGAGAGCCGTCATCACCAGGATAAACGGGATGATAGGCTATCATAAAATCGCGCAATAACAAACGGGAGTAATGCGGTTCCGGTATCTGTATGTCTGTTGGGAACCTGACAGCCCCGTTATTGCTACCAAAAACAAGTGTGTTTTTGCTATAGGTTGTAGCAGAGCCGGTATTAAAATTGACACTCATCAATCCTTGTTCCCGTGTCCAATTGCGGAAGGAGTGTTCTTCAGGCGAGTAAATGGTAATTCCGTTTTCTGTACCCATGAGGAGACTCTTGTCCTGACGTGGGAGAATTGTATAGATATTATCGGAAATCAGTGCACAGTTGTCTGTATGATATTGATGGATGAACTTCTTTTTATCGATGTCATATATAAGCAGTCCAGCTCCACGAGTGCCGATATATAGGATACCGTCATTCCTCTGGTATAATGCACATATATAGGGAGATTCAACGGGCAGGTCAACATATTGGTAAATCCCGGATTCCTTGTCAAGCTGATAGAGCCCCATTCTTGTACCGATCCACATATGCCGGGTGTCTTTCTCTTGAATAGTGGTGATGGAGTTTACTCCCGGATATAGACGCACTCTTTTAGTCTCAAGATTAATGCGTTTCAGGTGATAATATCCACCGGACCAGACATCACCGTCCGAATCTTTCTTAATGTCAAATATGTATTGGTCGGGACGTACTCCCGCAATAGTAGCAGGAGAGAGGTGGCTGAGCTTAAACCCTTTCTTTTTTTCTATCTTGCAAATGCCTGGCATAAAACCGCCAGCCCATATTACGCCGGGAGAGACCTCACACAGTGCTAAAAAAATGTGATTCTCGTTATCCGGTACCGGATCAAAGGAACTGAGGAATGAGCGCCATTTTTTTGTATCGGTCTGATAAAGACTGATACCGTTGCTGGTTGCAAACCAGAGGTCACCGTCACTGTCCTCCATCACATCATGGACCTGGTCGTTCACCAGTGAAAGGTTGTTGCCAATGGAATGTCTTATTAGGTCATAACTTCCATAACGGTTGTTACGGATGGTAATACCGGTAGGATAATTGGCAAGCCAGATGCGTTCATCCTCATCCACATAAATATCATTAATATTGTTTCCGTTCATTCCGTTATAACTACTATAATCGGCCGTTATATAGGGTTCACTTATACATGTATTCATATCCAGTTTATATACACCTTTCCCGCCTGTGGCTATTAGAAGTTCATGAGCGTTCAAAGTAACGATCCGGTTTATCTCTACATTATTGAGCGATTGACAAGGGATGATTTTTCCTGTTTTCCCCATGTCATATATAAGTATTCCCTCTTTATAATTTCCCACAAACAGTTGTTTGGAAATGGCGTGGTAATAGAGTTCATGCACTGGTGTATCGATACTTTCTACTGCTTCGTCATGTACTATATTCAGCTTCCCCCTTTCTATCCTGGCACGAAACAGGCCGCTTCCTGTACCGATAAAGAAATGGTTAGTATCCATCTGTGCAATGGCAGTTATTTCACCGTTGACCGGTGTAGGCATATGTAAAGTCGTTCCGGCATGGATATCATACCAGGTAATGCTGTCTTTATAACATAGCCACATACGATCGCTTTTGTCCAAATAACCGTAATTCATAAATGCCTGCGACTTATTTTTGATTAGCTCCGGATGTACGTAAACCAGTTCGAATTTATCATGCTGCGAATCATATTTGAAAATACGACCCTTCTGACCGATTACCCATAATACATTCTCGTTGTCCATATAGAGCCAACTTAAAGCAACCCGCGAATCCAGCTTCATGCTGCCGTCTGAAAAGTTGTAATGCTTGATCTGTTTTCCATCATAACGGTCTACCCCTTCCTGGGTTAGAAACCACATATATCCTCTTCGGTCTTTTTGGATATGATATATTTTCTGGTTGCTCAGACCGTCTTCCAGTCCTATGTACTTATAAATCTGGCACCTGCTTACGGAACTACTGATGAAAAGAATAGTAAAAAGAAAAATCCGTCTAATGTTTAAAGATATTTTCATATTTCTCGCAAAAGATTCAAAAACACATCTGCAAAATTATAAAATATTCGTTAAATATCAACCAAAATAAATGAATTTTGTTTCATTAGTAGCTAATAATTTTACGTTGTCTCTTCGCTGAAGGGGGTAAAAAAAAGGTTTCAAAAGTATGGAAAAGTTATCAATCTACAACTCTCTAACCATTGATGAACGTAAATTATCCCAGATTTAATTCAATCTTTATATAAGATATGGTTGATATGTTCTTTGATAATAACTAACTTTACTTTTGTCCTTTTTCTATATGATGAAAATTTTTCTCAATTTATCATTTTTTTATTTCTTAATTTTGGGGATATTCTGATAGCTATATAATTAATTGTTACTTGGGGTATTGTAATTGGGCACTGACAATAAGTGTTGGAAGTGGTTAATTTATACTCAATAGTTGAGTTAAAAATACTCATAATTAAATGTTTGTTATTCTGATAATCAGTGTGCTATCCAAAAGGAGTCGGCTGTTAAGTAATTAATGAAGAAAAAGAATAGTTATCAGTTTTGAAGTAGCTGAACAAGCTAAGGAAGAAACTGTTAAAGAATAACCTGAACCTAACATTTCGAATAAAAAACAAAAAGAAAAAGATATTTAATTGAAAAATGTATATCTTTGCAAATGAAGATGGGGAGAAATCCATTTTCATGAAATGTAATTTATTACAGCGTTTCGGAACGTCTTGATTATCTGAAAAAGGTGGTGCTTTAGAAGAAAAATTAATCAAACAAGATGAGTTTAGAACGCTCGTACTGATATGGTGCGGGCGTACTTACTCTGTTTGATTAAGGGTTAGCACCACTACCTTCAGTTTTCAGATGAGTACGGTTCGCACCTCTTTTTAAAGAGGAAATTTAAAAAACTATCAGTATGGATATTTACACAAGGGAGTTTATAGATGGTAGTCTTAAACAAATCCCAAAGCAAAACAACAACTCGGAGTATTTAACCCTATTTTCTTTTACGAAGTATCATAGCATCTTCTTAGATTTTGAAGAAATCGAATTTTCTGAAATTTTTTGTTGTTATCGGACACCATTAAATAATATTTTGGGGCCAATAGAAATAGAAGATATATTTTATTTCAATAACTATCTCTTTTACGTACTTTATGAGAAAGGACGTGATACTTTTTTGAAATCCAAACCTTCCGGGTCAAAATTAAGAATGGAATTAAACCTCTTGATCAACAAAAAACTAAACCAACATGTACGAAATTAGTGAATTGGGAATAGAAGTTAAACAGGCTGATTCGGAAGTTATAGAATTGATTTGTTTGATGGGATTGGCAAATCAAACCAATCAGGAAAAATATGAACTAATAAAACCCTTCTTCGAAAGGTTGAATTTATATTGTGATGAATTCTGTTTGAGATTAGAAAAAGATACTGATTTGTTTGCAATACCATTAAGTACAATAGCCTGTGTTGAATATGAAGAAGAGGATGATATACTATTTATATTATTTAAGAAGAGCAGACATCTCCATTCATTCAATATTAATCTGAAAATTCATACTATCTACATTATAAAGGAAGAACATAATTGTATTTTTGAGTTCTTTTTGAATACATATAATAGAATCCGAATCATATTTATTGGTTATAAACTAAAGCGGAAAACTGCTAAATACATTAAAAGACTGATACTTAATAATAATTCTAAAACTGATTCATAATGGAAAGTCGGTAACGTTTGTATGTTTTGTAAAAGTAAAATAAACCTTATCAACTCTATATTAACGATTGATATATTGTTACAATTCGGAATACTCCCTTTTTTTTCTTTGTAATATCTTATAAACTTTTTCTTTGTTAGTCGTAGAGAATAGGGGCGATTCTCGTAGAGTTTCACACTGATCTCCGTAGAGTTTCACCTCGTTCCTCTACGAGGAAAATATGGAATTTTTAATGTATTGATACTGAGTTATTTGTAATCTTTGATATTTGTCTTTATATTTCAATGTTAAACACTCTTGTTTTGTCTTTTTTATGTGTGTTTTAGGGTATCGAATATTTACAATAGAAAGGGCTGTTTTACGCTATTGTATATTTATTGCTATCAGTTTTGAATATAGTTCACCATAGAATGCAATAAACACAGGCTTCTATTATTTTAGAATCAGTCAGATAATAACTCGGTGTCCTTTGTGGTGAACTTATTTATTTTTAGTTTCATTTGCCGGAGAGAATAAAAACTCTCTGGCTATTGAAATTAAAATAAGGAGTTTTTGTTGCAAAGTTCAGAAATAACCATTACTTTTGCCGCCCGAAACCCTAAGGAGAGGTGCTCGAGTGGTTGAAGAGGCACGCCTGGAAAGCGTGTATACGCCAAAAGTGTATCACGAGTTCGAATCTCGTTCTCTCCGCAACAAATGAAGCCCTGCATACATGATTGTATTGCAGGGCTTTCTGCATTTTTTGTAATATTTGTTATCCGGATTAGCATTTGGCCCTTCTCAGTTGTATTAGTTAAAACGCAGATTTACTCAGATTGATTAATTTTATTACAGCGCAGCCATTTTATTAGCAAAAGTCTGCGCTCATCAATGTTTCAGTCCTAAACAATAAATCAGCATGATACAAAATAATTTTGCACATTACTCATTAAAATAAATAGTCTTTATGTTGAAGAAACTTTGCTTCTCTTTGCTGGCTATGTCAGCATACATCCTTTCTTCTTGTTCGGGCCCATCTGCCAGACAAGAGGTTGCTGTGCTTCCCACGCCCGTTCAGTTAACAACACAGTCCGGTATGTTTGTATTAAAGAACGGACTTAAGATTGGTGTCTCCGATGAGTCGTTGTTACCAGCTGCGCAGTATTTACAAACTATATTGCAAAAAGCAGTAATTTCTACTGCGGAAGTAGGCGGACAGCCTGCTGATATCTTTTTGAAATTGACCGATACCAAAGGGAAAGAGGGAGCGTATAAGTTGAATGTCACTTCCGGTAATATAGTAGCGGAAGCTGCTGATTATTCCGGTATCATTTCTGCTATTTCTACTCTCCGACAGTTATTACCGGCAGCTATTGAACAATCTTCCCAGGATGCTTCTCATTCTATCCCCGCCGTAAGTATAGAAGATGCACCGCGTTTGGTATGGCGCGGGATGATGCTCGATGCTTCACGTCACTTCTGGAACAAAGAGGAGGTGAAGCACGTGCTCGATATGATGGCTCTTTACAAATTGAATAAATTTCACTGGCATCTGACCGATGACCAGGGATGGCGTATTGAAATCAAACAATATCCGCTACTTACCGCAAAAGGAGCGTGGCGTAAATTCAATTCCCACGACAGAGAGTGTATGCATCGTATGGTAGAAGAAGACAATCTGGATTTCCGGATCCCTGAAGATAAGATGGAAATAGTAGAGGGAGATACGTTGTATGGCGGATATTATACACAGGATGACATTAAAGAGATTGTGGCATATGCCGCTCAGCGTGGTATTGATGTAATACCGGAGATTGATATGCCGGGACACTTCCTGGCAGCTATTAATCAATATCCGGAGATTGCCTGTACGGGGCTGATCGGCTGGGGAAGTGTGTTCTCATCTCCCATTTGCCCGGGAAAGGATTCTACTTTGGAGTTCTGTAAGAATGTTTATAAAGAGGTGTTTCAGCTCTTTCCTTATATGTATGTACATATGGGAGGCGATGAGGTGGATATGACCAACTGGAAAAAATGTGCTGATTGTCAGCGCCGCATGAAGCGGGAGGGGATACAATCGGAAAATGGATTGCAGGCATGGTTTGTGCGCCAAATGGAGACGTTCTTTATGGAGAACGGAAAGAAGTTTATTGGCTGGGACGAAGTTATTGCAGATGGTCTTTCTGACAATGCTACTATTATGTGGTGGAGAAGCTGGGCACCTAAAGCTATTCCCACTGCTACCTCCGAAGGCAAGCAGGTGATTAATACGGAGAATAATTATTTCTATTTCGATTATCTACAGGATAAAACGACACTGCCTAAGTTATTGGCTTATGAACCCATACCTGCAGAACTTACTCCCGAACAGCAAAAACGGGTGTTAGGTGTACAGGCCAATTTCTGGTGCGAATGGATTCCTTCTATGAAGCGTCTGGAATATATGATGATGCCGCGCTTGCTTGCACTGAGTGAAATAGCTTGGGTAGAACCTTCTGCCAAGCCTAATATAGATGACTTTTACAAAGCCCTTATTCCTCAGTTTAAACGGCTGGATGCTATGAATATTAATTATCGTATCCCCGATTTGGAAGGCTTTTATAATACGAATGCTTTTGTGGATGAAGCCACCCTGGATATCAAATGTCCGCTTCTTGATGCTGAAATACGTTATACTACAGATGGTAAATTTCCGACAAAGGCATCTCAACTATACGAGGGGCCGCTGAAGGTGACAGAAACCACAGAGTTTACATTGCGCACATTCCGTCCTGATGGTTCGGCTTGTGATATGGTGAAAACTAAGTTTGTGAAAGCTCCTTATGCAGAGGCAGATGGTACGGCAACTGTTTCAGGAGACGGGTTGAATGTTGTATGGCATGATTTTAAGGGAGAGAAATGTGCTGATATTGATGCTGCTCCGGTGAAGGATACATATGTGGTTGAAACGGTGTCTATCCCTGAGGGAGTGAAAGGAGATATCGGACTGGTGTTGAAAGGCTACTTGCAGGTCCCGGTCGATGGAATATATACACTGGCTTTGCTCTCGGATGATGGCAGTACGCTGTTGATTGACGGAAAACTGCTCATTGATAATGACGGACCTCATTCACCGCGTGAAGTAATAGCTCAGGTGGCTTTGAAGGAGGGACTTCATCCGATTGAAATTCGTTACTTCGACAATAATGGCGGTACGTTGGAGATGTCTTTAATCAATGAAAAAGGAGAAAAACAAATACTTGGTAAAGATTGGTTGAAGCATTGAGAAAGTATTATATATATTATCACAGAATAGCATGGCGTTTCAGAAAATGCTATTTCTCTGATTTCTAACAATAAAACTCTGCTCCACTCTGTGGTGAGTTCAACTCAAAAGGGAGAAGTCCTGTTATATTTAAAAATATAGCGGGACTTCTTCCTTTTTGTTAATGAACATGAAAAAGAATCCTTCCGGTTTAACTTTCCCCTTCATCTGAGTTCTAACCTATAAAGCCCAGAAGAACAGATGATAAACGAAAATAAAATCAGGGAGACTTGTGCTTCCAATCCTGAAAAGGGGTTCAGAATGCTGGTAGACAGTTTTCAGGAACCGATATATTGGCACATACGACGTCTTGTTGTGTCCCATGAGGATGCGGAAGATATTATTCAGGAAGTTTTTATCCGTATTTTCCGGCATTTGGAACAATTTCGTGAAGAGAGTTCGCTTATTACCTGGATTTATAAGATAGCCACTAACGAGAGCCTTCGCTTCTTGAAAACCCGCAAAGCAGAGGTTGTTTCTGCCGAAGAAATACAGGAGGAATTGCTCGATAAGTTGAAAACTTCCGATTACGTAGACTATGAAAATGAGTTGGCTGTGAAGTTTCAGACGGCTATCCTGAAATTGCCGGAAAAGCAGCGGGTGGTGTTTAACCTCCGTTATTATGACGAACTGGACTACGAGGCCATTAGCCAGATAACGGGTGACCGTGCGGAGACACTCAAAGTGAATTATCACTATGCGAAAGAAAGAATAAAGGAATACATTGTAAATAGTTAGAGTTATGAACAGAGATTTTGATTTTGATGACATTGGGAAGCGGATGCCTTATAAAACGCCTGAATCTTTCTTTGAAGACAACCGGCGTAGGATACTAAAGCATACGTGTGGAGAGGAACGCCGTGTGAAGAATCGGTTGCACATTATCATTCCGACTGTATTGGCTGCCGCTGCGCTATTGGCCGGATTGTTATTCATGCCACTGGAACCGGGGGGGGGTGAGGTACCTACTGCATCACCGACTCTTGTACTGATGGCTGAAACGGAGTCTGCTAACTCGGATGCGATGGATCATTTTATAGAGAATCTGTCGGATGAAGAACTACAGGAACTTGCCGAACTTTCGGAAACTGATATATTTTTATTTTAATAGATAATTAAAAAAGAAGGAGAACAAATGATGAAAACAAGAATTATTTTTATGCTTTTGGCTGTTGTTGCTATGTGTAGCCAGTCTGCTTTTGCACAAGAGAAAAAACGTCCGGATAGAGAACAGATTCAGGCCATGCAATGTAATCAGGTAGTGAAGGCGTTGATGCTCGATGATGCTACTGCTGCTAAATTCGTTCCTGTGTATCAGAAATATCTGAAGGAGTTGAGTGAGGTACGTATGGAGAATGCCCGCAAACCCAGAGTGAAGGATGCAGCTGCTACACAGCCATTTCCGAAGGCTATCCCTACGGATGCGGAAGTAGAAAAAGCGATTAAAGATCGTTTTACACAGAGCCGTAAATTGCTGGATATACGTGAGAAGTATTATAATGAATTTCGTAAGATACTTTCTCCTAAACAGATAATGAAGATTTATCAATTAGAGAAAGGGAATGCACATAAATTTCAGAAAGAATGGAAAAAACGCCAAGGACAAAAACAGGGACAACGGGCGGAAGCAAAGAAGGGTAATATGCAACGTGGCAACAACAATGTGAAGTCGCAGAAATAAGCTCAATTTGTGATGAATAATAAGAATGTACACTTTTGTCATACAAGAATGTACATTATTGCTATATATAAGTGTACACTCTTGTATGACAAAAGTGTACATTCTGATATTTGTTGATTATCAGTGCGTTATGTTTTTGTATTGAAACGCATATAGCTTTGTTTTTATTGCATGCAGGCGAGGCGTAGTCTCCAGGCAGGATGAACCATTTCTTTATTTGTTGGTTCATTCAGTATAATATTAAGTATCAATTTATGACTCAGATAAAAATTAAGCGGGTATATGAAGAACCTGCCGATACAGATGGATATCGCGTTTTGGTAGATCGCCTATGGCCTCGGGGGATGAAAAAAGAGTATTTGAAATATGATGTTTGGGAAAAAGATATCACTCCTTCTCCGGATCTGCGTAAATGGTTTCACGGAGATATTGCCGGACATTGGAAAGAGTTTGCAGCAATGTATGAAAAAGAACTGGAAGGCTCTGCTGCCGTAAAGGAGTTTCTTACAAAAATAGCGTCTTATAAAGTTGTTACTCTACTGTATGCTTCCAAAGAACCTGTATATAATCATGCTCGTATTTTGCAACAATATTTAGAGATACACCTTAAGTAATAGTTACTTATTATCGTTTTTTTGCTACTTTTGCCCTCCGGGGCGTTAGTGTTTTTTGCTTTTCAGTTGTATTATATACTGTAAGAGGCCACACTTTTGTCTTCTTAAAACTAATATGTATTGAAACATTTCAAAAAAACGAATAGATATGAGACTTATTTCTGCACTAATCGGATGCTCTTTGTTACTGGGAATGGCCGCTTGTACTCAGACATCTACATCGCAAGACTACACGGATTTTGTAAATCCTTTCATCGGTACCGGAGGACACGGACACACTTATCCGGGAGCGGTGGTTCCCAATGGTATGATTCAACCGAGTCCGGATACACGTATTTATCAGTGGGATGCCTGTTCGGGCTATTACTACAATGATTCTACCATCAATGGATTTTCGCACACTCATCTTAGCGGTACAGGGTGTGGCGATTATGGTGATGTACTACTGATGCCTACTGTTGGCAAACAGGATTATCAGGCTATGGGTTCGAAAAGCCAGCAGATGGCTTATGCATCCGCTTTTTCACATCAGAATGAAATGGCTCAACCGGGGTATTATTCTGTAGTGCTGGACCGGTACAATGTGAAAGCAGAACTTACGGCAACTAAACGCGCAGCCATTCATCGTTATACTTTTCCACAATCTGATGAATCGGGTTTTATTCTCGATTTAGACTATAGCCTGCAACGCCAGAAGAATGAAGAAATGGAATTGGAGGTAATCAGCGATACAGAAATATGCGGACGTAAGAAAACGGTTTACTGGGCTTTTGATCAGTATATCAATTTCTATGCAAAATTCTCTAAACCATTTACTTATACAATGGTGACTGATTCTATGGTGCTCGACGAAGGTGGCCCTTTGTTGCCTACTGCTAAAGTTTTGCTGCATTTTAATACCAAAGCCGGTGAAGAGGTGTATGTGAAAGTGGGTATTTCGGCTGTTGATATAGATGGAGCACGCAAGAATGTAGAAGCTGAGATTCCCGAATGGGATTTTAATGGCGTTCGTAAAGCGGCACGTGCTTCATGGAATGACTATCTGGCAAAAATAGATATTGATACTGATGATAAGGATCAGAAAACGATGTTCTATACCGCTCTTTATCATACTGGTGTGCAGCCCAATCTCTTCACTGACGTAGACGGTCGTTATTTGGGTATGGATCTGAAAGCTCATCAGGGTAGTGTGAATGAACCGATGTATACTATATTCTCTTTGTGGGATACGTTCCGTGCTTATCATCCGTTGATGACCATTATTGATCCCGATTTGAATGAAGCATTCATTCGCTCTCTTATCCAAAAGCAACGTGAAGGTGGTGTATTCCCCATGTGGGAACTGGCTGGTAACTATACCGGTACAATGATTGGTTACCATGCAGTGCCAGTCATTGTAGATGCTTATATGAAAGGGTATCATAACTTTGATGTAAATGAGGCTTATAAAGCCTGTTTACGTGTGGCTGAGTATGATACGACAGGGATTAAGTGTCCTCCGTTGGTACTGCCTCATCTGATGCCACAAGCCAAATACTGGAAAAATAAAATAGGTTATGTACCTTGCGATAAAGACAATGAGGCTGTAGCCAAGGCATTGGAATACGCCTACAACGACTGGTGTATCTCTGCATTTGCCGAAAGCCTTGGAGATGCTGCCAATCATGAGAAATATGCCAAATTTGCCGAAGGGTACAAAACTTATTTTGATCCGTCCACACGTTTTATGCGTGGACTTGACAGTAAGGGCAATTGGCGTACACCGTTTAATCCCCGCTCTTCTACACATCGCAACGATGATTATTGTGAAGGAACAGCCTGGCAATGGACTTGGTTTGTACCTCACCAGATTGACGGACTGGTTGAACTGATGGGGGGCCGCGAAGGGTTCATCAGCAAACTCGATTCATTGTTTACTGTAAGCTCTGTTTTGGAAGGTGAAAATACTTCAGCTGATATCTCCGGTCTGATCGGACAATATGCGCATGGCAATGAACCCAGTCACCACATTATTCATATGTATAATTACGTGGATAAGCCTTACAGAACACAGGAACTTGTAGACAGCGTATTGCAAACGTTGTATTTCAATGATCCGGATGGGCTTTCGGGCAATGAAGACTGTGGTCAGATGTCTGCATGGTATATACTCAATGCGATGGGATTCTATCAGGTATGTCCCGGAAAACCAGTGTATTCTATCGGTCGCCCTCTTTTCAACAAAGCTACGGTGAATCTGAAAGATGGTAAGAAATTTACGGTTATAGCTAAAAATAATAGTCGTGAGAATAAGTACATCCAGTCTATGGTGTTGAATGGAAAACCGCTGGATAAACCTTTCTTTACGCATCAGGACATTGTAGATGGGGGTACATTGGAATTAACAATGGGGAAGGTAATTAAAAAATAAAAATTAAGAAATAAAAGAGGGGCTGTGCTGTAGGTTGAGAAAACAACTACAGTGCAGCTTTTTTTTCTTCCCCTCTCTTTCCAATTAATATTTAATTTTCAACTTTCAACTTTCAATTTTCAATTAAATAATCCTACCTTTGCTGTCGGAACCCCAAAACCAATAAGTTATGAAGTATAAATTATTAGTTCTTGATGTAGACGGAACGTTGCTCAATAGTGAAAAGGAAATCAGTAAACGTACCCTTGCCGCTTTATTGAAAGTGCAGCAGATGGGAGTACGTATCGTATTGGCTTCCGGCAGACCTACATATGGCCTTATGCCCCTTGCCATGAAGCTGGAACTTGGAAACTATGGAGGCTTTATTCTGTCTTATAATGGTGGGCAGATTATCAATGCGCAAAATGGTGAACTCCTGTTTGAGCGTAGGATAAACCCTGAGATGTTGCCTTATCTGGAAAAGAAAGCCCGTAAAAACGGTTTTGCTATCTTTACCTATCATGACGACACTATTATTACCGATTCACCCGAAAATGAACATATACGCCAGGAAGCTGAGCTTAATGGTCTGAAGATAATCCCTGAAACGGAATTTTCAATTGCAATAGACTTTGCTCCTTGCAAATGTATGCTTGTCAGTGATGATGAAGAAGCCCTTGTGGGACTTGAAGAGCACTGGCGCAAACGACTGAACGGTGCGTTGGACGTATTCCGTTCCGAACCCTACTTCCTCGAAGTGGTCCCTTGTTCTATCGATAAAGCGAATACCTTGGGAGCTTTGCTCGAAACACTGAATATCAGTTCAGAAGAAGTTATCGCTATTGGTGATGGTGTTTGTGATGTTTCTATGATACAGTCTGCCGGGCTGGGCATTGCTATGGGTAATGCGCAGGATTCAGTAAAGGTATGTGCTGACAGAATCACCACTTCTAATGATGAGGATGGAGTAGCGATGGCTGTAGAGAAAGCTATTCTCTCAGAAATACGTCCGGCAGAAGTTCCTTTGGACGAACTTAATCAACGGGCTCGCCATGCCTTGATGGGAAACCTGGGCATTCAATATACTTATGCTTCTGAGGATAGGGTAGAAGCTACTATGCCGGTAGACGAACGTACCCGTCAGCCATTCGGTATCCTTCATGGAGGGGCAACGCTGGCACTGGCCGAAACAGTGGCAGGACTCGGTTCGATGATACTCTGCAACCCCGACGAAATAGTAGTAGGTATGCAAGTCAGTGGAAATCATATATCCTCTGCTCACGAAGGAGATACGGTGAGAGCTGTGGGAACGATTGTTCATAAAGGACGCTCTTCGCATGTTTGGAACGTGGATGTGTTTACTTCTACAGCCAAGCTGGTGTCTTCAATACGGGTAGTAAATAGTGTATTGAAAAAAGGATGATTAATACAGGAGAACAGGAAGCCTATATCCTCGTGGATCGTTTTATTGAGACTGGAATGCCTTTTGCCATGTATCGTATACCGGGAGAAAAGGTTATCCATTTGATGGTACAACTCAACAGTGAAGTAAGTCTGTTTAATGATATAGAAGAGTTGAATGGACGGAGTGGCTTTGTGATAGCCCCTTTTCGGATAGGGAAGGATACACCGATTGTGTTGCTGAGGCCGGATGAAGTATGTGAAATAGAGTTTGACTCAACGAAAGAGTGTTCGGATGACATAAAGCCGGATTATTATAGTCCGGTAGCGGAACGGGCGCCAAAGTCTGTTCATTATGCGCCATGTACGGACAAATATGCCGGTTGTTTTGGCATTTTCATCAAGGCATTGCGTCAAAAGCAGTTCGATAAGTTGGTACTTTCCCGTGATCAGAAACTGGACGTTCCATCGAAATTTTCACCGGCAGCAGCTTTTCATGAGGCTTGTAGGAGGTATCTGTATTCCTATGTCTATTTATGCTATACTCCACAAACCGGGGTATGGTTGGGTAGTACTCCGGAAATTATTCTTGCAGGAGAAAAAAATGAATGGAGCACGGTAGCACTGGCTGGTACACAGTCTCTTCAAAATGGAAAATTACCACAAGAATGGGATGATAAGAACCGTGAAGAACAGGAGTACGTTGCTTCGTATATTCGGAGCCAGCTTCTTTCTTTTAATATCCATCCTGAGGAAAACGGTCCTTATCCGGCATTTGCCGGGGCACTGTCTCATTTGAAGACTGATTTTCATTTCTCATTGCCGGATAGCAATAAACTGGGAAATTTGCTGAATTTGTTGCATCCCACACCTGCCGTTTGCGGACTTCCCAAAGAAGAGGCATATCGGTTTATTCAGGATAATGAGAAGTACGATCGTCGATATTACTCTGGTTTCATTGGTACATTGAATCCCAGTGGAAAGACTGATTTATATGTTAATTTGCGTTGTATGAATATAAGTTCTGAACAATTGACTCTCTATGCCGGTGGCGGATTGCTCGCTTCTTCCGAATTGGAGGACGAATGGTTGGAGACGGAAAAGAAAATGCAAACAATGCTTAATCTAATTGACAGTTGACAGTTGACAATTGACAGTGAGCTGCGCTATGATACTGCATAGTAACTGTCAATTGTCAACTGTCAACTGTCAATTAAACAACTTTCAACTAAATAAAGTGTATACAGATAAGAAGAATATTCTCCAATTAGTGGCGTTGCTCGAAGCACATGGAGTGACGAAGATTGTATTGTGTCCGGGGAGTCGTAATATTCCCCTTGTTCATACCCTGTCCACCCATCCTTCCTTTAAGTGTTATTCTGTAACGGATGAGCGTAGTGCCGGGTTTTTTGCTATTGGGTTAGCTCTGAATGGTGGAGCACCTGCTGCCGTATGTTGTACTTCCGGTACAGCTTTGCTCAATCTACATCCGGCTGTAGCCGAAGCTTTTTATCAGAATGTTCCTTTGGTTGTCATCTCTGCTGACAGACCTGCTGCCTGGATAGGGCAGATGGATGGGCAGACTTTACCGCAACCGGGTGTTTTTGGCACGCTGGTGAAGAAATCAGTAAACCTTCCGGAAATCTATACGGATGAAGACGAATGGTATTGTAATCGTCTGGTTAATGAAGCTTTGCTGGAGACACATCATCATGGCAAAGGACCGGTACATATCAATGTCCCTGTCACCGAGCCGATATTCCGTTTCACTACTGAGACACTTCCTGAAGTACGGGTTATTACCCGTTATCAGGGTTTGAATATTTATGACCGGGATTATAACGATCTTATCCAACGGCTCAATCAATATCAAAAGCGTATGATTATTGTCGGACAGATGAATCTGATTTATTTGTTTGAAAAAAAATATTCGAAGCTACTTTACAAGCATTTTGCCTGGTTGACAGAGCATATTGGAAACCAGACCATTCCAGGTATTCCTGTGAAGAATTTCGATGTGGCAATTTATGCAATGGACGGAGAGATGCAAGAAAAAATGGCACCGGAACTATTGATTACTTACGGTGGACACGTTGTATCCAAACGTCTGAAGAAGTTTTTGCGGAATAATCCTCCAAAAGAACATTGGCATGTATCTCCCGATGGAGAGATAGTCGATCTTTATGGTTCATTGACAACTGTGATAGAAATGGACCCCTTTGAATTTCTTGAAAAAATTGCATTTTTACTTGAGAACAAAACCCCTCAGTATCCTTTGTTGTGGGAGAACTTCTGTAAAACATTGCCACAACCCGAGTTACCTTATTCGGAAATGTCTGCAATCGGAGCATTGATACAAGCATTACCCCAACAGTGTGCGCTTCATTTAGCTAACAGTTCGGCGGTGCGTTATGCCCAGTTGTTCACTGTTCCTGCAACGGTAGAAGTTTGTTGTAATCGGGGGACGAGTGGCATTGAAGGTTCTTTATCCACTGCTGTTGGCTATGCTGCAGCTTCGGACAAATTGAACTTTGTAGTCATTGGCGATCTTAGTTTTTTCTATGATATGAATGCTTTGTGGAATGGAAATTTTGGTGCGAATCTGCGTATTCTGCTGTTGAATAATGGAGGAGGGGAAATTTTCCATACGCTGCCGGGATTGGAAATGTCGGGTACATCGCACAAATTTATTACTGCTGTTCATAAAGCATCTGCCAAAGGATGGGCGGAAGACCGCGGTTTTCTTTACCAGAAAGTGGAAGATGAGGTGCAATTAGAAGAAGCAATGCAATTGTTTACACAACCGGAGCCTATGACGCAACCGGTATTGGTAGAGGTCTTTACCAATAAGAATAAAGATGCAAGAATTCTGAAAGACTTCTATCATCAGGCTGCCGGACGTGAAAGTGCACCGAATAAAGAGAAGAAATAAATAGTACTTCAAATTTCATTCATAGTTATGGCAGCGTTTTATTGAAACACAAATAATCGCATATTAGATGGTTTGCTGTATTTGAGGGGATGATATTCTTTGCGTGAATTTGCGATAATCTGCGTTTCAATGATACGGTTATTTAATTAGGATACAGTACTTAAATTTATAAAAAAGAAGAATATGTCAGAAAGAAAATGGGAAACAATCAAAGAATACGAAGATATTCTTTTTGATTACTATAACGGCATTGCCCGTATTACTATCAATCGCGAACGGTATCGTAACGCATTCACGCCTACTACTACCGGTGAAATGAGTGATGCGATGCGTATTTGCCGTGAAGAGGCCTGTATCAGTGTAGTTGTTATTACCGGAGCAGGCGATAAGGCTTTTTGTAGCGGTGGCGATCAGAATGTAAAAGGTCGCGGAGGTTATATTGGAAAGGATGGGGTACCTCGTCTGAGTGTATTGGATGTACAGAAGCAAATTAGAAGCATTCCTAAACCTGTTATTGCTGCTGTAAATGGTTTTGCTATTGGTGGCGGACATGTGCTCCATGTGGTTTGTGATCTTAGTATTGCGTCAGAGAATGCCATCTTCGGACAGACGGGACCTCGTGTAGGTAGCTTCGATGCTGGTTTTGGATCCTCATATCTTGCCCGTGTGGTAGGACAGAAAAAGGCACGTGAAATTTGGTTCCTTTGCCGTAAGTATAATGCACAAGAAGCACTTGATATGGGATTGGTGAATAAAGTGGTACCTTTAGAGCAACTCGAAGATGAATATGTTCAGTGGGCAGAAGAGATGATGCAACTCAGTCCGCTTGCTCTTCGTATGATTAAAGCCGGATTGAATGCTGAGCTTGACGGACAGGCAGGCATTCAGGAGTTGGCGGGTGATGCAACGATGCTGTATTATATGACTGATGAGGCTCAGGAAGGAAAAAATGCTTTTCTTGAAAAGCGTAAACCAGATTTTAAACAATTTCCCAAATTGCCATAATAAAGAATATCGGCTTTCTTTAAGAGTATAAATGCTATGTACGATATAAAGATTCATCCTCATAAGCTCCATTTTAAGCAGCCGGCGGGTACATCACGAGGTACTTACGTCACTCGTGATGTATGGTATCTTCATCTTACTTCTGATATGTATCCCGATAGGATAGGTATTGGTGAGTGTGCTCCGCTCCCTAAACTGAGTTGCGATGATATTCCTGATTATGAATCAGTCTTATCCCGAATCTGTAACCGTGTGGCTGCCGAAGGGACTTTTTCGGTAGAAGAACTTCGGGAGTATCCCTCTATTCTCTTTGGACTCGAAACTGCTTTCCGCCATCTGGAAGCAGGGAGTTTTGCACTTTGGAATACGCCTTTTTCACATGGAGAAGTTGGAATTCCTATTAATGGTCTTATCTGGATGGGCGATTACAAAAAAATGCTTGAACAGATTGAAATGAAGATGCAAACAGGATTCCGTTGTATCAAATTAAAAATAGGTGCTATCAATTTTGAGGAGGAACTGACTTTATTACGTTTTATTCGTTCTCATTTCTCTGCAAAGGAAATAGAGCTTCGTGTGGATGCTAACGGTGCTTTTTCTCCGGTTGATGCAATGGATAAGTTAAGCCGTTTGGCGGAGCTTGACCTGCATTCCATAGAACAACCTATTCGTGCCGGACAGTGGGAGGAAATGGCACGTCTTACTGAGGTAAGCCCTTTGCCTATCGCATTGGATGAAGAGTTAATCGGAATCAATACCTCAGAAAATAAGCGGCGTTTGCTTGAACAGATCCGTCCTCAGTATATTATCTTGAAACCATCTCTTCATGGAGGTATTGCCGGTGGTGACGAATGGATTCGTTTGGCTGAGGAGCTGACAATCGGCTGGTGGATTACTTCTGCTCTCGAATCTAATATTGGATTGAATGCTATTGCTCATTGGTGTGCTACATTTAATAATCCTTTGCCACAGGGACTTGGTACCGGTGCCTTGTTCACTAATAATATAGAGATGCCTCTTGAAGTAAGGAAAGATTGCTTGTGGTATTCTGTAACACATTAATTATTGATTTGTCATGCAACTGAATAGATGTGAGCAGAGTTTGACATTAGAAGGCAAAAAGTACTCCCGGGAAGAAATAGTGCATCTGATTAGTAATGTTTCAGAAGTGACTTCTCCTTTTTTGCTCGATTTATATCATTTTCTTGCTGATTGGTTTAATGACTCCCCTTTTATAGAAGTCCATACTTCGGGCTCTACTGGGGCACCCAAAGTGTTGATGGTCCGTAAAGAACAGATGATGCAAAGTGCCCGTTTGACTTGTGAGTTTTTGAATCTTCGTATAAATGACACTGTTTTACTCTGCATGCCTTTACAGTATATTGCTGGTAAAATGGTAGTGGTTCGCGCATTGGTGGCTGGCTTAAATCTTATATTACGTACTCCCTCCGGGCATCCGCTTGCCGATGTGGATATGCCACTTCGTTTTGCGGCAATGGTACCTTTACAGGTTTTTAATACTTTGCAGGTACCACAAGAGAAAGAGCGTCTTAGTCACACAGATATACTTATTATAGGTGGAGGTGCTATTGATGCTGCTCTTGAGGCAGAGATACGTTCATTACCCGGAGAAATTTATTCTACTTATGGCATGACAGAAACACTTTCACATATCGCTTTGCGCAGGTTAAATGGTATTTCTGCCTCTTTATATTACCGGCCGTTCCCTTCAGTCGAGCTTTCATTATCTCCTGAAAGTACATTAATGATAAAGGCACCCTTGGTTTGTGACGAAGTGTTGGTTACAAATGATGTGGCACAACTTTATCCGGATGGTAGTTTTATCATCATTGGAAGAAAGGACAATATTATTAATAGTGGAGGAATTAAGATACAGGCAGAAGTAGTGGAGGAATTATTGAAATCTCTTATAACAGTTCCTTTTGCAATAACCTCCATTCCGGATTTAAAGTTAGGACAGGCGGTTGTACTTCTGTTGGAAGAAGGAATGAATACAGATATGCTAAAAGAAAAGATTCATTCTGTATTACCTAAATATCAATGCCCCAGGCAAATACTTGTAATTTCTCATCTCCCTCTTACAGGTAGTGGAAAAATAGATCGGGCTAACTGTAGATTGTTTGCGGAAAAAATGGTACAAATATGATCCTTTTTTTATCTATTACTTTATAAGGATCGAATATAATATATGAAAATTAAAAATGGTAGATAATCCTTTAATTCTACACGTAAAATTTTAAGAGCCTGACCGATTCGGTAATTAACAGTCTGTGGAGAAACTTTTAATTTGAGGGCAATTTCTTTATGGGTGAGATGATACTTCCTGTTTAATTCATAAGCCTCCCGAAATTCAACAGGTAGTTTTGCTAATGCTTTGTCATAAAGTCTGAATAGTTCGTTTTCTAAATAAAAGTCAGGACTTATGAACTCTTTCTCGTATTTATCGGCTATTTCTTGGTGGACTTTTCGTTTAATTTCATGATGAGTTATACGATTTAATGCCTTGTTTTTTACTATGGTAAAAAGCAGAGTTTTTAGTGTAAGTTCTGCAATCAGACTTGAACGGTTTTCCCATAACCACATCATGGTATCTTGTACGATTTCTTCTGATTCAATTTGGGAAACATATTGAGAACAAAACGCACATAATCCTCGAAAATAATAACGGTATACTTCTTCGAAAGCCTGTACATCGCTGTCCTTTAATGCGGCGATTACGGTACTATTATCATTTATATCTAAAGGTTTAGTAAAGTTCCCCATTCTTTTTAATTAAATATACAACAAACATACTTATAATTTCTCCATTCTCAAAATGAATCATTAAATAATATTTTTTTTTCTATTTCATTTAGTATCTTTGCTGCCACAATTGTATTACCTACGACAATAGTATATATTAGGTATAAAGATTGAACATGATGGATGAAATGAAATTACTGAGCTACTTCAATGGAGAACTCAGTGAAGAGGAAGTTTTACAAGTAGAGACTTGGTCCAAAGCTTCTGAAGAAAACCGGAAGCTACTTGAACAAATATATTATACAGCATTTGTCGGGGATCGCGTTGTTGTGATGAACTCAGTTGATGTAGAAGGTTCTCTGAAGAAGTTGAAAGTCGCAATGAAGCCCAAAGAGAGTGCAGTAAAGAAGCGTCGCTCTATTGGTTGGAAGCGTTATGCTATTCCATTGGCTGCTTTTCTCACTGGAATTGTATTTACTATCGGCTTTTCTTATTTGGCATTAAATAAAACATCGAATTATATTGTGGCAACAACAGCTGGACAGCGTGCGCAGTTTGTGTTGCCGGATGGTTCTAAGGTATGGTTGAATGCCTCTACTCAGTTAGCTTATAAATCTTCTTTATGGAGTCGGGAACGTCAGGTAAATCTTACGGGTGAAGCTTATTTTGAGGTGGCACGTGATGAACATGCTCCTTTTATTGTAAACAGCAAAAACATAAAAACGCAGGTGTTGGGTACGAAGTTTAATGTACGTGCTCGTGCTGCAGAAGAGAAAGTTGTTGCTACTTTGCTGAAAGGTTCTATTCGTGTTGATTTACCTCGGGAAAATAATGAGGGTTTCATTTTAAAACCAGGACAGATTCTTAATGTGAATACTTCAACTCTGCAGGCAGAACTTACAGAATCTTCTTCACCCCGGGATGTACTTTTATGGATACAAGGAAAACTTGCTTTTGAGCAAGCTACGTGTTTAGAAATGACGCGATGTCTTGAACAGCACTTTGACGTTCATTTCTATTTTAAAGATGAACAATTAAAAAAAGAACGTTTTACTTGTGAGTTCCGTACGGATGATAATATAGAAGATATTCTCTCTGTATTATCATTAACCAAACGTTTCCAGTATAAAATAGACGGAAATAAGATCTATTTATCTGCCGGGAAATAAAAATAGATAAATTCTAAGTACTCATCAACTAATAAATTAGAGAGAGTATATCAAAGAAGAGTTTGCATGTGATCTACGTGTCTCTCTTTGATATACTCTCTTTGTCTTTTTATCTATCTTTTATTCATATCTTTTTTAGACTATTGGGGTTTTTAACGTCCTTTTTTTCTCTTTTCTTTTAAATTTTTCTCTTTTCTTTTAGTAACTATGCTCTGTTGACTGTATTATTTTAGTAAAAGCGAAATAACAACCAATATAATAACCTAAAATAATTATAGATAATGAAAGATATTCCATAAAAAAGATTTCCTGTATTGGATTTTATATTGAGATGGTTTCTTAATCTGTTAATGTTAAAAGAATACGAAATGAAAAAAATTACAAAGTACAAGATTAAATTCTTGTTGGGGTTCCTTTTCCTTTTTATTCCAGCCTTTTTAAGTGCATCTGCACAAAATGTACTGTTAAATCTGGATTTTACTAATGTCCCTTTGAGTAAGGTGCTGAACGAAATTGGTCGGCAAACTTCTCTGTCAGTTGTATATAATACTAAAGATATTAATCCTGATAGAGTAGTGACGATTAAAGCTAATCGTGAGAAATTAGGGACTGTTATGAATCGCTTACTTAAAAATACTAGTGCCTCTTTTTCAGTACGGGATAAGTATTTGGTACTCTTTACAAAAGAAGTGGATGAAGTGAGAAACGTGACACAGCAGAACAAACGTATAATAAAAGGAGTAGTAACGGATGAAAACGGTGAGCCTTTGATTGGAGTAAGCGTACTGGTTAAGGGAACTACTACAGGAACTATTACTGATATGGACGGAATTTATTCCCTTGAAGTGCCTGAAGATGGTGTATTGGAATTTTCCTATATTGGTTATCAAAAAATATCATTATCGATTGCAGGGCGTACCTCTTTCAATGTAACAATGAAAGAAGATGCACTACAATTAAATGAAGTGGTAGTTACTGCTATGGGTATCGAACGCAAAGAAAAGTCCTTGACGTATGCAACTCAAAAAGTGAGCGGTGAGGAGCTAATGAAAGTGCAAGATGCCAATTTTGTTAACTCACTGCAGGGAAAGGCGTCTGGTATTACAATTACTCCAAGTGCCGGTGGCGCCGGTGGTGCATCAAAGATTTTATTAAGAGGAAACAAGTCAGTTTTAGGAAACAATAGCCCTTTAGTAGTGGTAGATGGGATTCCTATGACCAACAATATTAGTGGACAAAAAGGCTGGGGGGATGGTTCTGGTATTAATTACTCAGGTACATCTGAAGGTTCTGATCCTCTTTCAACCATTAATCCTGATGATATTGAGAGTCTTAACATTCTAAAAGGCGCTAATGCAGCTGCTCTTTATGGTAGTGCAGCTGCGAATGGTGTCATTATGATCACTACTAAGAAAGGTAAAGAGGGACGTATCGATGTCAATATTTCTTCTAATGTTACATTTGAAAAACCATTATTAACTCCTGAAATACAAAATATCTATGGTGCGTCTCTTAATCTGTCTGCGAATACATTAGCTCTTGATAGTTGGGGCAAAAAGTTGACGGATATGACATCAGAAGAGCTTGCTTATGAAGGAGCTCATTTACGCAATTATGCAAATGATGATGTTGATGATTTTTTTCAAACAGGTGTTACTGTGAATAACTCAATATCATTGAGTGGAGGATCGGAAAAGATACGTTCTTATTTTTCATTTGCTAATTCTCATTCGGATGGTATGGTTCCCAGGAATAATTACAATAGAAATACGCTTTCTTTTAGACAGAGTTATGCGCTATTTAATAAGAAATTGAATATTGATGTATCTGTGAATTATGTACATACTGTTCTGCGTAATCGACCTGGTGGTGGTACGGCATTAAATCCGTTGTATGACCTTTATACAACTCCTCGTAATATCGATATGCAGTATTATAAAGACAACTATATGATAGAAAAGGGGCAATGGTTATCTAATCCGCAGGGATACTATAAGAAAAACGGTAACTCTTATGAGTGGATTTCTGACGTTCAGGTACCCTTGGAAGGCAAGCAACAACAATGGGCTTATACCTCTAAAGGTCATAATAATCCTTATTGGTTGGTAAATGAATGTACGGGAAAAACGGAAGAAGAGCGATTATATGGATACGTAACTGCTAAATATGAATTACTTGCAGGGTTGAATGTACAAGGACGTTTGAGTATGGATCGTACCCGTACTAAAGGAACATCCAAGCGTTCAGCTACAACATGGACTCCTGCTGCAATGGAAGATTATGGTATATTTGGACAAGATATCAACCGCAGTAACGAGATTTATGTAGATTACTTGTTGAGTTATAATAAAGATATTAAAGATTTTTCTGTATCTGCTACAGCCGGATGGGTAGGACATACTATTAAAGGAGAGATTCAGAAAATATGGACTCAAGCTACTGTTGCAGATCCTCAAAAAAGGATATTGCCAACCCAGGTTAACTTTTTTGAGCCTACAGCTTCAGACGGATCTTTGGGTAGTAGAAGTTTTTCAAAATCTTCAGATTGGGATAAAGCTGCGTTATTTACTGCACAGTTAGGATATAAAGAGAAAGTTTATATTGACGGTAGTTATCGTAGAGACTGGTATCGTGCTTTCAAACAATTTGAAGGTCGTGGTACTCCTACTAATTATGGTTATTTTGCTGTGGGTGCAAATGCTTTGTTGAGTAAAATTTTCTCCTTACCAGAAGTTATAACTAACTTAAAGTTGAGAACCTCGTATAGTGAAGTGGGTAATTCTATTCCTAATATAATATTTTCTAAGAGTACAGAAAATAAACTGACAGGATCAGTGACAACCTCTAATTATGGATATTTTGCTAATCCTATACCTGAAAAAACGAAATCATTTGAAGCAGGTTTTGATCTTTCATTATTTGGCAATTCTTTAGATATGGATTTTACCTATTATAATACAGCTCTGCATAATGGTTATTTGTTGAATGCAAGTGGTAGTGGAAAAGCCATTCCTGTTAATACCGGATTAATTCGAAATTCAGGTATTGAAACTACTGTAGGTTACTCTTTAAATTTGGCTAAAAATTTATTGTGGAGAACAACTGTGAATTTCTCTTACAACAATAATAAAATAGTAAAAACCTATCATAATGAAAATGGTGGTGAAGTCTTGATTGAACAAAAGATAGCAGGTGGAAAAGTTCAAGTTAAATATGTTGAAGGCGGATCTTATGGAGATATGTATGCTACTGACTTTTTACGTGACGAAGATGGAAACATTTTGTTAACAGATGAAGGTAAACCACAACTATCTGGTGAGCAATTTGGTGTTTATATTGGAAATATGAACTCAAAATTTCAATTGGGATGGAGTAATACTTTCACGTATAAGGATTTCTCTCTTTATTTCTTGATTAATGGTAAAATTGGCGGTAAAGTGATTTCCTTCACTGAAGCGGAATTGGATAAGTTAGGAGTTTCTCAACGTACTGCCGATGCACGCCTGGCTGCTGAAAACAATAATGATTTAATATGGAATGGAAAACCTGCTATGTATATGCCAGATGGAAATCTCGCACCGATAAATGCTTATTACCAAGGAATTGGCGGTGATGTAAATGCAACACAATATGTTTATGATGCTACAAACTTCCGTTTGAGAGAATTGTCTTTGGGATATACATTCCGTAATTTGTTGGGTGCCTCCAAGAATGTGTCATTGTCTTTGATAGCGCGCAATCTGTTCTTTATCTATAAAGATGCACCTGTAGATCCGGATATCTCTCTTTCTACTCAAAATGGTTTAGGAGCTTTTGAAATATTTAATATGCCTTCTGCCCGTTCGTTTGGTATTTCACTGAAAGCTAATTTTTAATTAGTATATATCGTTAAAAATGACAATTATGAAAAAATATATATTATCAGTTGCGTGTGCAGTATTTGCCACGTTTGGACTACAATCTTGTTTGGATTTTGATATTCCGGGAGATGAATTTACCGGAAATGATGAACTTAAAGATGATGTCGTATATCATGGTCAGGCAGATTTGATTGATTATCATAAAGAAATCAGTGAGGAAGGATTTGCAAAAGCTGAAACTGCATTAAGTAGAACATTTGGACAATTATTGACTGCTCAATATAGTATGCGTGGAGGAAAAGAGGGGAATATGCCCGGTGGCCATGCGTATCAATATCAATTCAGTCTGGGAGTTGATAATTACGCAGGATATTTATGTCTTCCACATAATTTCGATGGTCGCATAGCGTCTACTTATTACGTAAACAGAGATTTTAATTCCGGTCCTAATGGTTCGTTTACAATTACCAAAAATAATCTGACACCTATGCTGAATCATCCGGATATTGATTCTATTCCTGAGATAAAAGCAATTGCACTTTTATTATACGATTATGCTTCCCAAGAAATGGCTGATATATACGGACCTTTTCCATATATAAATTATAAAGAGAACAAGGAGGAGCATCCGTTTACTTATAATACATTATCTGAAATTTACGCAACAATCGTTGATAATATTGACACCATATCTGCTTGCTTTAAGCACTATCCACAGCGTCCGGAATGGTATAAGAAAAAGGTGGATAAGTTATTGATGAGTTATGATGCAATAACAACCGATTGGAAAATTGATACATGGGATCGTTTTGCCAATTCATTAAAGCTGAGAATGGCTATGCGTACAGTAAAAGTTAATCCTGAAAGATCAAGAAAATGGGCAGAAGAAGCCATAGAAGCTGGTGTTGTTGAAAAGTTGTCACAAGAAATAGCTTTGGATCCTATGTTTGTCGGATTTTCGAATCCTTTGCTTGAGATTTCTCAGACATGGGGGGATACTCGTCTGAACGCTTCTTTTGAGAGCCTGTTGATGAGCCTGAAACACCCATATACAACTTATTTGTTTGAGAAGAACTCTAATCCGTTAGTCAATCGTGATGATAATAATAAAATACTTGCAGCAAATACGCGCGTTGTAGGTTTACGTGCGGGTGTGCGTATGATACCCGGACAATCTTATGATAATAATCCTCGTGTTGCATATTCTCGTATTGGCAGTTCTTACATAGCTATGGCTCCACTTTATTTTATGAAACTTTCAGAAGTTGATTTTTTAAGAGCTGAAGGAGCGATACGTGGCTGGAATATGGGAGAAAGTGCACAAGTACTTTATGAACGTGGTATTGATAATGCCGATGTAGAAAACAGGGCATTGGGGAGTCGGTACGCTACAAAACTACCTGAATATAAATCTTTAGATACACCGGTTGCTTATGTGTATGAAGATCCGATGGATGATGCTAATAATATGGTTAGTGTCACAAAAATAGGTGTGAAGTGGAATGAAGGCGATGACCTTGAAACGAAGTTGGAAAAAATTATAACTCAAAAATATATTTCTCTTTTCCCATATTCATATGAAGCATGGAGTGAATTACGTCGTACAGGGTATCCTAAGTTATTTCCTGTGTTGAATGTTGAAGATGGTGATAGAAGCTTAAAACAAGGAGATTTACTTCGCAGAATGCCTTATCCGGGAGATACGGACGCTATTAAACAGGATATAAATGATACCGGATTGAAAGCTTTGGGAGGTAGTGATGTACAGGCTACGCGTTTATGGTGGGATATTGATAAACCCAATTTTTAATATGGAGTGATTTTAAAGTAAAAGGATGGTACTATGAAAAGTACCATCCGGATACCGATTGTATAATTTAAATTTTTTTATTATGAAAAGAATTACATTGGCATGTATGGCAGCTGTGTGCTGTTTATCGTGGGGAACGCCGGTAATGGCTGAAGGAGATATACCACCTTCTGCTTCAACGGAATTATTTGATTTTACCCCTTTCAATGATAGGGAAATGTTGGAGCTGTTTTTGACTGCTCAGGAAAATGGACGTAAATATCCAACCGAGGCGGAATTTGAAGCAGCAGGATTCAATTTGATTGATTTAGAGTTTGCACGTTCTCATGTACGTCCACGAGCTATTTTGAAAGATAAAAGTAAAAACTTATATCCGAATATATACGAAAACCGTAATTTGTGGATGAATATTCCAATGGGAGTTGGTAAAGCAATTGGTGGGTATCCAAGTTCTACATTCAGTGATGATACATATTCTATGTGGAATTATACAAATTTATTCGGATCATGGAACCATGGTTTATTTCAGGCACCAGGTTCGTGGGTAGATGCTGCTCATAAGAACGGTACGGATATTTTTAGTGGAATTAAGTTCTTTGAAAGTTGGACACCCGGAAGTGAGTCTGCGAAGTACAGAGAAATGATAACCGCGAAAAATCCAGACGGATCTTTTAAATATGCCGAAGCATTTATTAACTGTTTAATGTTTTTTGGAACAGATGGTATCAATTATAACTGGGAAGATACCGGTTATGCTGATGCTGATGTAATGGCTTTCCATAAAGAATTGTATAAAATAGCTGAGCGGGAAGGATTTAAAAATTTCCATATTGGTATTTATACATCTAATTCTACACTTAGCCAACGCTATGTTGACGCATTGTATGGAACAAAAGAGACAGGCAAAACCGCTGATTTGATGCTTAATTATGCTGGTGGTGACTTTTCTTATGGAATTGGGTCCTCGGTTGATATTGCCGAAGCAAATTATGGGAATGCCGATGGAGTATATACTGGAGTTTGGATTGTTAGCATGGATAGACGCTGGAGCGCTTTGAACGAAAATGAATCAGCCAAAAAAGCTGGAGTATGCTTATGGGGCGAACACGGTCAGAGTCGTTTTATGAGTTATAATGTGGGTGCTACATCTATGGAATTTCAGTCTAATTATCAGAAATTATTAGAAAGAACTTTTTCCGGAGGTAACAGAAATCCGGCCAATTTATTGCCAGTTTCCAATACAGGAAATAATTGGGAACAGGATGGAGACAAAGAGCCCTTAGAAAGTTTTTGTGGATTAGCAACTTTTATTCCTGAACGTACGGCTATTCAGGGAGATCTTCCTTTCAATACATTCTTCTCTTTAGGTAATGGAGAACGTTATAACTATAAAGGAAAGAAAACTTTTGCCAGTTGGTATAATATAGGGGCACAGGACGTAGTTCCTACTTATCGTTGGTTGGTGTACGATGCGGGTACTACAACTGTTTCTACAAAAATTCAACCTTCATTTACTCATGAAGATGCTTATATTGGTGGGTCTGCCTTACGTTTGGAAGGTTCTTCAACGGACAACGGTACGGATATTGTTCTCTATCGTTCTAAGTTAAAAGTGTCAGGTACAGATCCTGTAGTCAAAGTTGCTTTGAAATCAGGTGCAACAGGTACAGAACCTTCACGTTTATATGTGATATTAAAGAAAGAAAATAATGACCAATGGTTTGAGTATGCAGTTGGTGAAACTAATGGCCCAACATGGGAAGAGAAACAGATCGCTTTAACAGGTTTTTCTTCTAATGATGTTATAGAATACATAGGATTCCGTGTGAAAGGTGCATATGCTGGTAATTATAACATGTTGGTTGGTAAGTTAGAATTGAGTGATAGTCGTATTGCTACTCCTGCTAATATAAAATCTAACAGTTTAGTTGTTGAGGTAAAAGAAGAAACGACCAAGTCTCTTTCATTGAAATTGAATTGGGCGGTAGATCCTACAGGTCTTAATTTCAGCCGTGCAAACTGGGGATTACTTTATAATGATGAAGCTAATATAGATCATTTTGAGATCATGTATAAAAATGGCGAAAACGGTAAGATCTCAGAGATAGCACGTACAACCGGATGGTCTGGATTTGCTGGTAATATTGTTTTTGAAGGAGATAGTGATGAACCTTATGTTGGAGTACGCTCAGCATCTGTTGACTTCAAAACCTATTCTCCAATACAGTGGGTGAAAGTAGAACGCTCTACATCTCCTAATTTGCCTGCACCAAAAGATAATACATATTGTGAATCTGTTGTAAATCCTGCGGCCGAAGGAGTTGATATTGCCCGTGAACAACGTTATGTTGAATCATTTACTACAACTGGTGCTGACCAGAATTTAGATTACCATGCAAGTGCTCCTCAACCGGACGGAACTCAATATGTGAATGCTACTGATCATGTATTAAAAGTAAAACAAGGACAAACCATTACATTGTCTTTCAAAGCTTACGATACAAGTACATTGTCTAAAGTTGACGGGTTACGCTTCTGTTTTGCAAAAGGTTATATGGATTTGGATAAGAGTGATTCATTTGAACCGGATGGTGATGAATTATTGTTTGACTTAGGTACTGTAAGGAAGGGTACGCCCGAATTCGAAACTGTTGGATACACAAAAGAATTTACGATTCCTGCTGATGCTGCTGTTGGAAAGAGTCGTCTTCGTGTTGTATTCTCTGATGCATGGTTTGCACACCCTGGTCCTTGCGGACAAACTGCTAAAGGATTTTCTATTGACTTCGGTGTAGAAATTACAGGTGATAATCCTCAACGTCCTGTTGCTCCTGATTTGCATGATCAGGGAGAAGCTGACGAACCGGATCGTGTAAGAGATGAAGATCCGACTACTCCTCCTTCAGGTGTTGAGAATATAAAAGAAGGATATGCTGGTTTTTCAAAATGCTGGATGGATCCTGCAGAGAATGTAATATTCTTCCAGGATGTAGAAAGAGCTTGGATTTATACAACTACAGGACAATTGGTTAAATATGTGATTGGTAATCCGGAGAGTTTGAATGTGGCAGAACTGACATCTGGTGTTTATATTGTAAAAATGGAATATAACAATGTAATTCGCAGTCAGAAGTTACTTAAACAGTAAAGGTCTTTTTTATATTAAATATAAGAATCTATAATTGATAGATTGCCCGAAAATACAGTGAACGTAAAAGTTCGCTGTGTGGAATATTCCACTTCGGGCAATCTTTTTTTTATTTTATGAATATACTAATTATGAGAAAAGTAAAAAACATATTTATAATTGGGCTATTTCTCTTTCTGGTTGTTCTTCCTTGTAACGGTTTTACTTTCAACCCTTCTATCCCCTTGGAGGAACGTGTTCTTTTATTTGATATGGGAGATGGTGGCTCCCGCTTTTATCGCATTCCGGGAATTGTAACGGCAGCTGATGGTTCTTTGGTAGTAGTGGCAGACAGGCGTTGGGATAAAATAAATGACCTTCCGGCACATATAGATGTAGTGTCCCGCCGGAGTGAGGATAATGGTAAAACATGGTCAGAAACTGTGACAATAGCAGGTGAAGGAACGACTGTTGGTTGCGGAGATCCGGCTATTGTATTGGATAGGAGGACCGGACATTTACTTTGTATTTTTGCTTCCGGTAATGGATTATGGCAATCGGGGGAGAATAATCTGATGAGAATTAATATTTCTAAAAGTGTTGATAATGGTAAAACGTGGAATGCTCCTGTGGATATCACTTCGCAAATTTATGGAAAAGACTGCCCTGATAAAATTAGAAGATACTGGTATGGGGCTTTTGCCTCTTCCGGAAGAGCTTTACAGTTACAGGATGGCCGGATTATGTTTTGTATAGCTGTAAGAACTACATCTGATTGGGGAGGGCCATTAAGTAATTATGTCTGTTATTCTGATGATGGTGGAAGTACCTGGAAGGTTTCAGAGAATGCAGCCGATAATAATGGTGATGAAGCCAAACTAATAGAACTGAATAATGGTGATATTTTAATGAGTATTCGTAATAGGGAAAAAGGAGTCCGTAAATTTTGTATATCTCAGGATAGAGGAATGACATGGGGAAAATCATACTTGCAGTCAGATATTCAGGATCCGGCTTGTAATGGCGATATTATGCGATACTCTACCACAAAAGAAGGTGCCCTTAAAAATATAATTCTTCATTCTATCCCCGATGATAACCGCATCCGACAAAATGTTTCTGTTCTTTTAAGTTATGATGAAGGAAGAACCTGGCCGGTAAAGAAAACAATATTATCCGGATTATCAGCTTATTCATCAATGACGGTGTTGCCGGACGGAACTATTGGCATTGTAGTGGAAGAAGGTAAATGGGATGATTCATTACCGGGCGCTGATGGCTTTAAACTTTGGTTTGTTCGTTTTACATTGAGTTGGCTTATGAGTGAAAACTGATTTAAATCGTTACAAACCTGGATATAAAAACAGGATATACTTTAAGGTGAGATTATCTTATGGATTTCTTTGATTGTAAAATTAGTATTTTAACAGTGACTTAAAATGCATATTAACAGTGCGTTAAATACGTATTTTAGCAACACAAAAGTACGTACTTTTGTGTTGCTTGATTATCATTACTTTATGATCGTTCTATAATCATAAAAGAACATTTATTCTACTATAACTTCATCTATAAACATGTGTGCCTTCTCCGTGTGTGCACCATGCCAATCAGGGATAGAGGAAGTTGTATTTACCAATATCCGTATACGGTCAGCTTCTACTTCCTTAAACTGACAACTATACTCTGCCAGTCCATCTTTAACATCAGTTGTAGCAACGGGAATATCTGTCTCTCCCTGCTTGATAAATTCACCATTTTTTCCGGTGGCTGTCCATACGGTAATCTTTGTGGGCGGGAAGATATATTCACCAAATTGTATCATAGCTCCCACTTTGACAGAAGATACAGGAGTTGCTTTTCCCAAATCAATGGTAATATCCATTGGTTCATCCATGAATCCCATCCAATAACCTGTGCTGTAGTTGAAATCTCCACGTAGGCCGTCTGTAAGGATGGAAGCTCCGGCAAATGTATATTTCTCTGTTGGAGTAGTTGCCAGAGTTGCCAGTTTACCGGTTGCTTTGTTGAAATTGAATTCTTTCTTGAATGTACGGGTTTTCACATTGTCTCTTACTACGATTGCCTGTAACACACAGCTTTTGGAAATTGCTATTGGTCGGGTATAACGGGTACTTTCTTCTGTAGGCTGACTTCCGTCCAGTGTATAATACATAGGTGAGTCTCCCAGTGTCGATAGAGTTACTACTACTTTGCCCTCAGAAGCAGTAGGTACATCATATTTTGCTGCTATTTCATAAATATGCTTTCCATAATTCACACCCATTACATTATAAATAGATACAATGTGGCTGAGGCTGTTTTGAAAACGTTCCCAGCTTTTATTTGCAGGTTGTGTCCATTGTACTTCACTTAACGCAGCCAGGCGGGGGAGTAGCATGTATTCCAACTGTTCATTGCTCAATATATATTCTGTCCACAGATTACCTTGTGCTCCGATAATGTAAGCACGTTCCTGTTCGTTGAGTACGGCAGGAACCGGTTCCAATGAATATACCTTTTCGACAGGGTTGTATCCGCCGATGGCTAAAGGCTCATCCTGTGTATTCATGGTCGGATAGTAATCCAGGTATACATAGTTGTTAGGAGTCATGATGACAGGGTGTTTCAAACGGGCTGCTTCGATACCACCATCCATTCCACGCCATGACATAACAGTGGCGTTAGGTGCCAGTTCACCTTCTAAGATTTCATCCCAACCGATAATTTTCCGTCCATGATCATTCAAAAACTTCTCAACACGGGCAGTAACATAACTTTGCAGGAAGAACTCGGCTTTATGTTTTTCATTGGCTTTCAATCCTTCAGCTTTGATGCGTGCTTGACATCTGGGACATTTTTCCCAACGTGCTTTGGGACATTCATCCCCGCCGATGTGTATGTATTCCGAAGGGAATAGTTCCATGACTTCTGTTAAGACATTTTCAATGAAAGTAAAGGTCTCTTCTTTGCCCGGACATAATACATCATCGCGTACACCCCATTGGCCGGATACTTCATACGGTCCACCTGTACATCCTAAATTGGGGTAAGCTGCCAATGCTGCCATCATATGGCCGGGTAGGTCTATTTCCGGAATAACATTGATGCAACGTTCATTGGCATATTCTACAACCTCTTTTATATCTTCCTGTGTATAAAATCCGCCATATGGAGTAGTGTCATAGTTTTCCCATTCTTTGCGTATCATCGTTTTATTACGGATACTGCCTATCTCTGTCAGAAGGGGATATTTCTTTATTTCAATGCGCCATCCCTGGTCGTCCGTAAGGTGCCAGTGCAATTGGTTTTGTTTGTGAAGAGCCATAAGGTCGAGTATCTTTTTCATCTCTTCTTTAGGAAAGAAATGACGGGCTACGTCAATGTGCAAACCTCTATAGCCGAAGCGTGGGACATCTTTTATTTCTACACAAGGCAATGTCCACTGAGTATCAGCAACAGGCTCGTTTCCGTAAATGGCTACTGGTAATAATTGCTTTAATGTCTGAAGGGCATAGAATACTCCGCGGCGGTCAGATGCTTGTATCATTATTTCGTCGGGTTGTATATTGAGTTCATAACCTTCGGGAGCTATTTTTTCATTGGTTTTGAAAACAATGCTTTGTTTGGAAAGTGTTTCGGTCTCATTGAGAGGTTGAACTGCTGTTTGAAATCCGGATACTGTGTTCAGGTTTTCACTGAAGGATTCGATAATGGGAGTGCTGTTTTTATCTAATTCCGGAGATACATAGAAAACAGTTGAATTGTTGAATGCGAAATGTCCTGTATTTGTTTTTAATTCATTAGGTTGGGGAATGAGAGAACATTGCTCTTTGTTTCCTTTTTCCTGACAAGAGGTCATGCTTAGCATGAGGGTACATAACGATGCGGACAGTATTCCGCAAAAGTGTTTCGATAAACTCATAAGTAGTAATTTAATGGGTTATTGATAATTCCTTTATTATATAATACAATTATAAAGCGGGTAGTGCTAACCTAAAAGTCATTAATTTCTTTGTTGGCTTTAAAATAATTGATTTCTACTATTTTATGAGTTTTAAATTAGGATTGTTGAGTTAGTTTTCTATATATTTGTCTACCCTAAAACAGCTTTTATTTTTTACATTTAATTAAAATACCATGAAGAAATCTTTATTTACTGCTATGCTGGCACTATTTTTTTTAACACACGGCCAAATGATATGGGCGGTTGATAAAACAGCATCAGTACATACCCGTTATACCTTTGAAAGAGGGTGGAAGTTTATTCGTTCGGATGATGCGAATTTTAGTCTCTATGATTATGATGATAGTAGTTGGCAACAGGTGACGATTCCGCATGACTGGGCTATTTATGGCCCTTTTAGTATTCAGAATGATCGCCAGAAGGTAGCAATAGCACAAGATGGACAGAAAGAAGCTATGGAGCACGCCGGCCGTACGGGAGGACTACCTTTTGTCGGTGTGGGTTGGTATCGGTTGGATTTTGAAGCACCTGCGTTTGCGAAGGATAAAAAGGCTACATTGGTCTTTGACGGTGCTATGAGCCATGCACGTGTTTATGTGAATGGAAAAGAAGCAGGTTATTGGCCATATGGTTATAATACATTTTATTTAGATGTTACTCCTTATCTGAATGCTGAAGGTAAAAACACCCTGGCTGTTCGTCTGGAGAATGAAGTAGAGTCATCCCGTTGGTATCCGGGTGCCGGGCTCTATAGAAATGTACATTTGATAGTAAATGAAGAGGCACATATCCCTATGTGGGGTACGCAGTTGACTACTCCGGTGGTAGAAGATAACTTTGCACGGGTACATTTGAATACATCATGGGTAATGCCGGAAGGCAAATCTCCTTCATCCTACCGTATTGTTACTGAAATAAAAGATGCAGATGGAAAGGTGGTCAGTAAAGAGAGTAAACAGCTTACTGATTTCGATAATCAGATATTCAGTCAGGAGTTTGTGGTTGAAAAACCGATGCTTTGGACCCCGGATACTCCCTATTTGTATATTGCCGAATCAAAGGTATATGAGGGTAATACATTGAAAGATGAATCTGTTACTCCGTTTGGTATTCGTTCTATTGAAGTGATTCCCGATAAAGGTTTTTTCCTGAACGGAAAGAAAACAGTATTTAAAGGCGTCTGCAACCACCATGATTTAGGTCCGTTGGGTGCTGCTGTGAATGACGCTGCTATCCGTCGTCAGATACGTATTCTGAAAGATATGGGGTGTAATGCTATTCGTACTTCCCATAACATGCCGGCTCCTGAACTGGTGAAAGCTTGTGACGAAATGGGAATGATGCTCATGGTAGAAACTTTTGATGAATGGAAGACTGCTAAATGTGAAAATGGTTATCATAAAGAGTTTGATCAGTGGGTAGAGAAAGATCTTGTGAATGTGCTGCGTCACTATCGCAACAATCCCAGTGTAGTGATGTGGTGTGTTGGTAATGAAGTACCCGACCAGTGGAATGGGGATCGTGGTCCGAAGCTCTCCCGTTATTTACAGGATATTTGCCATCGTGAAGATCCTACTCGCCCTGTGACGCAGGGAATGGATGCTCCGGATGCTGTGATAAATAATAATATGGCAGCAGTAATGGATGTGGCGGGATTTAACTATCGTCCCCATAAATATCAGGAGGCTTACAAGAAATTACCTCAGCAGATCATTTTAGGAAGCGAAACGGCTTCTACTGTAAGTTCAAGGGGAATTTATAAATTTCCGGTTACTCGTACCTGGATGAAGAAATACGATGATCATCAATCTTCATCCTATGATGTGGAACATTGCGGATGGTCTAATTTGCCGGAAGATGATTTTATACAACACGAAGATTTACCCTATTGTATTGGCGAATTTGTGTGGACCGGTTTCGATTATTTAGGTGAACCCACTCCTTATTATACGGATTGGCCCAGTCATTCTTCTTTGTTTGGTATAATTGACCTGGCAGGATTGCCCAAAGATCGCTATTATCTGTATCGTAGCCATTGGAATAAAGAGAAAGAAACATTGCATATCCTTCCCCATTGGAACTGGAAAGGACGCGAGGGAGAGGTGACTCCGGTTTTTGTTTATACCAATTATCCTTCGGCCGAACTGTTTATTAATGGCAAAAGTCAGGGTAAACGCACAAAAGATTTATCGGTTACAGTATACAACAGTGCCGATTCTGTTTCGATGATGAGTTTGAAACGCCAGCAGCGTTACCGTCTGATGTGGATGGACACTAAATATGAACCGGGCACAGTAAAAGTAGTTGCCTACGATGAGAATGGGAAGGCTGTGGCTGAGAAAGAAATACACACAGCCGGTAAGCCACATCACATAGAGCTGGTCCCGGATCGCCGGATGTTGCAGGCAGATGGAAAAGACCTTTGCTTTGTAACGGTAAAAGTGGTGGATAAAGATGGAAATCTATGTCCGGAAGCTACTGATGAAATTCGTTTCAAAGTGAAAGGATCTGGCGTGTATTGTGCCGGTGCCAATGGAAATCCGGCTTCTTTGGAGTCTTTCCAAATCCCCCGGATGAAAGTATTTAGTGGAATGATGACAGCGGTTATTCAAACTACCGATAAAGCCGGAGCCATTGTTCTTGAAGCTACAGGAAGTGGACTTAAGAAAGCAACTCTTACGGTTGAAAGTAAATAATTTGCGTTGGAATTAAAAAAAAGTAGTATATACAAGTTAGTATTTTATCGGTTTCGGTTGTATTATATACAAATGCATTATAATCGTTAACCGATAAAATACTTATTGATGAATAAAAAAGCCTTTAACCCTGTTTCATGGGTTCCTACTGTGTACTTTGCCATGGGGTTGCCTTTTGTCGTATTGAATATGGTATCCGTTCTGATGTTTAAAGGACTGGAAATCTCCGACGCACAAATAGCCCTTTGGACTTCGTTGATTATGTTACCATGGACTTTAAAGTTTCTCTGGAGTCCTTTTCTTGAAATGTTTAAGACGAAAAAGTACTTTGTTGTCCTCACCCAGATTGTTTCCGGAATAGGTTTTGGGCTTGTTGCCTTATCGTTACAGCTTCCTCATTTCTTTGCTTGTTCCATAGCCCTGTTGGCTGTAGTGGCTTTCAGTGGTGCTACACACGATATTGCTACTGATGGTGTTTATATGACTGAGCTCAGTAAACCGGATCAGGCTAAATATATCGGTTGGCAGGGTGCTTTTTATAATATAGCCAAGATTGTCGCTTCCGGTGGATTGGTTTACCTGGCCGGATGGTTAGTGAAACACTTTGGAGGGGTGGAAGGAGCTTCCGGAGAAGTGATGTATGAAGCCAACGTACATGCCTGGATGATTGTCATGTTCATTATGGCGGCTGTGATGATATTGTTGGGACTCTATCATACCCGGATGCTTCCTTCCGGTGGAGCTGCTGTTACCGAAGCGACCTCATTTGCTGAAACGTTTAATAAACTGGTAGAAGTCATCCTTGATTTCTTTAAGAAGAAGCATATCTGGTATTACATCGCTTTTATTATTCTCTATCGTTTTGCTGAGGGATTTGTGATGAAGATTGTACCGTTGTTTCTGAAAGCAGGTAGAGAGATAGGTGGATTAGGATTAAGCGAACAGGAGATTGGCATTTATTATGGCACATATGGAGCAGCAGCTTTTGTATTAGGTTCTTTACTGGCCGGTTACTATATTTCGCACCGTGGTTTGAAGAGAACACTGTTTTCTCTTTGTTGCATCTTCAACCTGCCTTTTATGGCTTATACGTTGCTGGCTATTTATCAACCTACCAATGGAATGCTGATAGGTGGTGCTATTGTATTAGAATATTTTGGATATGGGTTTGGATTTGTGGGGCTCACCTTGTTTATGATGCAACAAGTGGCTCCCGGAAAACATCAAATGGCCCACTATGCTTTTGCTTCCGGCATTATGAATCTGGGAGTGATGCTTCCGGGAATGGTCAGCGGGTTTGTCAGTGACTGGTTGGGTTACCGTGATTTCTTTATTTTTATCCTGTTTGCTACTATTCCGGCTTTCCTGATTACCTATTTTGTGCCGTTTACATATCCGGACGCCAAGAAATAAGTAAATGTTCTAAATTATATGATATTATTATTGAAACGCAGAAACTCATAGATTCACGCAAAGTATATCATCGCTCAAGTATAGCGCAGTCATTTAATCTGCGAAAATCTGCGATCATTTGCGTTTCAATAAAACGCTGTCATAGTATGAACTAAATTTAAACATTAATATATTAAATATAAAGAAGAGTATGAACGAGAAAATTAATATGCCCTGGGAAGAACGTCCCGCTGGTTGCACAGATGCCATGTGGCGTTATTCAAAAAATCCTGTTATCGGACGTTATCACATTCCGTCATCAAACAGTATTTTTAATAGTGCCGTAGTGCCGTTTGAAGATGGATTTGCCGGAGTATTCCGTTGTGACAACAAGGCAGTACAAATGAATATCTTTGCCGGTTTCAGTAAGGACGGCATCAATTGGGATATCAATCACGAACCTATAAAGTTCAAGGCAGGCAATACGGATATGATTGAGTCGGAGTATAAATATGATCCGCGTGTAACTTGGATTGAGGATCGTTACTGGATTACCTGGTGCAACGGCTATCATGGTCCTACTATCGGCATTGCCTATACGTTCGACTTCAAAGAGTTTTTCCAGTGCGAGAATGCTTTCCTTCCATTCAATCGCAACGGGGTACTTTTCCCGCAGAAGATAAATGGAAAATACGCCATGTTGAGTCGTCCCAGCGATAATGGACATACTCCGTTCGGTGATATCTATATCAGCTATAGCCCGGATATGAAATATTGGGGAGAACATCGCAATGTGATGAAAGTGACTCCATTTCCTGAAAGTGCATGGCAGTGTACAAAGATCGGTGCAGGTTCGGTTCCTTTCCTGGTTGATGAAGGCTGGCTGATGTTTTATCATGGAGTAATTACCACCTGCAATGGTTTCCGTTATTCCATGGGAGCGGCTATCTTGGATAAAGATAATCCGGATAAAGTGCTATACCGTACCCGTGATTATCTGCTTGCACCTGCTGCACCTTATGAGCTACAGGGAGATGTACCTAATGTTGTATTCCCTTGTGCAGCATTGCAGGATGGCGAGAGAGTTGCCGTATACTACGGAGCAGCCGATACTGTAACGGGACTTGCTTTTGGCTATATTTCCGAAATCATTGAATTTATAAAAAGAACAAACATTGGATGATTTACGATTTTACGATTGATGTTAGAGTAGAAGTTAGAGAGAATATAATAGAGAGAGTTCCTTCAATCGTAAATCGTAAATTGTCTAATCGTCAATCTTTCTTGATCCTTTCAACTTTCAATTAAATAAATGAAACGACTTTTATTGACTTACACATTGGCTGTCTTTCTGCTTCCGGCTTTTGCCGGAGGTGGAGAGAAGCTTTCCCCTGTTGATTATGTGAATCCTTTTATTGGTACCACCAACTTTGGTACAACACATCCTGGAGCGGTTTGTCCGAATGGGATGATGTCTGTTGTACCTTTCAATGTGATGGGCTCTGCCGATAACAAGTATGATAAAGACGCCCGTTGGTGGTCTACTCCTTATGAGTATCATAACTGTTTTTTTACCGGATACTCCCATGTAAATTTGAGTGGAGTGGGTTGTCCGGAGTTGGGCTCTCTTTTGTTAATGCCTACCACAGGAGAGTTGAATGTGGATTACAAGGAATATGGAAGCCGTTATAAAGACGAGCAGGCTTCGCCGGGTTACTACACAAATTATCTGACTAAATACAATGTGAAGACTGAAGTAACTGCTACCCCCCGTACGGGCGTTACCCGTTTTACATTTCCGGAAGGAAAGAGTCATATATTACTCAATTTGGGTGAAGGGCTTACCAACGAATCGGGTGCCATGCTTCGCCGGGTGAACGCCCAGGAGATAGAAGGAGTTAAACTCTTAGGCACTTTCTGTTATAATCCTCAGGCGGTATTTCCTATCTATTTTGTGATGCGTGTCAACAAACTCCCTTCGCAAACAGGGTATTGGAAGAAACAGCGTCCGATGACCGGCGTTGAAGCCGAGTGGGATCCGGATAATGGTAAATATAAACTTTATACCAAATATGGAAAAGAGATCGCCGGAGATGATATCGGTGCCTTTTTTTCATTCGACACCGAAGACGGTGAACAGGTAGAAGTAGAAATGGGTGTTTCCTTTGTAAGTATAGAAAACGCCCGTCTCAATCTGAACAAGGAGCAGGAAGGCCGGGATTTTGAGAAAGTACATGCAGAAGCCCGTGCTCGCTGGAATGATGATTTATCCCGTATTCTTGTAGAGGGAGGGACAGAAGATCAGAAAACCGTTTTCTATACAGCCATGTATCATTTGCTGATTCATCCCAATGTTTTGCAGGATGTCAACGGAGAATATCCGGCTATGGAAAGCGATAAAATAATGACTGCCAGTGGCAATCGTTACACGGTATTCTCTTTGTGGGATACGTATCGGAATGTGCATCAGTTGCTTACGCTGGTTTATCCGGAGCGGCAGATAGACATGGTACGTACCATGCTTGATATGTATCGTGAACACGGCTGGCTTCCGAAATGGGAGTTGTATGGTCGTGAGACGCTGACAATGGAGGGAGATCCCAGTATTCCTGTGATTGTAGATACCTGGATGAAAGGTTTACGCGATTTTGACATTAATCTGGCTTATGAAGCCATGTACAAATCGGCCACTCTGCCCGGTGCTGAGAATCTGATGCGCCCGGACAATGACGATTATATGTCTAAAGGTTATGTGCCTCTGCGCGAACAGTATGATAATTCGGTTTCTCATGCATTGGAGTATTACATAGCAGACTTCGCTCTTTCCCGGCTTGCCGGTGCTTTGGGAAAGAAAGAGGATGCCAAACTGTTCTACAATCGCTCATTAGGATATAAACATTATTACAGTAAAGAGTTTGGCACGCTTCGTCCCATACTTCCTGACGGAACTTTTTATTCTCCCTTCAATCCGAAAGAAGGTGAAAACTTTGAACCCAGTCCCGGATTTCATGAAGGTAATTCGTGGAATTATACATTCTATGTGCCCCATGATGTATATGGACTGGCGCGGTTGATGGGAGGGAAGAAGTCTTTCATCAACAAACTGCAGATGATATTTGATGAAGGTCTTTATGATCCTGCCAATGAACCCGATATTGCCTATCCTTATTTATTCTCTTATTTTAAAGGAGAAGAATGGCGCACGCAGAAGGAGACACAACGTTTATTGGCTAAGTATTTTACTACTCAGCCGGACGGTATTCCCGGGAATGATGATACGGGAACGATGTCTGCCTGGGCCATCTTTAATATGATAGGTTTCTACCCGGATTGCCCGGGATTGCCGGAATATACTCTTACCACTCCTGTTTTTGATAAAGTGACCATCCGGCTTGATCCGAAATGGTACAAAGAACGTGAGCTTGTGATAGAGTCTACCCGTCAGAAACCCGATGCTTTGTATATTCATAATGTAAAAATAGGTGGTAAAAAGATAAACCGCTTCCGTATCACTCATGAGGAGTTGGTACACGGCGGGTTGTTAGAGTTTTCTATCAGGTAAATGTTTTTCCCCAATTAGTTTAGTAATGAAGGTAAAAAGGAGAGACTGTCCAGACATTGTTTGTTAGGGCAGTCTTGTTTTTATTAGCACTTTTGTTTTCTCAATTGTATTATTAGTACGAACCGGGGGCACCACCACAGAGGACACAGAGAACACTGAGTTTTAAATTTCTGATGAAACGCGGATGATCGCAGATTAAAAGCTGTAGTTCTTTATTTTAGATTAATTTTTCTTTGAGAAGCTCTGTATCCACTGTGTACTTTGTGGTGAAATACATTCACATTATTAGTACGAGTATTTATTTATTATATTTGATAGTATGAAAAAAGGATTTGTTTCATGTTTATTGTTTATGTGTCTTGGGATGGCAGGATGTCAGCAGAAGGATGTTGAGATACGGATCATTCCGCAACCACAATCGGTTGAAACTACTTCCGGAACTTACCGGTTACAAAAACAAGCTACGTTTACTTCTAATCTGCCGGAGACAGAGGGAAAAGAGTTTGCAGAATATGTGCAGGCTTCTCCTTTGGGTTTACAATTGAGTACAGAAGAGTCCGAAAAAGCGGCTGTTCAGTTTGTGATAATTGCTCCCGGCAACGAACATGATTCGACAGAGAGCTACCAGTTAGAAATAACTTCAAAAGGTATTGTTGTGTCTGCTCCTTCCGGTGCCGGGCTGTTTTATGGCTTTCAAACATTGTTACAATTGGCAGATGCCGATACAGACGGTACCTATACCTTGCCATTGGTTGATATCAAAGATGCTCCTCGTTTTGCTTACAGAGGTTTGCACCAGGACGTATCCCGTCATTTCCGAACCAAAGAATTTATAAAGAAACAGTTGGATGCCATGGCACGCTATAAGCTGAACACCCTTCATTGGCATCTGACAGATGGTGCTGGCTGGCGTCTGGAAATTAAACGCTATCCGGAACTGACGGAGCAGGCAGCTTATCGTCCTTATCCTAACTGGAAAGCATGGTGGAAGGGGGGCCGTAAGTACTGTACAAAAGACGCTCCGGGCGCAGACGGAGGATATTATACACAGGATGATGCACGGGAGATTGTGGAATATGCGCGGCAACGTCATATCACCGTTATTCCCGAGATAGAAATGCCGGGACACTCGGAAGAAGTGTTAGCTGTTTTTCCTCAGTTGTCTTGTTCCGGCAAACCCTATGTAAATTCGGAGTTCTGTATCGGCAATGAGGACACCTTTACTTTTTTGCAAAATGTATTGTCGGAGGTGATGGATATCTTTCCTTCTGAATATATTCATGTGGGCGGTGATGAGGCGAATATGGAAAGCTGGAAAAAGTGTCCTTTGTGCCAGAAGAGAATGAAGGCGGAGGGATTGTCTGATGTGAAAGAACTGCAAAGCTATCTCATTCATCGAATGGAGAAATTCCTCAATGACCACAACCGTCAGTTATTGGGATGGGATGAAATCTTGGAAGGTGGACTGGCTCCCCGTGCCACTGTGATGTCATGGCGAGGAGAAGAGGGAGGAATTACTGCTGCCCGTGCAGCGCACGATGTGATAATGACTCCGGGAGAGTTTTGTTATCTGGACGCTTATCAGGATGACCCGACCAGTCAGCCCGAAGCTATTGGAGGCTATCTGACTTTGGAGAAGGTATACTCTTACAATCCTGTACCTAAAGTACTGACAAAGCAGGAGGCTGCTTATATAAAGGGGGTACAGGCAAACGTATGGGCGGAATATATATCTACTCCCGAACATATGGAATACATGATTTATCCCCGCTTGCTGGCATTGGCAGAAGTAGCATGGACACAGCCGGAACAGAAAAATTGGGAACACTTCCGGCAGTCTGCCCTGAAAGAAGTTAGCTGGTTGCAGGCTCACGGATATCATCCTTTCGATCTGGGTAAAGAAGTAGGAGAACGTCCGCAGGCGGCTACACGCATTGAACACTTAGGGCTGATGAAACCGATTCATTACACAACTCCGTATGCACCTCAATATACAGCCGGAGGTGATTCGGCACTGGTAGACGGGGTTCGCGGCGGATGGACGTATGGAGATAAGCGCTGGCAGGGTTTCCTGAATACGGATATGGATGTTACGATTGATCTGGAGAAGGTGACGGAAATTACTTCGGTAGCTGCCGAGTTTATGCAACTGTCCGGCCCTTATGTATGGTTACCGCGTGAGGTGATTATTTCTGTTTCTGATGACGGAAAGTCATTTACGGAAGTGCAACGTCTATCTACCGATGTTCCTACTACGGAAGACCGGTTGGTTTTCCGGACATATCAATGGGAAGGAAAGGCGTCAGCCCGTTACGTTCGTTACCGGGCTTTATCCAATGGGATAGAGGGGGGATGGCTTTTCACGGATGAAATTGTGATTAAATAGAGATGACTGAATGTATATACTTGACAAACAATAGGATAATTTGATTTGTTACTTTGTTGTCATACAATAAAAAGAGCCACAATAACCGTAAATTGTGGCTCTCTCGATTTAGAAACAGTTTTGTTTTAAAAAGGAAATCAAAACTTGCTGTGGGGGGACTTATTTGTTGTTATAAGCTGTCAGCATCCAAACCATTTTTTCTTGTTCTTTCAGATAATCGCTCATCAAAGCTACTGTAACTTCGTCACCGGCTTGTGAAGCGATGGACAACAGTTTGCGTTCTTCGCCGATCAGATGGCTGTAAGTTTCCAGAATATTCTCTAAAGCTTTCTCGCCATTGCTCATCCGGTCTACTTCGTTGATGTTGGACATCTTGAGGTAATCACTGAACTTATTGGCAGGAGTTCCGCCCAGCATCAGGATACGTTCGGCTATTTCGTCAACTTTCTCGGCTGCATCATTATAGAGATCTTCGAACTTGCTGTGGAGCACAAAGAAATCATGCCCTTTAATATTCCAGTGGAAACCGCGAAGGTTGGTGTAATATATCTGGAAATCTGCTAATAATTGTTGCAAAGATGCTACTACGTTGTTCACTCCCGATTCGTTCAACTTGATGTAATCTAATGTTTTCATAACTTGTTTTATTTAATTTGTTTATACTATTTTTCTTTTTCGTATTGCAAAGATAAGGCGAAAATGCATGCGTGTCAAACTGATAATTTCTATCTTTGCATAGACAGAATCTATAACCTATAAAACTTTGATAGATGACAATACAACAGTTGGAATATATACTTGCCGTAGACCAGTTCAGGCATTTTGCCAAGGCTGCGGAATACTGCCGGGTGACGCAACCTACTTTGAGTGCCATGATTCAGAAACTCGAAGATGAGCTGGGAGTTAAACTCTTCGACCGTGCAATGCAGCCGGTATGCCCCACACGGGTGGGAGAAAAAGTGATTGCTCAGGCCCGTACCATACTTGCCCAGGCTTCACAGGTGAAAGAGATTATCAGTGAAGAGAAACGTTCGCTGTCCGGTACTTTCCGTTTGGCGGTATTACCTACTATCGCTCCTTATCTGTTGCCACGTTTTTTTCCGCAACTGATGGAAAAGTATCCGGAGCTGGATGTACGGGTGACGGAGATGAAAACGAAAGATATCCGCCAGGCATTACGCGACGGAGAAGTTGATGCTGCTATTTTAGCAAGTCTGCTCGAAGATACTGCGTTGTCAGAAGAGATTCTTTTCTATGAACAGTTTTATGGATATGTATCCCGCAAGGAGCCGTTGTTCAAGCATGACGTGATCCGTACGTCCGATATTACGGGAGAACGGTTATGGTTGCTCGATGAAGGGCATTGCTTCCGCGATCAGCTGGTGCGTTTCTGCCAGATGGAAGCTGTGAAACTGCATCAGATGGCATATCACCTGGGAAGTATGGAGACATTTATGCGTATGGTAGAGGGCGGGAAAGGAATTACATTCGTCCCGGAACTGGCAGTGTCTCAACTCTCCAATGAACAAAAAGAGTTGGTGCGTCCGTTTGCCATTCCCCGTCCTACAAGGCCCATTGTGCTGACCACCAATAAAGACTTTATCCGTGGTAGCTTGCTTTCTGTACTGAAAGATGAGATACGTGCAGCTGTGCCTAAGGAGATGCTTAGTTTGCAGGCTGTACAGTGCTTGGTTTAATGGACAGTGGACAATTGACCGTGGGCGGTGTAACTAAACGGAAGTACCTATATAAACGGCATCATTAACCTTATCCGGTGTTGTATTTTGTCCTTCTCAGAAAGGAACGCTCTTTTCCCCGGTGCACAGTCTTGTTTTACATGTACATGTAAAGCTGCATAAGATGTACATGTCGTACTGTCCCACATGCACATGTCGTACTGCTTTACATGTACATCTAAAACAGCGTTACACACCGAGGCTTCCTACGTTACTCTACGAGATAGAGCTTTATCGATACCGGAGAAAGAGATAGATGGTAATGGCAGACAGCACTTAGCACAAAACTGAATAGCTTTAGTCCAAATGATAAGATAAAAAAAGAACGATGACAATCATGGGAAGTTGTCATCGTTCGTCACATTTTATTATATCAGAATTAGTAGTTCGTTTTAGCCGTGTATGCAGAAATATTTAGTTGTTGTGCAGTAGGTATTTGACTGCTGCTTTTGGATTCTTTGAAATCCATCTTTATAAACTGTATATTGTCGTATATCGTCTTTACACGAACTTTCAGTCCTTTGGCTGTTTTCATCTCTTCGGCTACTTTATCGAGATTGAAGGAGACGATGCCTTCACCCAAGCTACCGCCGTTATCATCAAATGCATTGTGGCGGAATTCTAAATTGATGTAACCCTCTTCGTCCACAAGTTCCATGTCTTCGTTGTGAACCAGATTGAGCATGTGTTTCTTGTTGGGGTTCCGTGTACCGTAATACTGGAATTCCATTGTAAGATATCCCTGTGCAATCCAATGGTAAGTGACGTTTATCTTATTATCACCGATGCTATCTGCTGTAGCTTTCGTAAGCGGGATGATATCTTTGGTCAGGATAGAGTCCATTTGTACTACTTGAATGTTATAATCATATCCCGGAACTTGCTCTTCGAGCTGGTGAAACCATACAAATACACGCTTTCCATCTACAATCGGATAGTTGCGAACTGCAGAGTCATCACCCGGATACATCTTTCTGCCACTATCCAGACCAAAATAATAACTGTCGGCATCAGTGGCTTTGAGGGTGGCAATGGTCAAATCAGAATAGCTTGGTCCGTCATCGTCCAGACATGACTGGAGGAAAGGAGTAAGGACCAGAATCATTGTTGCTGCAATAAAATTTAATTTCTTCATAAGTTTGTTTGGTTTTCTTTTTACAGTTACACTTAATTAATGGCTATCATCGCCCGGCGTACCTCCCCGTGTGGGAGGCACACTGTATGAAAAATACAGGATATAAAAGAATATTGCACGACAGACTGTTAAAGAAATAAAAGCAATAAAAGACTTGCTCTCTCTATGCAGTATTTCTATCTTTGCTGCATTTATAAGATAAACACGTGTTAAAGAGAATGGAAGAACAGGAGCTGACAGAGCTATGCAGGCAGGGAAACAACCGTGCCCGCAAAGAACTTTATGAGCAGTATTCAGGGAGGATGCTTGGCATCTGTCTCCGGTATGCCGGAGATAGGGACACAGCACAAGACCTGGTACATGACGGTTTCCTGAAAATCTTTGCTTCTTTTGATAAGTTCACCTGGCGAGGCGAAGGTTCTCTCAGAGCATGGATGGAGCGTGTAATGGTAAATGTGGCATTACAGTATTTGCGTAAAAATGATGTGATGAATCAGGCAATGGCGCTTGATGAAGCCCCCGAAACTTATGAAGAGCCGGATATTGCGGCAGTGGAGGCTATACCGCAAAAAGTACTGATGCAGTTTATTGAAGAGTTACCCGCAGGCTATCGTACCGTGTTCAACTTATACACGTTTGAAGATAAGTCGCATAAAGAGATTGCTCAGTTACTGGGTATAAATGAAAAGTCCTCGGCTTCGCAGTTGTTTCGTGCAAAGAGTGTATTGGCCAGGAGAGTGAAAGAATGGTTAATGGTGAATGACAGATGAAAGATGAGAAGATGAAAGATAAAGAAATGTGGATGGACAAGCTGAAGGAGAAGTTGCAGGACTACTCCGAGCCTATGCCCGCTTCCGGTTGGGAACAACTGGAGAAGGAATTGGTGCCGCCTGTTGAAAAGCGGATACTGTATCCTTATCGCAAATGGGTAGCAACAGCAGCGGCGGTATTGCTGGTGGCTGCTACATCCTTGAGCATCTACTTCCTGAATACTCCTACTGCTGAAGAGATTCGTCGTACAGCTACCCCGATGTTGGCTGCTGATCCGGATATATTGCCTCAAACGGATGCGCCCGATGTACAGGTGGCGAAAGTAGAGCCGGCACGTGCTATCCGTCCGATAGTTGCACAAGCGAAGAAAATAGCGGAGAGACAGGGAACCGAACCCTCGGTACCTGTTGAGGCTGTTCGTGAAATAGCCGATGGAAAGGAGGCTGTGCAGCAGATAGTCAACGAGAAAGAGGAAATTGAAAAAAAAGAACCGGTAGTAGCGAAAGAAGAATCACCTGTGGTGAAATCACATAAAAGATCCGGACAGGATAAACTGCATATCCCGGTAGAAAAGCCGGAATCTAATAAAGGACGTTGGTCACTTGGTGCAGCGGTAGGCAACGCAGGAGGAGTCTCTCTTACAGGCAATGACCTGGCGGGTGGTGGTATACCTAATGAACAACGGCTCAACCTGGTATCCAATGCCGCTGAGGGAGAGATTATTCGCATCCCCGACAATCAAATGGTGGTATTTAAAGAAGGGGTACCTTACCTGAAACGTATGGATGAAATTGTGGACATCAAACATCATCAGCCTATCTCTTTTGGTTTGTCGGTACGTAAGGGGTTGACAAAAGGGTTTTCGGTGGAAACCGGGTTGACGTATACATTACTTTCTTCGGATGTCGAGATGAGTGGCGGTAATGCCATGATCGATCAGAAATTGCATTATATAGGTATTCCTGTCCGGGCTAACTGGAACTTTTTCGATAAGGACCGTTTCACATTGTATGTGGCTGCCGGCGGAATGATAGAGAAGTGCGTATATGGAAAATTAGGGAGTGAAAAGCAAACAGTGAAGCCGGTGCAGCTTTCGGTAGCCGGTGCAGTGGGCGCACAATTCAATGCGACAAAGCATGTGGGTATTTACGTGGAACCCGGAGTGGCATATTTCTTCGATGATGGTTCCAATGTGCAAACCATTCGTAAGGAAACGCCGTGTAACTTCAATATACAGGCAGGTATTCGCTTCACCTATTAAAATTGTATTAAATAATGAAACGGAGGCTTTTTAAAAGTCCCCGTTTTTTTTGTGAATTACACCGCTTGGCGTACTTCCCCGTGCGGGAAGCACCTAATTTATTTGTACTGTTTTGAAGTATTTTTTGAACAGGTTGGCAGCCTGTTCGATTTGTTCCGGTGTATTTTCTTTTATTCCTTTTAGCAGATACTCTTGTTTCATTGCCTCATATTTGTGTACACCTAATGTGTGATAGGGGAGTATTTCTACTTTTTGGATCATCTGGTAGCTACCCAGTTGTTGTCCCATTGCACGGATATCTTCTTCAAAATCACTGTATCCCGGCACCAACACATAGCGTAACCAAAAGGGACGTTTATGCTCTTCCAGCCAGGCAGCTGTATGTAGCGTTTGTTCATTACTTCGTCCGGTAAGCTTTTGGTGATGTGGAAGATTGAATTCTTTAATATCCAGCAAAACGAGGTCTGTCAGTTTCAAAAGTTTCTCTACATGTTCGTTCCATAATCCGCCGTTGCTGTCGAGACAGATATGGATACCCTCTTCTTTCAATCGGTGAAACAGGGGTAACAGCGCTTCTGCTTGTAGCGTTGGTTCACCTCCGGAGAAAGTAATCCCTCCACGCTTTCCGAAAAAAGGTTTCTGATTGATAGCCATGCGGACAATTTCTTCCGGGTCAGTGGCTGTTCCGCCTTTTACAGCAATTGTATCCGGATTGGCACAATAAAGACAACGGAAATTACAGCCTTGAAGAAAAACAACGAGCCGTAGTCCCGGCCCGTCGAATGTTCCCATACTTTCATAAGAATGAACTTTGATTAATTGACAGTTGACAGTTGACAGTTGACAGTTCATGGCTATTTATTGAGTGATGTTTTAGTGGTTCTTACAATGCTGATTAATAATTTTATGATTTCACTACAATCTTCATGGATCGAAGTAAAGGAGCAATTAGTGATGAATTCGCTGTCTCTTAAAAGCATAAGCCAATATTCTGTTTCATTGGCTTCTTTCAGAGCTATATTCATCTTATTTAAAAAATCAGCTTTGCTTTGAGCATGTTCTGCTTCACGACATAGTGCTCCTATCGCCGTACCACTTCGCAATATTTGTTTAGATAATGTATATTCCTTTTTGTCATTATATAAATACTTATATAATTTAATGATCCGAAGTGCAAAACTGTAAGACCTGTCCCCAATAATACCTTGTCCCATAACTGTCAATTGTCAATTGTCCACTGTCAATTAAAAACGTTCATGGAACGAACGGCTCAAAACCTCCAGTTGATGTTCGCGGCTCAGCTTGATGAAGTTCACTGCATAACCTGATACACGAATAGTCAGTTGCGGATATTTCTCCGGATGCTCCATGGCATCTTCAAGCATTTCGCGGTTCAATACATTGACATTCAGGTGGTGTGCACCTTTGGTGAAGTAGCCATCCATCATTGTTATCAGGTTCTCTATACGATCTTCGGCAGAAGCTCCGAGTGATTTCGGTACGATGGAGAATGTATTACTGATACCATCCTGAGAGTCACGATAGCGTAACTTTGCAACAGAACTGAGGGAGGCGATAGCACCATTCTTGTCGCGTCCGTGCATCGGGTTGGCTCCCGGAGCAAAGGCAATACCTTTGGCACGTCCGTCCGGAGTGGCACCTGTCTTTTTACCGTACATCACATTGGAAGTGATTGTCAGCAATGAAAGGGTAGGACGGGCATTCTTGTAAACCGGCAGCTTTTTCAGCTCTTCGCTAAAGTAGTAAACGAGGTCTACACCTAAGTGATCTACTTTATCGTTGTCATTACCGAAGCAAGGGAATTCGCCGTTGATATCAAAACCTTCTGTCAGGCCGATGTCATTTCGGCGGGCTGTTACCGTTGCATATTTAATGGCAGACAGAGAGTCGATAGCAATAGAAAGTCCGGCTACGCCATATGCCAGGTTGATGCGGGGATTGGTATCGATAAGTGCCATCTGTGCCTTCTCGTAGTAATACTTATCGTGCATGTAGTGGATGATATTCATTGCATCATTATACACGCGGGCAATTTCAGTCAACACCTTCTTATAGTTGGCCATTACCTCTTCGAACTTCAGTACATCACCTGTCAGCACAGGAATATCTTTCACCATAACAGTACCCGTGTTTTCGCAACGTCCGCCATTAATAGCAAGTAACAGAGCCTTTGCCAGGTTGGCGCGTGCACCAAAGAACTGTATCTGTTTTCCTATTTCCTGATAAGATACGCAGCAGGCAATACCATAGTCGTCCGATTGGCGTACTTCACGCATCAGATCATCATTTTCGTATTGTACAGAAGAGGTGTCGATAGAAACTTTTGCACAGAATTCCTTGAAACCTTCTGGTAGATCGGGACTCCACAATACAGTCATATTAGGTTCCGGAGATGCTCCCAGGTTGTATAGTGTTTGTAAGAAACGGAAAGAAGTCTTAGTCACCTTTGTACGTCCGTCGTTGAAACGTCCGCCTATGGATTCGGTTACCCAGGTGGGGTCTCCGGCAAAAATATCGTTATAAGATTGCATGCGTAAGTGACGTACCATACGCAACTTGATAACAAACTGGTCAATTAGTTCCTGTGCAAATGTCTCGTCGATATTACCATGAGCTAAATCGTATTCAATATAAATATCAAGGAAAGACGATACGTTACCCAATGACATAGCAGCTCCGTCCTGTTCTTTTACAGCTGCTAAATAAGCCATATATACCCACTGAACTGCTTCCTGTGCGTTGTATGCCGGGCGGCTGAGGTCGAGTCCGTAGTATTCACCCATTATTTTCATTTCCTTCAGTGCCTTGATCTGTTCGGCCACTTCTTCGCGAAGCCGGATACGTGCTTCGGTCATGGGACCGGTTAATCCTTTCAGGTCTTCAAGTTTGGCTTCAATCAGACGATTGATACCATAAAGGGCCAGACGACGATAGTCACCAATGATACGTCCGCGGGCATAATTATCGGGAAGTCCGGTAAGGAATCCCAATGAACGGAATGAACGGATCTCTTCGGTATATACATCAAATACTCCGTCGTTGTGAGTTTTGCGATAATGAGTAAATATATCTTTTACGCGTTCGTCTACCTCTACACCATTTTCATGGCAGGCTTTTGCTACTACATTGATACCACCGAACGGCTTGATGGCGCGTCTTAACAGTTCATCTGTCTGTAATCCGACGATAAGCTCGTTTTCTTTATCAATGTATCCGGCTTTATGAGAGGAGATGGTTGAAACGGTCTGGTAGTCAAGAGAGCGCACACCATTGTTGGCTCTTTCTTCTTCAAGTGCTTTGAGGCAACAGTTCCACACTGCCTTTGTACGTTCTGTAGGTCCTTGCAGGAAGGATGCATCTCCATAATAAGGAGTAATGTTATTACTGACGAAATCTCTTACGTTGATTTCTTTGCTCCAAAGTCCGTCATTAAAGGTTTTATTCAATTCCATACTTAAATATTAGTTAGTGGTTGGGTTATCCATTCTTCTTTAGAGCACGCAAAGTTACAAGCATTTTTTCATATTATAAGTATAAATATCCTCTATTTTGTGTTTAATAGCATAAAATACCTATAAATAAGGAGAGAAAATAAAAAGACTTATTCTTTTTTTTATAAAATCGTTTGGAGGTTTAAAATCTCTTTGTATCTTTGCACCGCTTTTAACAACAAGCACCTTTATACGAGTCTTGGTAGGCTGATAATGTAAGCCCTGATAGAGGAATAAAAGAGGACATTTTGGAGAGGTGGCAGAGTGGTCGATTGCGGCGGTCTTGAAAACCGTTGTACTGCGAGGTACCCGGGGTTCGAATCCCTGTCTCTCCGCTGAAGAAGTAAAAAACATGAAACTCCCTGTAAAGCATTACTTTATAGGGAGTTTGTTTTTTTGAATAATAGAATAATGTAGCTTTAATTCTGATTTGTTGAGGTTTTTTCACTATAATCGGTTAAGCTCATTTCTTATTTGTACACTCTGTTGTTCGAATTGCTTTTGACTGTGGTCTATATCAGCAATACCTGTATCAGGCTTTGAATTCTTTTACTGCTTGTTCCAGTCTTTTCAGACTTAATTCTCCGGATTGTCTCCACAGTTGTTCGCCCTTTCTCATTAATATATAGGTAGGAGTATTTTCAATGGTATACAGTTCTGCAAGAGCACGCTCTTGATCGATGTCAATTTGTACTACCTCAAGAGTCCCTTCCATTAATTTTTTAAACTCCTCTATAACAGGATGCATTCTCTGGTTTTCAGGTTGCCAGTGGGCATAAAATTCGGCCATTATCCAATCGCCGTGAGTTAACTTTTCTTTGTTCCGTTCTTCACGAGCTTTCTTCTTTTCTTTCATATCGATAATGTTTTAAATGATTAATTGTTGTTCCAACAATAAAGAAAGAAAAAATGTTTGCGGGAGGAGTGAGAATAAACATAGATTAGGGCTTAATTATTTCTCATATTATCTTTTATATAGATGTTTGTTTAAACGCCTGTTATTCTATATAATTAATTTTACTTTTAAAAGTTATATCATTTTCTAATATCGAAACTTTGTTATTTTGTTTATGCGATTTGTGAAAAACCTTTCTTGTCTAACCTTTTTTTTTTATATTTAGCAACTTCACTGACTTTTACTCTCTTTTTTATTGGTAGCATGAGGGCTTAATTGACTATATTAGAAATGAATACAATTCTGCATTTCCTACAATATCACGATCTTTGTAATGTGAGGATCAGGTAAGTTTCTGTACCGCGTGATACATAAAGAACGCAAAGAAACTTCCTTTAAATGCATCGCTATTTGGCGGATGCATACACTAAACTAAGAAAAGAAAGTTTGATAGGAAATGAAGAAAAGTGGAAACATATATATTAAAGGCTTGCTCAATTTTTTATTATTGATGATGTTTTCATCTTGTTTTGATGATACTTTCACTGATAATAAAACAAGCGATAATTCATATATAATGATTGGAGGAACAATGACGCGGGCTGCAACCAACCCGGGAACTGTTCCAGATGACTACATCGTTAAATCACTTCGTGTTTTGGCATTTGAACAATCTACCGGAAAGTGTGTATCTAACAAACGTTATACTGCTGAAAATGGAGATGTTATAAAACACTCTATTGATGCCGGCGATTATAATTTTGTTTTTCTTGCTAATGAACCGCCTCACGAGCTTATCATAAATGAATTGGATGGAATCACGAAATATACGGATCTGGATGAGATTGCATATCCGGAATATTTTTTCTCGTCCGAACAGATTATTCCGATGATGCAGGAGATTAAAAGTGTAAAAGTCCTGTCGGGTGGACAAGGTGCTGTATTAAGTGATAATACAACAGTGAATCCACTGCAATTGGCTCTTGAAAGATTGGCAGTACGGATTGATGTGGTATTAGAATCGGAAGATGATTTGGAGGGTCTTTTCTCAGGACTTATATTTGAGAATATTCCGGATGTAGTACCTCTTACTTCCAATTATCAAGGTACGGTTGGACAGAGCAATACCCGTACTTTATCTAAAGATGATGATGGAAGTTATTTCTCGGACGAGACTCCAACTAGTGGAAGAATCTGGGCGAAGAGGATAAGTAGAATTATTTTGCCTGCTAAGGAATTAAGTACAGTAGGTGACAAAACGAAGGCAGTAATTCTTACAGTGGATATGGGGAGTCACTATAGTCCTTTTTGTGAACTACAGATAGCTTCTAATCCGGTGAACTACAGTCTGCCAGGTAATACCATGCTGGATTTGCACGGTATTATTAAGGAACCGTTGGAAATGAATATAAAAGCTTCCAAATGGGTAGATGTAGATAATAATTGGAACATAGATAATCAGCGTATATTAAGAGTTTCGCATGTGGATGCATCGATAACTGACTTTAACGGCAGCCGGATTTCATTCTGGTCAAACATGCCTGTAGTCAAAGTACTGCCCGAAGCATACGATGTAGATGCTGGTAAGATGGTGGAAACCAATCGTATTTTCAATAGTCTGGCATCTCAACGTACCTCGGACGGGAGTACTGCCCCCGAGCGTTTCATGTATACAGTTCAATACGAAAATGGGCAAAGAACAGGTACGGGATACATGGATTTATTGGCTGACGGATGGGTTGAAAAAGAATATTGGGGAAGTGGAACTGATGATTATTTCAATATGGCCAGGAATGTAAGCGGAACATATAAGCTTACGTTATCGGCAGAGAATGAAGATGGCAGTAATGCTTTGCAAAGAGAGATTACGGTTAAGATAATACAAAATGGTAAACGTCTTCAGTTCTATCATCCGGCTGTAGAACCGTCAAATGGTGCTACGGGTTATGCTGGTGCCTTTTGGAAGAACAATCAACGTGGAGAACGTATTATCATGGGACAACATGCCAGGGCGGGAACAGATGCTGAGACAATTGCGGATTGGAGTGCATGGGTGGACGATGACCCCAATAAAATGGTTATTTTGAGTACAACACCCAGTTTAGATCCTAATGTCGGAACGGCCAACCCGGGAAATGCCGAAGACTTTCTGGTAACACCCAATCTGCAGAAAGGAGAGGATGGTAAAAGTGTAACAGGTAAAGGGCGTATTTATTTTCGCATCGGATTGACGGGGATAAATACTACGAATTCCCCAAAATATGCAACGGTAAAAGTGAAATACAGATTGTGGGGATGGGATTATGTAGAAGCGACTATTTACTTAAGACAGGGTGAAAAACCTGATTATTTATATACAGGACGCCCAGGATCAAGAGCTTTTGCTGTCTACAATATGACTCATAGCAGTTTTCTAACAGCTCCCACAACGAGCCCTTTTAGTATTGTAGTGAATAGAGGAAATGCTTCGGAAGTAGATTTTCCGACGAAAGCAGGAGCACATTTCCAATGGGCAAGATTGAGACCGGGATCGTATGGTAGTTATTCCGGTGGAGCGGAAACAGATGCAAACTATGACAGTTTTGGCTATAGGGCATTGAATCCGCGTCCTGATATGAACGCGGTTAATCTTACAGGGTGGGGATGGAGCTATTATAAAAATTACGAGTACCTGATATGGGATAATGGAAATGTGTCTGAAAGTTATAGTACTGATTATGAAATCTGCCCTAATGGTTATCATCGACCGAATGACGGAAGCATATCCGGAGGTTTGGTGGCATCACATAATGGTTCACAGGCAGATGCAAATGCGTCGGAATGGAGAGCATCCATTTTTGCGAGTCCGATGACGGGTGATGGAAATGAATTGTATAATCCGAATCATCCGGATTATAATTCGAACCGTACATCTGATGGTCAGCCGACATCGCCTTCGTATTATGCTCCTGTACCTCTTCCCGACAATATGACATTCGGGTTTTATGCAGATGGGTATTTTGACAGGCACCCAATAGAACAGAATTTTCTTCCTGGCAATAATGTGCAATTTGGAGTTACGATAAATAGTGCGGATGCCGCATATTGGGGATGTCTTTTCTTTAATGGTAGTAAGTCCTTGTTTTTCCCTGCTGCGGGTAGGCGGAACTATGGCGTGAAAGGAGCAGATGGGGCTGGTATGTTGGAACATCCGAGTGCCGGATTTTATATGACAGCGTCAGCTGCTGATATTCCTGAAGATAAAGGTACAACCCATATTGATTGGAGCTCCGTATGGAACATGGAACTAAGCTATATGGAAACGGCACCTATTAGTACTTCGTTTAAGAATGGATTTTCTCTACGGTGTGTGAAGAATGAATGAATTAATGAGTGAAGAATGAGATTACAAATTAAGATATATATGCTCTTCTGGCTACTTTTCTGTATGGTTTCATGCGTACTGGAGAAGGAGATTGATCCGGCAGAACCCAAGGAGGAAGTCGGCCAGGTCAGCATCGAGCTGTTTACAAGACTAAGATCATACGATACTCCTGTGTCCAGAGCGGAAGCACTGGAAGACGTAGTATCCAAAGATCCCTGGGTACTTGTATTCACTGATGCCGGTGATGGCATAGCTGATAATGCTGTATTTGCAGAAGCAGCACAAGCGAACATTAATGTTGGTAACAAAAGTTATGTTTTGCTTAAGCCACAGAGTGTTACATCTTGGATTTTGATATTAGCCAATCCGCAAGAGAAGTTCTATAGAGGTAATACGCCTTATGACTTTTCGGTTGCTAATTTCAAAAGCCTGTTCACGGGGCAGAGGCTTACTGATGTGACATCTCAGATGTCAGCTATACCATTAAACACTGTAAGTGAACCTCCATTCGTGGGAAAAACGTTGCCAATGAGCTATCTGTACAAAGCTATCGGGGGGATTAATTTAAATACGAAAATAGGTACTGATGATGTTCCGTTGGAGTTGACGCGTGCGGTAGCCAAGATCGTTGTTAAGAGTAATGCTGCAAACTTCACCTTATGGGGGGTACATTCGGTACATAATCTGAACAAAAATACGGTATTGCATAATCTTTCCGGCAATTTGGAAACGGCGGCGAATATGCTGAGTTATATTAGGAGTAATACGAATGAAGATTTTGTTTCTGCAACTACTAATGTGTCCGACCCTATATATGTATATGAAGCAGAGGCGAACAGCAGTGCTTATGCTTATATGATCATACGTGCATCTTATAAAGGAGTTCAATATTATTATAAGATGGTTATAGCTGATGGTGGTCTCAACTATATGGATATAAAGCGTAATCATGAATATGAGTTTACGATCGTATCTGCCAACTCTCCGGGGTTTGCCACTTATGGTGATGCCATGTTGTCGAAGCCTAATAATATGAATTTAAAATATGAAGTTACAATAACAGATATATCTTCTTATGAAATTAAGGCCAATAGTGAATATTTTCTTGCTGTAAGCAATCGGCTTTGTATTATTTATGATAATACGGTGAGTTCTGGAAATCAGTATGTTGCTTTTACATTAACAACGAATTGTACTTATGCAGATCAATTCTCGAATGGAAGCAATTATCTGAAGGTAGCGAGTGGTGGGATGACGATTGTTTCGCCGTCGCCTGCAAGAATTCCTTCTGCTACGAATCTGGCTCCTCTGGTCACAATGAATGTGATAGTAAAGCTTCCTGCCGGTAGTGATGATAACTCAAGTATTAACATAAAGCTTGGTAATATCGAGCAGACGGTCAGTATCGTGAGAAAACCGATTATTCCGGCTGCAGGAGCAGTTATAAACTATTACACGGAGAATTCCGGTACTTATGATTTTGAATATTATCTTCTTACAGCAAAAGTGGATAATTCAGCCAATGTACCGTGGATTACAATGAAAAACAAATATGGTGTGGTTAGTGCCGATCCGAATAGTATTTTGGTAGAAGACGGAGTAATTGATATAAACGTGGCTTCCACTTCTTCTGCAAGAAACCAGGTGATCTATCTTACAACGATACAAAATCCGAGTGAACCTCAGGATGATAATGAAGATATGCCGAGGCGAATCAAAGTATTTTTATATCAACAAGGATCTTGATAACAGAAAAAATAAAAACTTGATAAATGAAGAAAGTATTCATACTCATATTAGTCATACTTTGCACTTTTGCGGTAAACAGCAAAGCGCAGAAAGTTGCCGTCAAAAGTAATCTGCTTTATGATGCTACTACTACCCTGAATCTTGGTCTGGAGGTTGGCCTGGCACGCAAGTGGACGCTCGACGTACCATTCAATTATAATCCGTGGAAATTTAATGATGGGGCCAGGCTCCGGCATTGGGGAGTTCAACCGGAAGTCCGTTACTGGTTTTGCGAAAGCTTCAGACGTACATTTATAGGAGTACATGGTCATTACGCTGATTTCAATGTAGGAGGATTTCCCGACTGGTCGTTTATCAGTGAGAATATGCAGAACAACCGATATCAAGGCCACCTGTACGGTGGAGGTATCTCCGTAGGGCATTCGTGGATCCTGAAAAAACGCTGGAGTTTAGAAGCATCTGTCGGAGTAGGATATGCGCGTATTGTGTATGAAAAATACCCTTGTGCAGAGTGTGGTACTAAAATAAAGGATACGAGTAAGAACTATTTCGGGCCTACCAAAGCGAGTCTGTCACTTATTTACGTAATAAAATAAAAAGAGAATGATGAAAAGGAATCTACAATTCATCGTATTTGTATTAGCTGTTTTATGTCAGAATATGAATCTGGCTATGGCTCAGGACCGCTCTTATGAGGGCGTTGTGTCAGTGAAACCGATGCAGCTGGAACAACGGGGTGATTTTCTTCATATAGATATTGACTTTATCATGAATAATGTGAAGGTTAAGACAGCCCGGGGAGTCGATTTTATTCCGCAGTTGGTTGCTTCGGAACGTACGTATAATCTTCCGATAGTATCTATCAAAGGAGGTAACGAATATAAGGCCTACGAACGTCGGCTTGCGGTGATGAGTGCTAAAGAGAGCAAAAACTATGAGTATCCTTATGTTGTGAGAAAAGGTAGCAAAAGAAAAAATGACACCATTCAATATAGATATATATTACCTTATGAAGCGTGGATGGAAGATGCTAAACTGGTTTTACAGCGTGATGAGTGTGGCTGTGGTGAATCGACCTTGATGAGTGTAGAGCCACTGATTGATAAGGTTACATTAGAGCGCATACTATTCCCGTATGTTGTGGCACCTTACCTGGCTTATTTACAACCGGTGGCCGAAGAAGTAAAGCGGCGTGATATACAGGCAGAATGTTTCCTGGACTTTGAGGTGAATAAGGTAAATATTCGTCCCGAATACATGAACAATCCTAAAGAGTTGGCTAAGATTCGTACGATGATTGACGATCTGAAGGCCGATCCGAGTATCAAGGTAAACAGACTGGATATTATTGGTTATGCTTCGCCCGAAGGATCATTGGCGAACAACAAACGCCTGTCTGAAGGACGTGCCATGGCATTGCGTGATTATCTGGCAACCCGGTATGATTTTGCCCGGAATCAGTATCACATCATCTTTGGCGGTGAAAACTGGGAAGGACTGGTGAATGCACTTGATACCATCGATATAGAGTATAAAGATGAGATACTGGACATCATTGAATATACTTCTCTTGAACAGGGAAGAGAATCTAAGTTGATGAAGCTTCGCGGAGGTGTACCTTACCGTTATATGTTGAAAAATATATTCCCAAGCCTGCGTGTTGCTATTTGTAAAGTGAATTATGATATCAAGAACTTCGATGTAGACGAGGCACGGGAGGTGATAAAGAAACGTCCTCAGAACCTGAGTCTGAACGAAATGTTCCTGGTGGCCAACACTTATCCGGCAGGTTCGCAAGAGTTTATTGATGTATTTGAGACCGCTGTCAGGATGTATCCTGAAGATGAGGTGGCTAACATGAACGCCGCTGCTGCAGCTCTTTCACGCAATGACCTGATTTCTGCAGAGCGTTATTTGGGTATGGTAAATTCTAAAAAGCATTTACCGGAATATACAAATGCTATGGGTGTATTAATGTTATTAAAAGGAGAGTATGACGATGCGGAGAAGTATTTGAAAGCCGCTGCCGAATCGGGTCTGGAAGCTGCCGGACACAATTTGGAGGAACTGGCTACGAAAAAAGCGAATGCAGCTGAAATTGAGAATAAAAACCAAAAACAAAAGAGATAAATATTTTAGTTATAAACACTTTAAGTTAATTGTAAACAATGAAAAAGAAGAATCTTTTTATGCTGGCACTTGCATCTTTGGCATTTGTAGCATGTAGTAATGAAGACATCGTACCGATAGAAGATATCGATTATGATGTAGCAACCGATCCCAAGGGGGATGCATGGGTAGCTGTGGGGATTATAACTCCGTCTCAGTCTCGTGGCTTGAATAATCCGGATTATCAGAATGGAACTGCTGTTGAATCGGAATTGAAGAAAGTAAGAGCTATTTTCTTTACGGATGATGCTGATCCGAAAGTGACAGCTGATATATTATTGACATCAGCCCAGGCAGGTGTGGATGCTGCCGGACAACCTACAGGAAGTGCGGGTACTGCATTTAAAGTGCCGGGAACCTCTAAACGTATTTTGATTGTAGCCAATCCTTCTCCAACCTTCCAGAATGATGCTGTCAAAGAAAACTGGTCTACCAACACAGCGTATTCCGTTGTTAATGCTGCTCTGACAAATACAGCGGCCAGCATTTCTTCAACCAATGGGTTTATGATGACGAATGCTAAGGGAGAACTGGAACCTTCGATTACTGCTGCTGATGTTACTGCCGGTTTGGGTGCTTTGGGTGATCCGAAACCTCTGACTCTTTATAAAACAGATGCCGGAGCAAAGGCCAATCCATTGACTATCAATATTGACCGTGTTGTAGCAAAAGTTCGTGTTACTATTACGCAAACAAGTTCTAAGGCAGATATATCCGAAGCAAAATGGGTATTGAATACAACGAACAAGAGTTATTATCCTCTCTCTGAGAGAACTCCGACATGGCTGGAACAACAGAATGTTCCTTCAGGAGGTTTCCGTGCTCCGTTTGACCAATATAAGAAAGGTTCTTATAGAATAGACCCTAATTATGATGGGAATCATGCAGGTGCTTACAATGTATATGATGAAACTCATGATGAAGTAGCTAATCCGATTCCCTGGCATACAACAGGCGAAAGTGAATATTGTCTTGAAAATACTCAGAATCAGGCTGGTAATACGCATGATAATACAACGCAGATATTGGTGAAAGCTAAGTATATGCCTAAAGAGTATAAGAAAGCAGATGGTACAACTACTACTACTCAGGAAACCAATGGTGACTGGATGTTGATTGATGGTGGTTTCTATACCTTTGCTACATTGATGGACTGGATTGAAAGAGAACTGAAGTATAAGTATCTCAATACTCATCCTAATCCTGCTATTATCACTACACCTTTGACCACTGCGTTCAACAAATATCTGGAAGGAATAAGTCTGACTGCTGTACCTCTTCCTGCTACGGCTGATGCTGCTGCTATTGCACTTCTTAAAACAGCTTTTGAGGGTAAGAAAGCTGACATCCTGCTCGAAGATGACAGAGCAAAAACTGTAGATGTTCTTACTTATTATAAGGGAGGTTATAGCTTCTATAAAGCGATGATTAAGCATGACGATACCAGTTTAGCTACCAATGAATTGGGTGAGTTTGGTGTAGTTCGTAATTCTGTTTACGATATTAGTGTCACTAAATTCAATGACCCTGGATATCCTACAATTCCTCCTGTAACAATAGATCCGGATGAAGATGATGATCTCCGTATGTCTATTCTGATTGATGTTAATCCATGGACATGGTATGTTCAGGAAGTAGAATTCTAATTTCAGATTAGTAGTTTTATTTAATTCTTTATTTAAGTGTTGTGGGAGATAAGTATGCTCCCACAACCTTACTTTCAACTTTAGGAAGTTTCCGGTAGCTCTTCTATAAAAATTCCGGGATATTATAGCTTGATAGAACAGTTGTTTGGGTTCTATCCCCAAAATTGGAAATAACGAGAAAAGAACCCGTTTCTTTTCCACTCTATATATGATTAAATTAGAAAAATAGAAACTATGAATCTGAAAAGCCTTATACATTACATTGCCCTGGGACTTCTTGTTGCCTGTTCCTGGATGATGACCTCATGCGATAGCTTTAACGAAGATCTCCCGGAGTGCCGTTTATTCGTTAAGTTCAAGTATGATTATAATATGCTTTTTGCCGATGCATTCCATACGCAAGTAGATAAAGTGGAGCTTTATGTATTTGATGAAGAAGGTAAATTCATGTTCAGGCAGGCAGAGGAAGGCGCTTCACTTGGAACCGGTTATTACCGCATGGCTGTAGAACTGCCTGTCGGAAAGTATCAGCTTATGGCATGGGCAGGAGCACGTGATTCATACGACATAACTTCACTGACGGCAGGAGTCTCTACCCTTACGGATTTGAAATTGCAACTGAAACGTGAAGAATCTCTCATTATGAGCCGGAAGCTCGAACCGTTGTGGTATGGTGAGATTATCGATGTGGAGTTCACAGGTACCCGTAACCAGACGGAGTTGATAAATCTCATAAAAGACACGAATAAGGTAAGGTTCCTGTTTCAGGGATATTCGGATGACGACTGGGCCTTGAACATGAATGATTATGATTATGAAATTATCGAATCAAATGGTTATCTGAATTACGATAACTCTTTGCTGGATGATGATGTTCTGAGTTTTCGCCCCTACCATATGGAACAGAATGATCTTTCACTTGTAGCGGTTGAACTCAATACAATGCGGTTTATGGCAGATCGTCCCACCCGCTTTATCGTGACGGAGAAAGCTACGGGACGGAAAGTGTTCAATATCAATCTGACCAATTATTTGAAAATGTCTGCTATGGAAGGGAGCTTTCCTAATGCGCAGGAGTATCTGGACCGTGAAGATGAATATAAGATATCCTTTTTCTTTTCTGAATCGTGGCTGGCCGTACAGATCAATATCAATGGCTGGACGTATCGCTTTCAGGATGAAGACGATTTTTGATAAAAAGGGTATAGGCTGACATATTGAATAAAAAGATAAAGAGAATGTATATAGTATTCTCTTAAAGGCACTTATACTTCTTCGATGTGAATCGCGGGGTATATTATATTGTTTGTTTTGTTTGTGTGTGCCCCTATTTCCTCTAAGTGTAGATGTGTAATAGGGGCTTTTTTACAAAACAATTAAAAGAATATTAATAATCAAAACCAACTGAGGAAAATAATAATGAATTCAAAACTTGAAAAAATTCTGATGCAAGAAGCATCCAATACCAACCGTATCTATCTACATTATAGCCCGCAGCACGGGCATTGGGTAGCTTATGAGCAGTCGGCACTGAATCTGCTGTCGCTTGCTCCTCTGTTGTTACCCGATGAAGAGATATTCTCCGATGCAGAAATACGTCTTCGTTATGCTACTATCAATTTTGAGCAAATGGATCGTTATAACTTACCAGCCTACTGCACTTTGTTGGGAGACGATATAATGGTGCTGGGCACCGAACTTCCTTTAGAAGAAAATTAATCTGTTAACAGGAACTGCGTTGCCTGCTTGCAGGCAAGGCGTAGTCTCCATGGAGGCAAGGCGTGGTCTGCGTGGAAGCAAGGCGTAGTCTGCAAGCAGGCTTTACAGGCTCTGTGGAGGGGGTATGTCATTCCCCTTTTTTATCTTCCGAATCATTCTATGTAGTTATGGCAGAGTCTGTTTTATATATCGGCCATATCCATTTTTGCTGTCTGCCTGTTTGGTGTAATATAAAGGCGATATTTCTTTCATATTAACGTTTTTTTATTGAGACAGGAAGTGTTAATAAAAATAAAAGATCTGTTATTATGAAGAAACAAGAATACACATCGTCTCCAGGGAATAGACCGGATCATCTGTGGAGGTGTCTGGCCCCAGATTGGATTATTGAGTACTTCCAAAGTGTATAAAGAGTTTAAACTCTCCCTTTCTGAAGAGTGTATGAAACGGTTCATGCAGACGGAGCACCTACGCTGGAATGCCGAACGTATAATTGCCGGATACAAGGAGGGTGAAGTGAGAGATCCGGTGTGTAAAATACATCCGCATATTCGCCCCTATTGTGAACTGTCGAAAGAGGTTCTGATGAATGATCAACGAGTGATAGATGCTTTGCCTAAGCTGGTACAAATGGCAGGCTATGAAATTGTGGAGTTGCAATCGGTTTAATGTTGCTGCTTCTTTTCTTAATTTGTCCTTTTAAAGAAAACAAATGCCCAACTGATTTACGGATTCCTCTCTTATCAGTTGGGCATATCACATTGGTGTGGTTAAAGTGGCAGGTTGAATGTATATGAAGCTCGCAACATTCCGATAGAAAAAGTTCCTTCTTTGTTATTGATTAAGTGGAAAGCCGGTTGTAGGTTAAAATTCTTTTTCATACAGATCTTCCAGGTTAACTCGTAACTAACTTCGCGTCCATATGTATATCGGGCACAATTGATAAACGTTCCCAATGTGTTCTCTTTAGAACTGAATACGATATTTGAGAGTGTTACTCCAAATCCTGTATATCGTTTGCATCCCATATTTATTGATAGGTTAGCGGAGTACTGTGCGAGGAGGTTTATCTCTTTTTGATTCTTTTTGAACAGGCATTGTTCTAGATAAAACCATCCGGAAAAGTTTATTTTCTTTTCTTCCAATGTTTGTTCTCCATTCTCATTATTACTATACAACCTATTATGTATAGTAAAACCACCAGAATACAAGCCATGATAAGTTCGGTTTTGTTGGTAAGAAAGTTCCGATATATTAAAAATACCTTCCTGAGAAGGGCAGATAGAAAACACGTTGTTTCCTTTCTCAAATACTTTGTGAGCCAATCCGTTATAAAGACTGTATTGTAACTGCCAGTGATTATTTATTTTATAATCCAGATGTATACACATTGCCGACAGTGGATAATTTCCTAACGGATAATTGGCTGAAATAGTAGGGAAGATACCACAAGAACTGTTGGTAAACAGAGCTGTACAAGGTGACACGAAATAATCTTCATTGACATTTCGAATCCCGGTAAACAGTAATATATCTCTGATTTTTTGTGTATATCCTAAAATAGCTAATCCGTAAGCCATATTGATCTCTTCTATATTAGAGAATGTCTGCCAGTCGCTGGCAATGGGCTGGGTACTGGTTTTAAATATATGGATCGAAGCATAATTAAATCTACCACTCTTTCCTATATCTATTGAAGTTTCAAATCTCAGGAGATTGACCCAGTTTGCCGAACTTTTGAAATTGTATTGTACTTCTGTCGTATATGTAGTACCAATTGTTTGAGCAGATATACAGGGAGTTATCCCTGTATATCCGGCCAATAATAGAATAATTTTTTTCATACTTTCGGGATAAATTTTAGAGCCAACGTACAAATCGTTTAATATACCACACTTTTACAACCTGTGTCAATGCACAATAACTGAGCAGAATACCTATCAGCCAGGGAAAGTAGCTCAATGGCAGTGGCATAAGCCCTATTGAAGCACCAAACCTGGTGAAGGGTATCACGATACCTACAGCCATGATAAAGCAAGTGAGTCCCATTACCGGCCATGTCGCCCTGCTTTGGATAAAAGGAATTTTTCTTGTTCGTATCATGTGTACAATAAGGGTTTGTGAGAGTAATCCTTCAATGAACCAGCCGGACTGAAATAGGGTCTGGTGTTCAGGGCTATTACATCCAAAGGCATACCACATAACCAGATAGGTGATAATATCAAAGATGGAGCTGATAGGTCCTATACATATCATGAAACGGCTTAGGTCAGAAGCATCCCATTTACGTGGCTTGCGTAGGTATTCCGGGTCCATACGGTCAAATGGGATCGTTGTTTGTGATATATCGTACAGTAAATTCTGTATCAGTAAGTGAATGGGTAACATAGGTAGAAAAGGCAGGAAAGCGCTTGCTGCCAATACACTAAACATATTCCCAAAGTTAGAGCTTGCTGTCATTTTGATATATTTGGTGATGTTTCCAAAGGTTTTCCGTCCTTCGAGTACCCCATCTTCCAATACCAGCAGATCTTTTTCGAGCAGGATGATATCAGCACTTTCTTTTGCTATATCTACAGCAGTATCTACTGATATACCGACGTCCGATTGTCTTAACGCTGCCGCATCATTAATTCCATCTCCCAGAAATCCTACTGTGTTGTCTTGCTCTTGCAATAACAGGATGATTCTCGTTTTCTGTAGTGGTGTGAGCTTAGAAAACAGAGTTGTGTCCGGTAGATGCTCTTTCAGTTCATCGTCCGTCATTTTTTCAATATCCGGTCCTGTCAGTGAATGAGATGTATTGATTCCTACTTGTCTTCCAATGGTTTTTACAATAGCTTCATTGTCACCCGACAGTACTTTTACTTCTACTCCATGTTCGTGCAGATGTCTGATGGCATTGGCTGCAGATGCTTTGGGAGGATCCAGAAAAGCCAGGTATCCGATAAGAACCATTTCCGTTTCGTCCCCGACCACAAAGTCATGTTCTTTCTCGATAAAACTCTTTTGGGCTACTGCCAGTACCCGCATTCCTTCTTTATTCATCTGTTCGCTGATGGTGATTGCCTTTTGTCTGATTTCGTCCGTCATCCGGTGTACGGTTCCATCAAATTCGGCATATGAGCAGATGGCCAGTATTTCTTCCATGGCTCCTTTGGTTATGATCTGTCGTTTCTGCTGGTTATCTTCAATTACTACAGACATACGGCGGCGGGTGAAGTCGAAGGGTATTTCGTCTACTTTCTTGTAGGAATCTTTCAAGTGCTCCATTTGTAACTCTTTTACGTGTGACAAGATGGCTTTGTCCATCAGGTTCTTCAACCCAGTTTGGAAGTAACTGTTGAAGTAGGCGTGTCTCAGAATGCGTTTTTTTTCATCACTACTGCCATCGGCATTAATGTATTTTTCTAATACGATGTTGTCACAGGTGAGTGTACCTGTTTTATCTGTACAAAGAATATTCATTGCTCCGAAGTTCTGAATGGCATTCAGATTCTTTACAATCGTTTTCTTCTTGGACATAGCAACTGCACCCTTAGATAAGTTGGCAGAGATAATCATAGGAAGCATTTCCGGTGTTAACCCTACTGCTACAGATACAGCGAAAATGAATGCACTAAACCAGTCTCCTTTTGTCACTCCGTTTATCAGAAAAACGAAAGGAACCATGATCAGCATAAAACGGATCAGCAGGAAACTCACCTTACTGACTCCTTTGTCAAAAGCGGTTTGTGCTCGTACTCCTGCAATACTTTTGGCGATAGTACCCAAATAGGTGTTTATTCCTGTTTGGAAAACTATCCCCTTAGCCGATCCACTAATTACAGTAGATCCCATGTAGCAGATATTATCCAGTTCTACCACACTTCCTTTACGATATCTGTTGTCTTTTGCTTCGGGATATTTTTCTACCGGTTCCGATTCTCCCGTTAGAGAAGACTGGCTGATGAAGAGATCTTTCGATGCGATGATGCGTATATCTGCCGGAATCATATCTCCGGCGGCCAGGTATACAATATCTCCTGGAACCAGCTCTGTGATATCTATTTCTTCTTCGTCCGGTATACCGATTCGTTTCACACTACAGGAATTCTTTACCATTTTCATTAGGGCACTGGTTGCCTCTCCGGCTTTCCATTCCTGCCAGAAACGTAGTACTGCACTGCATATTACCATAGAGGATATGATAATAATTCCGGTTCATTCTTGTTCTCCCGGTTCTGCCATCCATACGTCAATGACCAGTGAGATAACTACTAAGGCAGTTAATACTCCGATAAACGGATTGATGAATGCTTTGCAGAACACGATGATAGGACGTTTTTTCTGTTCATGAATCACTTCATTCTTACCATACAGTTGTTGCCGTACTTTTACTTCATCATCCGTCAAGCCATACTTCGTAGTCTGGAAGTATGAATATGCCAATTTTACCGGTTGAGTAGCAGCCAGAAATACCTTCTCGGCATTAAACTGCAATTTCTGATTGTTCTTTTTTTTTCTCCGGATCATAATACCTACTTTGTTTTATACGGTTCATATTAAAGTTTTGACGTTACAAAAGTAGAAACGACTCCGTAAAGGAGCCGTTAGAGTATTATTAGAGTGGAATTAGAAAACCATTAGAGTTTTTCTCAGATGTGTGGTAATTCTACCGTATAAGTGGTACCTTCCCCCAATTGGGAGTTTACTTCAATCTTACCATGATGCAGTGTTATTATTTTCTGAGTCAGTGACATTCCAATACCGTGTCCATCTGTATAACTGCGGTTGTCTCCTCTGTAAAACGGAGTGAACAAGTGGGGCTTATCTTTATCAGATATACCTACACCATTGTCTGAAAAGCGGATTATAGAACTTGTTTGCCAGAAAGAAATCTGGATAAAAGAAGTCTGGTTCTTGGAGAACTTACAGTTATTTTCTATCAGGTTAACAAAAGCGGTAGTTAACAGATAGCTGTTTCCAAGGACGGTAATTACTGAATCATCTTCAGCTTCCTGTTCAAAGATTAGTTCTACTTTATAATTGGGATTAGCTTTCATAACTAACTCCCGTGCATCTAATAATAGCTCATCGAGACGGCTGTTTTCCATTTTTATCTGTTCGGGCAGATAGTCCGCTTTAGCCAGGTTTAGTAATCCTTCTATGAGTTTCACTACGCGATGATAATCTTGTATAACATTATTTATAGCCATTTCATATTCTTGTGGCTTACGTTCTTTCAATAGTGCAAGTTCCAGTTCGGTTATCAGTGCTGCCATTGGTGTCCGAAGTTCATGAGAGACATTACTGACAAACATTTTTTGAGATCGAAAAGCCATTTCCAATCGGTCGAGCATTTGGTTGAATGTGAGGCTTAACTCTCCTAATTCATCTCTTTTCTTTTCAACAGGTAATCTTTTGTTGATCTGTTGTGCTGATATACTTTCAACTTCTTTTACGATATTGGATACCGGAATCAACGCACTGCGTGCCAATAGATAACCTACTATTATGAGTATGCTGAGTCCCATTACCGAAAGAATAATCAGAATATCTTTTAGTGCTTTTTGATTTTCGTATCCATAGCCGTCATAGGCAGCGGCTGTGATAATATAAGTTTTCCCCTGAAAAATATACACCATTCCTATGGCTTGAAATTCATCCTGATAGAACTCTATAGACTTCTTTTCCAAAATTTGTTTTATCATTTCGGGTGTTTCCTTTACAATGTCGTTTTGATAGGCGTCATGATATATCATCTCGAAAGAAGGACTATAAACAGCTACCTCCACTTCATTGATAAACGCCGTGTTATTAATATAAATAGATTGCATCGTACTGGCGTCCACCTGATTTCTTAGAAATAGATGTGCTTTGGTTATACCCTCCTGCCTTAAATCACGAAAAAAGGTTTTACTGCGGCTATGCTCGCTGAAAAAATAAATAGCCAACATTGACAACAAAAAGATAGCTGCTGTCACGCTGGTGTATCGTAAGGTTAGTTTGGTTCTGATTTTCATGTCTTGTCAGTGAATATAAAGCCCATTCCTGCCTTGGTTTGAATTAACTTTTTTTCAAAATTACGGTCTATCTTTTTACGTAAATAGTTGATGTACACATCTATGAAGTTGGTACCTGTATCAAAATGAGTGTTCCATACCTTGTCTGCTATTTCTACACGGCTTAATACACGTTCTGCGTTTTCTACCATATAGACCAGTAAATTATACTCTTTAGGAGAAAGTTTTATTTCACACTCGTTTCTGTATACGGTTTTACTTTTAAGGTTAATCTTTAAGTCAGCATAAATCAGTTCTTCCGGTACTTGCCGGATATTTTCAGCCGAGCGTTTTAGCAATACATTGATACGTGCATTCAGTTCTCTGAAATCGAAGGGTTTCACCATATAGTCATCTGCACCGGCATCAAATCCTTCTAACTTGTCGTCGGTAGACCCCAAGGCTGTAAGCATGAGAATCGGAATAGCCGGATTAATTTTTCTAATTTCTTTGGATAGTTCAAAACCGTCCAACTTAGGTAAGATTATATCCGAAATGATCAGATGAAATGTATTTGACTTGAATATTCGTAATCCCATCATTCCATCAAAAGCAACAACAACCTGATAACCCGATTCTTCAAGTCCTCTTTTTAAGAGTTCGGCAACCCTCTGCTCGTCTTCAATAATCAATATCTGATACATAACTTTATGGATATTATTTAGAGTGTACAAAGGTAATTCATACATTAATGAACTACGCATAACTTATTCATTATTTAACGATTAGGATCCGGTTATTTTCTTATAATAAAAAAGACTTCATAAGATTTGTCCTTATGAAGCCTTTTCACTTATTTGTTTCTTTCTCTTATTTTACTCTTACGATGTCATAGTTTAAATCGCTGACAGCTTCTTGCAGACTATCGTTTGATAATGTCAGAGTCGTATCATTGGCAATAACGAAGTATACAGGTTCGCTACCGTCACTTGGGGTTAGTTTCAGAGCGGCTTTCTTTTTGTTTTTAACCGTTTTCTGAATCATCTGTGGTTTACCTTTTGAACTGAATGTTTTATCTTTGCCCTGGCCTTCTGCATCCAGATAAGTCATATCCAGAGTGTAGGTAGTATCATTGGCATCGGCAAGCATATTCAGGGTCAATACGTAGCGAATACCCGGACCGTCAGCAGCAGGAAGGGTACCTTCATAAACTTCGGTTGCTTCTACTGTGGGTGACATTGCCTCAATGGCAAGACTGTCTGCTTCAGCCTCTGCGGCTTTGTTTGCTTTTGATTGGCATGATGCCAAAGCAGCTACGACGGCTGCCAACATAATTACTTTTTTCATTGTTAAGTGCTTTAAGTTAATATAAAAAGTGAGTTGCTTAATTACTCTTCTTCTTTTCGTATGACAAGCAGCTTATCAACTCGTCCGCGGTCCATATCTACTACTTCAAACAACAGATTTTTATAAGCGAAGGTATCTCCTGCTTTCGGGATACGTCCTATGAGGAACATTGCCAGTCCGCCTAAAGTGGTGAAGTCTTCCGAGTCTATATCGTCATAAGAGAGGATACCCATTTCTTCCATAAAATCACCTATATTCATCGAGGCTTCTACCAGCATAGAACCATCCTGTCTCCGCACAATCTCTTCTTCTTCCGTATCATCTTCTTCAAGAATGTCTCCAAAGATACTCTCGGTGAGGTCATGCAGGGTTATAATACCCTCTGTGCTGCCATACTCGTTAACAACAACTGCGAACTTGTTTTTGTTCTTCTTGAATAGCTCTAAAACTTTTTTAGCATACAAACTTTCGGGGATGAACAGTGCCGGGCGGGCTATTTTACACAAGTCGAACTCCTGATGACTTCCTATCATCAGTATGATGTCTTTTACCGAAACAACGCCTATAATGTCATCTTTATTTTCGTTCACCAGCAGATATTTGCTGAAATGCTCATTATCAATAATTCGCAATACTTCTTCTTTTGTTTCATTGGCAGACAATACAACAATGTCACGGCGATGTGTCATTAGTTCATTGGCCCGTTTATCCGAGAAGCGAAACACATCTTTCAACATTTCTGTTTCATCTTTATCAATCACACCCTGTTCGGAGCTTTGGTGAAGAATCATTTTAAGCTCTTCTTGTGTCATCATGCGTTCTTCGCTTTTCAGTCCGATGAGCTTGTTGAGAAGGCGGGTTGAAATACTCAGCAACCATACAAAAGGGTAAGAGATTTTGGTGAGTAAAATCATGATGGGGCTTAACATCGTTGCATATCGTTCCGGATTACTCAGAGCGATAGATTTGGGTACCAGCTCGCCGACAATCAATGAAAGATAAGTGATGACAGCTACGGTAGTAATCATTGCCAGGTTTTTAGCATAAGGTTCTGCTCCCGGAATCATAGCGAAGAGTGGTGCTACGTCATCGGCGATAGCTACACCACCGAAGGCACCCGATACAATACCGATTAATGTAATACCGATCTGGATAGTAGAAAGAAACTTTTCGGGTTCTTCCAATTGTTTCAAAACTCCACGCGCAGATTTGTTTCCTTTTCCGGCAAGAGTTTCGAGACGTGCTTTACTTGAAGATACTAAGGCGATTTCGTACATGGCGAAGACGCCATTTAAGAGAAGTAAAAGAATAATAATTATAAATTCCATATAATATATGAATGATTTCTGTCCCGAAAATTACAAGAATCTATTGAATTAGTTTAGATATGGAATGTATATTAATGAATATTTAACGTTTACAGAGGGATTCGTCTAATTAAACAAAAAGAGTAGTCTCTACGACTACTCTTTTTAAGTAGTATTTCAAATTTAGTTCATACTATGACAGCGTTTTATTGAAACGCAAATGATCGCAAATTTTCGCAGATTAAATGGCTGCGCTATACTTGAGCGATGATATTCTTTGCGTGAATCTGCGATAATCTGCGTTTCAATAATAATATCATATAATTTAGAACGATTACTTACTTTTATTTCTTAGTATATTCATCAGCTTTGGCCTTCATACGTGCCACTCTTTTCTCTGTTTCGGGATGTGAAGAGAATAACTGACGGAATTTGGAAGACTTAGGTGCATCCTCCGAAAGTTTGAGTAACTTGCTCAAAGCATTGTGCATAGCATACGGATCAATGTTGTTTTTGATACAGAATTCAAAACCATAATCATCGGCCTCATTCTCCTGTTTTTGTGAGAATTGTGCTCCTGCCAATGATTCGGCAAGTGCACCCAAATCGGAATCTGTCATTTTGGCTACCGTTTCACTGGCGGCACCCGCAGCATTCTTAGCTGCCGAACGTAAATAGGCATTTTTCATAGCATCTTTAGAGTCAGTATGGATGACGTGTCCTATTTCATGACCTATTACAGACATTACTTCGTCATCTGTCATCAGGTCCATCAATCCGGCACAGATACGTACGCTACCGTCACCACAGGCAAATGCATTTACATCTATTACTTCATAAACGCCGAAATTTACTTTCAGTCCGTCTACCTCTTTTATATTGCCTACCAGTTTTTCAAGCCTTTTGCCGTATTCACTATCTGGTGCAGTCAGTGGGTTGTGGGTATCCATCCATTGCATATATTCCTTACTCATAGCGGCTACGTCAGCATCCGACAGGGTGATGGCTTTTACGGCATCGGTTCCGGCCTGTACAACTTTGCCTACATTGATTTTTTTTCCTCCGATCTTAAACTGAGCCGAAGCACTAAAACTTACTCCACAGATCAGTGCAGCCATTAATACAAATCTTTTTTTCATATAATTTTCTGGTTTTTGATTAATAATATAGTTGATTTTCGTGTTAATATTCAAATGTAATGCCAAGCGTAGGCATCAATGTACCGCTTTTCTGTTCGATATATTTCATTTTGTAACGTTGTTCGGTTATGGGGGCTGACGGGTTTTCAATAACTCCGGTACTCATATATATATCCGGTTGTTTGAAAGTACTCTTCGTTACATTTTGCAGATCGATGTAGAATCCTAACATACAACGTTTGAGGTAGAATGTTTTATCTACCCGTACATCTATCTGTCCGAAAGCCGGTAAACGCCCCGTATTATATTTACTGTAATCATAGTAGGGCCTGCCTTGTGCATTCCATGCAGTGACTAAAGAAGATTTATCCGTATCATAAGGTGTATAGGGGGCACCTCCGATACAGCTTACTTTCATTCCAAAACTCCAGTGGTGTGGGAAGTTGTATGTTCCACTCAGATTGAAGATGTAGCGGTTGTCCCATGCTGAGGCGATGTATTCGCTTTCTTTATTGTTTCGGTATTCACTCTTGAAGAGTGTGAAAGAGGAGGCTAAATTTAACTTTTTGGCAATGAGCCATCTCAATAATACTTCTACACCATATGAGCGACCCTGTGCGGCCGAAGTCAGTTCTTCGTTGCCTATCACTCCATAATCATTGCCTTTACAAGCAAGTGGGATACCGTCTGATACGGAGTAGGGGATACGGTCATATTCTTTATAGAATCCTTCGGCGGATAGCTCAAAATTACTACTTGTTTGCCAGCTTAGCCCTAAGCTACCCTGACTGACGCTCATATAGCGAAGCCGTTTATTTATCAATTCTCCGCTGTTACCTTTGAAGCCAAGGCCGGTGTAAGGAGGCAACTGGTAGTATAATCCGGCACTACCACTGGCATATAACCCGTCTATAAGGCGGTAGGAGAGAGACAAGCGAGGAGAAAGTTGCTCCGAAAGCTTGTTCATGCGTGACGAATAATTGTTGGCATCCGTACGTACGCCTAACGATGCGGTAAATCGTTCATCGGGTGATGCGTAACTCATTGTTCCGAATATTCCCCAACGTACAAGCCCCAGTGCCGTGTGATAGTCGAATGTTTCTCCTTTCTGGATGTAAACACGCTGAAAACTGGTATTGGTATACTGACTGTAGTCCAGGTTCAGGCCCAAATTCACTTTCCATGCTCCAAAAGTAGAACTATTCTCTAATCTTAATTTTGTCTCCTGCTCTACAGAACGAAGCCGGAGGGTAAGATTCTCTTCCGTGGATTCGTCATTGTGTAGATATTTGGTATTACGGTTGTTCAAATAGCTATGACTGATAACCACTGACTGTACGTGTGCTCCTGCATAGTGGCGATAGACAGCTCCCAACGTGAATGTTTCCTGTTGTATTTTGGGGAGATAACTTAATATATATTCTGCTTTCTCGCCTTCCAGACTGGTGTTAAGTTTCATGTTGTCAATGCCGGCAAGACCTAATACTGTCAACTCATTGCGTTCATCAAAGCGAGTTTTTAGTTTAAATTGTGCATCCGTAAAAGTTGGGAGGAGAGGCAATCCTAACATATCGAATAAGAATTGCAGATAGGACTGACGGACGGAAACCAGGTAAGAAGTCTTATTGCCCAGATGTCCGTTGGAGGCAAGCGATACTTCCGAAGCACCGAGGGTAGCTTTCAGAGAGTTCCGTTCCATATCTCCGTCGCGGAGTTTGAAATCGAGCACCGAACTGAGTGAATTACCCCGGTCGGCAGGAAAAGCTCCCGTATAGAAATTTACTTCCCTGATAAAATCGGCATTGATAATGCCTACAGGACCACCCGAAGCACCTTGAGTACTGAAATGATTGATGTTCGGTATCTCGACTCCATCTAGATAGAAACGGTTTTCGGAGGGCGAACCACCCCGTACAATGAGATCGTTGCGGTATCCGGCAGGTGAAAAGGCTACACCGGGATACGACTGCACTACACGCGAGATGTCACGATTGGCTCCCGGACTTTTCTCTATCTCTTGCAATCCGATAATACGTAGTCCTACCGGACTCTCCAGATCACGTCGGAAGGGAGAGGCGGTAATAATGACACCCTCCAGTTCGGTCGGGTTTTCTTCTATCTCTATATCAATGTTGAGGTTTCTTGTAGAAAGGATATATTCGGAAGTTAGTGTGGTCTTATATCCTACGGCAGATGCCTGCAAACGATAGATACCGGGAGGGACCTCTTCGATGGTAAAATGCCCGATGGAATCTGTTACGCTTCCCATACCTGTTCCTGTAATTAATACATTGATAAATTCCAACGGTTTACGACTGGTTTTATCAATGACCGTTCCCTTAATTTGGTGAACTGGTTGTGCTGTTATTGTAGCGAGAAGGCAGAAACAGAACAAGATAAATAGGAATCGCTTTTTCATTAGCTCGGGTTTGTTTTTTTCTGATTGAAATGCAAAATTATATAAAAAATAGTTTGCTTCTTGTTTTTATCTGGTATTTTTGTTTCCTCTTAACTATTAAAGTCGGGTATAATTATGAAGACAGTCCGGTTAATTACATGCAATGATGCCATGCAAGCACATATCTTGCAGGGAGCTTTGGAGAACGAGGGAATAGATTCGTTGTTGCATAATGAGAATTTTTCGTCGTTGCTGAAGAGTTATGTAAGCAATATCTCCGGTGTTGATATATTTGTCAATGAAGATGATTATGATCATGCTCTTCAGGTATTGCGTGACAATCAGAGTCTTCCTGAAGAGTTGAAATATTGTCCGTTTTGCGGTTCGGCGGATATTACATTTAAGTTACGAAAGGATGGATATATGAAAGCGGCTTGTGCCGTTGTTTTCTCTTTGTTGGCTGCCACTCCTCCCGGAGACAATCATTGGATGTATGAATGCAGGCAGTGTAAGGCCTTTTTTGAGAGGCCTGTTTCGGCTACATATAAACAAGATGAGGAATCATAACTTCAATTTAAATACAGAAATTTTAATACGATGAAAAGAAAAAGTTTATTGTTTGCCTGCCTGCTGTTACTGGCACTTCCGTTTTATGCAGCACAGGTAGACACGGTGATGGTGCAAAGTCCTTCTATGAATAAAGAGGTACAAGTAGTGGTAGTCACACCCGACGTTGCTTTGGGAAAGAAAGCCGTAGCGTGTCCGGTGGTTTATCTGCTTCATGGTTTTGGTGGCAATGCCAAGACATGGATTAACACGAAACCGGAGCTTCCGCAGATTGCCGATGAAAAAGGGATTATTTTCGTTTGTCCCGATGGCAAGAACACTTGGTATTGGGATAGTCCGAAGAATAAAGACGTTCGTTATGAAACATTTATCTCCTCAGAGCTGATCAAGTATATAGACGGGCATTATAAGACAGTAGCCGCACCTCGTGGACGGGCCATTACCGGACTTAGTATGGGTGGACACGGTGCACTTTGGAATGCAATCCGCCATACGGATGTATTTGGTGCTGCCGGAAGTACCAGTGGCGGAGTGGATATTCGTCCTTTTCCAAAGAACTGGATGATGCCCGAACAATTGGGTGAAATGGAAACGAATAAGGAAGTGTGGGATCAACATACGGTTATCAATCAGGTTGATAAGCTACGGAAGGATGATTTGGCAATGATAATAGATTGTGGAGAAGCCGATTTCTTTTTAGATGTGAATAAGAATTTGCACAAGCGTCTGTTGGAGTTGAAGATTGATCATGACTTTATCACTCGTCCGGGAGGACACAACGGGCAATATTGGAATAATTCTATTGATTATCAGATTCTCTTCTTTAGCAAATTCTTTAAGAAACAACTGCCGGCAGGGAAGAAATAATCACTGAAAAGCTTGACTTTTGCTTTGCGATGCGTTATCTTTGTAAGCATAATCATAAAGTAGATTCAGTTAGATTGCATATAAAGGAGGAAGCGGCTGCTTTCTCCTTTCTTTTTTTATATACGCCTCTCAAAGGGTGTGAGTAGGGTTGTGCTGATAAGTTTTTTCCCGATATTGATGTAATTTTTCCGGTATGTTGCGGTTCATGACATACTATGTTATGATGCATATCATAGTATGTTGCGATGCATTTCATACTGTGTTGTGACGTAATGGGTATTTTGTTGAGAAATAACTGCTTTTTAGTTAAGAATCAATAAATCGGCTCTTGACAAGAATTCTAATAAGATGTATATGCATATTGAACGTAGCGGCTCCAACTACGACCGGATGATACGCTTGTTCTTCCTGCACAGTCAATAATGTATCCATTCTTGTCTGCATTATAGCTGTACGTTGTGATTTCGTCGCTACCCTCTATGTCCAAACGTCCCGGAAGTATAGGAAGAGGTGCTCCGAGAATATTGGCGTATAAAGCTTCTGTGTGAAGAGATAGCGGATAACGTTCTGCTAAAAACAACCAGGGAAGCCGGCTTATTGTATTGGAGATACCGGGATAAGCACTATTCGTACTGGCGATAAATGTATTCTGATAATTATTGCTACTTTCTGAGATGTTGATTGTTCCCTCCTGTAGGAATGTAATTGTGATCTCAGAATATGGTTTTCCATTGATGTTTTCTTTAATTCCGGTGAGAATACCGTCTTCCGAGGTAGAATAATTAAATGTATAGGTACGGATATTTCCCCCGGGTTCGTTACGGGTACAGTTCGTAGCGCGTCCTTTATCATCCATAATATAGATTGATTCATTTCCTGCTTCATCTGTAATGATTACTTTTCCGGGTTCATAACTAAGTTGTGTAGCTATAGTGTGTGTGTATTTTGCTTCCAACCACAGGTCTGTATAGGTTTGTGTGGTGGTGTGTTTCTGCAAGAGTTCGTTGTTAAAGGCAAATTCTTGTTTCGTGGTTACTTTTTCTGAACCACTGCCAGTGGTTTCCGTTACAGTGAGAAGTTTTGTTCTGTTTTCAGTCTCTTCTTCGTCTTTATTGCAGGCAGCTACTAAAGATAGGAGAAACAATATAGACAAGTAGAGTCGTGTTTGTTTCATGGATTATTGGGTTCTGATTTCATTTTAGTTTTATTCCTCCTTTTACCCTGTAGCCTTGCGAGTGATATACATGTTTAAGCGTACGGGTTTCGGGCTTTTCTTCCGTTGTTCCTTCGTCCGGTTTTGGTTTCTCTTCTTCTTTGGGTGGATATGTGCCGTCAATAATACCAAGGGCCATACTGAATAATGTCTCTTCTTTATCTCCTAAAGGCAAGAAAGTGACCAAATTCGTTAGGGAAGTTTCATCCACAGTATACTTAGCTGGGAAACTAACTCCACCATGCGATTCTCCGGCAATATTATAAACATTGCATACCACCGGATTCAATGACCAACCATGCTTCGGATTAATAAAACTTTCTGTTGCTACTCCTGTGGAAGGTAAGGCTGCACCGAGAATCTCCCAATTGGCAACCGGATACAAACAGTCGTAGAATGTTCCTGCAACTCCGGTAGTAGTGCTACTGGTCAGTATATATCCTCCTTCAATGTTCATATTTACGCCACTACCTATTAAATCCGGGTCGAAAAGCAGGCTAAAGTCTTTGTAGGACTGTTTGTTGTTATGCTTTAGTTCGGCAAAAATATGACCTACCGCCTCCTTTGGGGCCAGTAAAGAAGCTAATAACTGGGCACATTCCAATGAGCCTCCGGTATTATAACGCAGGTCGAGCACTACTTTGGTTACCCCTGCACTGGCAAATACGTGAGATATTTCGCGAAGTTTATTATTGTATTTATCTTTCTCAGTAGCAGTGCCTGCTGTGAAGTGGTTGTAGACTATATAGCCTACTGTTACCCCTGTGGCACTGGTTATTATTCTGTAGACAGGAATCGGGTCGTCTTCTACCATTCGTTCGGCTCCCATGTTTATGGTTCTGGTTTCTACCACTACTCCTTTATTCTTTTTAGTCTCGCTGTCTTTTTGTAATTCATACTTACCCAAAGTGAGTTTCAAAGCATTGCCCGATTGCAGGAGCTGGGTCTCATTCTTTTTGGTGATGTGTTTATCGTCTACTTTTATAATCCATTCACCACGTTGCAGTTTGGCATCTGCAGCCGGAGATCCGGGAAGAACATTCGTAACTAATGCGTTATAGAGCGTATCTACATTTGAATTTTTTATCAGTGTATAGTCAAATCCATAATTGGGCGACTCCACTTTGTTCAATGTGTCTATGTAGGAATAATTCTTATCGAGAGTAGTATAAATTAATTCCTTTAAGAATTGTGCGGGCGCAAGGAAATATTTGTTGGGAGTCACTGTTGGTATTTTTTCGTACCAAAGATACTCTTGGCGCATCACGCTGTCTATCCAAGTATCCAGTTCTGTTTCGGCTGCATATTCCGGCCAGCGGTCTACTCCACATGAGAACAGGGCAGACATCATTACTATGAACAGGGTAGGGGTGAACAGTATGTTTCTTATCTTCATATCTTTATCATCTTTATAAACTGCAAATGTAGGAAATACTTCGCTTATCTACCACATTTGTGGTATAAAAATGCCTTTAATGTGTGATAGCCTGTAAATGTTTTCGTACCTATCTTTGCACGTATGAAGAATATAGCAGCTTTATTATCCGGTGGTGTAGACAGTTCGGTGGTTGTACACCTTCTTTGTGAGCAGGGTTACAAGCCGACTCTTTTTTATATTAAAATAGGTATGGACGGTGCAGAGTATATGGATTGTTCTGCCGAGGAGGATATTGAACTTGCCACTGTTACTGCCCGCAAGTATGGTTTGCCTTTAATAATAGTAGATCTGCATCGCGAGTATTGGGATAATGTGGCAGCCTATGCCATTGATAAAATAAAGAAAGGACAGACTCCCAATCCGGATGTGATGTGCAATAAACTGATTAAGTTTGGTTGCTTTGAGCAGCGCGTAGGCAAAGATTTTGATTTTACCGCTACCGGGCATTACGCTACAACCTTGCAAAGGGATGGTAAAACCTGGCTGGGTACAGCCAAAGATCCGGTAAAAGACCAGACCGATTTTCTTGCACAAATAGATTACCTGCAAGTGTCTAAGTTGATGTTTCCCATTGGGCATCTGATGAAAAATGAAGTTCGGGAGATAGCTCTGAAAGCCGGGCTTCCCAGTGCCCGTCGGAAAGATAGCCAGGGTATTTGCTTTTTGGGAAAGATAAATTACAATGATTTTGTGCGTCGCTTTCTCGGAGAGAAGGAGGGAGCTGTTATAGAATTGGAAACAGGTAAAAAGATTGGTACTCACCGAGGGTATTGGTTTCATACCATTGGGCAACGCAAGGGGCTGGGCTTGAGTGGAGGTCCCTGGTTTGTGATAAAGAAAGATATACAGGATAACATTGTTTATGTGTCTCATGGCTATGGAGTGGAGACACAATTTGGGAATGAGTTTTCTTTAGGTGATTTTCATTATATAACCGATAATCCATGGTGGGAGAGTGAGGCCGAAGGAGTGGATATTACTTTCAAAATACGCCATACTCCGGAGTTTATTAAAGGAAAGCTTTTCAGGGAAGAGGATCGTTATCGTATCCTTTCTTCCGAAAAGCTGCAAGGCATTGCTCCCGGACAATTTGGGGTGGTGTATGATGAATTGGCTGAAGTATGTATCGGGAGCGGTGAAATTATTTAATTAATGGAAAATTGAAAGTTGAAAATTGAAAGTTAGCTGCGCCACTATCACGCTGCATAGTAACTTTCAATTTTCAACTTTCAATTTTCCATTTTCCATTAATTAAATATAGTATTCCGCCAAATCCACAATTCCCGCCCGCATTGCATATTTGGTTGCTTCATGTACATTGTTTACGCCGAGTTTCCGGAATATATTCTTACGGTGACTATTGATGGTATGAAAACTCAGGTTCTTTTCGGTTGCAATCTCTTTGGTTGTTTTACCTGACGCTATTTCTTTAAGGATGTTTTTTTCTGTAGTTGTCAGCAGATGATCTTCCTGTGTGTGAGTACCGGAAGTGGGTTGCTGGTTATTACCCGAAAGTAACAGATTGCTGACATGATTGCAGATGAAACGTTCTTTGCGCGAAGCACATTGCAGGGCAGTGAGTATTTCTTCTTTAGAATTATCCTTCATCACGACACCGAATGCCATGCTGCTAAACAGTATCTGACGAAGGAAACCGATACTTAATTCATCAGAGAACAATAACCAATCTACCTCTTTGAAACGTTCGCGGAGTACAATCAATTCATCTGCTCCGGCAAAATCAAATATGGTATAATCCAGAATTACTACGGCCTGTGGATGCAGACGTAATTCTCTGATTAATTCTGCTTTATTATCTGCTGTCAGTAGCAGAGATACTTCTTTCTGCTTGCTGAGCAGAAACATCATTCCTGCTTTGGTAATGTCTTGATTATCTGCAATGATATACTCTCTCATACTTCATTCCTTTTTATAAAGGTAGCCATCGGCTGATATTTCTTTCGGTAGCACTAAACTCTACACCTATTTTTATCAGTTCACGTCCGTCTGCCTGGTATGGAATCAGATATCCTTTATCATCTATTTGCTGTAAGGCTTCTTCGGCTGTGCCATTGAGCTTGAATTCAAAAACATAGATGAATTTGGGAGTTTTTACTACAGCGTCTGCCCGTCCGCGTGCACTGCGTATTTCAACATCAGTAAACTGGCCCATTAGTTTAAAGACAAGGTAGAACACTACTTGGTAATGACGCTCGGTTTTATCGTTCAATTCATAAGGGAAATCAGCAAAGAAGGCTTGCAGGCGGGTGAGGAAGGAGTTATAATCACCTGCACGTAACTCCTGGATAAATTTTCCGATGTAGAAACTTTGGTCATTGTTTGCCATAGAGGTGTAAAAGGGTACTAAGAAATTGATGAAGCCATATCGTACCTCATCATTCGGAAACTCCAATAGATAGTTCCCAAATTCTTTATCATAGTCTTTTATCGTCAGATAACCGCTTTGGTATATCAATGGAATCGGGTTATTGGCATCTACTCTGTATTCTGTAAATGAAGAGGCAGAGGCTTCTACTCCGTCAATCAATGTACGCAGATCGTATTCACTTCTTTGCAACAGTTCCACAAGGAAGGTCGGAGTACCTGTCTGAAACCAGTAATTACTGAATTTATATCCGTCAAAAACGTTGAGAACGCTAAATGGGTTGAATACTCCTTCTGTAAACTCGCAGAAATGATAGCCATCATACAAAGCTTTCATCTTATGAAATGTCTCTTCTGGAGTCAACTGATTCGTTTCTGCCAGTTTCTGTAGTTCCGGAGTAAAAGTATCGATTAATTCTTGCTTAGTAATACCACATACTGTAGCATACTGAGGCTTCATGCTAATATCATTTAGTTGGTTCAGGTCACTGAATACACTTACTTGTGCAAACTTTGTCACTCCGGTGAGGAAAACAAAACGCAAATAACGGTCGTAACTTTTTAGTACACCATAAAAGGCTTTTAGCGTCTGGCGATAATTATCCAGCAAAGACATATTGTCCAATGCTTGTAGCAAAGGTTTGTCATATTCGTCTACGAGTACCACTACACCACATCCCGTTTGCTCACTGGCACGACTAATGACATAACCCAATCGTTCTTCGGGGCTACGATCTTTTTTCTCATTACCATACAGACATTCCCATTTCTCCAAATGCTGGTTGAGTATAGCGATTAAATCGTCGGGTGTTTCATATTTCTTGGCATTTAAGTCCAGATGAAGTACCGGGTATTGTTTCCATTCTGTCTCTATTTGTTCAATAGCAAGCCCTTCAAACAATTCCTTTTTCCCTTTGAAGTAAGACTCAAAGGTAGAAAGCAACAAGCTTTTACCAAAGCGGCGGGGGCGGCTCAGAAAATAGGGTTTTCCTGTATTCGCTATTCTCCACACAAAAGCAGTCTTATCTACATATAAGTAATCATCTCTACGAATATCTTCAAAAGTCTGTATCCCGATGGGGAGTTTACGCAATACACTGTTCATGGTTATTTTTTTATTTATTGACCATTCAAAGATACTCATTATTTCCATAAACCATTTCCTGCTTGGGCTAAATTTAAAATACAATAGTAAGCATACAAAATTGGTTTATTGATAATCTGTGTTTGTAAATAGTAAATGGGTTAAGATAATATGCTGATAATCAATGCTTATAAAAGTGTACACTCTTGTGTAACTAAAGTGTACATTCTTGTAGTGCAAGGTTGTACACTTATGCATAATATGATTGTACACTTTTGCAATCTCTCTTCATTTAATGAATACAGATAGCTTAAATTACACAGATTTTAATAAAACAGAATAGGGTGATAAATAGAAACGATCCATTATCACCCTATAATATTATGACTCTATAACTTTATGTTACATCATCTTCTTACCAGGAACGTCCTTTGAATACGTCTGACTGATCCAATGGTACAATATTACCGCTCAGTGTAATTGTATTGTTGTTGAAGTTCGGGTTTACAGTAACAGTGGCATTATTACCTCCATTGGTCAGTGAAATGAATATCTGAGCTGAAATTCCGATACCCTGTACACTGAATGAACAGTTAACATTACCCTTTTTGTCCGTTGTAATTTTCATATCCGATGCGTTACCGTCTACTGTTACACCACCAATTCCGTTAGGACCGGGGTATGGAGTATTGAAAGCAACCTGTACAGTAGATTTCTGACCATTCATCATCACAAAGTTTGTAGTCGTTGATACAAAAGCACTCTGTCCGTTACGGAAGATCACCTGATCGGCTTCGAGCACGAACTGTTTGTTTTTCAGTGCTTGTACAGCCTGCTGATAAGCTACTGCGTCGGCTACTTGTTCTTCTGCTTTCAGTCTTGCTCTTTCTGCGTCTCTTTGTGCTTTACGATCGGCGCGACGTACGGCTCTTTCTGATTCCTGTGCATACATCATGGTAGATGCACTTACCAATACTAATGCTAATAATGCAATAAACTTTTTCATAACTTTTTTTTGTTTAGGTTTAATAACGTTGTTCGTTATTGCAAAAACAACATATAGCAAAGATTGTTCATGAACGTTTCACAATTTTATGAAGTAGTTAAGTTTGTCTATCAGGGGCAAGTAGTTTAGTGGTTATCACTTCATTAGTAGTTAAGTAGTGGATAACCTTGCCACTTGACTCCTGATTAATTCACACATCAATACCTGTGAATGTTTTCAGGGCATACCCTATAAGAAAACTTATTCCGGCCACACTGAAACTGAGTACGGCCATTTCCATAAAACGTTTTCGGAAACTTTCACCACGTGCCACCGAGTAGTAATAATTGAACAATGCTATAATAATAAGTGCCATAGCCAACATTACTCCCAATGCTATCAGTACATTGCTGATTAAAATGAAAGGAGTTACCAGTGCAACTACCGTAATGATATAAGCAATACCTGTGTAGATGGCTGCCTTTGCCGGATGTTTGCTCTTATCACCTTCCGATTTGGTAGACAGGTATTCCGATGATGCCATAGACAGTGCAGCAGCAATACCGGTAATACTTCCTGTCAGTGCTATCAGTTTATGGTCACTCAGTGCCAGGGTGAAACCTGCCAATGCTCCGGTAAACTCTACCAAAGCATCATTTAGTCCCAATACCACAGAACCCATATACTCCAACCGTTCTTCGTTTATCAGCCCGATGAGCTTTTCTTCGTGTATCTCTTCTTCGCGTGACAAACGCTGTAAATCTTCACATTCAGTATACCGGGCATACTCCTGATGGGCACTGTTTTCGCTGGATTCCATAAGTTTAATGGCAAATGTGATACCCAGGATGCGCGCTAACCAGTAGTATTTGGCAATACGCCAGCGGTTGGGCTTCACTTCGGTATTCGTATACTTTTTGAGTGTATAGTAATGGGCTTTCTCTTCGGCAGAGATCATGCGTAGTACCTTGCTGTTGGATGTGTTTTTTTCAATAGAAGCCAGTCGGTCGTACACAATACTTTCAGTATACTCATTTCGCTGGAAACGAATAAATTTTTTGAGATCTTTTGAGGTTAAATTCATGTTGTTTTATTTTTATTTCTTAGCTTTCGGGCAAAGATACTACAAATAGACTAAATGTATTCTCTATCTGTTAGTATAGCAATAAAATTTATTAAAAGTTTTCGCTCTGTTGGATTTTTGATAGTACATTTGATCATTAATTGAAATTATTGATATCATGAAGAAGATAGTAACTTTTGGAGAGGTACTTTTGCGTCTTACCACTCCCGGCAATCTGCGTTTTTCACAATCCCGTGACTATGTAGCTACCTTTGGTGGCAGCGAAACGAATGTAGCGGTTTCTCTTGCCAACTTTGGGATACCGACCGAATTTGTAACCCGTTTGCCCGATAATGATATAGCCCGTGCCTGTATCAGTGATCTTCGTTCACATGGACTCCGTACGGATGGTATTATTTATGGCGGCGATCGTATGGGAATTTATTTTCTTGAAAACGGGGCTTCTTTTCGTAACTCAAAAGTAGTATATGATCGGTCGGGTTCTTCTTTCTCTACCCTTCGCCCGGGTATGATAGACTGGGAGACTATTTTTGCTGATGCCGGATGGTTTCATTGGTCGGGAGTAGCCGCTGCTTTGTCACAGGACGGTGCCGATACTTGCCTGGAAGCTCTTCAGATGGCAGACCGGATGGGACTAACGATCTCCTGTGACTTGAATTACCGGAAGAACCTGTGGAAATATGGACGTACGGCAGCTGATGTGATGAAACCGCTGGTACAGTATAGTGATGTGATATTTGGTGCGGAACCTGAATATAAAGAGATATTAGGTATTGCTCCCGTAGGTTTTAAGGCTGTAAACACAGATTATCGACTCAATCTTGAAGGTTTTGAAGAGGTCGGAAAGCAAGTAGCAAAACTGGTTCCCCGTTGCAGGAAGATGTTTCTTGAGCTACGCAATTCTTTATCTGCCAATCACAACCTGCTTGCCGCTGTGCTTTATTCCGATGGATCGTTAAAGCATACGGGGATTTATGATATTACTCACGAAGTAGATCGTGTAGGTACGGGAGATGCTTTTGTTGGCGGACTCATCTATGGTCTGCTCACTTATCCCGATGACGATCAGAAAGCATTGGATTTTGCGTTGGCAGCTTCCTGTCTGAAAAATACTTTCTATGGAGACTTCAACTTGGCAACAGTTGCCGAAGTAGAAGCACTGATGAATGGTGACTCTTCCGGCAGGGTACAGCGTTAACTTCGGAGTAGATGGCGCCTTTGCCACCAGTAACGGATAAAGAGTGCTCCGGTTGCGATCAGAGCCAATGACAATCCGGTATAAAATACGGATATGAAACTGGTGGGTAACAGGTGCAGACTTCGTATGCTGATGCCTAATGAAATCATGAAAATCATGACAATCCAGCTCTTTACATCGAAAAAAGAGAAGGGACAATTCTTTTCCTGTTTCTTTTGGGTGATGCGTTCGGTATGTTTATAGTATAGTCTTCTGAATATAAGAATGAAGAATAGAAGGAACACTACTGTGGCTTCACCCATTTTGAACAGCCAGTATTGAGAATCATTAAGCCATGTCACGATTCCTATTCGCAGTATATTTGCCCCTGCCACTATCCATACGATACCGGCAGTAATCAGTAAAACTTGTCTGTTGACTCCGTATTTCATACATTAAATTTATAGATTGATGCATTAAACAACAAATAGAACTACCATTTAGGTTCACTTACGTGAGAAAAAAGTGATAAATAATGAACAACTGGTCAACAAAACACCCGTACCTATAACTCCATACCAACCAAATGCCTGCCAGAAAGTACCTGCCAGAAAAGTCCCCATTGAACCGCCAACAAAGTAAGTAGTCATGAAAATAGTATTGATGCGATTGGAAGCATTAGGACAAAGCTCAAAGATACTGGTCTGGTTGCTCAATTGAATGCACTGCATACCAATATCGATAATAATAATACCTGCTACGATGCCCAGATAGGTGTTTTCTCCTGCAAAGAGCAGAAACCATGCAAAAAGTATCAATCCACAACCGATAAAGTTGAATCGGCGGACGCCCACTCTTTTTACGTATTTACCTACCAGTGATGCTGATAATGCTCCGGCTATTCCACAAAGTCCTAACATACCGATAACATTGCTTCCGGCGTGGAAGGGAGCTTGCCCCATTTTGAATGCCAGGCATGACCACATGGCCAGAAAAGAGCCAAATGCCAATGCTGCCCGTATGGAGTAGATTCGTAGCTGTGGGTATTCTTTCAGTAACAGAAACAGTGATTTCATTAATTCACTGTATTTCCCTTTGAATGTGGGTTTTATATCTGGCAGTACTTTAACAACTACAATTCCACATATCAGCATCAGGGCAGCGGCTATGTGGTACATTTCCCTCCACCCGAAGATCTCGCCGATGAACCCACTGATTACCCGGGAAGCGAGAATACCGGTCAGCAAGCCTGAAACAACAAGACCTACGTTTCGGCCTTTATTCTCAGGTCTGGAGAATTGCGAAGCTATCGGGATGAATATCTGTGGTATTACTGAACAAATACCCGTAAAAAGGGAGGCTATTAATATAACATGTATGTTCGGTGCCAGCGCAATAGTCAATAGCGAAACAATCAGTATCGCAAAGTTAATAATGATGATTTTCTTTCGTTGATACAGGTCGCCTAACGGGATGATAAATAAAAGCCCCAGTGCATATCCGATCTGTGTAATCATAGAGATCAGGTTTGTCTTAAACTCTGATACACCCATGTCGTGGCGTATCATGTTCAGTAAAGGCAGGTTGTAGTAAAGATTGTCTACTGATATACCGGCAACAATTGCCAACTTCCAAAATATGGATGCCGGTAATCCTCCGTTTTCTTTTAAAGTCTGTTTCATGGGCGCAAAGATAGAGAATTGAGCCTACTCTACAAAGAAAGTCACCGAAACTGTATTTCCTTCATTGTCTACTGCCGTCATTGTGTGTTTTCCTGACGAGGGGAGTAGGGATATCTTGTGAAAATCCTGTGTCTCGGCCAGGTAGTTATTGTCTAAATGCCAATATACGGTAGCTTTGGGAACGCTATGCACCAGTTCAAAAGTCAGCTGGCTTTTGCTCCCGTCCATTTGTCTGGGTAGAAATATGCGGGCATTCATGGTAGGATAGACAAACTGCATCGGACGGAGAATATCTTCCCCGCATCCGGGCTTGAAGGGAGGCAGAGTTTTGTATTCCGGGTGGCGTTGTTTGTAATACCATTCCCAGACAGGAGGTAGGGTGAACCAATTCTTTTGAATGGCAGCCTCTGTATTGATACAGCTTTCGTAGATACGTTGCGTTCCGTCTGCCGATAGGTTGATTCGGTGGTGATAGGGACATGCTTCGGTTTTGAGTCCGGCAGGAAGTATCAGTATGGTGTCTGTTTCTTCACAGAAGCGTCCTTTCAGATGTCCGGACAGGTGACAAACCTCTGCGTCTACAAATCCTTCAGAAGGTCTGACGAACCAGGGGGACGATGGTAACAGATTAAATACGTCGAACATGACCGGCCCTGCAGTGCGTGCCCCGACAAGTCCCGGTTTACCTTCTCCGGTAGCATTACCCACCCATACACCTACGGCATAGCGAGGGGTGACTCCTACTGCCCATGCATCGCGAAAACCATAGCTGGTTCCCGTTTTCCAGGCAATAGTCTGCATGGAAGGAATAGTACGCCAATCAATCTCTTCCGGTCGGTTTACTTCTTTTATGGCTTCAAAAGTCTGCCATACGGCACAGGGAGAAAAGGATGAAGTTGGGACAACGGACGAGGCATTGTGGGCGGAGTCGGAAAGTAATAAAGAGCAGTCTGTTTTATCTAATCCTTTCAGACAGCGTGCCATGTCTGTATAGGCACAGGTGATATCCCACAAAGTGCCCTCGGCACCTCCTAAAATAAGGGAAAGCCCATAATGGGAAGCAGGACGGGTGAGAGTACTGATTCCCGTTTGTTTCAGGAAGTTGTAAAATTTAGGGACGCCGTAACGTTGTAACATTGTTACGGTAGGGATGTTGAGTGAACGTGCCAGTGCTTCGGAGGCAGGGACGGCTCCTTCAAACTGCTGGCTGAAATTCTGTGGAGCGAAACCATTGATGTTAATCGGGATATCAGGCAATAAAGTATGTGGGAGTATACTGCCTTCCTGTAACATAGCGTAATAAAGGAAAGGTTTGAGAATGCTTCCCGTACTGCGGGGGGAACGGATGATGTCTACCTGATTGCCGCTGTTTGTTTTATTGAAATGTACATTACCGCAATAAGCTATGGGCTGATTTTTCTGAACATCAATGACTAATATGGCTATGTTGCGGATATCACTACGGGAAAATTCACCATTCCAACGTTCTATCAGTTCTTCTATCTGCAGCTGTATTCCCCGGTCGATGGTACTTACAGAATAGTTGCCGTTTCTCGTTTGGTAGAAGTAGTCAGTGAGATGCGGAGCAATCTGTGGTAGTGGTTTGGGCTCTTGGGGCAATGGCTCGCTGAGGGCAAGTTCGTAGCTTGAATCATCCAGCACTCCTTTTGTGTGTAACCGTGTAAGGAGGCGGTTACGTTTATCGAGCAATGCCTGCCGGCTTTTGGAAAGATGAATCATGGCAGGAGAATTGGGAAGTACGGCGAGCATAGCTGCTTCTGCCCATGACAGATCGTCTGCCGAATGGCCAAAATAACGCCAGGCAGCGGCATCCAATCCTACTACATTTCCTCCAAACGGAGCGTGGGAGACATATAAAGAGAGTATCTTCTCTTTTGAATAACGGAACTCTAACCGGGTAGCCCATATCATTTCGATAAATTTCTCGCTGAAGGTACGAGGATTGTTGCGAGCCAGACGGATGGTCTGCATCGTAATTGTACTACCTCCACTGATAACTCGTCCGGCTTTTAGATTCTGATAAGCTGCTCTTCCTATTGACACTGGGTTAACTCCCCAATGGTGAAAAAAATGGTTATCTTCAAATTCAATGAAGCAGGCTTGTATCTTTGCCGGAGTCGTAGTACGGGGAGGAAAACGCCATTGGCCGTCCAGGGCAATACGTGCCCCGAGAAGCTCATTATTCCGGTCGGTCACAACGGTAGAGTAGGGGACATGGAATAGTTGCCGGGGAAGGCAAAAGATATACCCTATTAACAGGAGGGTAATGATCCCTCCCCCTATCATTTTACCCTTCTTCTTTCTCTTTCCTTCTTCCCTCTCCATTCTCCCTTCTCTTCCCCTCTTTATTCAACTACTACTTTTCCGGCCTGAGTCCTTGTCTGTGCTCCGGAATCGTACATTGCTTCACACTGGATAGCAGGTAATATGAAGGTTCCTGCATAGGTTGCCTGCAATCGTATGGTGAAGGTTTTAGACTGTCCCCGTTTCAGATTGAAATAGGTAAGTACACGGTCATCGCGGATATCCCGATAGGTATAACTGTTGTTCGTATCAGTACTTGTGGCTTGTTCCGGATGGTCTATCATACGTTCATTATATATCTCCCAACCCGATGGTATGATATGTGTCAGTGCCAGGTCGTTGTAGTCGGAAGTTCCACTGATGTTGGCTACCGTAACTACTGCCATAAAGTCTGTACCTTGTTTGATCGGATTAATGGAGATAGCCGTACCGTTCATATCAGTATATCTCACATCCAGACGTAAATTATTTGCTATTGCAGGTAAAGTATCATTCAGTAATTGTGTCCGGGTGATAAGATCTACATTTAATGCTCCTTTTCCATTATTTTTCACTGTAACTTCACCTCCACCAGGAGCAGTGGCAAGTGTTTTCTCAAACACGGCTTTGGCAGATTTTACAGCGGGTTGTTGTTTGCCATGCAGTGTCCACGAAAAGTCAAGTGTGCCTGATAGTTTTTCGGCCAGTCTGCCCATTGCCATTAGAGCAAATGCAGTGGATTGGGTACTGAACCACTCTTCACGGGATAAACTTTGTGATACTCGTTGTGCCTGTGCAAACGCTTCCCGTTCACGTCCCATTAATAGCAACGTTTCCAGTATCATAGATTCATCGCGGTCATAAGATCCGTATACATAGCTTCCTGCAGAAGAGGAATAAGGCTCTACTGTAGTCTTGGCATTAAATACCAACTCATTAGCAGCTTTCATTTTTCCGTTTAAGGCGTATGCTGCCGCCAGTCTCCATTTAGCTTGTAAAGAGAGAGTTTGCTCCATCTCCTTCAGGCGGTTCATGGCCCCGTGTTCCGGTGCTCCTGCCAATGCCAGTGTGTATAGTCTGAACGCTTGTTGCAAATCTGATTGCCAGTAATATCCGGTATCCTGTTGAGGTGTACGCCAGTTTTGTGCAGCCGAACGTTGGAAGCGCTTCCACTTATTGAGTACATTGGCATTTACGGCATATCCTTTTTCCTGTGCCATTACCAGGAACATTCCGGCGTAGGAGGTTATCCATTCGTTGGCAGAAGCACTCCCCGGCCAGTAAATAAATCCTCCGTTGGGTAACTGACGGGCATACAGTTGTTTGATTGCTTCCTGTACATTTGCCTTTGTTTTTTGAGATTCGGTTTCGTCTACTGCTTTGAACTGACTGATAAACAGGAGTGGGAGAGCCTTGGAAGTTAGCTGTTCTGTACAGTAGTGCTGGTAGTTGTACAAGAAGTCGAATCTACGGCTGATATCTACCGATGGGATACGGGATATTTCCAGCTTGACACTGTTTTCCGGTGAACGACTGCCTAGCCTATAAGATAGTTCACAACTTTGCCCGTTTTCTATCCATTTACTTTCACGCAGTGTTACCGCAGGATTAGGATTACGTAGCTCTATCTCAATTGTTTCCGAGACTTTCTTCCCGGCTCCTTCGGCTGTTACGCGAAGGGTTGTTTTACCGGATTTGTTACCAGTCTTTAGTTTGAAGAAAACTAGCTGATCACCCGGTTTTACGAATGAAACCGATTGTTGGGAGGCACCGCTGATTTGTGCACCACCCGATACTGAAACGGATACTTTTACATTTTTCACTTCTTTCTCCATAGCAAATACATTGACCGGGAGTGATATCTCCTCTTGTGTGCTGAGCACGCGGGGTAATGTTGAAAGAATCATGAGTGGGGTACGTACCGGAGTTGTCTTTTCTGCCCGTCCGTATGCTCCGTTTTCTCCTGCCACCACCATGGTACGTACTGAACCTACGTACATTGGAAGCGTGATTCGGTGTGTCTGGCTTTTACCCTTGCCAGTGCTGAACGGACCGATAAAACGTACTACTGGTTTGAAACGGTTTGCTTTGGTATCTGCCGGTTTTAATGTTTCATCACCTCCGGTACTGAACAGTGAACTGTAACTACCTGTATAGGCTCCCAACACATCGTCATACATGTCCCATGTACGAATGCCTAATGCTTCCCGTGCATAAAATTCGTTCCACGGATCAGGTGTTTTGAAGTTGGTAAGGTCAAGTAATCCATCGTCTACGATAGCCAGTGTATACGTCATTGGTTTACCTGTCTTTTCGCTTACTGTCACATTGAATTCCGTTTCGGGACGAAGTACGTCGGGCATCTGAATTTGGGGCTGGAGTACAGTTTCTTTATTAGTCACAAATACCGGCATTACTCCGTACATACGGATGGGTAAATCATTTACAGTTTGTGCATGTGGTTGCAGCAGGCTGATGTGCAGATAGACATTAGGTGCCATTTCCGGGGTCACTTTGAACTGATATTTGGTGTCTTCTTTACCAGATACATCCAACCATTCACGTTGTAATACCTCTGAACCGTTTTCCAGAGCGATAAGTGCTCTGCCTCCTGCTGAGGCAGGGATAATGGCAGTTACCGTTTCACCTGGTTCGTAAGATTCTTTATCGAGAGAGAAAGCCAACATTTTGACGCCGCTCGGATCAGTCTTACTGGAACGTCCGCGCCATTCGGGCCAGTCTACGTAGACTGTACCTCCGGTAGCATGTCCGCTTTCTGTGTCTTTTACATACACCAGATAACGTCCCCAATCGGGATAGTTGATGCGGAATCTGAAACTGCTCTTTCCGTTTATGGTATTCAGCTTTCCGCTGGCCACAGGGGTATAAGAACTACTGTTGACATAAGTCTCAAACGATTCTCTGGAACTTTCCCACCACCAACTCCAACTGATGCGGTAAATCTTATATTCAAGTCCCGAACGATTTACAGGTTTTCCTTCCGGATTTACGGTGACGATGTCAAATACATGATCCTTATCTGTCTCGATATATTTACCTTTAGGCTGATTGAGGTTGATGCCTACGTACGAATTGAAAGGAGAAAACGGAACACTTGTTGTATTGATACTGGCATCTCCGCCCGGTTCGAATACCCGGGTAGTAATATTGGCTTGTAACATACCCGGTGCATTTCCCGATTCGGGTAGTTTGAGAGTGAACGATGCATTGCCGTTTGCATCCAGCATGCCGCTGAATACGTCCATGTGTGAAGAGGTGAACTCTGTTGCCGGATTATTGAATATATATTGTCCGTAATTCTTGAATTGCGTATTGACTTTGGAGAGTGACATTTCGACTTTTGTTTTCAGTCTTGAAGCCTGGGCACCTGTTAGCCATGCTGTCGACAAAGTAGTACGTAGCTCTCCATCCGAGGCTTTGAGTATCTCTCCCGGAAGCTGTAGATTGATTTTCAGTCGGTTGGGCTTTACCGTTTCTATTCGTAGTGACTTGTGAAAGGCTGTTCCTCCAACCTTCACGTAAGCATTCCATAGTCCGGTAGGATCTTCTGCTCTTGTTGGTACGGCGAAAGTATACAGCCCGTTTACTCCGTTAGTGGAGATTAACTTATTGTAGAATTGCCCCCGCGGATTATAAATTTCCAATGCTACGGGGTGTTTATCCGGTATCCGGTTGTTACGGTCTTCAAGCATGAACGAAATGTGTAGTGTATCGCCGGGACGCCATACGCCTCTTTCGCCATATACAAATCCTTTTAATCCTTTCTGTATATTTTTACCGCCTACGTCAAAACGACTGACTGACTGTTCTTCCCCGTCTGCCACCCGTACGTATGCTTTTTGCTTTCCGGTTTCTGCCACAACGATGAAAGGAACACCTTTAGTCTCAATGACAGTGAATCCGTTTTTATCGGTTTCGGCTTTACCCACTGGCTGTAGTTGAAAATTGTAAGCTGTTACTATAGCTTTCTCTACCGGGGTAGTATCTAATATGTTATTTACAGTAATCCACAATTTGTTGACCGAGTTTCGCTTTACAATCATACCAAGATTAGATGCCAGTACATTACATGCAGCTGTTCGGTCTGCTCCCATATAGTAAGATATGTGGCAGGGGTTGTCGCGCTCTTCCCAACGATATTGTCGCCAGTCCATTCCTTCGGAACCGTTGTAATAATAGTAGGTCTGCGGAGTATCCCACACAGCTTCATCTTCTTCTGACAGTTGTTCGGAGGATAGTTTAGTTAACTGGTCCGAACTTTCGGAGAATTGTAATTCTTTGTCATCTTCTCCGCATGGATAGGCCGAATAGGCTTGTTTGAACGAAAGGGTGATCCGGTAGATAGCTCCCGGTTCCTGATTGATCAGTCCGGAGAGGTCAATAGAATAATCTTCCCATTTGCGGATGTCTTTGGACGGGTCTTTATCCAGATGTAGTGTCTTTTTATAGACCAACCGTCCGGACCGTCTCAATTCGTTGGAAGATGAAAGAGTGTTTGTCTGCATAAACATCAGTACATTGCTTTCAAATATACGGATCACATTCAAGTCAACAGCATGCAGGCTGACAGCCCGGAAAGGGATAATCAGATTTTTGGAGTCGGGCAAAATGGCAGCATCTGTACGTAGTTCCACTTGTGGTTTCAGGCTGGGTTGACTGAAGGAGATGGAATGGGAGGTGCCGAGTTTTTTTCCTTTCCTATTTTTTATACCTTCATAGATTCTCAGTGTGAGTTTATTGGAACGATTGGGCTCGAAGTATACGTTTACTTTGTCATTGATTACCTGAAATGTATACGAAGAGAGTTCCGCGATTTCAATGAGTCCCTTTAGGTCCTGTGTGGTAGATACGGGATCGGAGAACGAAATTTGTATCCCGTTCTCTGGTTGCTCTATGCGTTGTGCAGACATGAAGCGGAAGATATCTTTTGCCGGAATAGTCACCTTCTCAACAATCTTCCGGTCTATACCTGCCACTTTTCCGTTCAATGTTATTTCCAGATCGTAATCTTCCTGTGCCCTCGGTATACGGTTGATGTTGAAATTGTATCGCATCGGATTTCCTGTGCCTCCTACAGAAATGGCATAATCTGAAGAACCATTTCCATTAACTGAGATCATTTTCTCTACTTGTACGTTGTCAATCTTGTCGCTGAAACGTATTTCTCCTTTAACAGAAGCGTACTCGGGGGTAGCGGCAGTTATGTCGAGTGGTTCCATTGCCAATGAGAAATCCTTTTCCTGTACCCGGAATGAGAAATTAAATTCTTTCAGACGTTTGTCTACTTTTACAAAGTCTCCCAGTTGAAACGAAGCCTCATACATTGTTCCTGGTTTAAGCGCTCCTTCTTCGGGCAGGAATTCTATTGTATTATTGCTTATCCAATATGTTTTTCCTTTCAGTGAAGGCGAAAAGCGGAATGGATTCTCTTTGAGTTCGTTATTTAAATCTACTACGGGCTGATCTTGGGTCAGTTCTATTCGTATGGGTGAGGATTGCGATATTACCCCACCTGTATAGGCATTTACATAAGGTGTAAATTCCGAAGAAGGAACAAGTTCTTTCTGACTGCCTGCACATGAGCTCAGGCTTATGATGATGAACAGAAGAACAGAATACGCGGCTGGAATCATTGTTGTTCGTTTCATGGTAAAGGTATTAAAAGTTTAATGACCAAAGATAATGAAAATATGCTTTTTACTATATTGATTCATCTAAAAAAATAAAACAGTTTTTGATTGGGGGGGGATATCTTTTATCAGGGCAATCGCACCAATTTTAGGTTCAATTGACCATCGCTTAGCGTACCTCCCCGTGCGGGAAGCACTCAAAACTGATAAATAACTGAAGGATTTTTCTTTATTGCGGCAAGAATAAAATAAAATATTGATTTTCAAAAACTATCTTATAATTATTCTTTTCTATAAATTCATTTACCACCTGGCTCTTTTTATTACTTTTAAAAGTACCTGCTTCCACTCCGCAATCAATCAGATAGTTCTCATCCGGTGCTCCGAACTCTTTTCCTATGCTATCAAATTTTTGTCTTAATATAGCTGGAAGTGGACCTTTGTAATTGTTTAATTTCTGTTTTAGTAGCGGTGCACTTAGTAATTCCGGCCAGGAACATCCGATGAAGGGCTTGGTTCGTGTCATATAATTAATGGCGGGTATACTGCCGTAAGCAAACAGGCAGTCATCTTCTTTAATATATGGCTTTATTCCTGTTAACAAGTCATTTATTATCCCGGCTCTTTCATGAGAAGTATAAACATGTTTCGTTCTTTCGTTCCGGATAGAGAACCGCTTCTCGAAAAGTAGTCCTCCGTCAAAGTATACTCCTTCTGTTATCGTTTTGACTCCACATATTAGAATGTATATACCCAAGGTTAGCAATAACATTTTTCTTACCGTTTGTACAGATAAAGCGGGCGGAAGAATTTTGTTTTTTATGGAAAAGTAAAACGAGATGGCCATAGGTAATCCTAACCAATAGATAATACTACCGTTATTGTACATGCCCCCATCACTGCCAAGTGGTATGATCAGGATCATAGAAAGTCCTGCCCATGATAACATCTTGATTGCTTTGTCATTATTCAAAAAAATATTTCCTGCTAACCCTATCAGGCTGAAAGCACAGAGGATAATTACGGCATTTTCTTTATAGAAAAGAATACCCAGTACTGTAAAAGCAATGATTCGGATGGGTAATTGTAACAGAACATTTCTTACATATTTAAGAGATAATAGCAGAACAGCATAAAGTAAAAGTATTTTCGCTCCGAACTTGAAAATCAGGTAGTAGATTCTTACCTGAGCGAATATCATATTGGTCAGGGTATGGGAACTTGTTCCGCTATCGTCTCCTGCAGCAGAGGTCAGTTCGTGCAAATTATGAATGAAATATTCATAATGCCCTAAAATTTTCATTAGTAAAATAACACCTATAATTCCTGTGATGAACGAAAGTGTAAAGATCAGGCATCTGCCGGCACAACGACGAGCGCTCTCTTTATAATAAAGTTTATGTAGAATTATAAGTAGAATAATGCCATAATCGAGTATATTCGGAATACGGGTAAAAGTGTTTAATGCAACTATAATTCCACTGATAATGAACCATAGATTATTATTACTTCTTAACCCTTTGAATAAATAAAACACAGCAAGTACATATAGAAGGCATGTCATCAGATCATTGTAGAAAGCCATAGGTAGACCTACATAAGAAATAATAACCAGTAAAACTCCAATGATTATAGCCAATACATGGATATGTCTGCGGAGCAGTCTATATACCAGATAAACGGTAATCATATTGTTTACTACTCCCAACAAACGTATATCGAATATTCCTGCATCGGGAAATAAAGTAATGAAAGTACCTCCCACAACTCCGCTTAGATAATACATAAAGTTGTATTCCACACTTTCGGGGGCTTTGAAAATATGATCGTAGAAAGTCATATAGAATCCTGAATCGCATAATTCGAACCCCAAAAAGACAGATATCAATTGATAGGCGATAAGAAAAAGACAAGTAATTCCGAAAGCTTTTCCCGGATTGTTCTCAATAAGATGATATAGTTGAGAAAGTGTTTTCATTAGAGAGAAGTTTATTGTATATCTTGTATATCCCTGATAAATGAGAAATCAGATTAAATATTATACTTCTTTAATAAGAATTATATGCAAATATAGTCATTGTTGTTAACATAGCAACACTATGGAGGGTAGATTATCATTGTATTGTTAATGTGGCTATGTATTGTTAGGAAAGAGAAATAACGAGCATGATATACGTGAACTAAAGTTTGAAAAATCTTTTAAACACAATCAGAAAGGTGAACGTATCATTATACCTTATATTTTTTTATTTTGAGAATATCCCTATTTATTTTTAGTTCCTTTGGTAAGAAATGCTTCTTTGAATGCTGATTATAAAACTAGCTTTAATAACCTTCACATAAAAAAGTATTTGTTGTTTTTGTTTTTTTATGCAGTCTACATCAGTAAATTGATTGGTCTGATTAACAGGAAGCTTCAATGACAGTCGATTCTATTTTTGAAAGATTTTTATAGGTCGCTTGGTCGTGTTTCTCCATATTGGTCAAGAAACGATGTTCGCTTTCGTAAAGTTGACAACGCTTTATGTTAGTAAAACCGTATTTATGTAATAACATTTCAAGTGTTTTATAATCATAAATCACCTGATGTCCCCAGTCACGGTAGAAATTATTAATAACCAATATCGGAGGGTATACTCCTGGTAAAATTTCGTTCACTTCGGGAATAGAACTATCGGTCGCTTTGTGAATATAATCGGTATATTCTTCCGGATGTTGGTAGAGGTCTTGTAGAAATTCAAAACATGGAAGAGTAATCCGTAATACTCCATTTTTTTTTAATACCCTTCTGCATTCTTTTAACATTTTCACTGCTTCAGTTAATTTTAAATGCTCAAACATATGTTCTGAGAAAATATAATCTATGCTTTTGTCAGGGAAGGGATATCGTTTGGTTGCATTCATATAATAATGCTTTCCATATATTGCAAAAGTTATATCTGTATTGAACCATTCTCTATTTATATTTTCTCCACATCCAAGGTTCAGACAATGAATGGAATGATGTTTGAGATACCTTTTGGCTGCTATATGACAACGTAACATCTGCAATGGGGTGGTGATGGTCTTAATACTTTCTTTTAAAATTCTTTTTATCATGATTGTGTCCGAGGATATATTAATAGATAGGCAAAGATAACTAATTATTGATATTATAGTGTAATTTTATCAATTCAAATAATAAAAGTTATAACGGACGAAGTTATACACTAACTATGATGTTCAAAATAGAAGAATATCATATATGATCTGTATATCAGATAATTACTTGTTCAAAGCCTGAGCTATGTCAACCGCACAAGCCATAGTATAACCTACCATCGGATTGTTATCAATACCCAAGAATTCCATCATTTCTACGTGAGCAGGAACTGAGGATGAACCAGCGAACTGAGCGTCTGAGTACGTATGCCCCATTGTATCGGTCATACCATAAGAAGCAGTGACACAGCATCCCTGTAATTTAATCAAATCAATCGTAAATGATTGTTTTACAGATAA
>ERZ856578.294-NODE-294-length-103882-cov-9.728009_pt1 | contig 103882 bp, 90 predicted proteins | sample MGYA00514384_ERZ856578 | MGnify/ENA primary metagenome ERZ856578 (study PRJEB29103, sample SAMN06111958) | human gut metagenome | biome: human gut; feature: ankylosing spondylitis patient; material: healthy_person | host: Homo sapiens | place: China:Hangzhou... | reverse complement strand
TTCTTCGGCGCTATGTATTTTTCCGGGTTGACCTCACGGTCGTTCATAAAAGCGATCACATCGCTCTTTTTGATGGCGTAGCAGCGGGTTTTCTTGCCGGTGAAGGTGTGGGGAATCAGGTTGAATTGGAGAAGATAGAGAGCCGTCCGTTTGCTGATGTGACAGGCGATCCGCATCTGCTCCTTGCTCATAATCTCTGGGTATCTTTTGAATTCCTTGGCGTCGTATTTCATAACGAAGACTCCTTTCTGTGTTTCGGTCCGAAAGGGTGCTTCGTGTGATTTGTTTTGAGCCGGTTTTTCTTGCATTTATCCGGGAGGCCGCTCGCAAAGCCATACCGGACAAGGGCTTTCTTCTTGCGTATTTTCTTGCCAGCGTGCAAAAAGCTGGTCGTTTTGGGGCATTTCTCATTTCAATTTGAACTCAGGTTTTTTCTGATATGGAGCTGGTCAATACCGGTCGGCGCGTCCAAAATCCGTTGCAGCACAAGGGCTTTCGCCGTTTCCAAAGCTGCCGTCACCGACCACAGCAGACACGGAAATGCCAAGTGCGAACAAGACTCGAAATCAGGTAGTCGCGCAAGCGGCTCGTGGGTTCGAATCCCACCCTATCCGCCAGAAAGTTCCGCCGCGCTCCCAGCAGGAGTGCGGCGGATTTTTTCTATCTAGCCGCATGGACGATCTACTGTTATTTTTGTAAAGATGACAGGTATTTTCGATAATATCTGACAAACATTGTAACTGTTGCGGTACATGCCAGTGTATCTGTAATCGGCTCTGCAAGGTAAACGGCAACGACCGGATCCGGCAATATAAGAGGCAGCAAAAGAATCAGTGGTACTAATAAAAATACTTTACGCACAAGCGCAAGAAACAGGGATGTTTTTGCGTTTTCCAAAGCCACAAACATGATGAAGCTTGGCTGCTATCTGTTCATGGCAATTGTCGGTCTCAATGGGTTTATGAATCTGGCAAACACCATGATTATCAATATCACCACGAAGAAGCAGGAATACGGTGTGCTGCAAGCGGTAGGCATGACCAATAAGCAGTTGAATCTGAGCTTACAAATACAGGGCTTGATTTTTACGGTTGGCACCATCTGCGTCGCACTTGCTGCCGGTCTGCCCCTTGGCTATGCACTGTTTTCCTATGCGAAGCATCATGGGATTTTGGGAATGAACGTTTATCACGTTCCTCTTATCCCGATTCTTGTTATGATTCTTCTGGTTGGTATTCTACAAATTGTGCTTTCCCTCGTTTTAAGCAGTAATCTGAAAAAGGAAACGCTGGTTGAAAGAATAAGGTATCAGGGATAGTAGATTCTATAAAAAGCAAGCTGCCGCTCAAGGTGGGCGGCAGCTTACCTTTATGCTCCTGACCGTCAGCGGGCTGCTCGTGGTGCTCATCGGGCTCAGGATGTGGGGCGTGCCGTTTCTGCGCCGGATCAGTCCCGAACTGACCAGGCCCTGCCGCTTCCGGGGCAAGGCGTTCGCCGCCGGGCTGCTGACCGGCCTGATGCCGTGCGGCGCGCTGTCGTCGATGTGGATCTTCGCCGCCTCGTCCGGGTCGTGGGCAAGCGGCGCGGTGAGCATGCTCGCCTTCGGCGCGGGCACGTACGTCTTCATGCTTCTGTTCGGCCTGCTCGGGACGTTTCTCCCGAAGCGGTACAACAAATATCTGCTCAAGGGCAGCACGATCCTCATCGTCGCCCTCGGGCTGATCCTGATGACCAAAAGCATCCGGCTGCTCGCCTGACGGCAAGCACAAGCGGCGCGTCCGGTTTCGGACGCGCCACTTGGTTTATCAGATTTTCCGGGGGATCACTTTCCCGCCTCGGTCTCGCAGTACAGGCAGCGGTAGACGCGCCGCTCCCGATCCGTGAGCACGAACTCCTGCGGCAGCTCGCGCTCGGTCGAGGTGATGCAGCGCGGATTCTTGCACCGCAGCACGCCGCGGATGCGCTCGGGCAGCTTGAGCGTGCGCTTTTCCTGCAGCTCGCCGCCGCGGATGATGTTGACCGTGATGCTCGGATCGACATAGCCGATCAGGTCCCAGTCGAGCTCCATCTCGCCGTCGATCTTGATGATGTCCTTGCGGCCGAGCTTGCCGCTGGTGACGTTTTTGAGGATGGCAACGGTGCAGGCAAGCTTGTCCAGGCCGAGGATCTGGTAGAGCTCCATGGCCTTGCCGGCCGTGATGTGGTCGATGACGATCCCGTTTTGAATCGAATCAATAAGCATAACGTTTCTCCTCCCGTCAGTCGATGCCCAGCAGCTTGAGCATGAGCGCCATGCGGATATAGCGGCCGTTTTTCACCTGCTTGAAATAGCAGGCGCGCGGATCGTTGTCCACGGCGGCGGCGATCTCGTTGACGCGCGGCAGCGGGTGCAGGATGCTCATGTCGGGCTTGGCGGTCTCGAGCTTATCCGGCGTGAGGATATAGCTGTCGCGCAGGCGCAGGTAGTCCTCCTCGTTGAAAAAGCGCTCGCGCTGCACGCGGGTCATATACAGCACGTCCAGCTCCGGCATCACGGCCTCGAGCGACGTGGACTGCGTGTAGGGGACGCCGGGCTTTTTGAGATACTCGTCCTTCACGTAGCGCGGGAGCTTGAGCTCCTCCGGGGAGATGAGCACGAAGCGGATGCCCGTGCAGCGGCTCATAGCGGCGACGAGCGAGTGCACCGTGCGGCCGAACTTCAGGTCGCCGCACAGGCCGATCGTCAGGTCGTCCAGCCGACCCTTTTCGCGGTAGATGGTCATGAGGTCGGTCAGCGTCTGCGTGGGGTGGTTGTGTCCGCCGTCGCCCGCGTTGATGACCGGGACCTGCGCGTGCATGGACGCGACCAGCGGCGCGCCCTCCTTGGGATGACGCATGGCGATGATGTCGCTGTAGCAGCTGACGACGCGCACGGTGTCCGCGACGGTCTCGCCCTTGGAGGCGGACGAGCTCTCTGCCGAGGCGACGCCGAGCACCTTGCCGCCGAGCGAGAGCATCGCGCTCTCGAAGCTCAGGCGCGTGCGCGTGGACGGCTCGAAAAACAGCGTGGCGAGGATCTTCCCGTCGCACTTGTGGGCATATTGCTCGGGGTGCTCCATGATCGCGCAGGCGGTGTCGATGAGCTCCATGATCTCCTGCGGGGTCAGCTGCATAATGTCGATCAGATGCTTCATATCACGCCTGACTTTCTGCCTGGATCCAGCTCTCGTCGGAGGGGTTTTCGCGGAAGGCCAGCAGCCGCGCGACGTCGGCCTCGGTGATGTAGCCCTCCTGTGCACCCGTGCTGGCGACGGTGTCCAGATCCGTGAGGCTCACGTTTTTGACCTGCGCTGCGGCGAGCCGCTCCACGCCCTTTTTCATGCCGTAGGTGAAGATGCTCACGACGCCGAGCACCTCCGCGCCGGCTTCACGCAGCGCGTCCACCGCGTCGAGCACGCTGCCGCCGGTGGAGATCAGATCCTCGACGACCACGACCTTCTGCCCCGGGACGAGCTTGCCCTCGATGCGGTTCTGGCGGCCGTGATCCTTGCTGCTCGAGCGGACATAGCCCATCGGCAGGCCGAGCAGATGCGCGGCGATGGCTGCGTGGGCGATGCCGGCCGTGGCCGTGCCCATGAGCACCTGCGCCTGCGGATACTCGCGCCTGACCGTCTCGGCGATGGCGCGCTCGACCAGATCACGCGCCTCGGGCGCGGTCAGGATGAGGCGGTTGTCGCAGTAGATGGGGCTCTTGATGCCGCTGGCCCACGTGAACGGCTCCTGCGGGCGCAGGAACACCGCCTCGATCGAGAGCAGGCTGCGCGCAACTTCGTGTTTGATATCCATAGCAGTTCCTCCTGTTGAAAAAGTCTCTGATCCGGCGCTCAGCCGACGAACGCGGCCACGCACCGGCGATAGGCGGCGACGGGATCGTCCGCCTGCGTGATCGGACGGCCGACGACGATGTAGTCCGAGCCGATCTCCCGGGCGCGCTCCGGCGTTGTGACGCGCTTCTGGTCGCCGCTCTCCCCGTCGGCAAAGCGCACGCCGGGCGTCACGGTCAGAAAGTCCGCGCCGCAGCGCGCATGGATGCTGCCCGCCTCCAGCGGGGAGCAGACCACGCCGTCAAGACCGGCATCGCGCGCATTGCGCGCATAGTGCAGCACGACCTCGTCGATCGGCGCGTGGATGAGCAGCTCCCGGTCCATGCGCTCCTGGTCCGTTGAGGTCAGCTGCGTCACGGCGATGAGCAGCGGGCGCGTGCCGTCCGGCCGGGTCAGTCCCTCGAGCGCGGCGCTCATCATGGCCTTCGTGCCGGCAGCGTGGAGGTTGATGATATCCACATCCAGCGCCGAGAGCGCGGCCATCGCCTTTTTCACCGTGTTCGGGATGTCGTGCAGTTTGAGGTCGAGAAAGATCCTGTGGCCGCGCGCGTGGATCTGGCGCACGATGTCCGGCCCTTCGGCATAAAACAGCTCCATGCCGATCTTCACAAACGGCTTCTCGTCCTGAAAGAGGTCGAGAAATGCGAGCGTCTTTTCCCGGCTGTCAAAATCCAGCGCAATGATAACGTCCTTACCCATGATGTGCTCCTCCTATGATGTCCCTGAGATCGTCGATGCCGAAGCGCGCCATCGCGTCCGGCAGAGTTTCAATGATGTGCTTGCAGGCATACGGCTCGACCAGGTTTGCCGCGCCCACACCGACCGCCGTCGCGCCCGCGAGCATCAGCTCCAGAACGTCCTGCGCGCTCGTCACGCCGCCCATGCCCACGATGGGGATGTGCACCGCCTCGTACACCTGATAGACCATGCGCACGGCCAGCGGGAACATACCGGGGCCGGACATGCCGCCGGTCCGGTTGGCCAGCAGCGGGCGGCGGCGCGCAAGGTCGATGCGCATACCCGGCAGGGTGTTGATGAGGCTCACGCCGTCCGCGCCCGCGTCCTCACAGGCCTTGGCAACGGCGGCAATGTCCGCCGCCGTCGGCGAGAGCTTGAGGATGATTGGCTTTTTCGTCACGGCGCGCACCGCGCGCGTCACCTCCGCCGCGGCCGACGGCTCCGCGCCGAAGGCAGCGCCGCCGCCGTGGACGTTCGGGCAGGAGATGTTGACCTCCAGCCAGCCGACCTGCGGCTGCGCGTCAAGCCTGGCGCAAACCTCGGCATATTCTTCCACGCTGAAGCCGCTCACATTCGCCATGACCGGCTTGTGAAACACCTTTTTCAGCTCCGGCAGCTCGTGCGCGATGACCGCGTCCACGCCGGGGTTCTGCAGCCCCACCGCGTTGAGCATTCCGCCGGCATACTCGGCGATGCGCGGCGTGGGGTTGCCGAAGCGCGGCGCGCGCGTCGTCCCCTTGAAGGAGAACGTGCCGAGCATATTGATGTCATACAGCTGCGCAAACTCCTGCCCGTAGCCAAACGTGCCGCTGGCCGGGATGATGGGGTTTTCCAGCTCGATCCCACAGAGCGTTACGGCTGTTGCGGCCATACGATCTCCTCCTTTGTGAACACGGGCCCGTCCTTGCAGACGCGCTTGCTGCCGTGCGTCGTTTTGCAGGTGCAGCCCATGCACGCGCCGAAGCCGCAGCCCATGCGCGCCTCAAGGCTCAGCTGACCGTCGAGCGGCGTCGCGCTGCACAGCGCCTGCAGCATGGGCATCGGCCCGCAGGCATACACATAGGTGCCGCCCTCGGGCAGCGCGTCGGTCACGAAGCCGCGCGCGCCCATGGTGCCGTCCTCGGTCACGACCGTGACGGGGATGCCGAGCGCTTCAAACGCATCGGCAAGCAGCACCTCTGCCGCCGTGCGAAAGCCGAGCACGGCCAGCGGGCTGCACCCCTCGGCCACGAGCTGCTGCGCCAGACCGTACAGTGGGGACGCGCCCACGCCGCCGCCGACCAGCAGCGGCCGCGCACCGGCGGGTGCGGTGTCAAAGCCGTTGCCGAGACCGACCAGCAGGTCCAGCTCCGTGCCCGGCACCAGCGTGCTCAGCTGCGCCGTGCCTGCGCCCGCCACTTTATAATACAGCGTCAGCGCGCCGTCACTCCAGCTGCACACCGACACGGGGCGGCGCAGAAAGCGTCCGGCAAGCCGGATGTCCACAAACTGCCCCGGCGCGGTGATCGCGGCGGTGTCCCCCGTGAGCTGCAAACGGTAGGTGTCACGGGCGACGGGCGCGTTTTCCGCAATGGTGAAAACTCTCTGCTGCACGGCTTACTCCGCGTGGATCGTGGACACGGCCAGCGTCGTCTCCTCGAGCACGTCGAGCAGTACGCGCACCGTATCGAGCGAGGTAAAGACGGTCACGCCGTTTTCCACCGCGCAGCGCCGGATCGCGGCGCCGTCCTGCGCGTGGACGCTCGAATGGATGGAGCGGGTGTTGATGATGTAGCTGACGTAGCCGCTGCGGATGGAATCGAGGATCTCGTGGCTGCCGTCGCTGATCTTGCCGCGCACGCGCGTGCGGATGCCAAAGGACTTGAGGTAGGCAGCCGTGCCTGCGGTCGCCTCGATGTTAAAGCCCATCTCATAGAACCGGCGCACGAGCGGCAGGCCCTCGGGCTTGTCCTCATCGGCCAGTGTCACGAACACGGTGCCGTAGTTCTGCACGTTCATGCCGGAGGCCTGCAGCGCCTTGTACATGGCGCGCGAGAGCTTCTTGTCGTAGCCGATGGCCTCACCCGTGGACTTCATCTCCGGGGAGAGGTAGGCGTCCAGCCCGTGGAGCTTGGCAAAGGAGAACACCGGCGCCTTGACATAGCAGCGCTCTTTTTCCGGCGGATACAGGTCGAAGATGCCCTGCTCCTTGAGGCTCGTGCCGAGGATGACGTTGGTGGCGATGTCCGCGAGCTGATAGCCCGTAGCCTTCGACAAAAACGGCACCGTGCGCGACGAGCGGGGGTTGACCTCGATGATGTAGACATGGTCGCTCTTATCGACGATGAACTGGATGTTATACAGGCCGACGATGCCGATGCCCAGACCGAGCTTCTTGGCATAGGTCAGGATCGTGCCCTTGACCTTGTCGGAGATGGAAAACGGCGGGTAGACGCTGATGGAGTCGCCGGAGTGGACACCGGTGCGCTCGACCAGCTCCATGATGCCGGGCACGAACACGTCTCTGCCGTCGCAGATGGCGTCGACCTCGACCTCGCGGCCGGAGATGTACTTATCGACCAGCACGGGCTTGCCCTCGCCGGTGCGCACGGCGTTCTGCAGATAGTGGCGCAGCATCTCGTCGTCGGCCACGATCTCCATGGCGCGGCCGCCCAGCACGAACGACGGGCGCACCAGCACCGGATAGCCCACCGTGTGCGCAGCCTTGAGACCGTCGTCCAGATTCGTCACCGCCGCGCCCATCGGCTGCGGAATGTTCAGCTCGAGCAGCAGCTTTTCAAAGCAGTCGCGGTTTTCCGCGCGCTCGATCGCAGTGCAGTCCGTGCCGATGATCTGCACGCCGCGCATCATGAGCGGCTGCGCCAGATTGATGGCCGTCTGGCCGCCGAGGCTGGCGATCACCTGATCGGCCTGCTCCTCGTGCAGGATGTTCATGACATCCTCGGGCGTGAGGGGCTCGAAATACAGCTTATCGGCGGTCGTGTAGTCGGTAGAGACCGTCTCGGGGTTGTTGTTGATGATGATGGCCTCATAGCCCGCGCGCCGGATGGTCTGCACCGCATGGACGGTGGAGTAGTCAAACTCCACGCCCTGACCGATACGGATCGGGCCTGCGCCGAGCACGACGACCTTCTTCTTGTCCAAGCGGCGCGCCTCGCTCTTTGCGCCGGGGGCGTAGGTGGAGTAGAAATAGGGGATGTAAGCGCCGGTGTGGCTGGTGTCCACCATCTGGTAGGCGGGGTAGAGCCCCAGCTGCACGCGCTGGGCATACACATCCTCCTCGCGCACGCCCCAGAGCCGCGCGATGTAGGGGTCACAGAAGCCCATCTGCTTGGCCCGCTTGAGCGTCTCTCCGTCGCCCTTGTGCGCGCAGAGCGTCTGCTCCATGTCCACGATACCGCGGATGGTCTCGAGGAAGTAGGGCGTGATCATCGTCAGCGCAGCAACCTCGTCCACGCTCGCGCCCAGACGCAGCAGCTGCGCGACGGCAAAGAGCCCGTCATCGCGGAACTGGTGCAGGTACTCGGTCAGCTCCGCCTTGGTCATGTTCTGGAACTTCGGCAGCCAGAGGTGCTGCGCGCCGATCTCCAGCGAGCGGACGGACTTGAGCAGGCACTCCTCGAGCGTGCTGCCGATGCCCATGACCTCGCCCGTGGCCTTCATCTGCGTGCCGAGCGTGTTGGCGGCGGTCGAGAACTTATCGAACGGGAAGCGCGGCAGCTTTGCGACCACGTAGTCCAGCGACGGCTCGAACGCGGCCGTCGTGTTGGCGACGGCGATCTCGTCGAGGTTCATGCCGACGGCGACCTTGGCCGTGACGCGCGCGATGGGATAGCCGCTGGCCTTGCTCGCCAGCGCCGACGAGCGGGAGACGCGGGGGTTGATCTCAATGAGGAAGTACTCCGAGGTCTTGGGGTTGAGCGCAAACTGCACGTTGCAGCCGCCCTGGATCTTCAGCGCGCGGATGATCTTGATCGCACTGTCGTTGAGCATCTTCATGTCATGGTCGCTGAGCGTCATGATCGGCGCGACGACGGCGGAGTCGCCGGTGTGCACGCCCACGGGGTCGATGTTCTCCATGCCGCAGATGGTGATGGCGCGGTCGGACGCATCGCGCATGACCTCAAACTCGATCTCCTTATAGCCCTTGACGCTCTTTTCGATCAGCACCTGATGGATGGGCGAGAGTTTGAACGCCTGCATGCCCAGCTCGACGAGCTGCGCCTCGTCGTCGGCAAAGCCGCCGCCCGTGCCGCCGAGCGTGAACGCCGGGCGCAGCACGACCGGATAGCCGATGGCCGCGGCCGCGGCCTTGGCCTCCTCGAGGCCGTAGGTGATCTGCGACGGGATGACCGGCTCGCCGATGCTCTGGCAGAGCTCCTTGAACTGCTCGCGGTCCTCGGCGCGGCGGATGCTGTCGCTGTCCGTGCCGAGAAGCTCGACCTGGCACTCCTTAAGCACGCCCTTCTGCTCGAGCTGCATCGCCAGATTCAGGCCGGTCTGGCCGCCGATGCCCGGGACGATCGCGTCCGGGCGCTCCTTGCGCAGGATACGCGCCACATACTCCAGCGTCAGCGGCTCCATGTACACCTTGTCCGCGACGGAGGTATCCGTCATGATCGTGGCAGGGTTGGAGTTGACGAGAATGACCTCGTACCCCTCCTCCTTGAGCGACAGGCACGCCTGCGTGCCGGCATAGTCAAACTCAGCGGCCTGACCGATGACGATCGGGCCGGAGCCGATGATCATAATTTTCTTCAGATCCGTTCTCTTGGGCATGTGATTTCCTCCTCAGTACGTAAAAAGTCCTGTATGTCATATATTTAATATGTAAATGAAGGGCGCTCAGACCTGTGCGTCCTGCCAGACGACGGCGCCGCCGCAGACGTTGCGCACGCACCGCCCGTAGACCGTCTGTCCGGCGAAGGGCGTGCTTTTTCCCATGGAGCAAAACTGCGCCGGGTCGATGCGGTACTCCGTGTTCAGGTCCCAGACGGCATAATCGTCCGCGCGCAGCGGGAAGCCGAAGCGCTTTCGGGGGTTGACCGCCATGAGCTCCACGAGCTTGTCGAGCGTCAGCACGCCGGTGCGCACAAGGTGGGTATAGAGCACGGGAAACGCCGTCTCAAGGCCGACGATGCCCATGGCGCTCCCGGCGAGGCCCCTGGCCTTTTCCTGCGCGCTGTGCGGCGCGTGGTCGGTCGCGATCATGTCCACCGTGCCGTCGAGGATGCCCTCGATGAGCGCCTGCCGGTCGGCCTGCGTGCGCAGGGGCGGGTTCATCTTGAAGCTGCCGTCCTCGCGCAGGTCGTCCTCGGTCAGCACGAGGTAGTGCGGTGCGGTCTCGCAGGTGACGTCCAGCCCCTGCGCCTTCGCCCGGCGGATGAGCGCCACACTCTCCTTGGTGGACACGTGGCACATATGATAGGCGCAGCCTGTCTCGCGCACCAGCTCGAGATCGCGCTCCAGCTGCCGCCACTCACTCTCGCTGCTGATGCCCTTGTGCCCGTGGGCGCGGGCATACGCGCCGTCGTGGATATAGCCGCCGTGCAGGAGGGTGTTGTCCTCGCAGTGCGCGGCGATGAGCTTGCCGAGGCTTGCCGCCTTGCGCATCGCGGCGCGCATCACGTCCGCATCCTGCACGCCGCTGCCGTCGTCGGAAAAGCCGGCGACATAGGGCGCGAGCTGCTCCATGTCCGCGAGCTCCCTGCCGCCGCGGTGCGCGGTGATCGCGCCGTAGGGCGTCACATCGATGACCGCATCCGTGCGGATGCGCTCCAGCTGGGGGGCAAGCGTCTGCAAACTGTCCGGCGCCGGATCCAGATTGGGCATGGCACACACGCGGCTGTATCCGCCGCGCGCCGCAGCAAGCGTGCCGGACGAAATGGTCTCCTTATAAGAAAAACCTGGCTCACGGAGATGTACATGCACATCTACGAAACCAGGTAATACCACGAAAGAAGAAATATCAAGTTCGTCACCGGCAATGCTGCCGCTGCCAAGAAAAACAGAATCACGGTTGCCGGAAAAAAGATCCCACCCAAATGCCTGCATATTCTCTGCGGCCGCAACCATTTTTCCTCGCCTCATTTCTGCCGAATCGCAAATTTTTGATATGATATCACATAATCGTCCGGTCTGTCAACAAATCCGGCGGCTTTGCGCGCCGTCTTTTTGCACGAAAAATTCCGTCATTTTCCGTCCCGCGTTGACACGCATCTCTGCGCCAAGAACCGGATACAGACAGGCTCAGCGGCGCGCCCGTTTGGGCGCGCCGCCGTGTGCTTCAGAGCAGCTTCAGCACCCCGTCGCCGTAGTCGGCGCAGGTCGCGCCGTCCGGCCGGCCGGTGATGACGGCCGGGCAGGCATCGAGCGCCGCCTCGAGCCGGTCGGCCGCAGCCGCGCGGCCAATGTGCCGCAGCAGCATGACCTCTGCGCGCAGGATGCTCTGGGGGTTGGCGTAGTCGCCCATGCCGCGCTCGATCATGCGCGGGGCCGAGCCGTGGATGGCCTCGAACATGGCGTAGCGGTCACCGATGTTGGCGCTGCCCGCCGTGCCGACACCGCCCTGCAGCTGTGCAGCCTCGTCGGTGATGATGTCGCCGTAGAGGTTCGGCAGCAGCAGCACCTGAAACTGCCCGCGCACCCGCTCGTTGACGAGGTTCGCCGCCATGATATCAATATAGTAGTCATCGACGGTGATCTCGGGATAATCGGCGGCCACCTCGTGGCAGAGGGCGGTGAACTTGCCGTCCGTCTTTTTGAGGATGTTCGCCTTCGTGACGACGGTCACGCGCGTCTTGCCGTTGCGCCGGGCATAGTCGAACGCCGCGCGGGCGATGCGGCGTGTGCCGGGGTCGGTCGTGACCTTGAAGTCCACGGCCATGCCGGGCAGCTCCACGCCGCGGCTGCCGAGGGCGTACTCGCCCTCCGTGTTCTCGCGGAAGAACGTCCAGTCGATGCCCTGCTCGGGGATGGTCACGGGGCGGACGTTCGCGTAGAGGTCGAGCGCGCGGCGCAGCTTCACGTTCGCGCTCTCGAGCCCGCCGCCCATGGGCGTCGTCGTCGGACCCTTGAGCAGCACGTCGCAGGTCAGGATCTCCGCGAGCACATCGTCCGGCACGGCCTGATTGCAGGCCAGCCGGTTTTCGATCGTGAGGCCGCGGATGCGCCGCAGGGCGATGCTGCCGCGCGCGATCTCATCGGCGAGCAGCACCTCGAGCACGCGCACCGCCTGCTCCATGATGATCGGGCCGATGCCGTCGCCGTCCACAAGGCCGATGGTCACGGTCGCTTTTTTCGTATAGTCCACCCGCTCGGCGGTCATGCCCGCAACGCGGGCCTGCTGCTCAGTCAGCAGCGTGCGAAACGCCGCACAGGCGCGGTCAATATCGTTCATAGTGCATGCTCCTTTGTGTAGTTGAGCAGTCCGCCGGCGAGCAGGATGGCCTGCTGCCGCTCGGTGAGGCCGCACACGACGGGATAGGACTTACCTGCCGCCGTGTCCGTGAGCGTCAGGCTGCCCGCCGCCATTCCGGCGCGGATGCCGTCGATGCGCAGCTGCGCGCCGGGCTGCAGCGCGTCGTAATCATCCGGGTTTTCAAACGTCAGCGGCAGGATGCCGGCGTTGATGAGGTTGGCCGCATGGATGCGCGCGAAGCTCTTGGCCACGACGCAGCGGATGCCGAGATACATCGGCACGAGCGCCGCGTGCTCGCGCGACGAGCCCTGCCCGTAGTTGCTGCCGCCGACGATGATGCCGTCCCCGGCCGCTCTGGCGCGCGCCGGAAAGGTCGGGTCGCAGACCGTGAAGCAAAACTCCGACAGCTTCGGGATGTTCGAGCGATACGGCAGGATCTTCGCCCCCGCCGGCATGATGTGGTCGGTCGTGATGTTGTCGCCCACCTTGAGCACGAGCTCCGCCGTGAGCGTGTCGGCAAAGGGCCTGCTGCGCGGGAAGGGCTGGATGTTCGGCCCGCGCAGCACCTCCACCGCGTCCGCCTCGTCCGCCGGGGCGGGCGGCAGCACGGCGCTGTCGTCGATGCGAAACTGCTCCGGCAGCGTGACGGCCGGCATGGGGCCGAGCGTCTGCGGGTCGGTGATCGTGCCCGTGAGCGCGGCGGCGACGGCCGTCTCCGGGGACACGAGGTAGACCTGCGCGTCCTTCGTGCCGCTGCGGCCGAGGAAGTTGCGGTTGAACGTGCGCAGGCTCACGCCGCCGGAGTTGGGCGAGAAGCCCATGCCGATGCACGGGCCGCACGCGCACTCGAGCAGGCGCGCGCCGCTGGCGAGGATGTCCGTGAGCGCGCCGCAGTCGGCCAGCATGGTCAGCACCTGCTTCGACCCCGGCGAGATCGACAGGCTCACGCCCGGGGCGATGGTCCTGCCCTTGAGCATGGCTGCGACCTTGAGCATATCGAACAGAGACGAATTCGTGCACGAGCCGATGCAGACCTGATCGACCTTCGTGCCCGCGAGCGTTTCCACGGCGACGACATTGTCCGGGCTGTGCGGGCAGGCGATCATGGGCTGCAGCGTGTTGAGGTCGATGTCAATGATGCGGTCATAGCGCGCGTCCGGGTCGCTCGCAAGGGGGATAAAGTCCGCCTCGCGTCCCTCGGCGGCGAGGAAGGCGCGCGTCACGTCGTCCGACGGGAAGATGGACGTCGTCGCGCCGAGCTCGGTGCCCATGTTCGTGATCGTGGCGCGCTCGGGCACGGACAGCGCCGCGATACCCGGCCCGCCCCACTCGATGATCGCGCCGACGCCGCCCTTGACCGACAGGATGCGCAGCAGCTCGAGGCTGATGTCTTTGGCCGTGACGTAGGGCCGCAGCGTGCCGGTGAGGTTGACCTTGAACATTTTCGGCATGGTGATGTAGTACGCGCCGCCGCCCATGGCGACCGCGACGTCCATGCCCCCCGCGCCGAAGGCCAGCATGCCGATGCCGCCGCCGGTGGGCGTGTGGCTGTCCGAGCCGATGAGCGTCCTGCCCGGCTTGCCGAAGCGCTCGAGCTGCACCTGGTGGCAGATGCCGTTGCCCGGGCGGGAGAACCAGACGCCATGCTTTTTGGCCACGGTCTGGAGATACCGGTGGTCGTCCGCGTTTTCAAAGCCGGACTGCAGCGTGTTGTGGTCGACATAGGCCACGCTCAGCTCGGTCTTCACGCGCGGGATGCCCATCGTCTCAAACTCCAGATAGGCCATCGTGCCGGTCGCGTCCTGTGTGAGCGTCTGGTCGATGCGCAGCGCGATCTCGCTGCCGGGCGTCATGTCGCCGTGCAGCAGGTGCGCACGGATGATCTTCTGAGCAAGCGTTTCACCCATGATTTTTCAGCCTCCCCATCATACTTTCCTTGGCGTGGATGGTGTGCTCGGTCGTGAGCGCGGCGGCGCGGTCGGCGTCTCCGGCGGCGATGGCGTCGAAGATGGCGCGGTGCTCCTTGACGACCTGCGCCGTGCGCTTCGCGTCGGCAATGGACGCCTTGCGGTAGCGGCGGGTCTTGCGGTGCAGCGGGACGAGCGTGTCGCTGATGACGGCGTGGCCGCTCATGTCGCAGATGACGTCGTGGAACTGGTCGTCCATCTCGCGCAGGTGCTCGGCGTCGCGCTTTTCAAAGTAAAACTCCTGCAGGTCCAGAATGTGCCGCAGGCGCGCAAGCCCCTCGGGCGAGACGTTTTTCGCCGCGTAGTAGGACGCAAGCCCCTCGATCCGGCAGCGGATGTCCATGATGTCCACCAGATCCTCGGCCGTGATGCCGAGCACGACGGAGCCCTTGCCGGTGTCGGCGATGAGGTGCTCCTGCTCGAGGCGGCGCAGCGCCTCGCGGATGGGCGTGCGGCTGACGTTGAGCTGCTCGACGAGCTTCAGCTCCGTGAGCACCTCGCCGCGCGGGTACACGCCCTGAATGATATCGGATTCCAGCCGCTCAAACACCTGATCGGCCAGCGTAACGGTACGGAAATCTTTCATTCTGCGCCTCCTGTCAAACCTGCGCGAAGCGGCCGGGGGCCAGCTCCGCGATCTTGGCTTTGAGTTCCTTGACGGACAGGACGGTCTGGCGGCCGTCCTCGTATTCCGCATCCACCCAGCCCTTGAGCGCGAGCACGAGCGGGTCGTGCTTGTCGATCTGTTTTTCGCCGGTCAGGTGGTAGTTCTGGTTGATCCAGTAGGCGATGCCCGCAAGGCCGGACGTCTTGCCGACCTGCACGGACGCCGGGCGGTTGAGCAGCTTCTCGGTATCGAAGATCGTGTAGATCTCGGCGTCCTTGAGCAGGCCGTCGGCGTGGATGCCGGCGCGCGTGGCGTTGAAGTCGCGCCCGACGAACGGCGTCATCGGCGGGATGTCGTAGCCGATCTCGTGCTGGAAGTAGTCGGCGATCTCGGTGATGACCGTCGGGTCCATGCCGTCGAGCGAACCGCGCAGCGACGCATACTCGAACACCATCGCCTCGAGCGGGATGTTGCCCGTGCGCTCGCCGATGCCCAGCAGCGAGCAGTTGACCGCGCACGCGCCGTAGAGCCACGCGGTCGAGGCGTTGACGACGGCCTTGTAAAAGTCGTTGTGCCCGTGCCACTCGAGGCACTCGCTCGGCACGTCGGAGTACTGCTGCAGGCCGTAGATGATGCCGGCCACGCTGCGCGGCAGCGCCGCCTCCGTGTAGGGGATGCCGTAGCCCATGGTGTCGCACGCGCGGATCTTGACCGGGATGTCCGCCTGACGCGAGAGCTTTTGCAGCTCGTTGACAAACGGCACCACAAAGCCGTAAAAGTCGGCGCGCGTGATGTCCTCGAGGTGGCAGCGCGGGATGACCCCGGCCTCAAACGCATCGGCCACGGTGGCAAGGTAGTAGTCCATGGCCTGCTTTCTGGTCATTTTCATCTTCTTGAAGATGTGGTAGTCGCTGCAGCTGACGAGGATGCCCGTCTCACGGATGCCGAGGTCGCGCACGAGGCGAAAGTCCTCCTTTGTCGCGCGGATCCACGTCGTGATCTCCGGGAACTTCAGCCCCAGCTCCATGCACTTTTCGAGCGCCTCGCGGTCTTTTTTGCTGTAGATGAAAAACTCCGTCTGCCGGATGATGCCATACGGCCCGCCGAGCCGGGACAGGTACTTATAAATGTTGACGATCTGGTCGACCGTGTACGGCTCCACGGACTGCTGCCCGTCGCGCAGGGACGTGTCCGTGATCCAGATCTCCTCGGGCATGTTCATCGGCACGCGCCGGTGGTTGAACGGCACCTTCGGCACCATTCCCTGCGTGTAGATGTCGCGCTGGAGGTTCGGCTCCGCCACGTCCTGGAGCGAATATTTATACGCATTCTGCTCCAGTAAATTCGTCTTCCCGGATATTTCAAGCATGGCAGTGGGGCTCCTTTCTGTTGCTTTGTATTATTGTATACAATTATACACACGCTGTTTTTATTGTCAATAGAATTGTTCACAATTTTCCGCTTGCTTTCCGGGCGGATGCTGGTATAATACAAAATCGTTCAAAATTGAACTATTTTGGGAGGCGACCATCGTGCTCAACGCATCTCAGGTCTATACCTACACGCGCCGCATCCTCGACGCTTACGCCGCCGTCATGCAGCCGCTGAGTGCGGAGCTGGACATGGCGCAAAATGCCGTGGACATTCTGCTCTTTCTGGCCAACAATCCGGGGCTGGACACCGCGCGCGACATCTGCACGTACCGGAAGCTCAAACCGGGCATCGTGTCGTTCCACGTGGACAATCTCGTGCGCGAGGGCTACCTGCTGCGCACGCGCGACCCCGGCGACCGCCGCCGCTGCCGGCTCGTGTGCACGGACAAGGCAGCGCCGATCATCGCGCGCGGCCAGGCCCTGCAGGAGCAGTTCTCCGCGCAGATGTCCGCGGGCCTCGCGCCCGACGCGCTCGAAACGTTTCAGCAGTGTCTGACGGCGTTCGCGCAGAATCTCGACCGCATGGCCAACAGGGAGGAAAGTTAAATGCAGCAGGACAAAACATTTCTCGGCACGGAGCCGGTCGGACAACTTCTGCGCCGGCTTGCGATCCCGACGGTGATCGCGCAGCTCGTGAACATGCTCTACAACATCGTCGACCGCATCTACATCGGCCACATTCCCGAGGTCGGCAGCAGCGCGCTGACGGGCGTGGGCGTGTGCCTGCCGATCATCCTGATCGTGTCGGCCTTCGCGTGCTTCACGGCCTCGGGCGGCGCGCCGCGCGCGTCGATCTACATGGGGCGCGACGATATGGACAGCGCGGAAAAGACGCTCGGCGGCTGCTTCACGCTGCAGATCGGCATCTCCGTCGTGCTCACGGCGGTGCTGCTGCTCTGGGGGCGCGACGCGCTGCTGGCCTTCGGCGCGAGTGAAAACACCATTGACTACGCCGCGGGCTACCTGCATATTTATGCATTCGGCACGCTCTTTGTCGAGCTCACGCTGGGCATGAACGCCTTCATCACGGCGCAGGGCTTTGCCAAGGTGGGTATGTACACGGTGCTCATCGGTGCGGCGGCGAACATCGTCCTCGACCCGATCTTCATCTTCGCGCTGGGCATGGGCGTGCGCGGCGCGGCGCTGGCGACCGTGCTCTCGCAGGGGCTCTCGTGCGCGTGGGTGCTGGCATTTCTGTGCGGGAAGAAGGCGTTTTTGCGCCTGCGGCGGGAAAACCTCTTCGTCTCGCCGAAGCTCATCCTGCCGTGCGTGGCGCTCGGCCTGGCCACGTTCACGATGCAGGCGAGCGAGAGCGTCATCTCCGTGTGCTTCAACGCTTCCCTGCTCAAGTACGGCGGCGACATCGCCGTCGGCGCCATGACGATCCTCACGAGCGTGATGCAGTTTGCCATGCTGCCGCTGCAGGGCATCGGTCAGGGCGCACAACCGATCACGAGCTACAACTTCGGCGCAAAGAACACCGACCGCGTGCGCGAAACGTTCCGTCTGCTGCTGAAGGTGTGCCTGATCTACTCCGTCTCGCTCTGGCTGCTCATCGAGCTCTTCCCCGGCCTGTTCGCGCGCATCTTCACGCCGGACGCGGAGCTCATCGCCTTCACGGCGCGCGTGCTGCGCATCTACTGCGCGGGCCTGTTCCTGTTCGGCATCCAGATCGCCTGCCAGATGACGTTCGTGTCCATCGGCAGCGCGGTGTGCTCGATCATCGTGGCCGTGCTGCGCAAGTTTGTGCTGCTCCTGCCGCTGATCTATCTGCTGCCGGCGCTGCTGCCCGACCAGACGACGGCCGTGTATCTGGCCGAGCCGGTCGCGGACGTCATTGCCGTCACGTGCACGGCCATCCTGTTTGCGACGCAGTTTCGCAAAGCCCTGCACAAGCTCGAAGCAAACGCCTGACCTGCTTTTTCGCTCCCCCGGCGCGCGGCCCGGCCCGCGCACCGGGGTTTTTGCTGAATGATTCAAAAATTTGAAACGTCCTTATCAAAAACGCACAATCATCCCGCCGTTGACAACCGCCGCCCCGGCGCGTACAATGACAGCCACATCCATTCGAGAGGAGCTGCAAGCCATGTGCAATTCGTTTTTCAGCCGCAAAAACGACAGCACCGCGACCACGTGCGCGGCCGGCTTCGCATGCTCTGACGCGAATACCAACAACAATAGCGTCCTCCTGCTTACCATCGACACTGTGCTTGCAGTGTCGATTTCTGTTATACTCGGCATTCTGGGCATTACGCCGCCAACAGGACACGCCAAACCGGTATTCGCGGGATAACACGACAGCACTTGGTATACCAAGAGTCGGCCCCGACCGTTTTGGTCGGGGCCGATTTTTTTGTATAAAAAACGAAACGGTCGGAAAGGAAACCTGTCATGGAAAAGAAAAAAGTTGGATTTGCCAGCGGTATCGGCTTCATCCTCGCCGCCGCCGGCAGCGCCGTGGGCCTCGGCAACCTCTGGGGCTTCCCGTACAAGACGTCGCAAAACGGCGGCGCCGCCTTCGTACTCATCTACATCGCGTGCGTGCTGCTCATCGGCTTTGTCACGATGCTCAGCGAGATCTATCTCGGCCGCCGCTCGCAGGCAAACCCCATGACCGCCTACAAGATGGTCAACAAAAACCTCGGCTGGTGCGGCCTCGTGGCGATCATGATCCCCGCGTTCATCATCTGCTACTACTCCGTGCTCGGCGGCTGGACGACGAAGTACGCGCTCAACTCCTTCAGCGGCAACGCGGGCATCGTCAGCACGTTCTCCGTCAACACGGGTGAGGTCATTCTCTACACGGCGCTGTTTCTCGTGCTGAGCGTGACGATCATCATGGGCGGCGTCAAGGACGGCATCGAGAAAGCCTCCAAGGTGCTCATGCCGGTGCTGTTTCTGATTCTCGTCGCCATCGCCATCTACGCGCTGACGCTCGGCAGCGGTGTGCGCGAGGGCCTGGCGTTCTACCTCAAGCCCGATTTCTCCGGCATCACGTTCAAGTCCGTGCTCGTGGCCATGGGCCAGGCGTTTTACTCCCTGTCGCTCGGCATGGGCATCATGATCACCTACGGCTCCTACACCGGCAAGGAGATCAACCTCGTGCGCTCCACCGCCATGGTCTGCGTGTTCGACACGGTCGTGGCGCTGCTGGCCGGTCTGGCCATCTTCCCGTCCGTCGCGCACTTTGACCCCTCCCTGCTCGGCAGCAGCAAGGGCGTCGCGCTCATGTTCATCATCCTGCCGCAGGTGTTCGAGTCCATGGGCAGCGTGGGTCAGGTCGTGTCGTTCGCGTTCTTCGTCATGGTCGACATCGCGGCCATCACGTCCGTCGTGTCCCTGATCGAGGTCGTGACGCAGTTCGTCATCCAGAAGTTCCACGTCCACCGCAAGCGGGCCGCACTCGTCGTCGCGTGCGTGTGCTTCGTCGTGTCGATCCCGATCGGCATCTCGCTCGGCCACGTCGCCATCCTCGAGGAGTCCAGCCCCGCGCTGTTCGGGCTCGACTGGCTGACGTTCTTTGACGAAGTGACCAACACCGTGCTCATGCCCGTGTGCGCACTGTTTTCCTGCATCGTCGTCGGCTGGTTCATCACGCCCAAGCGCGCCGTGGCCGAGATCGAGGCCGAGGGCACGCACATGGCCGGCTGGCTCAAGAAGGTCTATGCCGTCATGATCCGCTTCGTGACGCCGGCGCTCATCCTCATCGTCGAGATCGGCGGCCTGCAGAGCGAGATCGCGGCCGGCAACACCGCCGTCATCGTCTTTGCCTACGCGCTCGTGGCGCTGTGCGTGGTGGCGTACTTCGCCTTCTTCCGCAATCGAGACACCGGCACGAACGCCGACGAAAAGCTCTCCGGCGACTACCCTGTGTAACATTCCCTACGCACACCGGTACGGTTTTTCACCGTACCGGTGTTTTTTTCATGTCAAATCCGTTAAAAATCGCGCAAATTGCGGTTGAAATGTTGGAAAGAAGCAGGTATAATGAAAATGTCAGTCAGTATGACAGTTATAATGAACAAATTGGAGGCACGCCCATGTCGCTGCAGGAGGTGCGGGAACAGAATATTGCTCTCGTGACGCAGACGGCACTAGCGTGCTTTGTGGAAAACGGCATCGACAAGACGACCATCCGCGACATTGCGCACCGCGCGGGGCTGACCGAGCGCTCGGTCTACCGCTACTTTGCCACGAAGGACGAACTTGTGGTCGCGGCGGCCTTCCTCTACTGGGATCGGGCCAAGGCGCAGGCAGCGCAGGCGCTCGTCTCGGCGCGGCAGCCGGGCATGACCGGCATCGAGGAGATCCGCGTGCTGCTGCACAGCTACGCAGGGCTGATCTTCACCGACCCCGCGGGCATCCGCTTCTCGCTCGACGCGGAGGTCGCGCTGTGCAACGCCGGCCGGCAGCACGCGGTCGTCAACCGCCCGCCGGAGCGCTTTGAGGTCGCCCCCGGCCCGATCGCGGCGGCCATCCGCCGCGGCCTCGCCGACGGGACGGTCGATCCCGACGCCGATGTCAAGATGCTCTACTACAACGCCTACGACGCGATCCTCGGCGTCATCCAGCGTATGTCCGTCGGCGTGCCGAGCGTGCACGAGCTCGACGGGCACGCGCGCATCGACGCGCTGTGCGAGCAGTTCACGCGCGCATTCGCAGCGCCGCCACCGGGAGAAAAAGGGACAGGGAATACCTTTTAAATAGTACCCGTCATTGAAGGAGGAAAAGGCATGGCAAAACGACCGAATATTCTCAAGCTGGCCACGAAGATCAGTCTTGAGAGCATGACGTACACCGGCATCACGTACAACGATCCTGAGTACAAGATCCTCGAGCCGATCATCGACGATGAGATGTGTGCGATCATGATGCACCTGCGCCTGGAGGCCAACCGCACCGTGGAGGACGTGGCCAAGCGCGCAAAGCAGAGCGTGGAATACACGCAGACGCAGCTCGACAAGCTCGCCAAGACCGGCGCGGTGCGCTACCGCTACGTCGACGGCAAGCGCTGCTACTTCTACCCCATCTGGGTGCCGGGCATCATGGAGGGCATCCTTGCCAACCGTGAGCAGTGCGACAAGTATCCCGTGCTCGGCGAGAGCTTTGAGGCATACACCCGCCGCCGTCCGGAGATGCTCGCGCCGATGCTCGACTCCGGCAAGACCGGCATGTTCTTCATGCGCGTCATGCCCGTCATGAGCGCGATCGAGAACGACACGCGCACGGCGTCCTATGACGAGCTCAAGACGCTCATCGAAAACGCGACCGCCATCAGCGTCGGCCCGTGCTCGTGCCGCCGTGCCCGCCGTCTCATGGGCGAGGGCTGCGGCCACCTTGAAGAGGACATGTGCATGTACCTCAACGACAACGCCGTCTGCTATTCCGAGCAGGGCTATCACCGGCTCGTCACGAAGGAAGAAGCGTATGAGATCCTCCGCCGCGCCGAGGACAACGGTCTCGTGCACGAGATCAACCAGACCCCCGGCTTTGAGGACGCGACCGCCATCTGCAACTGCTGCGGCTGCTCGTGCTTCGCGCTGCGCATCGAGGAGCTGTTCCGCACGCCGCGCGCCATCCGCTCGAACTACATCGCCCGCGTGGACAAGGAAAAGTGCGTCGCCTGCGGTCAGTGCGTCGAAAACTGCCAGACCAACGCGCTCAAGCTCGGCCAGAAGCGCTGCACGACCGATCCGCACATTTCCGATACCTACGACACCGACGCCAGCGTGCCCTACGACCGCCGGAGCTACGACCCGGAATTCCGCACGAACCGCTCGGACGTCATGCCCAGCGGCACCGCGCCGTGCAAGGCCGTTTGCCCGCTGAACATCCCGGTGCAGGGCTGCCTGCAGCTGCTGTCCGCCGGCAGATACGACGACGCCGCGGCGCTCATCCGGCAGGCCACACCGTTCCCGGAGCTGTGCGGCAGCGTGTGCGGCCGCCAGTGCGAAAAGGTCTGCACCCGCAACCAGATCGACACCGCCGTCGCCATTGCCGACGTGTGCAGAACGCTCGTCCGGCGCGAGCTGGACGCCGGCAAGGTCATTTTGCCGCCGGCGAAAAACCCGTCCGGCATCCCCCATACGGAAAAGATCGCCGTCATCGGCGCCGGCCCCGCCGGACTGAGCTGCGCCTATTTCCTCCGGCAGCAGGGCTACCCCGTGACCGTGCTGGAAAAGGACACGGTGCTCGGCGGCGCACCGGCAACGCTCATCCCGTCGTTCCGGCTCGACCGCACGGCCTATGACGCCGAGATCGACGTGCTCGCGCGCATGGGCGTGGAGTTCCGCACCGGCGTGGAAGTCGGCAAGGACACAACGCTCGACGCGCTGCGCGCAGAAGGCTACAAGGCATTCTTCCTCGGCATCGGCGCCGGAAAGCAGAGCAAGGACGCGCCGGCCGGCGCCGTGGACGCACGCAGATACCTGCACCGGAAAAGACACACCGTCAAGGGCAGCGTGGTCGTGCTCGGCGGCGGGAAAGAGGCCGTTGACTGTGCGCGCGCCGCGCGCAAGGGCGGCGCTGCAAGCGTGACCGTCGTCGCCGGAGCGATCCAGGCGGACATCTCCGCGGCCAAGAAGGAAGGCATCGCGTTCCGCGCACCGTTCGCGGTGCAGGAGATCAGCGACGGCGCGGTGTCCATCCGCAGCCTGCACGGCGATAAGACCGAGACGCTCGCCGCGGACACGGTCTTTGCTGCCGAGGGCTACGTCCCGGCGGCGGACGCCTTCACCGCCGCATCCGGCGTGTGCCTGAATGCCGACGGCTTTGTCGGTGCCGACGCCGTGACCCGCCAGACCGGCGAGGCCGACGTCTTTGCCGGCGGCGCTGCGACCGGCGCGCATGACGTTGCGCGCGCGATCGCCGAGGGCCGCGAGGCCGCGATCTCGATCCACCGCTTCGTGCACAGCAACCAGAGCTTCGTGATCGGCCGCGACAAGCGGGACTATAAGCCGCTGGCGCGCAGCAGCGTCGGCGTTGCGATCGACGAGCTGGAGTCCGCGCCCCGGCAGGCAGCGGAAAACGGCCTGCTCAGCGACGCGCAGCTGCACTGCGAGGCCGGGCGCTGCCTCGGCTGCGGCACCGTGGTGCTCAACGAGGATCAGTGCATCGGCTGCGGCATCTGCACGACCAAGTGCAAGTTTGACGCCATCCATCTCGAGAAGGTCAACGACACGCACGGCCGCGGCTATTTCCGCACCCTGCTGACGGTTGCGAGCAATGCGCCCGCCGCCGGCCGCCGCTTCGTGCGCAAGAAGCTGCAGCACTGAGGACGCCGCCATGCATGAGATCGGCGTCGTGCGCGCAATGCTCCGGACCGTTTCCGATTACGCGGCGGCAAAGGGCGTCAGCCGCGTCTCGGAGATCGTGGCCGACTGCGGCGAGCTCTCGCTCGTCATCCCGCAGTATGTCGAGCAGATCTATCCGACGGTCGTCAAGGGCACGCCGTTTGCAGACACGAAGCTCATCGTCAACATCGTGCCCGGCATGGCCGAGTGCGACGACTGCGACGAGATCTTCAATGTCATCGCGTGCAACGGGCATTGCCCAAACTGCAACAGCTTCAACAAAACGGTGCTGTCCGGCAGGGACTTCACCGTCCGGGAGATTCATGTCCCGGAAGAACGTAACCCCGGGTCTGTGGAGACCTAAAACATAGAAGGAGCGTATTACATGAACGAAAAGTACAACGCATTGTTCACCCCCTGGAAGATCGGCAATGTGGAGATCAAAAACCGCATTGTGCAGTGCTCCATGGGCGGCACGTCCCTGTTCGGCTGGATGGAGCCGAACCACTTTGACAAGGAAGCAGCCTACTTCCTGCTCAACCGCGCACAGGATGGCGTGGGCCTGATCCTGCCTGGCATGCAGTGCATCCGCGACCCGCTGGGCATCCCCGGCCGCAAGTGGCTGTACCAGAACGACCAGATGTTCAAGCAGCTCAAGGAGTACATGGTCGAGTTCCATAAGACGGGCGCGAAGCTGTTCATCCAGCTCGCCGCCGGCATGGGCCGCTCCATGGCCATCAACGGCTGGATGACGAAGCTGGCCAAGAACAACGTCCTCAACAAGATCGCCAGCCCCATCGTGGACGTGCAGTACATCTGCGCCTCCGCGTCCGAGGTGCCGAACCGCTGGAAGGAGGACGTCATGTCCCGCCCGCTGACGGTCAAGGAGATCGAGGACATGGTCTACGCCTTCGGCCAGACCGCCAAGAAGCTGCGCGCCGCCGGCGTCGACGGTGTGGAGATCCACGCCGTGCACGAGGGCTACCTGCTTGACCAGTTCACCATGGCCAACTGGAACCACCGCACCGACAAATACGGCGGCTCGTTCGAGAACCGCTTCCGCTTCCCGGTCGAGATCGTGCAGGAGATCAAGCGTCAGGCCGGCGCCGACTTCCCGGTGTCGCTGCGCTACTCCGTCGTGTCCAAGACCAAGGCGTGGGGCAAGGGCGCCATGCCGTACGAGACCGACTTCGTCGAGTTCGGCCGCGATATGCCGGAGTCCGAGAAGGCCGTCAAGTACCTCGAGGACGCGGGCTACGATATGTTCAACTGCGACAACGGCACCTACGACGCCTGGTACTGGGCACATCCGCCGCAGTACATGCCCGATAACTGCAACCTCGAGTATGTCGAGCACATCAAGCAGTTCACGAGCCGCCCGGTCGTCTGCGCCGGCCGCATGGACCCCGTGAAGGCCGCCGAAGAGATCGCCGCCGGCCGTCTCGACGCCGTGGCCATCGCGCGCCAGAACCTCGTCGACCACGAGTGGGTCCACAAGATCCTCAGCGGCCACGAGGATGAGATCAAGCCCTGCATCCGCTGCCACAACGGCTGCTTCAACATGTCGAAGTTCAAAGGCACCGCGAACCTCCAGAGCATGGACGACTCCCTGCACCTGGCCCGCTGCGCCCTGAACCCGACGACCATGCAACACAACAAGTACAAGATCGTCCCGACCCGCCATCCGAAGAAGGTCGCCATCATCGGCGGCGGCATCGGCGGCATGGAGTGCGCGCTCGTGCTCAAGCAGCGCGGCCACACCCCGGTCATCTTTGAAAAGACCGGCGAGCTCGGCGGCCTGTTCCTCACCGCGTCCGCGATGAGCTTCAAGGAGAACGACAAGGAGCTCATCCGCTGGTACCTCAACGAGGTCGCCAAGGAGGGCATCGACGTGCGCCTGAACACCGAGGTCACGGACGTGAACACCCTGCGCGGCTTTGACGAGATCATCGTCGCCAGCGGCTCCATCCCGCGCACCATGCCGTCCATCCCCGGCTTTGAGAAGACGCTCACGTTCACCGAGCTGCTCAAGGACAAGAAGGAAGTCGGCGACAAGGTCCTGTTCATCGGCGGCGGCCAGTCGTCCTGCGAAGCGGCGTATGACCTTGTCCTTCAGGGCAAGCACCCCATCATCGTCGAGTACGCGAACGACCTCGTCGCGGCACAGGCCACCTGCCTTGCCAACACGTCCTTCCTGCGTGACGCGATGGAGTACCACAAGGTCCCGACCTATCTCGAGTCCACCGTCACCGAGATCACGGACACCGGCTGCACCGTCAAGAACGTCAAGACCGGCGAGAGCACCTTCGTCGCGTGCGACAACGTGGTCAATGGCGTCGGCTTCATCCCGACTCCGGTCGGCGGCAAGGACAACAAGCAGGTCCACCGCGTGGGCGACTGCGTTGCCATCGGCAACCTGCGCACCGTCATCTGGCGCGCGTGGGATGTCTGCATGAAGATCTGATCCCGTAAACGAGAATCCCTCCGGCTATGCGGTTGCCGGAGGGATTTTTTCATGCCGCCGCGCGCGGACTCGCGCAAATGGCCCGTGCGGCCTGCGGGAACAGGCAAAGCGCCCCCGGAGCAGATGCTCCGGGGGCGCCGCCTCTTTTATCGGCTCTGTCTTTTCCGTTTCCGCCGCGTCCGGCTCACTCACCCTGCGCGCGCAGCCAGCCGCTGGCCACGCCGGGGAAGTTCGTGATGATGCCCTCGCAGCCCCAGCGGTGGAGCTGCTCCAGACCCGCCATGTCGTTGACGGTCCAGACGTTCATCTTCACGCCGTGCTCCTTGCAGTCGCGCACGTTTTCGTCCGTGAGCAGCTCGATCGGCGGGTGGTAGCAGGCGAAGCCCGCCTGCTGGCAGTAGTAGCCGGGGAAGCCGCCGATGCTGTCCTCGAGCACGAGCGCGCCGACTTCGACGGCGTTGCCGCTGATCTCGAGGATCTTGCGCAGCGAAATGTGGTTGAACGACGAGAACATGACCTTCTTCTCCAGACCGTAGCGCTCGATGGTCGCCCAGATCTTGCGCTCGATGTCATGGTAGTAGATCTTGTCGGTCTTGATCTCGATGTTGTGGCCGACGGACTCGCCGGAGGCCCACTCGCAGTACTCGTCGAACGACGGGATGTGCTCGGGGGCGTACTTGCCCTTGTAGCAGGCGGCGGCGTTGACCTGCTGCAGCTCGGCGAACGAGTGGTCGCAGACGCGGCCGGAGCCGTCGGTCGTGCGGTCGAGCCGCTCGTCGTGGATGACGACGAGGCGCCCGTCGCGCGTTTCATGCACGTCCATCTCGATCGCGTCGCAGCCGACCTTGACCGCCTCGCGGAACGAGAGCATCGTGTTTTCCGGATATACACCGCTGTAGCCGCGGTGTGCCATTACTTTCATACGATTATCTCCCTTAATAAATGAGATTCGGTATCAGCATCGAGATGCCCGGAATGTACGTCAGCAGCAGCAGCGCAATGAGCAGTGCGATGATAAACGGCACACACTCCTTGATAAACTCCTGCATCTTACACCCTGTGATCGACACGCACGTGAACATCATGGAGCCAAACGGCGGGGTCAGGCCGCCGATCATGATATTGACGTTGCACACGATGCCGAAGTGCACCAGGTCGATGCCGGCCGCCTTCACGATCGGCACCATGAGCGGGGCGAGGATAATGAGCGCCGCGCCGCCCTCGAGGAACATGCCGACGATGAGCAGCACAACGTTCATGACCAGCAGCACGAGGAACTTGTTGCTGGCAAAGCTCGTCACGGCGTTGAGCAGCATGGTGGGGATGTTCTCCCAGTTGAGGTAGTAGCCGAACACGGTCGCCGACACGATGATGAGCATGACGGTGGCGGTGCCGGAGATGGTCTCGCGCAGGATGGGGATAAAGTGCTCCTTTTTCAGGCCCTTGTAGACGAACTTGCCCACGATCAGGCAGTAGAGCACGCCCACACCGCCGGCTTCCGTCGGCGTGAAGATGCCGAAGCGCATGCCCATGATGATGCCCAGCGGGAAAAACAGCGCCCAGAAAGACTTGAGCGCCTGCCGGCCGATCTCGCCGAGCGTTGCGCGGCGGGGGCGGGACGGCGCGTAGCCGCGCTTTTTGGAGATGAGCGCCACGGCGATCATCAGCGCCACAGCCATAAGCAGACCGGGGACGTAGCCGGCAGCAAAGAGCTGACCGACGGATGCGCCGGCGATCAGACCGTAGACGATGAGGTTGATCCCGGGCGGGATGATGGGCGTGACGCACGAGGACGCCGCCGTGATCGCGGCGGAAAAGCCCTTGCCGTAGCCGCGCTTTTCCATCTCGGGCACGAGCAGCTTGCACTCCATGGCGGCGTCGGCATTAGCCGAGCCGGAGCAGCCGCCCATGAGCATGCTCAGCAGGACGTTGATCTGCGCCAGACCGCCGCGCATATGCCCGGTGAGCGCGTCGGCAAAGTCCATGAGCCGCGCGCTGATGCCGCCGTAGTTCATGATCGACCCGCACATGATGAAAAACGGGATCGCAAGGAACGGGAACGACTGCGTGGCCGTGACGAATTTCTGCATCAGCAGGTACGGCATCGTCGTCGTGTCAATAAAGCCGAAGTAGGTCAGCGCCGCAGCAAAGAGCGCGTAGGCGATCGGGATGCCCGTGAAATACAGCACGAGCGCGATGATGATCGGCAGGATGGAGAGGAACGTGCTCATGCGTCCACCTCCCCGCCGTGGCTGCTGCTGCGTCTGAGGTCTTTGACGAAAAAGACGAGCGAGTAGATCGTCATCAGGCCGAAGCCGATGACCAGTGCCGTGCTGACCGCGGAGGACGGCAGCTTTGTGATCGGCATGCGCTTGATCCAGGACGACTGGATAAACTGCACGCTGAGCACCGTGATGTAGCCGTTGATGATCACGAGCAGGGCGTTGGTGATCAGATGCACGACCCTGCGCGCGCCGGCCGGCAGCCGCTCCACGAGCAGATCGACGCCGACGTGCTGGTGCTTGCGGTAGGCATAGGCCGCGCCAATGAACACCGAGTACACGAAGCAGGAGGTGGCGATCTCCTCGCTCCAGATGATGATATAGTTAAACAGTTTTCGCGTGATCACGTTGACGATGACGAGCAGGATCGTTACGATCATCATCGCGCCCGCGATGACCCCGTCAAAATTTTTCAGTAGATTTTTCAAATTCGCATAACCCTCTGCTTTCTGTGGCTTTGCTCAGCAATGCCGGGTGTCCGGCAGCATGTGCGGGACACCCGGCATAAAAGCCGGTATGAGGCTTCCGACCGTCCGTCAGCGCGCAGCGCTCACTTGTTGGCCTGGCGGTACTCGGCGAGGATGGCCTGCGCCTGCTCATAGAAGGTGGGCGTCACGCCGTCCTCCTTGACCATGCGGTCAAACTCCGGCTGCACGGCAGCGCGGAACGCATCGACGTCGACCTCATTGAACGAGCAGCCCTGCTCCTTCTCGAGCTTGGCCTTCGTCTCGTCGAAGGAGGCGTTGGTGAAGTCGGTGAGTTCCTTAGCGCCCTTGGTGAACTCTTCCTGGATGATGGTGCGGTACTCTTCCGGGATGCTGTTCCAGACCTTGGTGCTGATGTAGGCGCCGCAGGTGCCGACGAGGTGGTTGGTCAGGGACATGTTCTTGCACACCTCAGCGCTGCCGTTGGTGGAGTAAGCGTTCATGTTGCCCTCCAGACCGTCAATGACGCCCTGCTGCACGGCGGAGATCGTCTCGGAGAACGGCATGCCGGTGGGCGTGGCGCCCATGGCCGTGAGGCAGTTGATGTACATGGAGCTGTTGGGCACGCGGATCTTCATGCCCTTGAGGTCAGCGGGGGTCTTGATGACCTTGTTGGTCTGCAAGCAGCGCATGCCGACGTTGAAGTCGAGCGCGAGCACGTGGATGCCGTAGTTATCTTCGAGCTTCTGGCACATACCCTTTACCAGATCGGACTGGCAGACGTAGGAGTACTCGTCGATGCTGTTGTACATCATGGGGCCGATGAGTGCTTCAAAGTCGATGTCGTAGTCGGCGAGGTAGGAGGGGTCTTCGCAGGCGATCCAGTCGGCGCCGTTGACGACCTGCTCGACGTTGTCCTTATAGGTGGCGAGCTGGCCGGAGTCGTAGCACTGGATCTCGATCGCGCCGTTGGTGCGCTCCTTGATGCGCTGGGCGACCTGCTGCATCTCGATCGTGAGCTGCTCGTTCGGCTGAAAGACGTGGCTGAGCTTGAGCACGAGATGATAATCTCCGTTGTTGTCGTCAGCGGCCTTATCGCCGTTGCTGCCGCAGGCACACAGTGCGAACACCATGACCAGCGCAAGAAGCATAGCAACAAATTTCTTCAAGGTAGTTCCTTTCTGCTTAAAAAAAGCGTTGAATTTTTCTCCGTCATTTTAACGGCTCTCTACGAAAAATGTTAACATTTTTGTGCGATGCCGTCAACATGAACGGAAATTTTCCTTGCCATTTTTCTGTTTTCGCTATATACTCCTCTTGGAAATTGGTGAAACTGCAAAGGCAAAAGCGCGATTTTTCACCGAAAAATGCTTAATTTTTCAACACCGAGGTCTCCCTTCTCGTGTTGTCACCGGAGGTGCCTATGAGCAGCAAACCCACCCTGCGCGACATCGCGGAGGCGACCGGCGTCTCGACTGCGAGCGTCTCGATGATCCTCAACGGCAAGTCGCTCGAGCGCTTTTCCTCGCAGCGCGTGGCCAGCGTCCTCGCCGAGGCGGAGCGCATCGGCTACCGCACGCCGTCGGCCCGCTGCGCCGGCAAACAGATCGCGATCCTTTCCCCGTCGGTCTCGAATCCCTATCACACGATGATGATCTCCGGCATCGACGCTGCGGCCAGCGCCGCCGGCTACCAGACCGCGATCTACAACACCTATTGGAATCCCCGCACGGAGAGCCACCTGCTCGACACGCTCGACTATTCGCGCGTGGCCGGCATCATCTTCGCCATGACGCCGATCCAGACGGCCAAGGTGCGCGAGCTGAGCCGCCGCGTGCCCATCGTCGCCGTCGGCGACCGCGTCGCGGACTGCGGCATCGACACCGTGGACGTGGACAACTTCGGCGCGGCGCAGCTCGTGGCCAAGCACCTCATCGACCTCGGCCACAAGCGCATCGCCTACCTGTCCACGGCGCTCAACGAGCACCACATCTCCCGTATGCGCCGCGGCGAAGGACTGCAGGATGCCTACCGCCGCTGGTGTCCGGAGGGCAGCGTGACCATCTGCTCGCACGTCAACTCGCTCGAGGCGGAGATCTCCACGCCCGACCTCGAGTACCGCTCGGGAATGGAGCTGGCCTACAAATGCCTGCGCAACGACAAGATCACCGGCATCGTCGCCATCAATGACATGGTGGCCTTCGGCGTGCTCGACGCGCTGCAGCGCGAGGGCTACCGCGTGCCGGAGGATTTCAGTCTCTGCGGGTTTGACAACGTCACGACCTCGGGCTATCAGCGCATCCAGCTCACGACCGTGGACAACAACACCTTCAGCCACGGCAAGAGCGCCTTCAACCTGCTGCTCGAGCGCATCGAAGACGGGCTCAACAGCCGCGAGGATCAGCCGATTAACCGCGTGGAATACCACAGCCGGCTCATCGTGCGCGGCAGCACCGGCAAGCCGCGCAGCGGCAGCCTGTAACCAGCTCAGAAAGGAATCGCATCCATGGCGTCCGTACTCTCCTACCTGCGTGAACTGAATATCGTCACGATGATGCTGCGCATCCTCCTCGCCGTGCTCTGCGGCGGGCTGATCGGGCTTGAGCGCGAGCGCAAAAACCGCCCCGCCGGCTTTCGCACCTATATGCTCACGGCGCTCGGCGCGACGCTCACCGTGCTGCTGAGCCTGCAGCTCGACCAGATGCTCCACGGACCGTGGCGCGCGCTCGCCGAGAGCATCGGCGCGACGCAGGACGTGTCGCGCTTCGGCGCCGAGGCCGCAAAGGGCATCGGCTTTCTCGGCGCGGGTACGATCATCATCACCGCCCGCCAGCAGGTCAAGGGCCTGACCACCGCCGCCGGACTCTGGGCGAGCGCGTGTCTCGGCCTTGCCATCGGCGCGGGGTTTTATTCCTGCGCGTTCATCTGCATCGCCTACATGGCGGCCTGTATGTACCTGCTGCCGCCGCTGGAGCAAAAGCTCACCCGCCGGGCACACCACATCAACATCAGCCTCGAGATCGAGCGCATGGAGCACCTCGGCGCGATCGTCACGCATCTGCACGACGAAAACGTCCGCATTTTCGACTTTGAGGTCAACCGCAACGGCACGGGCCCGCTGGCAAGTTTCCTGTGCCAGTTCAGCGCCATCCTGCCCGAGCGGCGCGACCACCCTGAGCTGCTGGCGGAGCTGTCGGCGCTCGACGGCGTCATCCTCATCGAAGAGATCTGAGAAAAGAGGCGATACCATGCTGCATTGTTTTGATCCCATCCGTGATATGACCTTCTGGGCGATCCTCGCCCGCCTGACGCTGGCTGTCATCTGCGGCGGTCTGATCGGCGCAGAGCGCGAGGTCAAGCGCCGTCCCGCGGGCTTCCGCACACACATTCTCATCTGCCTCGGCTCCGCCATCACGACGCTCACGAGCCAGTACCTGCTCTTCCAGCACCTGTTTAACGATATTGCGCGTCTCGGCGCGCAGGTCATCTCCGGCATCGGCTTTGTCGGCGCGGGCACGATCATCGTCACGCGCGACAAACGCGTCAAGGGTCTGACCACCGCCGCCGGACTCTGGGCCGCGGCCATCATCGGTCTCGTCTGCGGCGCGGGCTATGCCGAGTGCGCCATCTTCGCCACGGCCGTCGTGCTGCTGGTCGAGGCGGTGCTCGTGCGGCTGGAGTTCAAGCTCACGAGCAAGAACACCGACCTCACGCTCTACATCGAGTACGCGCACGCCGTGTGCATGGAGTCCGTGCTCGCCCTGCTGCGCGAGCGCAGCATCCGCATCGACAATCTCGAGATCAGCCGCATTGCGGACAGCGACGCCCCCGACGCGCCGCACCACTACTGCGCGCTCATCCCCATCCACAGCCGCGCCCCGCTGCGGCCCGGTGACCTGCGCAACGATCTGACCGCGCTGACGGACATTCTGACCGTCGAGGAAATGTGAAGCGAACACAAAAGCAAGGGCGGACGCCATATGGCGTCCGCCCTTGTTACATTTTCAATAGCCGCTGCTGACCACGTGCCAGCCGCTGCCGCGCCGCTCGAGCACGATGGGCCAGTCGGTATAGGTCTCGCCGGCGGTCAGGCCGCTGCGCCGCCCCGGGTCGCGCGCATACACGCTCGCAAGCAGCACGATCGTGTTGCCGTCGTCCTGCGCGCCCGCGCCAGCCAGCCAGCACGTCCGGTACGCCTCGTTGTACGCCAGACGCACCATGGCGCAGCCGCTGTGCCCGCGGTGAAACGCGCGCATGGCAGCGTCCATCGCGCCGCGGATGTCCTCGTCGGAAAACTGCTCCGACGCACCCACGACGATCTCAACGCCCGACGTGTCGCCCCGCCGCGCGCAGCCGGTCAGGCCCGCGAGCAGCAGCGCCGTGAGCAGCAGCACCGCAATGTTTCTCTTGCGCATCGTCTCGCCTCCCGCCTCAGTGCAGCGTGCCGAGGTAGCCCTCCAGGATCAGGCTCGCCGCCACGGCGTCGACCGTCTGGCGGTGCTTTTTCTCCTTGCGGCCGTTGGCGTGCAGGATGCCGTGCGCCTCGATGGAGCTGCGCCGCTCATCCCAGAGCACGACCTCCAACCCCGTCGCCTCGGTGAGCCGCTGCGCGACCGCGCGGCTCTTTTCCGCACGCGGACCCTCGGTGCCGTCCATGTTTTTCGGCAGGCCGAGCACGATGCGCTCCACGCCCTCGGTGCGCACCACATCCGCGATCGCGGCGACCGCCCGGTCGAGATTCCACTCCGTGAGCGTCCACGCCCGGCCGCACAGCGTGGCCGAAGCATCCGAGAGCGCGAGCCCGATGCGCGCGTCGCCGTAATCAATGCACAGAATTCTCATTGTGATCCCTCCGCAGATCCATGCGGATCGCGCCCGCCATGTACAGCGAGCCGACCGCGCAGATAACGTCCTCCGGCGCTGCGTGTGCCAGCGCCAGCTCTGCCGCCTGCGCGGGGTCCGCGCAGACCGTAACCGGTTTTCCGAATCGTTTCAGATAGTCCCCCAGCTCCGCCGCCGGCAGCGCGCGGGGCGAGAGCGGCGTCGCGGCGATGTACGCCGCCGCCTGCGTATCGAGCGCCGCGAGCATGGCGGGATAGTCCTTGTCCGCCAGCACGCCCACGAGCAGCGTGATGCGCCGGCCGGGAAAATAGCGCGCGAGATTGTCCGCGACCGTCTGCGCGCACTGCGGGTTGTGCCCGCCGTCGAGCACGAACCACGGCGCGCGCCGCAACAGCTCAAACCGCGCCGGCCAGCGCACCTGCGCCAGACCCGCGCGCACGGCCGCGTCCGGGATGCGCCAGCCGCGCGCGCGCAGCGCCGTCACCGTCTCGAGCGCGACGGCCGCGTTGCGCAGCTGGTGCGCCCCCAGCAGCGGCAGCGTATATTCCGCGCCGCGGTAGGTGAAGGTCTGCCCGTCCACGCCGTCGGTCAGCGACACGATGGCGGCTGCGTCCGCCTCCGTGAGCGGGATGCCCCGCTGCGCGCAGATCTCGTGCAGGACGGCGCGCACCTCCGGCGTCTGCGGATAGCTGACGGCGCGCGTGCCGGGCTTGAGGATGCCCGCCTTCTCGCGCGCGATCTGCTCGAGCGTATCGCCGAGGATCTCCGTGTGGTCGAGGCCGATGTTCGTGATGACGGCGCACGCCGGCGCGGCAATGACGTTCGTCGCGTCGAGCCGGCCGCCGAGGCCGACCTCCAGCACCACGACGTCGCACCCCCGCCGCCGGAACCACAGCATGGCCGCCGCCGTCACGAGCTCAAACTCCGTCGGCGGGTCGTCCATGGCGGCGATGCACGGCTGCAGCGCCTCACACACGGCGGCAAACTCCGCGTCCGGCACGGGCACGCCGTTGACCTGCATGCGCTCGGCGAAGCGCTCGAGATACGGCGATGTGAACAGCCCCGTCGTGTAGCCTGCCGCGCGCAGGATGGATGCGAGCATCGCCGCCGTGCTGCCCTTGCCGTTCGTGCCCGCGATGTGCACGAACTGCAGCCCGTCCTGCGGGTCGCCCAAGCGGTGCAGCAGCTCGCGCACGCGCGCGAGCCCCGGGCGGGAGCCGCGCCACGCGACGCCATGGATCAGCTCCATGGCCTGCTCAATTGTCATATCGCCGCACCTCCCGCGCAAAAAATCAGATGCTGCGATTATACCACGTTCCGCGCAGCGCGGCAACCGGGGTACTTGCGTTTTTGCGCCGCATGGGGTAAACTGTTACTTTAGTGATTTCCTGACGAACGGAGGCGACATATGGAAAATCTGATGATCTCGGCAAACGCCGTGCTGCCCATGTGCCTGGTCATGGCGCTCGGCTACGGCACGCGCCGCCTCGGCTGGCTCCGCCGTGAGGAGATCTCCACCATCAACAAGATCGCTTTCCGTATTTTTCTGCCATGTTTGCTTTATTATAATATATATTGCTCCGATCTGTCCGGCTCGTTTGACCCGCTGCTGATGGCCTATGCCGTGGGCGGCGTGCTGCTGACGTTCGGCCTCGCGCTCGGCTACACGCTGCTGACCGAAAAGCTGCCGGAGCGCCGCGGCGTGCTGATCCAGGGCATGTTCCGCAGCAACTACGTCATCATGGGCATCCCCGTGGCGACAGCGCTGCTCGGCGCCGATCAGCTCGGCACCGTCTCGATCCTGATCGCGGTCATTGTGCCGCTGTTCAATATGCTGGCCGTCGTCGTGCTGGAGGTGTTCCGCGGACAGAAGCCGAAGCCGCTGCACATCCTCGGCCAGATCGCAAAAAATCCGCTCGTCATCGGCTCCGTGCTCGGCATCCTGACGCTGGTCGCCGGCATCCGCCTGCCGCACATCCTCGAGCAGACCATCCAAAGCGTCAGCGCCATCGCATCGCCGCTGCAGCTGTTTTTGCTCGGCGCGTTCTTCCAGTTCTCCGGCCTGAAGACCTACCGCCGCGAGCTTGTGACCGTGTCGATCGCCAAGCTGATCGTCTCGCCGGGCCTGTTTCTGGGGCTGGGCGCGCTGCTCGGGTTCCGGGGCGTGGCATTCGTGTCGCTCATCGGCATTTTCGCCTCGCCGACCGCCGTCAATTCCTTCACCATGGCGCAGCAGATGGGCGGCGACGCCGAGCTCGCCGGCGACATTGTGGTCACAACATCGGCCGCGAGTATCCTGACCATGTTTTTGTGGATCTTCCTGTTCAAATCCCTGGGCATGTTCTAGGCGCCGGGGGCTTCCCAAACCGGACAAACCGGCGTATAATACCGTATTCGGATAACGAAAGCATAGAGAGGGCAAAACCATGAATTTTCGAATGATCGGGCAGGTCGTCGGCCGCGTGCTGTGCATCGAGGCCGCGCTGATGCTCCTGCCGATGATCGCAGCTGTGATCTATGACGAATCTCCGGTCCCGTTTCTGATCACGATCGGCATCACCGGCGGCATCGGGCTGGTCATGTGGCGCGTGCGCGCCAAGTCCGGCGGCATCACCGCGCGCGACGGTTTTCTCATCGTCGGCCTGTCGTGGATCGCCATGTCGCTGCTCGGCGCGATCCCGTTTGTGCTCACGGGCGATATCCCGAACTACGTCGACGCCCTGTTTGAGACGATCTCGGGTCTGACCACGACCGGCGCCAGCGTCGTCACATCGCCGGAGAGCATGACCCGCGGCGGCATGTTCTGGCGGCTGTTTACGCACTGGATCGGCGGCATGGGCATCCTCGTGTTCGTGCTGGCCGTGCTGCCCATGAGCGGCAACCGCTCGATGCACATCATGCGCGCCGAGGTGCCCGGCCCGACGGTCGGCAAGCTCGTGCCGCGCATCCGCAAGACTGCCTCCATCCTCTACCTGCTGTATATCGCACTCACGCTCGTGGAGACCGTTCTGCTCATCGCCGGCGGCATGAGCTTTTATGACGCACTGCTGCATTCGTTCGCCACGGCCGGCACCGGCGGCCTGTCCACGCGCGCGCTGAGCATCGGCTACTACAACAGCGCCTATATCGACATCGTCGTGGGCGTGTTCATGATCCTCTTCGGCGCCAACTTCAGCCTGTATTACCTCATTCTGCTCGGCAACATCCGCACCGCGCTGCGCAACGAGGAGCTGCGCTGGTTCCTCGGCATCATCGCCTTCGCCGTCATCACGATTGCAGTTGACATCCGCAATCTCTACGGCGGCGTCGGCCACGCCCTGCGCTATGCGTTCTTCCAGGTCACATCGATCATCTCTACGACAGGCTTTGCCACCGCGGACTTCAATCTCTGGCCGGAATACTCCAAGTTCCTGCTCGTGCTGCTGATGTTTGTCGGCGGCTGCGCCGGCAGCACCGCCGGCGGCCTGAAAGTCTCGCGCGTGATGCTGCTGTTCAAATCCTGCACGATCGAAGTCAAGAAGATGCTGCGCCCGCGCTGCGTGGAAAACGTCCGCCTCGACGGCAAGCCGGTCGACGGGCAGACCGTCTACAACGCCCTGACGTATTTCACGTTCTACATCATCATCATGCTCATCGCAGGGCTGATCGTGTCGCTCGACGGGCTGGACTTCACGACGAATTTCACCGCCGCACTCTCGTGCCTGTCCAACGTCGGGCCGGGGCTCTCCCTTGTCGGACCGACCGGAAGCTTTGCCATCTTCTCGCCGCTGAGCAAGATCGTGCTCATGATCTGCATGCTGCTCGGCCGTCTGGAGATCTTCCCTCTGCTGCTGCTGTTCGTGCCGTTCACGTGGCGCTGGAAGTGAGCGCCGCCCGCAGCCGGAAACGCACATTGCATAGAACCGCCCCGCAAGTTCTGTAACTTGCGGGGCGGTTTTTTCGATACCCGCTCCTTGCCGAACGAATGATGTAGCATTTCATCTGCGCAGCAGGGGAGCCCGCCGCATCTAACATACCGCAGACAGCGACAACCCCGCAGGCTTCGGCCTGCGGGGTTGCCTCCGCGTTTCCGCGGTTGATTGCACCCGAGGCGGGCCTTGCCCCCTCGGGCTCCCCTGCTGCTCTGTTGCGTCTCCCGCCGCATCTAACATACCGCAGACAGCGACAACCCCGCAGGCCGAAGCCTGCGGGGTTGCCTCCGCGTTTCCGCGGTCGATTGCACCCGAGGCGGGCCTTGCCCCCTCGGGCTCCCCCGCTGCTCTGTCGCGTCTCCCACCGCATCTATCATACCGCAGACAGCGACAACCCCGCAGGCCGATGCCTGCGGGGTTGCCTCTCTACGCTGCAAACGCAGCGGTCAGTATTTTTTGTTGGGACGCTGGAGAGTTGCGCCGCGGTCAGATCACTCCGACAGCTCTGCCTTCTTGTCGGCAGACAGCTTCTTGATCTTCGGGATGCCCCAGATGAACGCCGGGAGCACAACAACGATCAGAGCGTAGTAGCCGTCATAGCCATAGATCTTGGAGATGATGGTCGACAGGCCGAGCAGGGAAACTGCGTAGCACAGGCCGATGACGATCAGGCCGACGATGACGCTGCGGACAGCCTTGCTCTTGATGGCCTTCGGGAAGCAGTGGCCCTCGAAGCGCTGGATCATGGAGTAGACGAGCGTGACGGACGTGGACACGAACGCGCAGAACAGCAGGATGGTGTACACGATGAACAGCCAGGTGTAGCCGCTGCCCATGAGGGTGACAACGCTCTGGTTGGGGAGCTTCATGACATCGCCGATATGGCGGGCTGCAATGCTGGCAACCGTATCAACACCGGTGCTCTTGATGGCGGTCAGGATCGGGTACCAGCGCAGCAGCATGGCACCGGAAGCGGCGAGCGCGCCGCCGTTCATGAGCCAGCCAAGGATGCTGGCGCGCTTGACGCCCTTGTGGGTCAGCTCGGTGGAAGCAGCGATCATGGCCGGGACGGACACGCACTGGAAAGCAGCGTACACGAACACGCCGCGCCAGACGCCCTCGAGGCCCTTCTGGGAGGTGACGTCCGCGATGGCCGGGATGGACGCATAGGCCGCGTTCTCGGTGGCCAGCTCCTGAGCGACCGCGTCGATCGGAACGACGAAGCCCATGATGACCAGGATCGCGGTGACGATCAGGATCGCGGTGGAAAGAACAGTGGAAGCCTTGATGATCAGGTCAACGCCGAAGATCGACAGGAGGATCAGCAGGGCGATGATGACGAGGTTGCAGACGATATCGGGCAGGTCGATCAGGCTCTTGACGATGCCGCCGGCGCCGTCAACGCAGGACGCGACCGCCGCGAGGATGATGATGATGTAAAAGATCTCGAAGAAGACCTCCATCCACGGCTTCGGATACAGGGCGCGATAGGTGTCCTTGTAGTTGTCGAAACCGCTGAGCTTGGCAAACTTCATCATGATGTACATGACAACGGCCAGGATGCCCATGGCCAGCAGCGGGAAGATCGCCGCGGTCCAGCCATACTGGACGAAGTAGTTCACGACCTGGTTGCCGGTCGCAAAGCCGGCGCCCACGTGGGTGCCGAACCAGACAGACGCCACGGTGAAGGCGGCTGCCCAGCTGCTCTTGAGCTTTTTGTTATCCATTTTTTACCTCTCTCTTTTTTGCTCTTTTTTTGCTTTTCTCTCTTTTTTATTTCAATCCTGCCTCATGCTCTCCTACCAACCGGGACAGGACTCGAAATCCACACCCATGTGTTAATTTATGAACAAGTCGTTAACAACTCGGGATAGTAAATTTATAATTCTCTCACACACAAAAGTCAATAACAGCCTCTTCCAATCCCCAATTTTTTTCAGTCATTTTCTGAAAATTGTCGAGTTGCACAAAATCTTGCATGTATTTTTATGCACTCTGATTCTGGCGCTTTTGTAATATTTTATGCGATTTTAGCGCTTTGACAGCAAGAAAACAGTTGCGGCGTCTACACTTTCGTGCTATCATAACAACGCTGGGAGTGCAAATCTTTTGTCGAATTTCTGACAAGCGAGATTGGCATATTTTTGACACAGGCCAGCAGGTTCGGCAAACGCGATTGATGAATTTTTAACCATCATTTTGCGTACACATCCATTGCCCAATGTCGATTTTGAGGGGAGCGCGCACGTTATGAAGCTCGTGACATTTGAAAAGGACGGCCGCAGCGCCGTCGGCCTGCTCAACGCGGCCGGCACTGCCGTGCATCCCGTGCCGGGCTGTGCGGACATGCAGACGCTCATCGGCATCTGGCCGGCGCTGGACACTGCCGCCATGCTGCGCAGCGCCGCGCTGCCGCTCGAGCGCGTGCGGCTGCTCGCGCCCATCCCCCGCCCGGAGCAGGACGTGATCTGCCTGGGCATCAATTATTTTGACCACGCCAAGGAGAGCGAGGCCGTCGCCGGCAAGGGCGTCAAGGCGCCGGACACGTTCCCGATCTACTTTTCCAAGCGCGTGAACGAGGCCGTCGCCCCCGGCGGCGACATTCTCAGCCACAGCGATCTGGTCGCCGACCTCGACTATGAGGCGGAGCTGGCCGTCGTCATCGGCCGCCCGGCGTACAACGTCAGCGAGGCAGACGCGCTCGACTACGTGTTCGGCTACACCATTTTGAATGACGTGAGCGCGCGCACGATCCAGAACCAGCATAAGCAGTGGTACCGCGGCAAGAGCCTCGACGGCTTTACGCCGATGGGCCCGTGGATCGTCACGCCGGACGAGTTCGACGTGCGCAGGCCGCAGAAAATCCAGAGCCGCATCAACGGCGAGCTCCGGCAGGACAGCACGACCGATCTCATGATCTTCCACGTGCCGTACGTGATCGCCGAGCTCAGCCAGGGCATGACGCTCCGCCCCGGCACGATCATCTCCATGGGCACGCCGGCCGGCGTGGGCATGGGCTTTGACCCGCCGAAGTGGCTGCACCCGGGCGACGTGGTCGCGTGCAGCATCGAGGGCATCGGCACCCTCACCAACACCGTTCGGTAATCCGCCGTCAGGCATACGCCTGCAGCGGCCGAAGATATCGCAAACAGAATCAGAAAAGGAGAGAAAAAGTAATGAAATTTGCAATGTATGGTTCCGGCGCAGCCGGCAGCGTCTTCGCTTCTTACCTGCGTAAGGGCGGTGCGGACATCATCCTCATCGACCGCTACGAGGCGCACATGAAGAAAGTCGCCGAGGAAGGCATGCACTTCACCATCCATCAGGAGGAAGATGGCGGCTACAAGGATTACGACTACCAGCTCAAGGGCTTCCGCACCTACATCACCGCTGCTGACGCGGCCGCGGCGGAGGGCAAGGTCGACGTCATCATCTACATGACCAAGGCGACCCAGCTCGAGCAGGCCATCCAGGACTCCATGCCTGTCGTCGGCGACACGACCGTCGCCGTCTCCCTCATCAACGGCCTCGGCAACGATGACAACCTCTTCAAGGTCTTCCCGAAAGAGCGCTGCATCATCGGCTCCGGCGTACTGGGCACGGCTCTGCCCGAACCCGCACACTGCGTGTCCACCCCGGCCGGCGGCGTGCAGATGAACTTCGGCGGTGCGGTCCGCTCGGAGCTCACCGACGCGGCCTGCGCCGAGATGCTCAAGTGCTACCGTGCCGGCGGCTGCGACGCTTACTGGCGCGACGGCGAGCCGGGCACCGACAATAACATCTACAAGTTCATCTGGAAAAAGGTCTGCGTGAACGCCACCGTCAACACCGTGTGCGCCGTCCTGCGTCTGAAGATCGGCGAGGTCGAGGCGGATCCGTTCGGCCAGTGGCTGTTCCACAGCGTCATCCGCGAGACCTGCGCGGTCGCGACCGCCAAGGGCGTGCCGATGGACGCCGATGAGTTCATCGCCCACGATCACAAGGACATCGTCACCAACATCGCGGACTACTATCCGTCCATGTGCCAGGATATGCTCTTCAACCACCGCCAGACCGAGATCGACGTGCTCAACGGCAAGATCGCGGAGTACGGCGAGCAGCTGGGCATCGACACCCCGGTGTGCAAGGTTCTGTCCCAGGTCGTGCGCTGCATCCAGGGCAACTACGACAAGCAGTACCTGAAGTAATTTCAAACCCCGAGTTTTCTCTGCCGGCCGGCCAACAACCGGCCGGCAGTTTGCTAAGGAGGCAAACGCATGAAAATCGCAATGATCGGCTCCGGCGCTGCCGGCAGCGTGTTCGCCGCCTACCTGCGCAAGGGCGGCGCCGAGCTCTGGCTCGTCGATAAGTACAAGGCGCACATGGACAAGATCGCGGCCGACGGCCTGGTCTTCCGCACGCCGGAGGGCGAGGAAGTGCTCACCGGCTTCCACACGAGCGCCACCGCGCACGACATCGGCACCATGGATATGGTCATCCTCATGGTCAAGGCCACGCAGACCGCGGACGTCATGGCCGACACCATGCCCTGCATCGGGCCGGAGACGGTCGTCGTCTCGCTGCAAAACGGCCTCGGCAACGACGAGGTGCTCGCCCAGTTCGTGGAGACCGACCGCATCCTCTACGGCAGCGGCCTGATCGGCACGGAGCTGGCCGGCCCCGGCGTGTGCGTGAGCAAGCCGGAAAAGGGCATCCAGATGCACTTCGGCGCCGTGCACAACAACCCGAAGGCCGACGCCGCCGGCAAGGCGCTCGAGGCGTGCTTCCAGGCGGGCGGCTGCAACGCGAGCTTTGACGAGGATGTGCGCCCGTACATCTGGAAGAAAGTCATCGCCAACAGCGGCTATAACGGCGTGAGCGCCGTCATGCGCCTGAAGGTGAAGGAGACCTTCGCCGACCCCTACGGCCACGACATCGTCATGCATGTGTGGAAAGAGGGCTGCGCCGTCGCGCAGGCGCTCGGCATCGGCGATCTCTGGCCGCTCATGGAAAAAGAAGAGCCGAACATCATCGCCAACCTCGGCAACTACTATCCGTCCATGGCGCAGGACGCCGTGCTGCACCAGCGCCAGACGGAGATCTCCGTGCTCAATGGCGCCATCGCGCGCTACGGCGAGCGGCTGGGCGTGCCCACCCCGTTCAACACCGTCATCACGAAGGTCATCTCCTGCATCCAGAACAACTACGACAAGCAGTATCTGGGCTGATAACGCATCCACGCATTGCATGTATCCCTACGTCAGCGTCCCGGCAGCCGCCGGGGCGCACGTTTTTTCCCCATACGCAAAAACACCCCCTGTGCCGTGGCACAGGGGGTGTTCGCTATGGTTGTTTCGTTTACCGTCAGCGCCGCGCGCTTACCGGTTGGGATATTTCTGCGCCAGCTCGGCCTCGAGCGCCTTCCAATCTCTGGCCTGCGTGATCTTCGTCCACGTCTCGGGCGAGGTTTTGTCCACGCGCTCGTAATCGTGGTTGTTGGTCGCTTCCTGCACATCCGTGTAATACCAGGCGTCGGTGTCGCTGTTGTCCGGCCATTTGATCATATCGGGCAGGAAATGCTCCTTATCCGGTGTACGGAAGAGAACCTTGTTGATGATCTTCATGGCCTCGTCGCGCTTGATGTTCTGGTTCGGGCGGAATGTGCCGTCCTCATAGCCATCGATCAAGCCACGCGCCGCCGCGCGGTTGATATACGCGCGCGCCCAGCTGCCGGAGATATCCGAGAATGCATCACCGGTAACTTCCGGTGCGTGGTAGAATCGCGCCGCGATCGTCGCAAACTCCGCGCGCGTGATCGGCGCGTCCGGGCGGAACGTGCCGTCCTCATAGCCGGTGAGAATACCGGCGTTGGTCAGCGTCGAGACCGCGCTGTTATACCAGGCACCGCTTGCCACATCGGAGTAGCTGTTCGTGCGAGACCACACATTTTCGCGGGCCTCGTCCTGAAGCAGACGGTAGAAGATCGTTGCGACCTCCGCGCGTGTGATCTGGCGCTCCGGCTTCACCGTGCCGTCCGGATAACCGCAGATATACGCATCGTGCTTGTCGAGCTCCAGCGGCGGGGGCGGCAGCTCGTTGTCCTCGACGGAGAACACGAACGTGATGTGCGCAGCCGCTTCCTGGAACGCATTGCCCATCGCGGGGTCAACATCAATGGTCACGTCCAGATCGACCGGATCGGTCTTCGGGCCGACCTCGGCAATGAAGACGTTGCTCTTGAGGCCATCGGCCGCATCGAGCTGACTGAAGAGCTTCGCGGTCTTGTTGGACGCGAGCGCAACGCCGTTTTTCGACACGGTCATGCCGATGTGATCGAGCACATCGTTGTACGAGATGGCGGAGCCTTCCTTGGCGGAGGCGTCGCCGTCGATCTCGGCGCGCAGATAGATCTTTGCGCCCTGCACACCGTTTTGGCCGTCAGCCTGCACGCGGATGGTCTGCGTGAGGCTGTCGCCGGGCATGCAGTTGGAGAAGTTCGGGAACAGGTTCGTGCCCGAACCGTCGCCGGTGTGGGTGAAGGTGAAGCGCGCGCCGTTGCCGTCCGAGCCGTCATAGTACGTGACGGTGGGAACGTTCGTCTCGCCCGTCGCCCAGATGCCCAGTCCGGCGGCCAGCGCGACCACCAGCACGAGGGCGACGATCATGGTAAGTTTTTTGTGTTTCATACCGTTGCCCTCCTTAAGGTGTCGTGGTCGGCTGCGTCAGATAGCCGTTGTTGTCAACGCGCACGCCCCAGCTATCTGTCACGGCCTTGCTCGGCGCGGCCTGAATGCTCTCGGCCAGCACCGTCACCTCGAGGTGGCAGCCCTCGGGCGCATTCGGCTGCGTGATGGGGTTGCCATCAAGCAGGTTGGAAGTCTGGCCAGTTGGTGCGACCGGCTTCGTGTAGTAGTAAATGCCGTCTTTCTCGAACCAATCACTATTTGTGATCGTCGGTGCCGGTACCGGAGTCGCAGAGACGTTCCCGTCTTTGTCTACCCAGTTGCACACCAGCTTGACGCGGACATAGGACGTGGCGGTTCCTTCGTTCTTGACGTAAATCTCCGACTTGCTGCCGTTGTCTGTCTTCTCTTCGATCGTGATTTTGGACTTGGCCGCCGTGAACGTGTTCGTCACAGGGTCAGTGTTCGCCGTGAGCAGGGCAAGCGTCGTGCCGACGGCCAGCGCGAAGATCAGGCACAGGGAGAGGATGAGCGCGGCTTTTCTCCCGCCTGAACCGTTAAAGATACGTTTCATATGTCATCCCTCCTATTCAGTTCGCGCCCGGAACACGGTCGGAATTGTTGATGGTCGTCTTGCCATCGTTGGCCGTCCACTTGTTGATGACGTCGACAATGCTCGTGAGCCAGTCGTGCTTTACATAGGTGTTGGTGATCCCGGCCTCGCCGTTGGGCGTTGTGCTGCTGAGCGTGACGTCTGCCTTTCCATCCTTGTCAGCCGTGTAGCTCCACGACCAAGCGGTATCCTCGACCACGGTGTAGTCGCCGACAGCCAGACCGGTGATGGTCGTGCTCGCGCCGGCCTTGAGCACCACGGTGGTCACGAGATCGTTGCCCTTCATGACGTTGAACACGAAGGTCTGGTTCGGGTTCGCACCCTTACCCTCGACGGTCTTGGTGATCTTCAGGCTGCAGGTGTTGACATGGCACAGGAACGCTGTGCCTTCCGGCAACGTGCAGGTCTTACCCTCGCAGGGCGTGTGCTGGAATGTGGTATTCGCCGTCACATCGGTCTCACCGATCTTCACAGCCGCAGCCACACCGAAGTCCGTCCGGGTGTTGATCTTGTCGTTCACGATAGCATCGGTGTCCGGCGTGTAGGTAAGGGTCAGAGCAGGGGCTTCGCCCATCAGAATGGTATCGGCCACTGTCTCACCGTGCTTCCACACGGTACTGGTCAGGTTGCCATCAAGGCTGGGCGCGGTGTCACCGTAGTAGCCCTCGCTGTCCTTGAAGGTCAGCTCCGGCTTGAAAACGTTGACGTTAGCAGTGTTGATGCCCGTCTGCTCCGTTGCGGCGTCGGCCGCAGTGCTTGTCGTCTTCGGCGCGACAGTAACCGCGACCGAATAGGTAACGTCATCTTTCAGGTCAGACAGGTTAGTAATCACGTTGCCGTTTACATCCGTGACCTTGACGGTGATGTCCACGTATTCCAACTGCCAAGCTTCAAGGCCGTAATTGTCTTCGTTCAAGTTGAGAGAAACGCCTCCGACCGAGGCCGTCGCACCGGCTTTCAACTGGTCGGCAGTCAGATCGCCGAGCAGATACACATTCTTGTCCGCGCCTGTCACAGTCACATCCTTGATCGGCACATTGACCTGCGGGCGTTCAAAGGTCGCAACCGGACGCTGCGATGTGCTGTTTTCGTAGATGCCAGCGCTGTCATTGGTAAACACATCGTTGCCGCCGAGGAAACCGTCCTTTGGCACGACCTTGAAGGAGATGACTAGCTTATTGCCATGCGGGACTTTACTGCCATTTGTCTGCGTTTCCACGCCGCACCAATTGCCGGCAAAGTCAAAGCCGGTCACGCTGACCTGTCCATCCGACAGGATACTGGCAGTTGCATACATATTCCCATTGCTGGTTGTGCTCCACTGATACTTGTCTCCGGTCTTTCCGGTGCAAGCATAGGTCTCCAGCTGAATATCTTTGGCTGTTGTACCCTCCGGGAGCTGGAACTGCGGCGAGATGACATCCTTGACGACCGCATCGCTGCTGAGTGTCGTGCTCGAGCCGCCGGTTTCGATCTGATCGCTGATCTGCTTAAAGATGTTTTTCAGGGACTCCGCATCCGCAGCGGAGAGGTAATAGCTCGGGTTTTGCACAACGCCGTTGTTGCTCGACAGGTTCTGCATGAACCAGTTGGCCTGTTGCGTCTCGCTGCCGGATTTGTTGCCCTGGCTGGTGGCATCTGCACCGGCAAAGATTCCGATACTGTACACAGTAGCGCTGTGGGTCGCCTTTGCAACATTTGCCTGCGCAATAGCACTTTGAGCTACATCGGAATCATAACCGCTCCAACCGGGAACGCCATCTGTGAACACCACAACAACACGGTTGCGCGTTTCACCTTGCGTGATAGGATTGCTCTGGAAGATACCATTAGCCATCTCAAGCCCAAGGTTTGTGAGCGTACCGCCGTCAGCAGCAAGCACTCCAATAGAATCGCTGACATTTTTGACACCTGTGGCGTTGTTCATATCCTGAAACGCGTTCTTGTATTGCCCTTGCGCCGCAGTGCCGTACGTGTACTGGTTTTTGCCCACGAACACTTCCGTGTTTTTATAATTGTAATTCTGTCCACTATACCGCTGCCCGCACGCAAAGCCGACGACCGCGATCCGATGGTCGATGTTGTCATCGCTCGTTTCGAGATTGCCGTCTTTGCCAGCCGCCTTTTCTGCGACGGCATTCGTAAAGCTAGTAACAGCCGTCTTCAGCGCCAGTAAACGGCTACTGTAAAATGTGTTTCCACTATACGCTTCCCACTCGTAGTGGCTGCCTATGCCTAAGAAGCCGTCGTGGTAGTGGTAGTACTCCCATTTTCCGTCTTTATACCGCAATTCTTCACCATCTGGCGTCAGATATGCGCCTTCCGTTTTTCCAGCTTCTTTATCGGCGTTTTCCTTCGACACCGCGCTAAATTTTTCCGCCATCGAGCCGGACTGGTCGAGGACGAGGACGATGTCCGTCGGGATGTCCTTCTCGATACTGGAAATGACCTTGCTGCCGGTGGCATAGGCCTCAAGGGTGATGGTGTAAGTACCATCCTTATTCGCCGTTGCGGTCTTGCTGGTGACAACGCCGTTATCCGCTGCCCGCGTGGTCACTGCGTTCACATTCGCGGTGAGCATCGGAGCGCGGGCGGGGCTGTTCGCCGCCTGCGTGTTCGCCTGAACGAGCGGCGCGACATTCGTAAAGTTCACAGCGGGGATATAGCTCTCCGTGCTCTCCGTGCTCTCCGCACTGCCGTCGGCAGCGTCAGTGTCCGCCGTGACGCCCGCGCCCATGAACAGGCACATGCTCAGGAGCATGACTGCGCAGAGGACGAGCGAGAGAATACGTTTTTTCATATAGTCGTCCTCCTTTCTCAGGGCGTCGGGATCGGGTCGATCTGCGTGCTCGAGGTGCTCGCTTCGACCGTACCGACGTGCTTCCACACATCTCTGACATCATTGGCGGCGTACTTTTCGAGGTTCGCCGTCTGCACGGCCTCGGCCGTGACGTAGATGTGCACCGTGGCATTCTGATATTCGTTGCCCATGTCCTTACTGAACGTGACGTGGTTGAAGAGCTTCGACGTGGCGGTCTTCGGGTCGACCGAACCACGATAGTAATAGTATCCGCCCTCGCCGGCGATCCAGTCCGTGTCGTTCAGATCCAGCGTGAGCAGCCGCTCGCTCGCATCGAGCGGGATGATCTCGCCATCGGCGCCGACCATCTCGGGCGTGATCTTCACGCGGGTGTAGAAAGCGCCGGAGCCGACGTTCTCCACATACACCACTTTGTTCACGGCGCTGCCGGGCATGGCGCTCACCGTCGTAAACGGTTGGCCAGCGCCGTCCTCGTCGTGCAGTGCAAGCTTAACGGAGCCCATCGTGATGACGTTATCCGCCGTGCCGACGGCCGAAAAGTACGCCCACGTACCGACCGCCAGCAGTGCCACTGCCAGGAGGAGCACCGTTGCGATGGTCCATTTCTTCTTCATGCACAAACCACCTTTCTCCCTGATAGGATGTTTCTGAGTACCGAGTTCTCACTCTCTCTGCGCCCGAGGGCGCACGCAGGAAATTTTTGTGGGATCATCATTTCAATCTGCGCGCGGACGGCGGCAGCGCCGCCGCCCGCGCCCGGATTGAAGCCGAGCCAGAGTCCCCAATGGGGGCGGCGATTTCGCCGCCCCTTTGGGGTCAAAATGTTGAGGAATTACTTGTCAAATGCAGCGAAGGCAGCGGTTGCATTCGCAAAGCCGTCCGCCTGAATGGCGTCAGCCTCAACGAGGACGTTGAACGCGCCGTTCGGAAGCAAGTTCGCAATCTCTTCATTGGTAACATCGGAATCCATATGAACAGTGCCCCAAACGTTCCAATAGGTCATTTCGTTGGGCTTCAGAGCCTCAGTGCGAGTGAAGGTATAAACATTGTACTGCTTTCCGTCTTTCTCAACGTTTTCTGTTTTCACCATCGTGAACTCGCCACGGCTAATTGCACTTGTCGTATACATACTGCTGTTAAGAACAGCCGTATCCAGCTCTGCGGGGAACATCACGCGGATGCGGATATAAGCATCGTTGGCACCAGTGTTCTTGACATAGGGCATCTTGTGGTAAGACTGTCCCGGAGCAAGCTCGACACCGTCACACGTATACGTGGCAGCGTTAGCTTCGATCTGGTCATCGGTGTAGAACGTATCGCCGGCTTTATACGGGCTGGTGTTGTTGGACCCCTGCTTAAGAACTTCGGACCACAGCTCAGCATTTTTGGGATTGAGCTCCTCACCCGGAGTGCCGACGTAACCGGCATTCTCGCGATGCAGGCTAGACTCGAGCAGGTCGATCTTCACATTGCCGACGGTGAAGGTGTTGGTCGCATTGTCTTTATCGGTGAAGTACGCGAGGGTGCCGCCGACGACAAGCGCCGCGACGAGCATGACTGCGATGGCAGCCACAAGAATGGTTTTCTTCTTCATATGTAGTCTCCTCCTTTTCTATTTTCCCGCACAGCCTTCTGTGCGTATATTACATGGGAAAAGCAAGGGGTGATCACTTGCCAAAGCAGGCATCAAACGCAGCAGCTGCGCTGCTGAAGCCGGTAGTCTGGCACAGATAAGCATTGAATTGCAGACTGGAATTCTGAGCAAGCGGAGTGGTCAAATCAACGGTAAGCTGGTTTCCATCCAGAATCGGATAGGTACCAATGGAATTGCCAGAAGTCATCGGAGTCTTATAAACATAAAGCGTACCGCCATTCGGAAGCTGCTTCTGAAGGCCAGTAACTTCCTTCCAATCGCCGTTCAGCTCGTAATTCAGGCCAGCAGCATTGCCGTAGACTTCCACGAACAGATAAGACGGAGTCTCAACAGCCTTCTTAATCTGAACGAACGGATCTTTCGCAACGGTCATGCCCGGTGTGACTTCATTGTACTCATTGCCAGCGACTTCAACATACTTGGAACTGTCAGTAGTGACATTGCCTTCGGCGTCGACATACTTATAAGTAGCCGTATTGGCATCATAGGCAACTTTGTGTTCCTTCAGGATGAAGTTGGTTTCCGGATCATCAATTGTCTTGCCAACCGTAAAGGTATTGGTAACCGCCTCGGTCTTCGCCGTCAGATACGCATACGTCGCGCCAACCGCCAGCGCCACAACGAGCACAAGCGCGATGGCGACGGTCAGAGTTTTCTTCTTCATGTAACGTTTTCCTCCCCTAAATTTTGTTCAAAGCTTCCTATGTCCAACAGCACCGTGCCGGGTGCTGCCAGCAATCACTAAGTTAATGCACGAACGGGCGAAAATATTTCGCAAAACCATTATTTTCCCATATTTTCGCCGGAATTTTTGGCATCCGGGGCATCGCCGGGCTTGTCCGCCTGTGCGCGGCGGGCAGCGTCGCGCGCGTCCGCCTCCGACGCTTTGCGGAGCATGTCCGGCAGGAACGTCAGGATGATGAGCACGAGCGCGAGCGCGATGGCCAGATACATGCCGGGTGGGTTCGACACCCAGTGCGAAACATAGCCCAGATACGGGATGGTGAACACCGGGCGGCCGATGAGGTTCTTGAAATAGACAGGTGCGCCGTCGGGCGCGTCGTTCGCGTCTCCCTGCGTGTAGAAATGCTCGTTTTCCGCATCGATGGAGATCACGCGGTGTGTGACGACATCCAAGTCCTCATTGAGCACAAAGGTGATCGCGTCACCGACCTGCACGTCCTCGGGCGCACAGGGCTTGACATAGATCAGCGAGCCGGTGTGATACGTCGGCTCCATGCTGCCGGACAGGACGCACATCGGCCGCAGACCGACCAGCCGCACGCCCACCAGGAGCAGCGCCAGAATGACAACCAGGATCACCAGCACGGTGGTGACAGTGTTCCACACCTTTTGAACTCTCTTTGACATCTGTGACCTTCCTTTCCGCCCCGCTGCACTCCCCCTCCTTTCCGCGGAGACACCGGCCCGTGTCCGGAAACCGGAAACAGGAACGATCATAGCACACGACAGATGCAAAATACGTCGGAACCACATACGGAATTTTTTGCGCGGTTTCCTAAAGTATACCATACGCGCCATAAATGCGAAAGGAAAAATGTTCACAATTTTCCAGGCGCGTTTTTGGCAATAGCAGACAAATCCGGCTGCGAATATGCCGCGGGCGCGCCCATTGCGTCGTGCTGCGAAGCGCCGATTGATGATGGTTTCCATTGTACTTTTCCGGCACGGATGCGTCAAGGGCAAACCGCCCGGGCAGAACCGGGTGTCAGCGCGCGGAAAAACGGCGCGCCACATTCTTACCTTTTTCTTAAATATGACACGTTCCGTCTTGTTTTTGCGCGAAAAACATGATAGGATAAGGCGATTATGGACATTTATCGGAAAGGAGCTGGCAAGCATGGAAACCAACGTGCTCGACTGGCTGGAAACCACCGCCGCAGCCTGTCCGGACAAACCCGCTTTTCTCGATGAGGACAGTGCGGTGACCTTTGCCGACGTGCGGCGCGAGGCGCGCATCATCGGCACGGCGGCGGCGAAGTTCCGCGCCGGGCAAAAGCGGCCCATCGCCGTCATGAGCGGGCGCAACGCACACACGCCGGCGGTGTTTCTCGGCGCGGTGTATGCCGGGTGCTGCTACGCCCCGATGGACGGGACAATGCCCGTGCACCGGCTCAACTCTATTTTAAAAACGCTGGACACCGATCTGATGATCGTGCAGCGCGCGTTTTACGACAAGGCGAAGACGCTGGACTTTTCCGGCACGATCCTGATCGCGGAGGAGCTGCTCGCGGGCAGCGAGGATGCGGCGCTGCTCGCGGACTGCCGCGCGCGCGTCCGAGAGCTCGACCCGCTGTACATCATCTTCACCTCCGGCTCGACCGGCACGCCCAAGGGTGTCATCACGGCGCAGCACTCGCTCATGTGCTACATCGAGGACTACGCCGGCGTGATGGGCATCGCGCGTGCCGACGTGCTGGGCAACCAGTCGCCGCTGGACTACATCGCCGCCGTGCGCGACATTTATCTGCCGCTGCGCTTCGGCGCGACGACGGCCATCATCCCGAAGGAACTTTTCATGTCGCCGGAGCGTCTGTTCGAATACATGAACGACAAGGGCGTCACGGCCGTGGGCTGGAGCGTCTCGGCGCTGACCGTGCCGGCCGCGCTCGGCGCGTTCGAGTGCAGCGCGCCGCAACACCTGCGCAAGGTGTGCTTCTCCGGCTCGGTGATGCCGTGCAGCTGCCTGCGCCAGTGGCAGCTCGCGCTGCCGGAGGCCCGGTTCGTCAACCAGTACGGCCCGACGGAGGCAACCGCCTCGTGCACGTATTACGTCGTGCCCGGTCTGGTCGAGGACACCGACGTGCTGCCGATCGGCAGGCCGTACCCGCACTATGAGGTGTTTCTGCTCTCGGAGCGCAACGAGGCCGTGCCCGACGGCGAGATCGGCGAGATCTGCGTCAAGGGCCCCATCCTCGCACTGGGCTACTACAACAGCCGCGAGAAAACGGCCGAGAGCTTCCTGCAAAACCCGCTCAACCACGCATACGATGAGCGCATCTATAAGACCGGCGACCTCGGGCACTTCGCGCCCGACGGCAACCTCATGTTCCACGGCCGCAAGGACCGGCAGGTCAAGCACCTCGGCCACCGCGTGGAGCTCGGGGAGATCGACCTCGCCGCGGCGAAGGTGGCCGGCGTGGAGGACGCCTGCGCGCTCTACGACCAGGCGCACGAGCAGATCTGGCTGTTTTACACCGGCGAGGGCGTGACCAAGCGCGACATCGCCGTCGCCCTGCGCGCCGACCTGCCGGGCTTCATGGTGCCGCGCAAGATCGAGCAGCTGGACGCCATGCCCCGGCTCGACAACGGCAAGACGAACATGCGCGCGCTGGCCGAGCGCATCACCGCTGCGGCCAAGCACTGATTTTGCTTACTTTACTCACTTCAGGAGGTATATTACTATGGAACAGGAACTGATGGACATTCTGACCGATCTGCGTCCCGACGTGGATTTTGAGACCGAGACCGCCCTCATCGACGACCACATTCTCGAGTCGTTCGACATCGTGTCGCTCGTCGCGGCGCTCAACGACGCATTCGACATCGAGATCGGCGCCAAGGACCTCGTGCCGGAGAACTTCAACTCCGCGAAAAGTCTGCTAGCCATGGTGCAGCGCCTGCAGGACGAGGACTGATGGACAAGACTGCACTCCGGACGGCAGCCGCGAAATACGGCACGCCGCTGTATCTGTTTGATCTGGAGGCCTTCACGGCGCGCGCTCAAAGAGTGCGCGCCGCGTTTGGCTCGGACGTAAATCTGTGCTACTCCATGAAGGCCAACCCCTTCGTGCTGCGCGGCCTGCCGGACGTGTTCCGCTGGGTGGAGGTGTGCTCCCCCGGCGAGCTGACGATCTGCGAAAGGCTCGGCATCCCGCCGGAGCGCATCCTGTACTCCGGCGTGAACAAGGGCGCGGACGATGTTGCGCGCGCCGTCGCGCTGGGCGCAGACCTGCTCACGGCCGAGAGCACGCTGCACTTTGACCTTATCTGCGCGGCCGCGGCCGCGCAGGGAAAGCACGTGCGCGTGCTGCCGCGCCTGACCGCCGGCAGCCAGTTCGGCATGGATCCCGACGCGCTGGCCGATCTCGTCGCCCGGCGCGCGGAATTCCCGAACGTGACGATCGTCGGCATCCACTACTTTTCCGGCACGCAAAAGCGCAAGGACGCCGTGATCGCCAAGGAGCTTGCGCATCTGGACGAATACCTCACGATGCTGCACGAACGCTACGGCTTCACGGCGCAGCACGTGGAATACGGCCCGGGGCTGAATGCCGAGTGCTTCCGCGACGACGCCGAGGCGCGCGACTGCGCGCTGCTCGGCGCGGCGGCGGCGCACATCCGCGCCTTCGGCGAGAAGTATCCGCTCACGATCGAGATGGGCCGCTTTTTCGCCGCGCCCTGCGGCACGTTTCTCACCGGCGTGGCCGACGCCAAGTGCAACCTCGGCGTGAACTACGCCATATGCGACGGCGGCATGCACCAGGTCAAGTATGACGGCCAGCTCATGGGCATGCAGGCCCCGCCGCTGACGCTCCTGCGCGAGAGCGCGGACGCGCCCGAGCCGTGGATGCTCTGCGGCAGCCTGTGCACGACGGCGGACGTGCTCGTGCGCGAGGCGCAGCTGCCGCCGCTGCGCGTGGGCGACGTGATCGCCCTCGGCCGCTGCGGCGCGTACTCCGTGACGGAGGGCGTGGCCGTGTTTCTGTCGCGCGACATGCCGCGCGTCGCGCTGTACCGCGACGGGAACTTCACGCTCGTGCGCGACCGGTTTGCGACCGACGCGCTCAACACCTGCCGGACGCCGGAGGACGAAGCATGACGCTGACATCGCTGTCGTTTTACCTGCTGGTGCTCGCGCTGCTGGTGTTGTACTACCTCGTGCCGAAGCGGTTCCAGTGGGTGGTGCTGCTGATCGGCAGCTACGCGTTTTACGCGTTCGTGTGCCTGCGCTACATGGGCTTTATCGTCATCACAACGCTCACGACCTACTTCGGCGCCCGCGGCATGGATGCCATGACCGCGCGCATGGAGCAGACCGTCGCCGCGCACAAGCAGGACTGGGAGCGCGAGGAGCGTAAGGCGTACAAAAAGCGCTGCAAGTCCCGCCGCAAGGCGCTCATGATCGCCATCCTGCTGCTGAACTTCGGCATCCTCGCCGTGCTCAAATACTATAACTTCTTTGCCGAGTCCATGGAGACGCTCTTTGCGTCCGTGGGGCTGACGGTCTCGCTCGGCCACATCGGGCTGCTGCTGCCGCTGGGCATCTCGTTTTACACGTTCCAGTCCATGGGCTACGTGCTCGACGTCTACCGCGAAAAAGTGCCCGCCGAGCGCAACGTCGGCAAGCTCGCGCTGTTCGTGTCCTTCTTCCCGCAGATCATTCAGGGCCCGATCGGCGTGTACGACCAGCTGGCGCACCAGCTCTATGCCGAGCACAGATACAGCTTTGACAACATCCGCTTCGGCGCACAGCTGATCCTCTGGGGTTTTTTTAAAAAGCTTGTCATCGCCGACCGCGCCGTGGACATGATCCACACCGTCGCCGGGGCGTACACCGACTACGCCGGCACGTACGTGCTGCTGGCGGCGATCGTCTACGCGCTGCAGCTCTATGCCGACTTCTCCGGCGGCATCGACATCTCGCGCGGCGTGGCGCAGATGTTCGGCATCACCATGGGCGAAAACTTCCGCCGGCCGTACTTCTCGCGCACGCTCACCGAGTACTGGCACCGCTGGCACATCTCGCTCGGCGACTGGCTGCGCAACTACCTGTTCTACCCGCTGTCGATCTCGAAGGCGTTTCTCAACTGGGGCCGCCACGCCAAGCAGCACCTCGGCAATCATATCGGCAAGGTCCTGCCGACGGCCGTGGCCTCGCTGATCACGTTTCTCATCATCGGCATCTGGCACGGGGCGAGCTGGAAATACGTCGCCTTCGGCTTCTGGAACGGCATGGTCATCCTCGTGTCCACGCTGCTGCAGCCGGTGTCGGACAAGGTCGTCGCCGCGCTGCACATTGAGCGCAAGAGCGCGTGGTATCAGGTGTTTTCCATGCTGCGCACGTTCGTGGTCGTGCTCATCGGCTATTACTTTGACATCGCCGACGGTTTTCGCGCCGCGATGGGCATGATGTTAAAATCCGTGACCGACCTGCACCTGTCGCAGCTGCGGCCGGGCGCCGTGCTCGAGGCGCTGCCTCTGACGCGGTATGATTGGTGCGTGCTGCTGTTCGGCACGGTCGTGATTTTCACCGCCTCCGTCATTCAGGAGCGCTCGCAGCGCACCATCCGCGAGATCCTCGACGAGAAGTGTCTCGCCCTGCGCTGGGCCGTGCTGCTTGCCGGCATCTTCGCCGTCGTGCTCATGGGCGTTTACGGCCCCGGCGTGCAGGCATCCGAATTCGTGTATATGCAGTTTTAAGCCGGGAAACAGCGCCCGCTATCCCAAGCCCGCGAAGCGGGCTCGCAGCAGACCATCGCCGCAATTTTCCGCGTGGCGCTAACACAGCATGTGGAGAACATCAATGAATTCAAAACAACACGCAAAAAGAAATACCGTCCTGCGCGTAATCGCGTTTCTGCTCATCGTGGCGCTGGTCTACGGCGCGCTCACGCGGCTGCTGACCATCAACAACGCCACCGAGCAGCAATACATCCGCAGCTTCTATCTGGAGCCGAAAAACTCGCTCGACGTCATGATCCTCGGTGCGAGTGAGACGTTTACCGACTATTGCGCACCTTTGGCATGGCAGCACGCCGGGTTTACAAGTTACCCGCTGGCCGTATCGGCCGCGCAGGGCACGCTCTATGCGTCCATGCTGCGCGAGAGCGCCAAGCGGCAAAATCCGTCTGTCTACGTGGTCGAGGTCAACGGCTTTCTCTACACGGAGGCAGAGCGGGATGAGCTCGGCACGGCCGCAACGCGCGAATGGCTCGACACGCTGCCGCTCTCACGCAACAAGGTGCAGGCCATTGACGAGTGCGTGCAGGGCGACCGGCTGTCATACTATGTGCCGCTGCTCAAGTACCACGACAACTGGAGAAAGCCGGACCTCATCCGCAATTCGCTGTCACTGCAGCAGCAGGCGCGCGACGCGGGCTATTCGTACACCAAGCCGTTTCTGTCCATCTCCATGTTCCTCACGGAGACGGATGAGATCCCCGTGCGCCAGCAATCGCTCGACGATTTCAACGAGCAGAGCCTGCGCACCTTCTGCGAGACAGCCAAGGCACGGGGAATCAAAAACGTGCTCTTTGCCCGCTTCCCGCACCGCACCGTCATTGAAAACTATGACGCCGTGTTTGCCGAGCTGGAGGCGGTCGTGCACGAGTACGGGTATGATTTTGCGAACTTCGACACGCAGATGGACGCCATCGGCCTCGACCCGCTCAATGATTTCGCCAACGCCGAGCATCTGAACATTTTCGGCGCGGAGAAATTCACGCCCTACCTCGCCGACTATCTCGCGCAGCACTATGACCTGAACACCGCGCACAGTCAGGCCGTCACCGACGAATGGACGCGCTGCGCCGCATTCACGCAGCAGATACTGCCCGTGTGCGAGGACAACGCCCGGCGCTACACGTGCGAGAAGCTCGACGAATTCTCGCCCGTATTCGCAGACTGCCGCTGAATAAAGCAAAACGCAGCCCCCTTCGAGCGTCTCGAAGGGGGCTGCGTTTTTTGTCGCTTTACCGGCCGGTGCTGCCGAAGCCGCCCGCGCCGCGGTCGGTCTCGTCGAGCGCATCCGCCTCTGCAAACTCCGCCGCCAGAAACGGCAGGATCACGAGCTGGGCGATGCGGTCGCCGGGCGCGACGGTGCGCACTTCGTCCGTGTCGTTGTGCAGCGCGACGGTGCACTCGCCGCGGTAATCGGCGTCGATCACGCCGACGCAGTTGGCCGGGCGCAGCCCCTGCTTAGAGGCCAGCCCGCTGCGCGCGAACACGCCGCCGAAATACCCCGCCGGGATGGCAAGGGCGAGGCCCGTGCCGATCATGGCCGTCGCGTGCGGCGCGATCGTGACGCACTGCCCGTCCGCCGGGCAGGCGTAGAGATCATAGCCCGCCGCGTCCGCGCTGCCGCGGCGCGGCGTCACGGCGCCGGGCCGGAGTTTTTGGATCTTCACTTCCATCCGTTCATGCCCTCCCAGAGTACGATGCGGCCCGCCGCGCGGGTCCGGTCCATGTCGATGATGCGCTGGTTTTCCGAGCCGCGGAAACGCAGGCTGATGTTGCGCTGCGCGTCCACGTAGCGCCCGTCGACGAGGATGTCGATGAGCGAGAGCATCTCGTCCGTGACCTCGCAGCGCGGGTGCGTGCCGTCAACCGTGAGCTCCTTGTCGAGCGTGAAGCCCGAATACGCCCAGATGTCCTTATCCGGATAGCGCTCGCGCACCCGGCGCAGAAACGGCACGAGCGCACGCTGGTTTTCCGGCTCGAACGGGTCGCCGCCGAGCAGCGTCAGGCCACGGATAAAGGGCTTTTCCAGCTCGGCAAAAATCACCTGCTCGGCCGCCGCGTCAAACGGCTTGCCGTAGTGAAAATCCCACGTCTGCGGCTGAAAGCAGTTGTAGCAGTGGTTCGTGCAGCCGGAAACGAATAGCGTCACGCGCACGCCGACGCCGTTGGCAATGTCGCAGGTCTTGATCTCTCCATAATACATAGCAGTTTCCTCACAAACGGCGGACGTATCGCATGGACACGCCCGCCGGTTTTCGTTTTTGCACGTTACAGATGCAGCACGCGCTCCTTGATCTCCTGCGTGCGCCCCTGATTCCAGAACTGGGTGCCGATGTAGCCGCAGGTGCGGCGGGCCACGTTCATCTTGTCCTGATCCGTGTTGCCGCAGTTCGGGCAGCGCCAGATGAGCTTGCCGTCGTGCTCGACGATCTCGATCTCGCCGTCGTAGCCGCAGACCTGGCAGTAGTCGCTCTTGGTGTTGAGCTCGGCGTACATGATGTTGTCATAGATGAACTTCATGACCTCGAGCACAGCCGGGATGTTGTTTTGCATATTCGGCACCTCGACGTAGCTGATCGCGCCGCCGGGCGAGAGCGCCTGAAACTTCGACTCGAAGGCCAGCTTGCTGAATGCGTCGATATGCTCGGTCACATGGATGTGGTAGCTGTTGGTGATGTAGCCCTTGTCCGTGACGCCGGGGATGATGCCGAAGCGCTTTTGCAGGCACTTGGCGAACTTGTACGTCGTGGACTCCAGCGGCGTGCCGTAGAGGCTGAAGTCGATGTTGTGCATCTGCTTCCACTTGGCGCAGGCGTCGTTCATGTGCTGCATGATCTCGAGCGCGAACGGCGTGGCCGAGGGGTCGGTGTGAGACTTGCCGGTCATGTACTTGACGCACTCATACAGTCCCGCGTAGCCGAGGGAGATGGTCGAGTAGCCGCCGTAGAGGAGCTTGTCGATCGGCTCACCCTTCTTCAGACGGGCCAGCGCGCCGTACTGCCACAGGATGGGCGCGGCGTCCGAGAGCGTGCCCTTGAGCCGCTCGTGGCGGCACATGAGCGCGCGGTGGCAGAGCTCGAGCCGCTCGTCAAAGATCTTCCAGAACTTCTCCATATTGCCGCCGGAGGACAGCGCCACATCCGGCAGGTTGATGGTCACGACGCCCTGATTGAAGCGGCCGTAGTACTTCGGCTTTCCGTTTTCGTCGACATACGGCGTCAGGAAGCTGCGGCAGCCCATGCAGGTGTAGCAGTGGCCCTCGCCGTTTTTATCGACCTTGAGCTCGAGCATCTTCTTCTCGGAGATGTAGTCCGGCACCATGCGCTTGGCGGTGCAGCGGGCGGCCAGCTCCGTGAGGTACCAGTAGGGGGAATCCTCGTGGATGTTGTCCTCCTCGAGCACGTAAATGAGCTTCGGGAACGCCGGCGTGACCCACACGCCCTTCTCGTTTTTCACGCCCTGATAGCGCTGGCGCAGCGTCTCCTCGATGATCATGGCAAGGTCATGGCGCTCCTGCTCGTTTTTCGCCTCGCCGAGATACATGAACACCGTCACGAACGGGGCCTGGCCGTTCGTGGTCAGCAGCGTGACGACCTGATACTGGATCGTCTGCACGCCGCGGCGGATCTCCTCGCGCACGCGGTTTTCGACGAGCTCGGCCAGCTTTTCCTCACCCGGATGCGCGTCGATGGCCTGCATTTCGGCCTCGACCTCGCGGCGGATGCGCTCGCGGCTGACCTGCACGAACGGGGCCAGATGCGTCAGCGAGATCGACTGCCCGCCGTACTGGTTGGAGGCGACCTGCGCGATGATCTGGGTCGCAATGTTGCACGCGGTCGAGAAGCTGTGCGGCCGCTCGATGAGCGTGCCGGTGATGACCGTGCCGTTTTCGAGCATATCTTCCAGGTTCACGAGGTCGCAGTTGTGCATGTGCTGCGCGTAATAGTCCGCGTCGTGGAAGTGGATGATGCCCTCCTCGTGCGCCTCGACGATGTCCTTCGGCAGCAGGAGACGGCTCGTGATGTCGCGGCTGACCTCGCCGGCCATGTAGTCGCGCTGTGTGCTGTTGACGATCGGATTCTTGTTGGAGTTTTCCTGCTTGGCCTCCTCGTTGTTGCACTCGATGAGGCTCAGGATGCGGTCGTCGGTCGTGTTGGCGCGGCGCACCAGGCTGCGGGTGTAGCGGTAAGTAATGTAGGCCTTGGCGACCTCGAACGCACCGTGGGCCATGATCTGCTTTTCGACCATGTCCTGAATTTCCTCCACGGCGGCGCTGCGGCCCAGCTCCTGGCAGGCGAGCTCCACGCTCTCGGCGATGCGCTGGATCTGCCGCGGCGTCATGCGGTCGCACTCTTCGACGGCGGCGTTGGCCTTCGTGATGGCCATGATGATCTTGGAGATATCGAACGTCGCCTCGGCGCCGTTGCGCTTAATGATCTTCATTTTTCTCTTTCTCCCCCTCTGAATGAAAAACACAACATTTTGTGTGAAAAACCGCTTTATTTTGTATCACAAGCGGATATATCGTACAACATCTAGTGCAGGCTGTCAATAAGCAATTCGATTTTTGTTGCACATTATGTGAACAGCGCGGCCCATTCAGGCCGCAAAAAAGCACCGCCCGCAGGCGGCGCGGCGCTGCCCGGGCCGGAGGAAACTCCGGCCCGGGCACGGTCAGTCCGTCAGGCAGTTTCGTAGCCGTTGGGGTTTTGCGTCTGCCAATGCCAGCTGTCGCGGCACATATCCTCGAGCGAATACTCGGCGTGCCAGCCAAGGATGCGCGCGCTCTTGTCCGGGCAGGCGTACACGGTCGGCAGATCGCCCGCGCGGCGCGGCGCGATCCGGTACGGCACATGCACGTGGTTGGCCGTCTCGAAGGCGTGCACCATCTCGAGCACGCTGTAGCCCTTGCCGGTGCCGAGGTTGAAGATGCTCTCGCCCGTGTGCTCCGCCATGTAGGCGATCGCCGCGACGTGGCCGCGCGCGAGGTCCATGACGTGGATATAGTCGCGCACGCCCGTGCCGTCCGGCGTGTCATAGTCGTCGCCAAAGACGCTCAGGCACTCGCGGCGGCCAATGGCCGTCTGCGAGATATAGGGCATGAGGTTGTTCGGCACGCCGCGCGGGTCCTCGCCGATGAGGCCGCTCGGGTGCGCGCCGATGGGGTTGAAGTAGCGCAGCAGCACGACCGACCAGCTCGGGTCGGCCACGACATAGTCGCGCAGGATCTGCTCGCAGACGTACTTCGTCCAGCCATAGGGATTCGTGCAGTTGCCGGTGCGGGACGTCTCGTAGAGCGGCATCTCATTGTCGCCGGAGTACACCGTCGCCGACGAGGAGAAAATGATCTGCCGGACGCCGTGGTCACGCATCGCCTCGCAGAGCGTGATCGTCGAGCCGAGGTTGTTGTCGTAATATTCCAGCGGCATCTGCACCGACTCGCCCACGGCCTTGAGCCCAGCGAAGTGAATGACGCAGTCGATCTTCTGCTCGGTGAAAATGCGGTCGAGTCCGGCGCGGTCGCGCACGTCCATCTGATAGAATTTCAGCGGCCGGCCCGTGATCTGTTCGACCCGTCTTCCCGCCTCTGCGCTGCTGTTGACGAGATTGTCCACCACGACGACATCCATGCCCTGCTCAAGCAGCTCCACGCACGTGTGGCTGCCGATGTAGCCCATGCCGCCGGTCACCAATACGGTCATGCACCGTACCCCCTTTTGCCTGCTGATGTTCTGCTTTTATTGTACATCACATTCCGACGGAGTTCAACGGTTTTTCCCCTTGCCAGAAATTTACCGGGCGCGTGAATTTCCTGACAATCCCTGAATTTTCAAAAATTCGGTGATTTTGCTTGACTTTCGGGTACTGCTGGGCTAAACTGTTTGTATCATTGGTGATGTCGGGATGTCTGCGTACGCACGGTTTTTCATCCATTTCGCACCCCACCCCATCTCTTTTATCCATTCTTTTCTCTTTTTATCTGATCTCTCTTTACGGATTATCTACCCTTTTTGTTCTCCGCCGCATGGCATATCTCATCCCGTCACAGTGATCGCGACGCGGGCCTGCAGCGTACGGGGCACGTGTCCATATCGGCTGCGCGTGCAGCGAAAGGCCTCCGGGGGCGCCCGGGGGCCTTTTTCATTCCATATCGAAAAAGCGTCAGGGCGCGCATACGCTCTGACGCTTTTTTCTGCTCCGCGCGCTCAGCTCTCCATCTGCTTGCCGAGGAAGCCCGACACAGCCTGCGCGAGCTTGCGCTCCGTCTCGCCGGCAGGGCCGTCGCCGTGCGCGGCCACGAACAGCACGCAGCCGAGCACGTCGCCCTCGGAGAGGATGGGCGCGGCGACGGCGACGGCGTAGCGCTCGTCGGTGTCGACGACCGGCAGCGTGCAGCTGTCGGCCGCATACTGCCCGCGCGTGCTCATGAGCTCTTCAAGCTCGCGGCTGATGCGCCGGTCGAGCAGCTCGCGCTTGCCGCCGCCGGCCACGGCGATGACCGCGTCGCGGTCGCACACGGCGGCGATGCTGCCGGTGGTCTTGTGCAGCGCGTCGCAGATCTGCGCGGCGAACTCGGACAGCTCGCCCATGGGGGAATACTTTTTGAAAATGACCTGTCCGTCGGTGTCGGTGTAGATCTCCAGCGGGTCGCCCTCGCGGATACGCATGGTGCGGCGGATCTCCTTGGGGATGACCACGCGGCCGAGGTCGTCGATCCGGCGCACGATTCCGGTTGCCTTCATATTCGGAAAACTCCTTTGCTCTGTTTTGCGTTTCGACAACCCTATTTTCTGCAAAATCCGGTAGTCTATGCAGTCCGTGCCGCTCACGGGCGTTCCAGTTTTTTCTTCAAAAAATGTCTGCCGCGGCGCAAAACGTCCCCGGAGCAGAGCGCATCTGCACCGGGGACGTTTTCGGATCGCTCGGGCCGCCTCAGACGATCTCGAGATCGTCGCGGTCGCGGAGCATGTACTTTTTCAGCGGGGTCAGGCTGGCGAGCCAGTAGAGCAGGCCGCCGCATATGGCATCGAAGCCGCTGCCCGTGAAGATGAGAAACAGCGGGCTCTGGATGCTGCCGGTCAGCGGATTGTACACGAACAGGATCGTGATCAGGCACGAGAGGATGACGCAGCCGATGCCGACCAGGTTGAACCCGCCGGTGAACCGGTACGCATCGTGCCCCTCGATGAAGTAGGCCGCCTTGAGCGACAGCTTCCGCTTTTTCACGACGAGATAGTCCACGACGATCATGCCGATGATCGGCGCCTGAATGAACGCGGCAATGGAGATGAACGCGCCGAAGTGCTCTTCCACGCCGCCCCAGACGGTCAGCGCGCTGACATACACCATGGCGATGAGCACCAGCACCTTATAGCTGACCTTGGGCATGCCGCTCTTGACGATCATGCAGTTGACATAGGAGCCGGTACCCTGCGTGCCGACATTCGCAAACGCGACCAGCAGCAGGCTCAGCAGCGCGAAGCCGGAGCCGCAGAGGTAGGAGAGCATATTGGTAGGATCGCTCTCGTACACGCCGGTGCGCACGAACATCGCCAGCGCCATCACGCCGCCGGCGGCGACGAAAAACGGCGCGACCACGCCGTAGGCCAGCGTTGTGCCCCAGTAGCCGCCGCGCTCGGTCTTGGCCAGGCGCGGCAGGACCAGTGCCTGCGTTGACCACGAGAACGCGAACGCCACGTTGCCCTCGGCCGAGATCATGAACGCCTGCAGCGGCGTCATGTCCGCGTCCAGCACCGGCTTGACCGCCACGATCTCACGCAGCGGAACGGCCGTGAAGCACAGCACGACGACGACCACGCCGACCGCCAGCAGCGCCGTGACCAGAAAGCGGTTGGTCCACTTGATGACATTCGGCCCGCCGAGCGCGATGAGCGTGCCGAGCACGACGCACAGGCAGCCCAGTACCGGACTCCAGACGGCCGCGTTGAGCACGAGGCCGAACTTCGCCGCAAGGTTGATCATCGACGAGGAAAACAGGCTCGCCGCGACCGCGTACCAACCGAAGTTTGCCACGCTGATGATCGTGGACAGCACAGCCACGCCGCGCCGCCCCAGCACCGAGCGCAGCCAGATCCACAGATCAATGCCGTAGCGCGTGGCAAAGATGACGGGCAGGCACTCGATGAACACCCAGACGATGTTGAAGCAGAAAATGTTGATGAGCATTCTGCTGAAGGAGAGGTACTGCGCGACATAGGCGCCCTGCGTATAGCACCACGTGGCGATGGCAAAGCCGCTCGTGGACAAAAACAGATCCAGGAAGGAATACTGCCGGTCGCCCTTGAGCATGGGCACAACGCCCGTAACGGTCTCCTGCCGGATATAGCTTTCTCTGTCTGTCATGGTTCAGCCTCCCAGCATGCAGGTCACGATCAGCACCAGACTGGCCGCCACGCTGGCGATGATGATGCCGTAATCGACCCGGGTCATTTTCTTGGGGAACTCGTAGGTGTCGGACTGCATGATCTCCAGCCGCCGCTCGGTCTCCTCGTAGATGAGCTGTTCAATCGAGCCCTGCTGGGTCTCTGTCTTCTGTTTCAAGCAAACTCCTCCTCATGGTCATATCGCTCCAGCGTCAGCCGGGCGTATTGCTTTGTGTATTTATACCAGATGTAGAGATACTCGCCGACGTGCTTGGCGCACGCCTCCTGATACAGCCCCCACAAAAACCAGAAGTAGGACGCCATGGCCACATAGCCGATGTAGTGGCGCAACTCCGCCCCCGTGGGCGCGTGGCCGAGATAGCGTGCGATCACCTGCTCCGCCTCCTCGGGCGTGTAGTCCGAGCAGGCGATAAATGTGCCGATGTCGCAGCCAGGGTCGGCCATGCCGGCATATTCCCAGTCGATCAGGTACATCTTCCCCTGCTTGTCGATCAGGAAGTTTGGGTTATAACTGTCGCAGTGGCAGGCGCACAGGGGGACCGCGTCGCCCTTCAGGCGCTCGTGCAGCGCGCACATCGTCTCGTGCAGCTCCTGCATGCCGGTAAAGTCGGAGACGTCCGTCCCCTGCAGCAGGTCGAGAAAGCCGTTGATCTTCTCCCAGATGTCAAACCGGCCGTCGAGCTGTATGCCGCTCGTGTGCAGGCGGCGCAGCATACGCAGCGCCGTGTCGACCTGCTCGGTGTTGTGATAGTCCAGAATGGCCGCGTCCTCGATATAGTGCGAGATCTTCCAGCCCTTGGCCGCGTCGATGTAGAGAAACGTGTCGTCGAGCCCCAGCGCCTTGGCCACCTCCAGCGCCCGCGCCTCGGCCGGGCGGTCGATGTAAGCCTCCGTGCCCGCACCGGGGTGGCGGTACACGTAGTCCCGGCCGTTGCACGTGAACTTGAACGACAGGTTCGTCAGCCCCGTCTTGATCGGGATGATGCCGTGGATGCTGTCCGGTGTGCAGTGGAGCACGGCGCAGATGTTGTCGAAAATATACGAGTCGGTATTGGTGACATAGGCGCTGTCAAACGCCCGCAGCTCATCGAGCGAGTCGAACTCATGGATGCCGCCGGGATATTTGCGGATGTACATCTCCAGCTCGCTGATGTGCCGGGCGTACAGATCCTCCCAGAGCCCCGCCCGGGTGACCGGGCTGTCATACTCCCGCTCGAGGATCTGCGTGAACTTCTCGCTGAAGCTGCGGTCGAAATAGACGTGGCCGAACATGTACCATGCGTCGCTCCCGCCGACCTGCACGCCCGTGATGCGGCCCTTGCGGTTCGTGACCATGCAGTACTCGTCCGTTTTGCCCGCACTGTAGAGCGACGCGTAATACGCCTGATACACATAGGGCTCAAACGGGTTTTGCTCAAAGTAGTTGTCCGAGGAGCAGATGAAGGTGTTTTTCAGCCGGTCGCGGACGAGCATGAGCGTGGAGGGGTTGTTGTAGCGGTGGTAATCCTCGTTGATGACGATCTTCACATGGAAGCGGTCCTCGAGGTAAAACAGCTTTTCCTTCATATAGCCGACCACGACCGTGATGTCGTCGATGCCCGCCGCCTGCAGCTGGCGGATCTCGCGCTCGATGAGCACCTCGCCCTTCACCTTCAGCAGGGCCTTCGGCTTTTCATACGACAGGGGGGCAAAGCGCGAGCTCATGCCCGCCGCCATAATGACGGCGTTGTCCACCCGGTACGGCGCGAGCGCCGCAAGCCCCGCATCCGTGATGCGGTTTGCCCCGTCGAGACAGCCCATGGCGCTCAGCTCCTTGACCATCCCGTTCACGGTGCCGAGCGCTTTGCCGGTGCCCTGCGCGATGGCGCGCTGCGAAAGCGCCGGCTCGCCCGCGGGACGGGCGGCAATGTAGTTGAGCAGCGCAAACTGATTTTTTGTCAACAAGATCGTCAGACTCCCTTGCGTTCATTTTCTTGATATGCAATGCGCATTATGAACTTATTCCCCGGATTTGTCAAGCGCATTTAAAAACCATGTCGGAAATATGTGCAGATTCCCTTGTGTTTCGGATTTCGACATTATATAATGAAAAAATGTTGTAAAGGATGCGTTTGCTTTCTATGGTCTACCTGGTGCTGATATATGCCCTGATCTACACACTGGGCGAGTTCGTTTCCCGCAGGATCGGCCTGCCGCACAGCGTCACTTTCGCGGGGCTGGCGGTCTTTCTCGCGGCGGCGCTGATCCTTTACCGACGCAGATACGGTCTCGGCGCCTGCCGCCGGGGGCGGAAGCGGTGGCCGGGGCTGCTGTTGCTGCTGCTCTGGCCGGCCGGCGATCTGGTGCTGGCCGCCTGCGGCCGCAGCGCCGCCGCGGACGGGTTTTTCGCCTGCGGGATGTACGTCGTGTGCGGCATGGCGGAGGAGCTGGCTTTCCGCGGGTATCTGTGGGAACATACGCAGCGGCTGCGGCCGCTGACGGCGGCCGTGCTCAACGCGGCCGTGTTCGGCGTGTTCCACGCCGTCAATCTCATCGGAGGCGCACCGGGCGCCGTCGGCATACAGGCGGTGTGCGCCGCCTGCACGGGCTTCGCCCTGTGCGGGACGGTCGCCTATTACCGCTCCATCGTGCCGGCGCTGGGCATCCATGCGCTCATCAATCTCTTCGGCGGACTTTTCCCCGCCGATGACCTTCGCGGCGCCGGACTGCTCGTGTCCGGGTTCTGTGCCGCCTGCAGCGTGCTCGCCGGGCTGTGGATGCTACGGGCAGAGGAGAACGGAAAACATGAAACTGTACATTGATCCCGGCACGGGCAGCATGCTCTTTGCCATTCTGATCGGCATCATCGGCGCACTGAACTTTGCGCTGCGGGGCTGGATCATCAAGCTGCGCTTTCTCCTGAGCGGCGGGGAAAAGACCGCCGTCGACCAGGAAAAGCACCCGCTGGCCGTCTTCGTGGACGACAAGCGCTACTGGAACGTGATGGAGCCCGTGTGCCGCGAGCTGGACCGGCGCGGGCTGGACGTTGCGTATCTGACGGCGTCGCCCGACGATCCGGCGCTGCAAAACCCGTATGCACACGTCCACGCGGAGTTTCTCGGCGAGGGCAACAAGGCCTTTGCCAAGCTCAACTTCCTGCGCGCGAACGTGCTGCTGTCCACCACGCCGGGGCTGGATGTCTACCAGTGGAAGCGCTCGCCGGGCGTGGACTGCTATGTCCACATCCTGCACGCGGCCAACGAGGTCGCCGGCTACCGGATGTTCGGCATCGACTATTACGACACAGTCTTCGTCTCCGGCGACTATCAGATCCGCGACCTGCGCGCGCTCGAGGCGCTGCGCGGCCTGCCCGCCAAGGAGGTCGTGAAGATCGGCATCCCCTACATGGACGAGATGAAGCGGCGGCTGGACGCCGCCGGCCCCATCGCGCCGCACAGGACGACGGTGCTCATCGCGCCGTCCTGGGGGCCGAGCGCGATCTTCAGCAAATACGGCGGCAAGATCATCGACAAGCTGCTCGCCGGCGGCTACCATGTCATCATCCGCCCGCACCCCCAGTCGTACAAGTCGGAAAAGGACATGATCGACAAGCTCATGGCCGCCTACCCGGACTCGGAGGATCTGGAGTGGAACCGCGACAACGATAACTTCGACGTGCTCCGGCGCGCCGACCTGCTCGTCTCCGATTTCTCCGGCATCATCTTCGATTTCACGCTGGTCTTTGACAAGCCCGTCATCTACGCGGACACGAAGTTTGACAAGAGCCCCTACGACTGCTGGTGGCTCGACACGCCGTACTGGACGTTCGAGATCCTGCCGCAGATCGGCCAGCAGCTCACCGAGGACAACTTCGACACGCTCGGCGACATGGTGCAGCAGTGCCTGACCGACCCGAAATACGCCCAGGGCCGCGACACGGCAAGAGCGCAGACCTGGGTCTATCCGGGCGAGGGCGCCGTGCGCGCTGCGGACTATCTCGAGCAGAAGATGAAGGAACTTACCGCAACGCATGAGGAGAAAGAACCGTGACATTTTTTCAGATACTGGATTCCCTGCTGCTGCAGCCGCTGCAGCTTTTGTTTGAGGTCGTCTATGTCAACGCCAACCGCGTGATCGGCAACCCCGGCCTGTCCATCATCGTGCTGAGCCTGGTCATGAACTTTCTGGTGCTGCCGCTGTACATGCGGGCCGACGCGCTGCAGGAAGAGGAACGCGACATGGAGGCCCGCCTGCACCGCGGCGTGACGCACATCAAAAAGACGTTCCGCGGCGACGAGAAGATGATGATCCTGCAGACCTACTACCGCCAGAACCACTATAAGCCCACGTATGTTCTGCGCAGTGCGGTGTCGCTGTTTCTGGAGATCCCGTTTTTCATCGCCGCCTACCGCTTCCTGTCCGGGCTGGAGCTCATCAAGGGCGTGTCCTTCGGGCCGATCGCCGACCTCGGCGCCGCCGACGGGCTGATCGCCATCGCCGGCGTGCACATCAACCTCCTGCCCATCATCATGACGGCGGTCAACCTCGTCTCGTGCATCATCTTCACGAAGGGCGCAACGCCCAAGACGAAGATCCAGCTGTACGTGATGGCGGTGTTCTTCCTGTTTTTCCTGTACGCCTCCCCCGCCGGTCTGGTGTTTTACTGGACGCTCAACAACATCTTCTCCCTCATCAAGACCATCTTCTACAAGCTCAAGCATCCGGGGCGGGTGCTCAAGATCCTGGCCGCCGTCGCCGGTGCGGCGCTGCTGGCGCTCGGTCTCGTGCGCTATTCCTTCTCCGAGCGGCCGGTCGTCAAGGCCGCGCTGCTGCTTCTGGGCGCGGCGCTGATGCTGCCCCTGATCGTGGGGCTGATCCGCACGAAGAAGCCCGCCGCCGGCAAGCCCGCCGCCAAGCCGAACGCAAAGATCTTCTTTGGCTGCGCCGCGTTCCTGGCGCTGTTCATCGGCGGGTATATCCCGGCGTCCGTCATCTCGTCGTCCGCGCAGGAATTCGTGAACGTGCAGATGTACTACAGCCCGATCTGGTTCGTCATCAACAGCCTGTGCCTCGCCATCGGCACCTTTGTCATCTGGTTCGGCATCTTCTACTGGTTGGCCAGCCCGAAGGGCAAGGTCGCCTTTGAGAAGGTTTTGTGGATGCTCGTCGGCGTCGCCATCGTGGATTTCATGTTCTTCGGCAAGTACCTCGGTGTGCTCTCGTCCACGCTCAGCTTCGAGGGCGGCATGCAGTTTGCGCCGGCCGAGCTCTGGGGCAACCTGCTCGCAATCGCGGCCACCGCCGGCGTCATGTATCTGGTCTATCGGCGGTGGAGCAAGCATGTATTCAAGGCAGCGCTCGCGTTCGTTCTGGCCATTGCCATCATGCTGCCGATCAATATCGGCAGCATCCACTCGCAGATCAAGAGCATCCGCCAGACGATGGAAGAGAGCGGCGGTGTGCCGGAATACACCATGAGCAAGACCGGCAAAAACGTCATCGTGCTCATGCTCGACCGCGCCGTGGGCGCATTCCTGCCGTATATTTTCAACGAAAAGCCGGAGCTGCAGGCACAGTTCGACGGCTTCACCGCTTATACGAACGTCGTCTCCACCGGCGCTTTCACGAACATGGGCACGCCCGCGCTCATGGGTGGATACGAATACACGGTCGACCAGATCAACCTGCGCAAAGATGAAAAGCTGGTCGACAAGCACAACGAGGCGCTCAAGATGATGCCGGTCCTGTTTGACCAGAACGACTTTGACGTCACGGTCTTCGACCCCATCTACGCCAACTACCAGTGGGTGCCCGACCTGTCCGTCTTCTCCGATTACCCGGACATTCACCGCTATATCACCTTCGGCGCCTTTGAATCGGACATGAGCCCGAAAAACTGGGTCAGCGCGAATATGCGCAATTTCTTCGGTTACAGTCTCATGAAGGTGTGCCCCGTCGCTGCGCAGTCCATCCTCTATGACAACGGCAACTATAACCGCAGCAGCGTGCAGACAGAGGAGGAGGAAAATTTCGTCGAGCAGACGATCACCAGCCCCCACACCGCCACCGGCATGGACGCCACGTTCCTCAAGGGCTACCATGCACTGACCCATCTCCCGACGATCACGCAGACCACCAAGAGCGGGGACAACACGTTCCTGTTCATGACCAACGACACCACGCACTCCCCCGTGCTGCTGCAGGAGCCGGATTATTCCGTTGCCGGCACCATTGATAACACGGAGTATGACAAAACGCACGCGGACCGTTTCACCGTTGACGGCAAGTCGATCACCATGGAGGAGGATGTCCAGTTTGCGCACTATGACCCCAACGTGGCCTCGCTGATGCAGCTCGGCAAATGGTTTGACTATATGCGCGAAAACGGCGTGTACGATAACACGCGCATCATCCTCGTCGCAGATCACGGACGCGGCCTGTACCTCAATTGGGATCGCGTTATCGACAACGGCCCCGATACGGACTTTTTCTTCCCCCTGCTGATGGTCAAGGACTTCAATGCCAAGGGCTTCTCGTTCTCGGACACGTTCATGACCACGGCCGACGTGCCGACACTGGCAACAAGCGGGCTGATCGACAACCCGACGAACCCCTTCACCGGCAACGCCATCAATGCAAACGCCAAATATGACCGGCCGTTTTATGCATTCATGTCCTACGATTGGGACACTTCCAAAAACAACGGCAACCAGTTCTTCCCCGGCACATGGTACCGGGTTGACAATCAGAATGCGCGCGACAAGCGCAACTGGGTCATGGTCGGTGAGAACACCGTCCTGCCGGACGCCCTGCGCTGACCCCGCCGCGCCCATGCGGCGCGTGGATTGAAATTGCGGCCACAGGCTTAAGTACTGCCGGCAGATCCTGTCGCGCCCCCACCGGGCGCGTGGATTGAAATAGCTGCTCCACAGTCTCAAGCAGCGCCTCCATGTCGGACGTCGCGCCGCGCTCCTGCAAAGCGCGGCCGCCAAACCCAAACAGCCAAAATGCCCCCGGACGGGAACCCGTCCGGGGGCATTTTCACAGCTCAAATCTCAAACAACGACCGCCCCGAGGGCCAGCAGCCCTCGGGGCGGTGTTTGTCTGCTCCATTCCAGCTGACAACATTTCAATCCCCGTTTTCCTTCGTGCGAACGAAAACGACGGCTATACAATACCACACCGACCGCGTCCTGTCTATCAAAATTTGCGAAAAGTATCCATTACATCTTACAACGAAATATTTTTTGTTGACAGGCTGGTAATTTTATGCTATCATTTCGTCAGATAATGTAATCGGCGGGATCTTTTTGAAAAACCGCGCGCAATTTCCAGGGTTTTCGACCGTTCCCGACCGGCTGCGCGTAATTGTCCTGTTTATCGGACACACCGCTTGCTATTCTGAAGTCATTAGGAGGGGATGTATGAAATATCTTGCACATATCGCGGATGACGGTCGGGAGCAGACCGCGCAGGCACACTGCCGGAAAGCGGCGGAATATGCAGCCGCGGCACTGCGGCAGGTACGGCTGGCGTGCCTCGCCGCGCTGGCCGGCCTGCTGCACGACATGGGAAAGTTCAAGGAGGCCTACCGGCTGTATCTGCGGCTGGCCGCCGCAGGAGACCCCGCGGCCGTGCGTGGCTCGGTCAACCATACGTTTGCGGCCGTGCGCTTTCTCCTGCAGCGCTACCACAAGCAGGGCGGCGATCCAATCCGAAACCTGACCGCCGAGCTGCTGGCCTGCGCCGTCGGTGCACACCACGGCCTGTTTGACTGCATCGACGACCGGCGGCGCTGCGGTTTTCTGCACCGGTTGGAGCAAGAGGATATCGATTACGAGGAATCTCTGACCAATTATCTGGCACAGTGTGCGGATCTGGAGGAGCTGGACGCGCTGTTTGCGCAGGCAGCGGCAGAGGTCGGGCGCTGCATGGAAAAGCTGCAGCCGCTGGTGCAGGACGAATACGGTGTGGAAGGCGATTTTTATTTTGGCCTGCTGATGCGGCTGCTGCTCTCCGCCGTTATCGAGGGCGACCGCCGGGACACGGCGGAATTTATGAATCATATGACCTATCCCGCCTTCGCGGACGGCGAGGCGCGCGCCGCCATGTGGGACACCTTGCTTGCACGCATGGAGCAAAAGCTGGGCGAGTTTTCGTGCGATACGGACATCGCACGCGCCCGGCGGCAGATCTCGGAGCAGTGCCGCGCCTTCGCCGCACAGCCGGGCGGCGTCTATCGTTTGAACGTGCCGACCGGCGCCGGAAAACGCTCAGTTCCCTGCGCTACGCACTGGCGCACGCGAAGATCTGGAACAGATCCCGCATCATTTTTACGTCGCCGCTGCTGAGTATTCTGGAGCAGAACGCACAGGTCATCCGCAAATATGTCGGTGATGACCGGCTCATCCTCGAGCACCACTCCAATGTTATTCACACAAAGGAAACCGCCGAGCGGCTCGACGAGCTGGAACTGCTTGCGGAAAACTGGAACTGCCCCATCATCCTCACAACGCTGGTGCAGCTGCTCAACACGCTCTTTTCCGGCAAGACGACCTGCATCCGCCGCTTTCAGGCACTGTGCAACAGCGTGGTCGTGATCGATGAGGTGCAGACGGTTCCAAACAATCTGCTGACGCTGTTTGATCTCGCCGTCAATTTTCTGGTCACGGTCTGCGGGGCGACCGTTGTCCTCTGTTCGGCGACGCAGCCCTGCCTCGAAGCGGCGGCACATCCGCTGCAAAACGCAGATCGGCAGATCGTCCCGTATGACACGGCCCTTTGGTCGGCCTTCCGCCGGACGCAGATCATCGACAGCGGCAGCCGGCGGCTGGACGAGATCCCGGAATTTGTCCTGCAGGTGCTGGAGGATGCGGACAGTCTGCTGATCGTCTGCAACCGCAAGGACGAAGCGGAGCGGCTCTATCGCGCGCTGCGCGCCGGGCCGTACCGCTGCTTTCATCTGTCGGCCGCCATGTGCATCGCTCACCGGCGGCAGACGCTGCAGGCACTGCAGAACGCACTGTACGCGCTGAACGCGCCGGGCGCAGATCACGAAAAAGTGATCTGCATATCGACCCAGGTGATCGAGGCCGGCGTGGACATTTCCTTCGCGCGCGTCATCCGCCTGGCCGCCGGCATGGACAGCATCGTGCAGGCCGCCGGTCGCTGCAACCGCAGCGGTGACTGCCCAACGCCCGCGCCGGTGCACATCGTGCAGTGCGCGGACGAGAATCTCGGGCACCTGCGCGAAATTCAAATGGCCAAGGACGCATCCCTGCAGTTGCTGGAAGCGTTCCGGCAGCAGCCGGAGCAATACGGAAACGACCTTACCTCCGACGCTGCGATCCGCTACTATTATCGCCGGCTGTACGCAGCCATGGCCAAGGGCTATCAGGACGACACAGTCCAGCTGAATGGAAAATACGTAACACTCTATTCCCTCCTGTCTGACAACCGGGACTTCGCCGATGCGGATTGTCCGGCCAGCGGGCGATATCTGCTGCAGCAGGCGTTCCGGATCGCGGGCGCAAAGTTCGAAGTGTTTGACGGCGAGACGACCGACGTGATCGTCCCGTATGAGGAGGGCCAGCAGATCATTCTGGAGCTCGGGCAGATCGACCCGCAGCACGATCCGGCAAAGCTGTACGCGCTGCTCGAGCGCGCCAAGCCCTATACCGTCTCCCTCTACAGCTGGCAGCGCACCAAGCTGGAAAAGGAGGCGCACGCGCTGATCCCCAAATGCGGCGGGAGCATCCTGGTGCTGCAGGAGGGATACTACGATGAAAATACCGGCCTCGTTCCGGAGGCCGGACAAATGGACTACATGGAGGTGTGAACAAGATGGGAAAACCGGAACATCCCAATATCGTGGAGTTTCAGGTGACCGGGGACTATGCGCTGTTCTCCGACCCGATCCTGCGTGTCGGCGGCGAAAAATGCAGCTATCAGGTACCGACCTATGAGGCACTCAAGGGCATCCTGTCCTCGGTCTACTGGAAACCGACGCTCATCTGGTATATTGACGCCGTCCGGATCATGAACCCCATCCAGACGGAGGTGAAGGGCATCCGGCCGATCAAGTACAACGGCGGCAACGAGCTGGCTTATTATACTTATCTGAAGCACTGCTGCTATCAGGTGCGCGCCCACTTTGAGTGGAACGATAACCGCCCGGAGCTTTCTGCCGACCGCAATGAAAACAAGCACCATAATATCGCCCGGCGTATGATCGAAAAGGGCGGCCGGCGCGACATTTTCCTCGGCACCCGGGAATGTCAAGGTTATGTGGAATCATGCCGCTTCGGGGAGGGCAGCGGCGCCTATGACGCACTGCCGGAACTGAGCTTCGGGCTGATGTATCACGGCATCACCTACGCCGATGAGGCCTATTCCGACGAGACCCGCGGACAAATGACCGCCCGATTCTGGCATCCGGTCATGCGGTACGGCGTCATCGCGTTCCCGCGACCGGACGACTGCCCGCTGCACAAGCCGCTGCGGGCCATGGAAATGAAGCCGTTCGGCGAAGCGCTCGGCAACTTCACCGGGCTGAAGGAATTCGGGGAGGTGGAGTGAATGGGCCTGCTGCAAAAAGCGGTGGAGACCTATGATGCGCACGCGGCGCAGGTCGGCGAGGTGCAGGTGGGGCACGAAGTGCTGGCCCCGGTGTCGCATATTCTCACGAGCGCGCAGATCGAGATCACGGTCAACGCAGCCGGCGAACTCGCAGATGCGCGTGCAGTGGATAAAAAGGAGTCCAAGATCATCATCCCCGTCACGGAGGATTCCGGCGGCCGCACCAGCGCCCCCTGCGCGCATCCCCTGTGCGACCAGCTGTGTTATCTGGCCCCCTATGACGAAAAGCGCCACCCGCTGTATCTCGAGCAGCTGGAGCGCTGGGCGGCTTCGCCGTACAGTCATCCCATGCTGCAGCCGATCCTGACATACGTGCGCCGCGGAACGATCCTGACGGATCTGGCAGCCCGGGGCATCATCCGGCTCGACGCGCAGGGGAAGCCGGAAAAGGAAAAGCTGCTCGTCCGCTGGCAGGTGATCGGCATCGGGGAAGACAGCGGCCCCTGCTGGAAGAGCCAATCGCTATTCGATGCGTATATTGCGTGGTACGCGGCTCAACGCGCGGAAACCGATGCGGCCCTGTGCATGATCACCGGCAGCAATGATGTTCCAGCCAAACAGCACCCGAAGGGCATCATCCCCTTCAACGGAAACGCCAAGCTGATCTCTGCCAACGACAGCAGCAACTTCACCTATCGCGGGCGCTTTACCGACGATGCGCAGGCCGCAACGGTCGGCTATATTGCCTCCCAAAAGGCGCACAACGCGCTGCGCTGGCTGGCGGCGGAGCAGGGCGCGCGCGTGGTGTTCGGCGGGCGTACTTTCCTCTGCTGGAACCCGCAGGGAATCCAGATCTGCCACCCGGCCACCCCGCTTCGCCCCGCATCCGTTGAGACAAAGCCGTCGGATTACAAAGAGGCGCTGCAAAAAGCGCTCGACGGCTACCGCAGCGAGCTGCCGGAGCAAAACGCCGGCGTCGTCATCGCGGCGTTCGATGCCGCGACGACCGGCCGCCTCTCCCTGACCTATTATAACGAACTGCTGGGCTCGGACTTCCTGCAGCGTCTGTACGACTGGGACGAAACGTTCTGCTGGTGGGCACGAGATTACGAAACGAACGGTTATCGGATCCTGTCGCCATCGCTGTATCAGATCGTCAAATGCGCCTTCGGCACCCAGCGCGTTGAGAATAACATGGCCCGGCTCATGCCGGATGACCGCGTGCTGCGACAGCAGATGCAGCGGCTGGTGTCCTGCCGAGTGGATAGGGCAAGATTCCCGGCGGACATCGTGCAGGCGCTGGTTGAGCGGGCCTCGACCCCGCTGGCATACGCCCCAGGCGTCCGCGAGCGGCTGCTCACCGCAGCCTGCGCCGCGATCCGGAAATATCATCACGACTATTTTGAGGAGGAGTTGCAAATGGAACTGGACAAAGGCCGCACCGACCGCAGCTATCAGTATGGCCGCCTGCTCGCCGTGCTGGAAAAAGCAGAGCGGGACACGTATGACAAAGACGAGGGCAGAGACCCGAACGCCATCCGGCTGCAGGCCATGTTCCGCCGCCGACCCCTGCACACGTTCGGCATCGTCAACGATCAGCTGGAGCGGGCCTACTTCCCGCGCCTGAAGCCCGTCTCCCGCAGCTATTACAAACGCCTGATCTCCGAGATCGTGGAGATCATCTACGCCTGCCCCGAATCCGAGTGGGACAAGCCCCTGGAGGACACCTATCTGATGGGCTACTACCTGCAGCGCAAGGACCTGTACACAGCCAAAACCGAAAAAACGGGAAATACCGACGAGGAGGAGAATTGAACATGAGCACCCTGAATCACAAAATCGACTTTGCGGCTCTGGTCTCGGTCACGATGGCCAACAGCAACGGCGACCCGCTCAACGGCAACCGCCCCCGCACCGACTATAACGGCCACGGGGAAATGTCCGACGTCTGCATCAAGCGCAAGATCCGCAACCGCATGCAAGATCTCGGAAACACGATCTTCGTGCAGTCCGAGGATCGCTGCGACGATGGATTCGGCAGCCTGAGCGAACGCGCCTCGGCGGTCATGAAGGGCATCACCGACCGCGACGAATACGCGAAGAAGGCCTGCGAGACATGGCTGGATGTGCGCACGTTCGGGCAGGTGTTCGCATTCAAGGACAACAAGGGGCTCTCTGTTGGTGTTCGCGGCCCGGTATCCGTCCATCAGGCGGTCAGCCTGTCGCCGGTCGAGATCGAGTCACTGCAGATCACCAAGAGCGTCAACGGCGAAAAGAAGGCTAAGGGCGAGGCCCGCGCTTCCGACACCATGGGCGCCAAGCATTTCGTTCGCTTCGGCCTTTATGAGATCAAAGGCTCCATCAACGTGCAGCTTGCGGAAAAGACCGGCTTCACGCAGGCAGATGCCGAGACCGTCAAGGAGTGCCTGCGCACGCTGTTTGTAAATGACGCTTCCTCCGCGCGGCCGGACGGCTCTATGGAGGTCATCAAGCTCTTCTGGTGGGAACACAACTGCAAGGACGGACAGTATTCCTCCGCCAAGGTGCACCGCTCCCTGCAGGTCAAACTTAAAAAAGACGATGAGGGCAAAGACAGAATCCCCGCCTGTGCGGATGATTATGACATCACGCTGCTCCCGCTCGACGGTCTGGTTCCGGAAGTGATTGACGGTGTATGATCCCGACGACTGCCTGATGATCTCCGGCCTGCAGCACTTCCGGTTCTGCCGGCGGCAGTGGGCGCTGATCCATATCGAGCAGCAGTGGGCGGAGAATCTGCGCACCACGGAGGGCGCGCTTTTGCACGAGCGCGCCCACGATGAGCAGCTGCGCGAGCGCCGCGGCGACACGATCATCACGCGCAGCCTGCGCGTTTACTCGCTGACGCTCGGCCTCACCGGCCAGTGCGACGTCGTGGAGTTTCACCGGGACGAGCGCGGCGTGCCGCTGCACGGATATGAGGGCACATGGCTGCCGTTCCCGGTCGAATACAAGCGCGGCCGCGCCAAACAGGACGGCTGCGACGAGCTGCAGCTGTGCGCCCAGGCCATGTGTCTGGAGGAAATGCTCTGCTGCGAGATCCCGGACGGCGCACTCTTTTATGGGGAAACGCGCCGGCGCGTGCGCGTGCCCTTCCCGCCGGAGCTTCGGGAAGAGGTGCGCACCGACGCCGCGCAGATGCACGATCTCTACCGCCGCGGCCGCACGCCGCAGGTAAAGCCCACGAAAGGCTGCAGCGCCTGCTCGCTCAGGGAGCTGTGTCTGCCGCGTCTGTCAAGGACCGGCTCGGTGCAGGCTTACCTGCGCGCCAACATGGAGGATGCACCATGAAAAAGCTGCTCAACACGCTGTTTGTCACCTCGGAGGACGCCTACCTGAGTCTCGACGGGGAAAATATCGTCGTCAGCCGCGACCGGCACGAGATCGGCCGCTTCCCGCTGCACACGCTCGCCGGGATCGTCAGCTTCAGCTATGCCGGAGCCTCCCCGGCGCTCATGGGCGGGTGCGCAAAGCGCGGCGTCGGGCTGACGTTCTGCACGCCCGGCGGCCGCTTTCTCGCCCGGGCCGTCGGCGAAGAAAACGGGAACGTGCTCCTGCGCCGAATGCAGTACCGCGTGGCTGACGACCCGGCGCAGAGCTGCCGCATCGCGCGCAATATGATCTTCGGCAAGCTGCACAACGCCCGCTGGAGCATCGAGCGCACAAAGCGCGACCACGCCCTGCGCGTGGACACGCAGCGTCTCCAGACCGCCATCGACCAGATCAAGGGGCTCTATCCGCTCGTCGCGGAGGAGACGTCGCTCGACACCCTGCGCGGCGAGGAAGGCGCCGGCGCCAAGGTGTACTTTGATGTTTTCGACGACATGATCCTGCAGAACAAGGCCGACTTCTTCTTTCACGAACGCAGCCGCCGGCCGCCGCTGGATAACGTCAACGCGCTGCTGTCGTTTGCGTACAGTCTGCTCGGCAGCGACTGTGCCGCCGCGCTCGAGAGCGTCGGGCTTGATGCCTATGTCGGCTTCCTGCACCGGGACCGCCCGGGGCGGACCTCTCTGGCGCTGGATCTCGTGGAGGAGCTGCGGCCGTGCTTTGCCGACCGGTTCGTGCTGTCGCTGATCAACAACCGCGTCATCGCTGCGACCGACTTTGTGCGCACAGACAGCGGCGCCGTACTGCTCACGGATGCAGGGCGAAAGAAGTTCCTGCGCGCCTGGCAGGAACGCAAGCGGGACACGATCACGCATCCGTATCTCAAAGAGAAGATCTCCTGGGGTCTGGTACCGTATGTGCAGGCACTGCTGCTCGCGCGGTATCTGCGGGACGATCTGGACGCCTACCCGCCATTTTTGTGGAAGTGAGGTGCCAGCCATGATGGTACTCATTACCTATGATGTCAACACGGAGGACGCAGCCGGGCGCCGCCGCCTGCGCCAGATCGCAAAGCAGTGCGTGAACTATGGGCAGCGCGTGCAAAACTCCGTTTTCGAGTGCCTGCTGGATGCCGCGCAGTGTAAACAGCTGCAGCACAAGCTGTGCTCGATCATGGATGAATCCGTGGACAGCCTGCGCTTTTACTACCTTGGGGATAAGTATCACACCCGCATCGAGCATTTCGGTGCCAAAGCGGGCTATGATGCCGAAGGCGCGCTGATAATCTAGCGGTATTGGGTGCGAAGTACAAGCGCGCAGAAGATTCCGGAACCTTCGCACCCCAAAAAGGCCGAAAATGCGTGAATGTAAGCAAGCTTTTACTTTATTTTTCCTTTTTTCCCGTGTGTTTTTCGGCCGAGCAAGAACTCTTTTGTACCTTTTGTGCAAATTTGACGGGGTAAAATCGTCAAATTTGCTGTCGCGCCCCACACGGGGCGCGTGGATTGAAATATTGATGGTAGCGATAACTGCCGATGCATCCGTGCAGTCGCGCCCCACACGGGGCGCGTGGATTGAAATTACGTGATCGGTTCATTGATGGTAGCGATAACTGGTCGCGCCCCACACGGGGCGCGTGGATTGAAATACCATAGAGCAAATAGTCCCACATACCGCCGAGGTCGCGCCCCACACGGGGCGCGTGGATTGAAATATTCTGGCGGCGATCGAGGAGCACAAAAGCAGCTTGTCGCGCCCCACACGGGGCGCGTGGATTGAAATACAAGACGGGAAAAGCATAGCAGTGAGTTACAGCGAGTCGCGCCCCACACGGGGCGCGTGGATTGAAATCCAGCGCAGACGATGACTATCGCCATCGTCAATGGTCGCGCCCCACACGGGGCGCGTGGATTGAAATGAGAATCACTCTCGGCGCGAAAAAAGGCGGCATCACAGTCGCGCCCCACACGGGGCGCGTGGATTGAAATCCCGTGCCGCTCTGGCCGTATACCATGCAAAGCAGTCGCGCCCCACACGGGGCGCGTGGATTGAAATCTTATTTGATGCAAGGCCCATCCACGATGCGGTAGGTCGCGCCCCACACGGGGCGCGTGGATTGAAATTCCTTTGACTGTTTTTGCGTGGTCTGGGAACCCAGTCGCGCCCCACACGGGGCGCGTGGATTGAAATCCCGCCGAGGCGACAAGTGTGGGCAAGCTATTAGTAGTCGCGCCCCACACGGGGCGCGTGGATTGAAATAAGTAGAGAGGGAGAGAGAGAGAGAGCCGGCCCGAGTCGCGCCCCACACGGGGCGCGTGGATTGAAATTGGCCATGCCTGCATGCGCGGCCAGTCGTCCTCGTCGTCGCGCCCCACACGGGGCGCGTGGATTGAAATGTTGTAGTACGTAACGCCGCCAACCGTCTGCCCGAGTCGCGCCCCACACGGGGCGCGTGGATTGAAATGCCGCTGCCGTACATGGGCAGCGGCGAAAGCTGGAGTCGCGCCCCACACGGGGCGCGTGGATTGAAATCCGCGCACAGCCAGGATCGCTCGCCGGGCTGTGCGTCGCGCCCCACACGGGGCGCGTGGATTGAAATACGGCCCTGCTGGACAAAGAGGGCATGGAGGCCGTCGCGCCCCACACGGGGCGCGTGGATTGAAATAAGCTGCCTTGGCCGGTCGCCGGCAGCTGCCTTGGTCGCGCCCCACACGGGGCGCGTGGATTGAAATTTTTCGCGGATCACGGCCTCACCGTGCTCCGTGCGTCGCGCCCCACACGGGGCGCGTGGATTGAAATATATAAACTCTGTGCTATACTTGAACCATAGAAGTCGCGCCCCACACGGGGCGCGTGGATTGAAATGCACGGTTAAATAGAGCGGTTATGCGCTCACGGTGTCGCGCCCCACACGGGGCGCGTGGATTGAAATGCGGTGACGTGCGCGCAAGACAAGCGCCGTGCAAAGCGTCGCGCCCCACACGGGGCGCGTGGATTGAAATACATTACACATTGCTTTCTTCGCCTTCTTCATCGTCGCGCCCCACACGGGGCGCGTGGATTGAAATGCGCGCAGCTCGACCACGCGGCCGAGGATCTGCACGTCGCGCCCCACACGGGGCGCGTGGATTGAAATATCTGCTCGAGCATGATCTCCACATCGGCGATCTCGTCGCGCCCCACACGGGGCGCGTGGATTGAAATTCGGACATAAAGCCTTTCTTGGTCGCTGCGGCCTGGTCGCACCCCGCACGGGGTGCCCGGATTGAAATTCGATCATCGTGCAGGGCTTCTCTTTCCAAATCATCGCGCCCCGCGCAGAACGCCCCCAACGGCAGACGCCCCGGACTGCAAATGCAGTCCGGGGCGTTCATATAAAAGGAAGGCATGCTCTGCCGAAAGAACGAGATCGGAAGCGCGCGGACACCGTCGCGCAACGGGAGAAGAGGTACCGTGAAAGATCGAAAAGAGACCTCTGGGCCTGCACGCTTCCAAATGAGGGGGTATGTTCAGCATAGAACAAATTACGCCACAAGGAAAGCCACGGAACCGCAGTTTCGTGGCTTTTTGCCTCACTTATGCGTTTTTGTGGTCTAATGTGTGCTCCCACGCATCGCCGAGCTCCTTCCACCGGCCCATGATATCCTTCCACAGGTGCAGCGCCCAGGGCGCAAACACCTCCGGCGGCGGGCAATCCGGCCGGCTGAGCCAGTTTTGAATAATATCCATGACCACATCCGACATCTTCCCGGACATGAACGCCTCGTTCTGCGGATCGGAAAAGAGGTCGGAAAAGTCCGCCTGCAGGTACGGCCGCAGCCGGGCGCAGAGAAAGTCGTGGAACGAATTCTGCCCCGTGAACGTGAGCGCGCGGGCGTAAAACGCGCGGTCGGCGTACAGATATGTGCACACGCGCCCGAAGAGGTCGAACAGGCCCGGCTCGTCGTCGCCGATTGCCTTCTGAAAGCCCTTGTCGTAGATCCACGTCACGAGCTGGTACTTGTCCGTAAAGTGCCGGTAGAACGTGCGGCGGTTGATCTCCGCGGCCGCGCACAGATCGGTCACGGTGATGTCCGCGAAGTCGCGCCGGAGCATGAGCTCCTTGAGACTCTCGGCGAGCACTTTTTTCGTTGCGGATTCGCGCATGGCGGCCGCCCCCTTCCGATATTGCTGCCACCAGTATACCGCACACATGGCAAAACTGCAACAGACCCTGCCGCGGATGCGGCAGGGTCTGTGCATAAGGAAAAAAGAAGGGAGGGGAAAGAATGATCACTTTGCAAATGCCTGCGCGAGCTCCTGAGTGACGCGCAGATACGTCTCGATGTCCGCGACGGTGTGGCAGTGCAGCGGCGAGACGCGGATCGCACCCGTGAGGCCGACGGCCTCGACGATGCGCTTGGAATACACGCTGGTGTTGACGCGCTCAAAGGTCGTGACGCCGCGCTTCTGGTACTCCTCGACGCAGCGGGTCATGTCCAGCCCGTCGATGCCCATGGCAACGATCAGGTCGCGGTGCGTGAGATCCTCGGTGTCAACATACACGTGTACGCCGGGGATGTGGCGCAGACCGGGCACGTTCTGCGTGCCCTCGAGCATGGTGTGCAGCAGCGCGCGCTCCTGCAGGTGGATGTGCTCCATGCCGGTCACGAACAGCGTGCGACGGTCGTCCGACTGGATGAAGTGGCCGCCGAGCCAGCAGACATAGTCCACCACGGCGCTCATGGCCGCGAAGTTGCCGGGCGTGGGCGAGCCGAGCTCCCAGACGTCGGCCGGGCGCTGCAAGACCTTGCGGTGCGGCAGCTTGGCCACGCGATCGGACACGTAGCCGTAGCCCATACCGCGGGTGCCGAAGAATTTATAGGGTGCAAACGTCGCGCCGTCGACGCCGAGGGCGTCCACGTCGAGCACGGCGTGCGGCGCGTGCTGCACGGCGTCGGTGACGATGTAGATATCGGGGTTGATCTCGCGCGCAGCCTTGACGATACCGGCCATGTCCATGATGCTGCCGGTGATGTTCGAGGCATACATGATGCTCAGCAGGCAGGTATCCGGCGAGACGACGCGGCGGATCTCCTCGACGTCGATGCCGCCGGTCTTCGGGTTCGCCTGCGCGACGCGAAATTCCTTGCCGGTCTTGTCGCAGTAGTATTTCACCGCGTCATATGCCGACGGGTGCTCGAGCACGGACGTGACCGCGCTCTTGCCGGGGCAGTTTTCCAGGATGGCACCGACGATCTGGAACATCGCCTGCGAGGCGGTCATCTCCGAGATGAGCGCGCCGCCCGATGCGCCGAAAACGATGTGCATAATGTCGTCGATGCCGTGCAGCTGCACTTTTTTGAGCGCGCGGGAACGATCGTGCAGCCGCTCCGGGCAGTCCGGGAACGCCTGGTACTTTGCCTGCGCCTCGACGGACGCCTTCAGGCGCAGCGAACCGCCGGAATTTTCAAAGAACAGGCGCTGGCCGAATTCCGGATCCGCATCCACATAGTAAAAGCGATCCTTGATCTCCGCCGACAGTGCAGGATCAAACAGCAGACCTTCGTTGAGATTTTGCATGGTTTTCTCCTTCCAAATGTAACAATCTGAGCGGGTGCGGCGCGGCGGCCGCACCCGAAATCGTCATTTCTCTTCCGCAGCCGGGGTCTCGGGCGCGGCTGCGGTGCCCTTTTCAAAGTGGCGGCCGATGCCGGTGATCGCACTGAGCAGGAACAGCAGGATCAGCAGCCAGCTGTGGAAGTTATATGGCACGTAATCCAAAAACGAGAACGACTCCGAGACGACGCCGCTCGCGATCGCGAGGCTGACGGCGTTGAGGCCGACGGGGTTGTACGGCACGATGCCGGCAAGGCCGGTCGCAATGCCGTCCATGAGGTTCGAGCCGCGGGTGCGCTCGATGTTGTGCGTCTGCAGGAGCTTGCGCACGACCGGACCGACGAACAGGATCGAGATGGACGCAGCGCCGATGGCCACGCTGCCGATGACGCTCAGCAGGATGGTGACGAGCTCGGCCTGACGCGGGGTCTTGCTGGCGTTGTTGAGCTTTTCGAGCAGCATGTCAAACACGCCGCTGCGCTTGAGCATCTCGAGCAGCGCGAACATGAAGAAGCTGAAGCAGATGACATTGAGCATGCCGGTCAGGCCGGCGCCGATGGGGCCGGTGGTCGAAAACAGCGTCGGCACATCGAGGAAGCCGAACACCAGGCACAGCACAAAGCCGACCAGATCGCAGACGATGAGCGTGCTGATGAGGTTCCAGCCGCGGAGCATCAGGATGATCATGATGACCGGGATGACGAGCATGACGAGCGTCTTGGCATAGGCGGGGTCGATGACGTCCGGCAGCGTGACGGACGTGGACGTCTTGATACCGACGATGATGAACAGCACGGCGGAAATGACGCCGGCGATCAGCGAATACGGCAGACGGGTGCGCACGACGTCGCGCACTTCCGCGTCCTGCGTGAGCGCGGAGGCGATGGTCGTGTCGGAAATGGGGGCGAGGTTATCGCCGAAGATCGCGCCGCTGACGATGGCGCCGACCACGACGGAGGGATTCGCACCGACGGTCGCCGCGACGGGCAGCAGCACCGGCAGCACGGCGACGATGGCACCGTTGGACGTGCCGCAGGCCGTCGAGATCAGCAGGCAGACGAGAAACGCCACCAGCGGCAGGAAGCCCGCGCTCAGGCCGAGCTTCATCACAAGCCAGGTCAGGCCCTGAATGAGGCCGCTCTGGCGCAGCTCCTGCGACAGGATGCCGGCCAGCAGGAACGCGAAGATAATGACACACAGCGTGTCGTTTTTCAGGCCGTCCACGACCGCCTGTTCAAATTCCTTTTTGTTTTTTGCCAGCAGGAACGCCACACACAGTCCGGCGAAACCTGCCATGCAGAACAACACCAGGGACACTTTCTTCATCGCGGCGATCACGATCATGAGGCACATGAAGACCAGCAGCGGCGCACACGCGCCGAGCGTGCCCCCGTAAAATTGCATACGTTTGTTTTTCTCCATTGTGAGGTCCTCCTCTCAAATAATCCAACACCGGTATTGTTGTATGCGGTATTTTTAGCTCTTTTATGCGTAAAAGTCAATTGAATTTTCAATGTTTTTCATGCACTATTGCATTTTCTACAATTTATACAGTATAATGTTGTTGCTACTGCAACATTCGTTGCGGCTCTGCTCACAATCCCCAGAAAAAAGGATGGTGTTCCCATGAGTGGTAAACTGGAACAGCGCATTCAAAGCGCGCATTTGACGCGGACGGAAAAGGTCATCGCGGATTATTTTCTCGAGCACAGCGGCTCGCTATATTTTTTAACGGCCAAGGACATCGCGCTTGCGCTCGGCGTGAGCGACACCTCGGTCATCCGCCTGTGCCGCACGCTGGGCTACCGCGGCTTCCGTGAGCTGCAGGAGAGCCTGCGCAGCGAGCTCTCACAGGTCATCGAGCGTGAAAAATACGTCATCCCGCAGCATCAGGTGCCGGACAAATTGCAAAAGTATCAGGATCTGAGCTCGTTTCAGTGCCTGCAGTTCGCCGTAGACTGTCTGCAGGAGACTTACCGCAAGAACGACCCGGAAAAATACGGGCAGATCGTGCGTATTCTGCTCGAGAGTGAGCACATCTTTGTCTCCGGCTTCCGCGGTCTGGCGGGGCCGGCGCGGCACCTGGGGACGCTGCTGTCGCAGTATACCCGGCACGTGGAGTATTTCTGCGACGCAGACACCCGCTGCGTAGAAAAGCTGCTCGACTACGGCCCGCACGACTGTGTGATCCTGCTCGGTGCCGAGCGCTACTCGCGCATGACGTGCGTACTGGCCGAGATGGCGCACGACACCGGCTGCCGACTGATCGTCATCACCGACAAGCTCACCGCGCCCTTCGCCGGCGATGCGGACATCGTGCTTCTCGCCGATCTGTCCAGCCCCTCGCCCACAAACTCCTATATCGGCGTGAACTTTCTCATCGAGGCCATCGCCTTCGAGTTCAGCCGCACGCTCGGCGTATATCCGCAGCAGCGGCTGTCCCGGCTGGACGCTTACCTGTCCGAGCTGCAGCTGTACTGACCGGTGGCCAAAAAGCATTGCAATCGCAGGCATTTTTCGTTACAATAAAGGCAATCTGAAATTGGGAGGCCATGCCATGCATCCGCGCAACCTGCACCTGTATTTCTTCAGCCCCACGGGCGGCACGCAGCGCGTCGCCGGGCTCTTCGCGGAAAATCTGAACGCGGCCGACGCCTGCACCGACATCACCGTACACGCCGAGGCGAAGACGTTTTCTGCCGACGACTGCCTGCTCGTGTTCTTCCCGGTCTATGGCGGGCGCGTGCCCGGGCCGTGTCTCGCGCGCATGCGCGCCCTGCGCGGGACGGACACTCCGGCCGTGCTCGTGGCCGTGTTCGGCAACCGCGCCGTGGACGACGCTCTGCTCGAAATGCGCGATACGCTCACCCCGCTGGGCTTTCGCGTGATCGCGGCGGCGGAGGTCATCGCGCCGCACTCGGTCAACACCGACATCGCCGCCGGGCGGCCGGACGCAGCCGACCGCGCGAAGATCGAAGGGTTCTGCACCCAGCTCGCGGCCCGCATCGCCGCCGACGCCCCAGCCGAGATCGCCGTGCCCGGCAACCCGAACTACCACGCCTACAACGGCCTGCCGCTCAAGCCGACCGGCGGCCTGCGCTGCATCCGCTGCGGCCTGTGCGCGGACAACTGCCCCGCCGGCGCGATCCCGAAGGCCGCGCCGCAGAAGGTGGACAAGCATAAGTGCATCTCCTGTCTTCGCTGCATCCAGATCTGCCCGCAGTCGGCCCGCGGCGTGCCGCTGCCGCTGCGGCTGGCCGCGGCCGCCACGGTGAAAAAATACTGCACCGGGCGCAAGGAGCCGAAATTCTATCTGTAACGGAAAACACCGCCCCGGAAGCGATCTGCTTCCGGGGCGGCGCTTTGTTATCGGGCTTCGGCATCGTCCACCGTATCCAGCCCCGCGAAGAAGGCGTCATACGGACAGCCGTAGAGCCGTTTGAGCGCGAGCAGCACGCTCACGCGCACATTGAGCTCGCCCGCCTCGTATTTGGCGTAGGTCGTGCGGCCGATGTCGCAGCCGCGGCGCTGCAGCTCGGCGCACAGCTTCTCCTGCGAGAGGCCGCTGGCGTTGCGCAGGCGGCGCAAATTGTCGCCAAGATCGCGATCCCGCCGTACTCCATCTTCTCACCACCGCACAGCATTTTCTGACCAATATTGGTTGCAAGCGCTTTTGTTTTATGCGGAAGCAGCCGCAAAAGCTGTCCGCAATACTGGGTCAAGCGCAAAAAGGTGTGCCCCTCACCCCTCCGGCCTGCGGCCGAGGGCACTTTTGAGCGCGTTGCGCAGCGGGTTCGACCCCGGCGCGCCTTTTTCGCAGGCGGGGTAGCCGCAATCAGAGAGCACGCGGCGCAGCTCCGCCTCGGTGACGATCTGCGGGTCATAGCGCACGGTCAGCTCCGCGCGCCAGAACGACACCGCCGCGTCGAGCACGCCGCGCGTGTGCAGCAGGTCGTCCACGATCCACTCCGGGCACTGGCGGCAGTAGATGCCGCGCACATACGTCGTCAGGACTTTTTCTTCCATGGGAAACGTCTCTCCTTTTTGCCGCTGTCCTTGAGCCGCAGCGAGATGTCTTTCATTTGCTTCGCCCCCAAGTCAAAAGGGGAACGCACAGCCGGCGCTCCCCCTCAAAAATCAGGCCTCTTCGCCCGCTTCCAGCAGGTTCTGCTTGAATTCCTTGCGCTTTTTGATCGCCGTCATGCACGCCGGGATGGCCACGGCGGGCAGATCGAGCAGCAGCGCCCAGTCGATCCAGTCGATGCCCTTGATGAATTGGCCCTCGTGCCACACGCCCCTGGCGAGCTTGAAGTAGTTGTAGTTCCAGGCGCCCCAGATGTCCGTCGTGGGCTTGAACAGGTGCACCTTCAAAAACGCCGCGCTCGTGACGATGCCGTTGGCGGCAACGGTCAGGAACGAGGACGTGCGCTTGTTTTTCAGCAGAAACTCCGCCACGGTAGGCAGAACGTACACGGCCAGGTTGATGATCCAGAGCTGCATCGGGATCTTATAGTGCCAGCGGATGGCCTGACGGATGTGGTCGGCATCGTGCAGCAGGGCTGCGCCGAGGATGACCAGGTTCCACTTTTCCAGTACGGCGGCGGTCTCGTCGTCGAGGCGGGTATCCAGGAATTTTGCTTCGTCTTTCACAGACTGTGTCATGGTATTTCCTCCCCCTGATCGAATCAATATGTACCCAGATTTTTGTTTACCATCTGGTCAACAAAAAGTAGCATATCCCGCCCGGAATGTCAAGACGCTGACAGGGAAAACTGGAAATTTTCTTCGCCGCAAAACGAGCAAAGGCTCCGGTTTCCCGGAGCCTTTGCTTTTTTGCCGTTGTCGTCAGCTGTGGCAACTGTGTTCGCCGCAGCCGTGCTCGCCGCAGGTGTGGCCTGCGCCGTGCGCGTGGTCGTGATGATCGCAGCGCGCCTCGGGATCATAGCCGAGCGAACCGTCAAGCAGTGCCTGCACTGCCGCGTCCGCGCTGCCGCTCACGCCGCCGTAAAACCGGATGCCGGCCTCGGTGAGTGCCGACTGCGCGCCGCCGCCAATGCCGCCGCAGATGACCACATCGGCGTGATTCGCCACGAGAAAGCCCGCCAGCGCGCCGTGGCCGCTGCCGTTCGTGGACACGACGGCCGCCGCCGTGACCGCGCCGTCGGCCACGTCGTAGAACTTGAATGCCTCCGAGCGGCCAAAGTGCTGAAAAATGTTTCCGTTTTCATAAGGAACTGCAATGCGCATAAAAATGGCTCCTTTCCGCCGTTTGTTGCCTACAGCATACCGCAGTTTCGCCCCGAATGCAAGTGTGCAGAAACGGGCGCGAAACGCGCACCGCGTTCCGCCCCGGGCAAAAAGAGAAGAATCAAAAAGCGATGGAAAATTGCCGTTACAAGACCTTTTTGTTCTCCGCGCCGGGCGTCGTGACGATGACGGTCTCCGGCGTGATGATCAGCGCGCCCTTCGCCGTGGCCGCGCCCTGGAACATCTGCTCGACCATGGTCTTGAACATGGCCACGACCAGCCCGTCCGTGACGTGCTCGGCCGTGCCGCGGATCTGATAGCCCTCGAGCGTCTTGGCGTCGTAGACGGAGATGGCGATGCGGCCGTCATTCGCGGCGAGGTTGCGCAGCGTCGTGTCCAGGAACACGTCACCGACGACGAGCTTGCCGTCGTCCGTCACGTCCTTGAACGCGACCGGCACCGCATTCGGCACACCGGCGCTGCAGGTGGCCAGGTCCCACATGTTTTCCTTGAGCAGTTTTTTGACGTTTTCGGTGAGCATGATGCATTCCTCCTGCTGTGATTTTTGAAGCTTCCGTCATGATAGCAGGTCACACGGCAGAAACAAGATATCCGCAAATTTATGAGCGACTCATAAATTTCATAGCGGCGGCTTGACACTGGCGGGCAGAAGGATTAAGGTAGACGAAAAACCGCAGTGCGGCGCGGCCGCGCTGCCGAAAAGGAGCGTTTCTCTTGGCTTATGGCCGGATCGGCGTGATCGGCGCCATGGATTCGGAGCTCGCCGCGCTCGTCAAAAAGCCTGATAAAACTGATCAATCAGTTTTTCAGTCGTTTTTGATGGCTATGATCCAATTGCGAGCGGGGGCTTACCCCCCTCGCGCTCCCCCGCTGTACACTTGTCTTTACGAAACAGGCTGTAGTGCTCCATGTCTACATGGAGCCCATTTTAGAAGTGAAAGGAATGAGGTTATGGAGCTTTATACGAACGCCAGATTCATCTCCTGCGAAAAGGAAAACCGCATTTACACCGCGATGGCGGTAAAGGGCGGCCACATCGTGTGGCTCGGCGATGAAAGCAGCATCCCTCCGCGCTACGGCAAGGCAAAACGGGTCGATCTCGGCGGCGCGACGGTAACGCCCGCGTTCGGCGACACGCATATGCATTTCGGCTCGCTGTGCGTTTTCGAGAACACATTCTATCTCATGGATGTCAAAAATTTTGCCGAAGCAAAGGCGGCGGTCAGGCGCTATGCCGACAGTCACCGGAAAAACAAGGTGCTCATGGGCTACGGCTGCACCGCGAACACCGTTGCCGAGCATCGGCTGCCCGAAAAGCGCGATCTTGACGACTGGACGGAGCGTCCGCTCATGGTCATGAAGTACGACGGTCATGCTGCCGTGTGCAACAGCGCAATGCTAGCACTGCTGTCGGATAAGGTGAAATCCGATCCCGGCTGCAATACCGAGACCGGATGGCTGTACCAGTCGGCGTTTTATAACGGCGTGAACGAGGCAACGGCGTATATCCCCACGATGGATATTATACGCGGTCTCTCCGGAGGCGCGGAGTACCTTGCGTCGGTCGGCATCGGGCTCGTGCACACCGTTGAGGGCGTGGGCTTTGCAAACGATCTGGATATAGACATGATAAAAATACTCGCGCCCGGCCTGCCGCAGGCGTTCCGCATATTCTTCCAGACCATGGACCTCAAGGCCGTGAAAAAGCACGGCTTCAAGCGCGTCGGCGGCTGCTTCAAGCTTGCCCTCGACGGCTGCTTCGGCTCAGAGGACGCGGCGCTCAAGGAGCCGTACGCGAACGATCCGAACAACTACGGCGTTTTGAATTATCCGCAGGAGCGCGTGAACGAGTTCGCCATCGGCGCAAACCGCGAGGGCTGGCAGATAACCATGCACGCCATAGGCGATGCGGCGGTGGAGCAGTGCATAACGGCATATGAGGCGGCTTATGCCGATAAGCCGTGGGACGATGCGCGCCATGTGATGATCCATGTCTGCCTTGCAAGCGAGGAGCAGCTAAAGCGCGCAGCAAAGATAAAGCTGTGCATAGCCGCGCAGTCGCCGTTTATATATTGGAAGCAGGAGCCGGACGAGTATCTGTGCTCGGTGCTCGGCAGAGAGCGCACTGACAGACTAAACGCGCTGGGAACGATGCACCGCCTCGGACTTGTCGTAGGCGACGGCTCTGACGGACCGTGCACGCGTCCAAAGCCCCTGTACGGTATGGCGTGCTCCGTAAATCATCCCAATCCGGACGAGCGCATATCGCGTCTCGACGCGCTGCGCATGATAACGGCAAATCCCGCGTATATGAGCCATGAGGAGAATAAACGCGGCACTCTTGCACCCGGTATGATTGCCGATTTCGTCGTTCTCGGCGATGATCCGCTCACCGCGGAGGATATAGCGGGCATCGAGGTCAAGGCACTCTATCTGCACGGCAAGAAGCATGTTGCAAAAAAGACAGGCGTCGCCGGACTTCTGGCTCGGGCGATCATAAAACGGATCACTCAAAGAGAATACATATGACAAAAAGGCTCCCCCATCCGGGGGAGCCTTTTGCATGAAAGCAGAATCACACCGTCACGAGCTCGTAGTGCGTCGTGCCGAGGCCGATGGCCTCGCCGTGCTCGACGGCGGCGCGCCAGTCGGTGTCCGGGTGCGCGGCCGTGAAGTGGTCGTGCGGATGGTCATGCTCATGCGCGATGACGCTGTTCGGGTTGACCGTCTGGGCATTGATCATGTCGGCGCAGGCGGTGTCGAGCGCCACGGGGTCGAAGGACGCAAACATGCCCACATTCGGCACGATCGGCACGTCGCTGAAATTGTGGCAGTCGCAGCAGGGCGACACGTCGAGCGCGAGCGCGATGTGGAACGACGGACGGCCGTCGACGACCGCCTTGGCATACTCGGCGATCTTGCAGTTGAGCAGCTCGTTTGCGATCGCATAGTCCGCATGGATGGCGTGCATCGGGCAGACGTTGATGCAGCGGCCGCAGCCGGTGCACTTATATTTTAGGATGGTGCACTTGCCATTTTCGATGTGCGGGCCGTTGTGGGCGCAGTTTTCCACGCACTTGCCGCAGCCGATGCACTTATCCTGATCGACGACGGGCTTGCCGGAGCTGTGCATCTCCTCCTTGCCGGCGCGCGAGCCGCAGCCCATGCCGATGTTCTTGAGCGCGCCGCCGAAGCCGGCGGACACGTGTCCCTTGGCATGCGTGAGGGAGATGAAGATATCGGCATCCATGATGGCGCGGCCGATCTTCGCCGCGCGCAGATATTTGCCGCCGCGGATGGGCACGAGGTCGTAGTCCTCGCCCTTGAGCCCGTCGGCAATGATGCACTGCGCGCCGGTGGTCATGGGCGAGTAGCCGTTGCGCATGGCGCTGTCGAGATGGTCGAGCGCGTTGGCGCGGCCGCCGACATAGAGCGTGTTGCAGTCGGTGAGAAACGGCTTGCCGCCGAGCTCGCGCACATAGTCGCACACGACGCGCGCCCAGTTCGGGCGCAGATAGGCCATGTTGCCCGGCTCGCCGAAGTGGAGCTTGATGGCGACATACTTGTCCTTGAAATCGATCTGCTCAAAGCCGGCCGCCTTCATGAGCCGGTGCAGCTTCTCGAGCGTGCTGATCTCATCCGCGCGCAGATCGGAAAAATATACTTTTGCAGGTTCCATAGGAAACACCTCCGCGATCTAAAAAAACGTTCCCTTTCTCTGGCGGGCCCCCGCCCGTCCTTTTCATTTTACTGTTCCCGCCGGGCAGTGTCAACCGCAAAAAAGCACCGGGCACCTGACGCGGCGCCCGGTACATACGGGTTTTCAGGCCCGCGTCCGTGCCGGAGACCGGACGCGGACACGGATATTTGGAATCCACTGGACGGCTGGTAGGAGAGAAGATATATCCGTTGAAATCGCAAAAACAGAACAGAAAGAAGGGTAGAAAAAGAGAAAATGGAAATTGGCTGCCCAGCGGAAACAAGCGGGAGGGTGCTCAGGCGTTGACGCCGTTGCGGATGGACTTGACCTTGTCGTACTCGCCGTTGACGTAGTACAGGGCGTTGTCCATGGACAGCTTTGCGACGAGATAGTTGGACGTGTCGGAGTAGTAGCCGCTGTGCGGGGTGAGCAGCACGTCGTCGCGGCCGACGAGCGGGCAGGTGTCCAGATCCGGATCCTCGCTCTCGACCATGTCGAGCGCGGCGCCGCGGATGTAGCCGTTGTCGAGCGCCCAGACGAGATCCTCGTCACAGATCAGCGGGCCGCGGCCTTCGTTGACGATGATGGGGTGCTTTTTGCACTTCATGAACGCTTCCTTGTTGAACATGTGGTAGTTCTCCTCGGTGAGGTTCATGTGCAGGCTCAGCACGTCGGACTCGGCCAGCAGCGTGTCGAAATCGACGAGCTTGACGCCGAGGTTCTCGGCAATGGCAGGCGGCAGGAACGGGTCGTAGGCAATGACCTCCATGTCGAACGCCTGCGCCTTACGCGCGACGGACTGGCCGATGCGGCCGAGACCGGCGATGCCCATGACCTGACCGGCGATGCGCTTGAGGTGCGGCACGACCTGGTAATCCCAGACGTGATCCTGCTGGACGCTGCGGTCATACTGGCGGATGCCGCGCTGGAGGTTGAGCATGAGGGCCATGGCGCTCTCGGCGGTCTCCTGCGTGCAGTAGTCGAGGATGGAGCAGACAGCGATGCCCTTTTCCTTCGCGTAGTCGAGGTCGGCCTCGTTGTAGCCGGTGGACTGGAAGGAGATGACCTTGCAGTGATCCATGGCGTCGATCTCCTTCTTGCCGAAGTGGACGTAGCCGTCGATGATGATGTCGGCGTCCTTGATCTCGGCGTAGAACGCATCGTTATTCTCAGCGTGCTCGTCGAACACGGCCATGGTCAGCTCCGCGCCTTCCGGCACGCAGGACTTTTCCACGCTGATGTCTCTGTCTTTGGTGTAGGGCACTTCTGCCAGAACGATTTTCATATGCGCTTTCTCCTTTTATTGTGTTACTGGATCGCGCCGCTGTCTTTCATGGCGGCAATTTCCGAATCGGTATACCCAAGATCGTGGAAAATGCTGTCCGTATCGGCGCCGAGGCGGCCGGCGGACGTGTAGGGGCGCGTGGCGTACTCCGTCAGCTGCATGGGCGGGCACGGCATCATGACCTCGAGATCGTCCTTGAAGGTGACCTTCTGGATATAGCCGTTGGCAATGGCCTGCTCATCGGTGCTCACGTCGCGGATGGTGCGCATGCGCTCGCAGGAGACGTTGTTTTCCGAGAGAAAGGCTTCCCACTCGGCGACCGTCTTGGTCTTGAAGATGGCGTTGAGCCGCGTGACGATCTCGACGACGAAGTCGGTCTCGTGCAGCGCCTCCAGGCTGGCGGCGCGGGGATCGTCGGCGATCTCCGGCATGCCGAAGAGGTTTGCAAACTTCGGCAGCTCGCGGCGGTACTCATTGTCGAACACGCCGATCCACTTGCCGTCGCTGCACTCGTAGAAGTGGCAGAACGGGTCGGCCGGGCGCAGGGGGTCGTTCGGGCGCTCGCCGCCGAACTGCGGCTGGTGCGACACGACGCCGATGGCGTTGCACCAGATGCCGCTGGCAAACAGCGACGTGCTCACGAACGTGCCCATGCCGGTGCTCTTCTTGCCGATGAGCGCCATGAGGATGCCGGACAGGAACGCCGAGCTCGTGGCCATGTCGCCGAAGGCGTAGGTGGGCGTGAACGGGAACGAGCCGGGCACTTGCCAGTCGGCCATCGGGCCGCTGCGCAGCCAGAACGCCGTGCTGTCAAAGCCGGGCTTGGCGGCGTCGGGCCCCTTCGGGCCGAAGCCGGAAAAGTGCGCGTACACGAGGCCGGGGTAGGCCTTGTGCAGCGTCTCGTAATCGAGACCGAGGCGGCCCAGCGACGGCAGACGGACGTTCGTGAGGAACACGTCGGCCGTCTCGAGCAGCTTGAGGAAGGCGGCCTTGCCGTCCGGATTTTTCAGATCGATGCTCGTCAGGCGCTTGCCGCTGTTCTGGATGGTGAACAGCGGGTTTTTATCGTCCTCGCACACGACCATCTCGAACTCACCGGCGCGGCGCATCTCGTCGCCGATCTTGGTTTCCACTTTGATGACTTCTGCGCCGAACGCGCACAGCACGCGCGACGCGGTCGGGGCGGCGACGACCGTCGCCAGCTCCACGACGCGGATCCCCTCGAGGGGCATCTTCTTCGTTTGCTCCATTGTGACAATACTCCTATCTTGGGATGGGGGGTGCGGCTCACTTGGCCGCGTAGAATCTTTCCGCCTTTTTCTGCTCCGCCGGCGTCTGATGATGCGTCAGGCAGATAACGACGTACAGGATGGCCGACACGCCGAAGCTGGGCCAGAGCGCGTCGATGGAAAACAGCGGCAGCGAGCTGACCTTGCCGCCGATGAACCAGACGACGGCGATGACCGTCGCCGAGAGCATGGACGCGAATGCGCCCGCCGAGCACGACTTCTTCCAGAAGAACGCGCCAAGCGTCGGCAGAAACAGGCCGGCCGAGTTGATGGTGAACGTGATGAGCAGGATGTTCATGATGTCCTGCGTGAACCAGCCGAAGATCGCGCCGAGCACGCCCACGAACAGGGACGCGCCGAAGCCCACACGCAGCAGCGTCTTGTCCGATGCGTTGGGGTTGATGTAGCGCTGGTAGATATCCTTCGTCAGGCTGGCCGAACCGGTCAGGACGGAAATGTCCGCCGTGGACATGATGGCGCTGAGCACGCCGATGAGCACGAGGCCCTTGAGCCCGTGCGGGAAGAGCTCGACCACGAGCGCCGCAATGACGTTGTTGGACGACGACAGGCCGGGCAGGATGAGCTTGCCGGCCATGCCGAGGAACGTGCTGGTACCGGCGATGATGAGCACGAGCACAGCCGCATAGATCGTGCCGGTGCGGGCGGTCCTAGCATCCTTGGCGGCGATGCAGCGGGTGTAGCTGTCCATGCTCGTGAAAAACGACATGATGGTCGACAGGCCGAGCGCGAGGATCGTCGGCCAGCCCCACGCGCCGAGGTCGAAGAAGCTCGCCGGCAGGTCGGTGACGAGGTTTGCGCCCATCTTGTGCAGCTGCGAGCCGACCAGCGGCACCGCCAGAACGACAATGCCGAGCAGCAGCAGCGCCATCTGCACGATGTCGGTATACGTCACGGCGAGCAGGCCGCCCGTCGAGACATAGAACACGATGACCACGGCCGCGAGGATGTAGCACACGCCGAGATTCCAGCCCGTGAGCACGTTCAGGATCGACGCGCCGGCAACAAACTGCGCCGCCGTGTAGCCGATCATCGCAAGGATGGTCGTGATGCTGGCCATGGTGCTGTTTTTCTGGTCATAGCGCGCGTGGATCAGCTCGGGGAACGTGACATTCCTCAGCTCGTCACTCACGCGCTTGATGGGCTTGGCCATCACGAGCGCGAAGAGCACGCAGCCGATGGCGATCTCACCCACATACCAGACGCCGGTGATGCCCATGGAATAACTGTTTGAGGATGTACCGATGACGGACGAACCGCCGATCCAGCCGGCCATCCAGAGCGCGCCGATCTTCAGAGCGCCCATCGAGCGGCCGCCCAGATAATAGTCATCCACGCCGGTCTGTTTTTTGTTTGCGATCAGACCGAGCACGATCATGCCGACAAAGTATGCCAGGATGATGATGACGTCTAGGACATTCAAAAAATTTACACCTCCAGAGCGGGATTTTCCCGGGGCGCTGCCGGGCAGCGCCCCGGGTGCTGATTTCATGAGCAAAGCCCCGTGGAGTTCGCCGGTTTAGTGGATCTGCGTGCCGGCGCGGAAGCAGAGGCTGTTTTTCGGGTTGATCTTGCCCTTCTTCTCGAAGAACTCGTTGGTCAGGCGCTCCAGATCGTCCTCGGTGAACAGATCGGAGTTGGCCGCCATGGCGCCCATCATGACGATGTTGGCGCCCTTCGGGTTTTCATGCTCCGCGGCGATCTCGGTCATGGGGACCTTGACGACCTTGATGTCGTCGCGGTATTCGCGCTCGTGCACGAGCGAGCTGTTGACCAGCAGCAGGCCGCCCGGGCGCAGGCTGCTCTCGAACTTGTCGATCGCCGGCGCGTTCATGGCCATGAGGATGTCGATCTTCTTGGCGCAGGGGCTGGCGATCTCCTTGTCGGAGAACTTTATGGTGCAGTTGGCCGTGCCGCCGCGCATCTCGGAGCCGTAGGACGGATACCACAGCACGTTCATGCCGAGCTTCATGCCGGCCTCTGCCAGGATCAGACCGGTGGTCAGGACACCCTGGCCGCCGAATCCGGCGCAAATCATTTCTACCATCATGCCTGATTACCACCCTTCTTGTCAATGTATTCGCCGATCGGGAAATACTTGGTCATTTCCGTGTGCACATGCTCGCGGGCCTTCACCGGCGGCATGTTCAGGTTGGTCGGGCAGGGGCTGAGCAGCTCGACGAGGCTGAAGCCGTCGCCGTTGAGCTGGTGCTCGAACGCCTTGCGGATGAGCTTCTTGCAGTTGTTCATGCCGGCAGGTCCGACCAGTTCACCGCGTGCCAGATAGGCAATGTCCATCTTGCCGAGCACGTCGACGACGTTGAGCGTGCCGTACTTGGCCGGATCCTTGCCCTTCGGGGAGGTCGCGGTCTTCTGGTGCGGCAGGGTAGTCGGGGCCATCTGGCCGCCGGTCATGCCGAAGACGCTGTTGTTGACGACGAACACGCAGATGTTGTCGTTGCGCAGCGCGGCGTGAATGGTCTCCGCCATGCCGATGGAGTAGGCAGCGCCGTCGCCCAGGTAAGCAAAGACCGGGTTCTCGGGGCGGATGTGCTTGACGCCGACGGCCGTCGGGATGTCGCGGCCGTGCGCCGCCATGATGGTATCGTAGCGCCAGTAGTCAATGTTGAACGAGCAGCAGGCAACGTCCACGACTGCCAGCATTTTTTCCTGAATGCCGAGTTCCTCGGAGACCTCGCCGATCAGTCGGGTGGCCAGGCCGTGGCCGCAGCCGGGGCAGAAGCCGGCGGAGGAAAAGACAGTTTCGGGTGCTTTGAGTTTCATTTATTTCCCCTCCTTTTCCAGCATGGCCTTGGCCTGCGCGACGATCTCTTCCGGTTCCGGCAGACCAAAGAACGTGCCATAGAAGCCGACCGGATACTTGTTTTCCACAGCCAGCTTCACATCGTCGACCATCTGGCCGAGGATGTTGATCTCAACCGTCATGAACGCCTTGGCGTTCTTGCAGGTCTCAAACGCCTTGACCGGGTACGGCCAGAGCGTGATCGGGCGGATCAGGCCGAGTTTGAAGCCCTCGGCGCGGGCCATGTTCACCGCTTCCTTCGAGATGCGGGAGCTGATGCCGTAAGCCACGAGCACCACGTCGGCGTCCTCCGCCTGGTAGGACTCCCAGCGCTGCTCGTTGTCCTCGATCGCCTGATACTTGCTGCGCAGGAATTCGGGGTACTGCGGGTTGGTGTAGTAGACGTTCTGGACCTTGCGGGGCGCCTGGCCGGCCTTGCAGCCGCGGATCGCCCAGTCATACTGGTCAATGTCGTGCTCGACGAAATCCTTGAGCTCAACGCCTTCGACCATCTGGCCGATGGCGGCGTCGGACGCGACCAACACGGGGTGGCGGTACTTCTCCGCCAGATCAAAGGCAGTGGTCATCATGTCGCAGTTTTCCTGCACGGAGGCCGGCGCCAGCACGATGGTGCGGTAATCGCCGTGGCCGCCGCCGCGGGTCATCTGCCAGTAGTCGCCCTGGCCCTGCGCGATGTCGCCGAGGCCGGTGCCGATACGCATGACGTTGATGATGACAGCCGGAAGATCCGCCGCGACGAGATAGGAGATGCCCTCCTGATTCAGGGAGAAGCCGGGGCCGGCGGAGCTGGTCAGCGCACGCGCGCCGGCCGCTGCCGCGCCGAGGAGCATGTTGATGCCCGCGAGTTCGGATTCGGTCTGCACGAACGTGCCGCCCACTTCGTCCATACGCTTGGCCAGGTACTCCAGGATCTCGGTCTGCGGGGTGATGGGATAGCCGCTGTAAAAACGGCAGCCGGCGCGCAGCGCCGCTTCTGCCAGGGCCTCATTGCCCTTCATAAGTTGTTTGCTCATGTTCTTACCTCTTATTCCAGGATTTCAAAAACACTGTCGGGGCACACGCGGTAGCACGTGCCGCAGGCGACGCACAGCGCGTCGTCGACCTGAACGGTGTCATAGCCCTTGTCGTTGATGTTGCCGGAGAACGACAGTGCCTTGCGCGGGCAGTCGTTCACGCAGTAACCACAGCCTTTGCAGCGGGCCGTGTTGATCTTGATTTTGCTCATGGATAAGCCTCCTTGTATTTTGCGGGGAATGTTACGCTGCGTTGGCAGCGGCCGCATTCCGCTTTGCAACCTTTTTCGCCTGCGCGATGGCCCAGACGGCCGCGATCACGCCCAGCACCGCCGTGCCGACGCCGTAGAAGAGGATCTTCGTGTAGCCCGCGTCGCCGTAGGCGTCGATCCAGTTGCCGAACATCGTGTGCACGAACATATCCGGAATGTAGCCGACAAACGTCGCGATGGCAACGGCCGTCGCGGAGATGTGCGTCGGAATGCCCATTTCCGGCTGGATGGAGAAATATGTGCCCTTGCACAGGAACATGGCGATGCCGACCAGCAGCAGCAAAACCACGAGCAGACCGCCGCTCGTGCCGCCGGGCAGGACCAGGAAGATGCCGATCGTCACCAGGCAGGCAAGCTGGCCGAGCAGCTGCTCCTTGGCGACAGACTTGAACGCCTTATCGGCCAGATAGCCGCCGAGCGGGCCGCCGATCAGGCGGCAGCCGTAAGTGCGGAACGTGCCGATGGTGGCCGCCAGCGTTGCGGACATGCCGAGCACGCCCGTGCTGTACGGCGTCAGGTAGCTGGCCACGGCGGAGATGGTCACATAGCACCAGACCAGGATGGCCATGATCCACACGCCGGGGATCTTAAAGGCGGACACATAGTCCTTGAAGGTGATCTTTTTCTGATTTTCTTTTTCTTCATCGCTCACGCCGTAAGCCGCGTCTTTCGGCATCAGGATCGCAACCAGGATGCCGGACACGATGGACAGACCGCCCATGAATGCCAGCGCGCTCTTGAAGCCGGTGATGAGGTCGCTGCCGCCGACGACGGCCATGACGCCGATCATGATGAAGCTCAGCAGCAGGGAAGCCAGACCGTTGAGGGCCTCGAAGATGCCGTACATACGGCCCTGCTCTTCGTCGGTGCCCGTCATACGGATGCCCTTCATGATGGCCGGCCAGAAAGCAAAGCCACCGGTCAGGCCCATGAGCAGCCAGATGATGACGGCCATGGTGTAGCTCTTATACGTGAACATGAACAGGAAGCTCAGCGCTGCCTGACCAAAGATGGAGATCAGCAGAACCGGCTTCGGGTTGAACTTGTCTCCGATCCAGCCGCCGGGCAGATAGGAGACGGTGCAGCAGATGCAGTAAGCGGTCATCAGAGAGCCGAGCTGGGCATTCGTGCAGCCCATGGCGGCAATCATCTGATCGTAGAAGCTGGACTTCATGTACGGCATGACGTACATAAAGCCGTAAGCGATCCCGAGTGCGAACAGCAGCAGGAAACGCTTGACATTTTTCGATGCGTTGCTCGTGTTTGACATGTTTCTTCTTCTCCTCTAAGTTACATTTTCATTCCAAATTCTCTGCTTTTGCGATACAGGGGGAATGCTCTCCATTTCTCTCGATGGCTCACCTCACTCGATCCGTATTGGTTTTTCCAACTCCGTGTCCCATTTCTCATCATTTGTCTGACAAATCATTGACTTAAAAAAAAGAATGTGCTAATGTAGACACAGATGGAAAACCTCCCGATAATTGTCAGACAACTTTCCGGCGAATAAGGAAAGGACCTGATGTAGGCCCTCGAATTTGTCTGACACATTTGATTATTTCAATCATACCATCGCTTTTTTTCTTTGTAAATAATCATAATGTTCAAAAAATCGACGCAATTTTTGTGAATATCGCTTAGCGAGGTGACAGCATGAAACCGAAGTCCAGCACAAACTATAAAAAAATCGTGGACGCCGTCCTCGACCAGATCAACCACAGCCAGCTCCAGAAAGGCGACAAATTGCCGACGGAGCTGTCCCTGGCGACGAAGTTTGACGTCAGCCGCACGTGCGTGCGCGAGGCGATCAAGAGTCTGGAGGCCATGGGCATCGTACAGAGCATCCAGGGCAGCGGCTCGTACATCACGAACACGCCGGAGCTGTCGATCAATCGGCCGATCTGCGCGCTGTTCGCGCTGAGCAACAGCACGCTGGAAAATGTGCTGGATCTGCGCATCGTGCTCGAGACGGACGTGTGCCGGGACATCATCCGCAGCGCGACCGACGACGAGATCGAGCGCCTGTGCGCTCTGGCCGACTACGACTATATCGGCACGCCGATCGACCGGCAGTCCGTGCTGGACTCGCAGTTTCACAATTCGCTCATGCGCATGTCGCACAACGCCCTCATCAAATACATCTACACCACGCTGTCCTCGCTCATGGACATCTACCGCGCGCGTGTGCTCGAGGAGACCTGGCGGCTGGACGAAAACGCGCTGACGCGCGCCGGACACCAGGCCATCTGTCAGGCCCTGCGTGACCGCGACGAAGCCGCCGTGGCCGCTGCCATCTACGACCACCTGACGCTGACCGGCCCGTACCGCGAGTGCCTGATCGAGCAGGATGCGGAAGATGAGAAAGCGCGTCGATCCCAGGAGGATTCTCTATGAAAACATTTGACCTGCCTTCCAACAGCAACTACGGCGACCAGCCGATCCCGATCGCGTTCCCCGACAACTGGGACGTGCATATCTCCAAGATCCACGGCTATGACACCCCGGCCCTGACCGAGGCGCAGATCGCGGAGAAGATCCACGCCGCCATCGGCGCCAAGCCCATCTCCGAGGGCGCCGCCGGCAAGAAGAGCGCCGTCATCATCATCGACGACATCACCCGCCCGACGCCGTGCGAGCCGATCGCCAAGGCCGTCATCGCGGAGCTGCGCGCCGCCGGCGTGCCGAAGGAGAACATCTGGTTCATCATCGCGCTCGGCACCCACGGTGTCATGTACCGCACGGAGTTCGTGCGCAAGCTCGGCGAGGAGATCGTCGAAAACTACGAGGTGCACAACCACAACCTGTTCTTTAACCACGTGTTCGTCGGCAACACAACCAACAACGTGCCCGTCGAGATCAATGCCGACGTCATGTCCGCCGACTACAAGATCGCCATCGGCACGACCATGGCCCACAGCTACTACGGCTTCAGCGGCGGCGCCAAGTGCATCCTGCCGGGCGTGAGCTCGCTGCGCACGATCATGCGCAACCACAGCTTCACGACGACGACGGAGTTCAACATGGGCAACCCCCACACGCTCATGCGCAGCGACGCCGAGCAGGCCGCGCGCATGATGGGGCTCGACTTCAAGATCGACGCCATCCTCAACGGCCACGCACAGATCTGCAACCTGTTCGCCGGCGACTTTGAGGCCGAGATCCAGCACGCGGCCGCCTACGCCGCCGAGCACTACGCGGCAAAGTTCGTGCCCGACTGCGACGTGGTCATCGCCAACAACTACTTCAAGCCCGCCGAGGCCAACTGCGCCTACACGCCCGAGGTCATCGCCTCGCTCAAGGACGGCGGCTCGTTCGTGCTCGCGGCCAACTCCCCGTTCGGCCCGTGTGTGCACTTTTTGTACGACAAGTGGGGCCACTCCGCCCCCGGCGGCATGATGTGGTCCGGCTGCTACACGAAGGGCAAAAACATGGCCCACGCTGTCGTATTTGCCGAGCACACCGTCAAGGGCATGCGCGACCCGTGGTACATCGACGAGCACTCCGGCGCTGAATACGTCAAGACGTGGTCGGACGCCCTGCGCATCCTCGACGACGGCACGCCGAAGAAAGTCGTGCTCTACCCGAACGCCGAGTGCCAGGTGCTCGATAACTCCAAGCAGTTTTATAAGCAGGGCAAATAAGCAGGATTTTCCGTGTGAAACGGGCGGGAACGCATTGCGTTCCCGCCCATTTTCGCGTACAATAGACAAAACGAAAGCGAGGTGAGCGCGCATGGAAACGCGCGTGGCGCTGATCGGCATCATCGTGGAAAACAGCGAGAGCACAGCGCAGCTCAACGCCCTGCTGCACGACGCGGGGCAGTACATCATCGGCCGCATGGGGCTGCCCTACCGCGCTAAGGGCGTCAGCATCATCAGCGTCGTGCTCGACGCGCCGCAGGACGTGATCTCCGCGCTCGCGGGGCGCATCGGCCGCCTGCCGGGCGTGAGCGCCAAGACCGCCTATTCCAAACCGTTCCCGCCCGCCGGGGACTGACCGCACCAATCGGAGGGACCACCCATGCACATTCCAAAGGGCGCGAGCCAGACGTGCGCGCTGCTGACCTTTGACGACGCGCTCCGCTGCCCGCAGCACGACGACTATGACGCCGCGCGCTGGCTGTACGTGCCGCCGTACTACACCGAATACCGTTACATTCTCGGCACGCGGGGCGCAAACCCGCTCATCTGCATCGGCATCAACCCGTCGACCGCGCAGCCGGGCGATCTGGACAACACGCTCAAAAGCGTCGAGCGCATCGCCCTCGGCAACGGGTATGACAGCTTCACGATGTTCAACGTCTACCCCCAGCGCGCGACCGATCCAAACGCCATGGACACGACCTTCAACCGCGCGCTGCATGAGCAGAACATGGCGGCCTTTCGCTACGTGCTCGGGCAGTACGCGCCCGGCAACCGGCCGGCCGTGTGGGCCGCGTGGGGCACGCTGATCGAAAAGCGGCCGTACCTGTTCGACGCGCTCGAGGAAATGCTCGCCATCGGCGAGGAGTTTCATGCGCAGTGGCTGACGTTCGGCCCCCGGTCGAAGGCCGGACACCCGCACCACCCGCTCTACCTCCGGCGCGACAGCGTGCCGGAGCCATTTGACGTGCGCGCCTACTGTGCGGCGCAGCGCGCGCGGCTGAAATGACACGGCATAAGCAGATAACAGGAACGCCCCCGGCGTGACCAGCTGGTCACGCCGGGGGCGGTTTCACGGTTCGGCAAACCGGAATTTATTTGGAAGATTTTATTATCCATTCATCAAGAAATTTCATTTGTTCATCCGTATGAAACCAATGCTCTCC
>ERZ856578.292-NODE-292-length-104471-cov-21.672117_pt1 | contig 104471 bp, 93 predicted proteins | sample MGYA00514384_ERZ856578 | MGnify/ENA primary metagenome ERZ856578 (study PRJEB29103, sample SAMN06111958) | human gut metagenome | biome: human gut; feature: ankylosing spondylitis patient; material: healthy_person | host: Homo sapiens | place: China:Hangzhou... | reverse complement strand
TGTCCATCCACCTGTACGGTTAGCGTCTTCGGTTTAGCGTCATCCAACGGGGACTTATTAAGTTCCGCCTTCCGTTTCTCAACGTCTGCCAGGAAGTCTTCTTTTGCCTTACCGCTCTTGTAAGCCTCGTATTGTGCTGGGTGCATGGCGTATTCGAAGAGTTCTTCGTCATCCTCACCCAAATCCCATTTGTTCTCTTTCATCATCTTGCGATACTTGTCGAGTGCATCCGGATAGTTATCCTGCGGATTGCCTGTGAAGAACTTACGGCCTTCACGTTCGGCTTTCTCTATAAGTTCGGGAGCCAGCGTGCCCGGCAACTTACCTGCCTTGCCCAACAGCATATCCCAGATGTCATCGGCAATCATACCCCAACGCTCCTTGCCTTTCTCCATGGCAATCACGTTCATCATTGCCAGGTTCTTGACGTACTGGCTGAACGGAGTCACCAACGGGGGATAACCTACGCGCGGCCATACGTAAGCCACTTCATTGAACAGTTTGATAAGCAACTGGTCCTGCGTCATGAATGGCAGGTTGCGTTTTGCCTTATATTTATTGATAGATTCCAGATTAGACTCCAGGTCGGCCATCAAGCTACCCATCATACCGCCCGGAAGTCCCGGACCAATCAGCAGGGAGTTCATCAAGCGGTTCTTCGGGCTGATGTACAGACCGAGGAAGTCGTCCATAAATTCCTGGATGAGGGCGCGCACCTTCATATACGCTTCCATATTCACTTCCGGCACTTGGAAACCTGCGTCTTTCAACATTGCCTGTACACTCAGCAGGTCGGCATGTCCTGTACCCCAGGAAAGCGGTTCCATACCTACGTCGATGTAGTCGCAACCAGCCTCGCAAACTTCGAGGATGCTTGCCATATTGAAGCCCGGACCTGCATGGCTATGATACTGGATAGGGATTTCGGGATGTGCAGCCTTGATATTAGCCACAATCTTGCCCAGTGATACCGGACGTCCGATACCTGCCATATCTTTGATACAGATTTCGTCGGCGCCCGCCTTGATGAGCTCTAACGCCATATTGGTGTAGTATTCTACCGTATGGATGGGCGAATGGGTGATACAGAGCGAACACTGGGAAATCATTCCGGCTTCTTTAGCGTAAGCGATGGAAGGAATGATGTTACGGGTATCGTTCAGTCCGCAGAACGTACGGGTAATGTCCGTTCCCTGCACTTTCTTTACTTTATAGAACAACTTACGCACATCGGCAGGCACAGGGCTCATGCGCAGGCCGTTCAGTGCACGGTCCAGCATGTGAGTTTGTATGCCGGCTTCGTGGAACGGCTTCGTCCATGCACGTACAGCCTTATTAGGATTCTCACCAAACAATAAATTTACCTGTTCAAAACCTCCGCCGTTCGTTTCTACGCGGGCAAAACAGCCCATCTCAACAATAGCGGGAGCAACCTTCACCAGCTGGTCTACGCGGGGTACATATTTTCCGGCACTCTGCCACATGTCCCTGAATACCAGGCTGAACTTAATTTCTTTTTTCATACTAAATAAATAGATGTGTGTTTTTTATTAAAAGATTATCATTTTACTTTCTCGACCTTGGCTACTTTACCCTTGCCTTGTGTCACCACCGTTACAGCGGCACTGATGGCAGCCAAAATATTTCCGGGAATCGCCGCGGGACCTTGCGCGCCTTTCTTATCCGGCACCACCTCTTCGGGGGCATACTTGTTTACCAGAAGGATAAGTCCTTTACCTAAGTAGATTACAATCAGCAGGATACAGAACACTGTTACCATACCTACCACCATCAGCATAAGCGCTGTATTGATATTTTCCATATTATAAATTATTAGTTATTCAGCCTGTTTTACAAAAAATCGTCCGAAATTAGCGAATATTTATAGAAGAAAGGCAGAAAAAAATGATAAAAGATGCTAAAACAAAAGTTCCCGTACTGCCGGAAGGGGCTGTACGGGAAGCATTTATCACAATCGTGTGTCAGAATACGAAAACTCGCGGGGATGGGGCGAATCAGCCCAACGGATTCTCGTCGACGCCGCCACCGGAACCGGAACCGCCTTGATTGCCACCATCGGTGTTACCACCGGAAGTGTTGCCATTGGCAAGCTTCTCTATATCCGTCCAGTCAACATCCACATCCACCATAGAGCGGGTGGTAATCTGCTTACTAGTGCTGCGTTTCACTTCAGGAATGAAACGTACACGTATACCGTTAATCTGTCCAGAATTTACTTCAGCAGCCGTAGCAACTCCTTTTTTATTCGCAGCAGCGGTATAGTAGAAAGTACCTACACCCTCAATCTTCACCGTACGCCCCATAGCCATATAGTCGGCCATTACGCTTCCTAAATTTTTCAGCACAGCATACGTATCACCGCGAGTGACGGTAGAGAGTAAAGACAGTTTGTCCGCTACCTTGTCAGTAGTAATAGGTGTACCGGTAGTTATTGCTTTCGGATACCACAAATCATTCAGTTTCGATTGAAATTTCTTATAAAATGCCATAGTAATAATGTTTTTAAATGATTAATTAATAATGTATATCTGATTTCTCTTGTCTCACCCGAGAAGCAAACGTTTTCACCGTGAGGCCTCAACGATTCAGCTATCTGCTTTTCTCAAATTCGATGTTGCAAAGTTAGGGGGGAAAGCAAGAGAAAACAAGGAAATGACATCTACAACCATTTTTAATAAATCATTCATAAACAACATGTTACAAAGTACACATCTCTACAAGGGAGAAAAAACTTAAAAACAGGGGAAACAGGAATATCATGGCAATCTCTACAGATAAGAGACGTAAAGTACTGATAATGAATGGTGGCATTCAAAACGGTCTCTACAACAAGGAAATTGCGATTCATCATTACGCCAACCCTTAATCAGCATCAGGTATTTAAGTTTCGCATGTGCTCAACTTAAATTAGGTTATACATACAAGGCTATTTCTTTCCTTTAACTTTTTTGTTCAATATCTTTATATTATCCAAATAGGCTTGCTCTACGGGAGAAAGTGTACGGACATCAAACTGTCTATACTCCCTTTCCGCTTTTTCCATAGCTTGCTCATGACTGACGGTTCCACAACCATTCAAGAGTTGTTCTCCCGTAGAAGAGAGGATTGCGTCAAGATGCTGAATATAGTCTTTCATATACATAGCCCGATGCTTCATGGCTTGCACTTCGGCAAAATCGAAATATCCGGAAACTAAATTATTCAGAACTTTCAATTCTTCTTCGCTTAAGTAATTCTTCGCTATTTTTGCATCGCGCAATGTAGGATGGTCTCCCTTGAAAGAGGTCAGTCCCATCATGTGTTGGTCCGCATCCGCCCGTTCATAAATCACTTCGGCGGCAGTATGCCCATGAGCGGCAAAATGCAGTTTGTTTTGCACTATTTTGAAGAATTCGATGGATACATCAGAATGTGGGTCATAATCAACCTATTCGATATCCTAAAGATATTATCATATCAAGATTATAGTGAGGTATTTCTCTTTCAACCATGCGTGTTCCTTCTTGCCGAACTTGTCGGATTTTCCGACAGGTTGCTTCTTCTACAAGTTCACTATCTTCATAAATGTGCTTAATATGTTCTACCACATTTGTTCGAGACGTTTGGTAAAGGTCGCTCATTTGTTGTTGGGTTAACCATACGGTGTCTTCGTCCATCCGCACTTCTATGTGTGTCTGCCCGTCCTCACTCTGATAAATAATGATATTGCTCTTTTCCTTTTCTTCCATTTTATTGATTTCCTACAATTCATTATCAATTATATACGTACAAAATTAACAATTTATTCCCATATTTATTGTCGGTTTAGGAAATATAACTCCCAAATAGATGAAAAAACATCTGTTCGGGCAACAATTAGAGGCAAACGCAAGATTTACATCCGTATTTTTTACCATCTCATCTCATGTCTGCCGCCCTTTCCCGCCCCCCCTTCTGAGCACCTTCTGAGAGGGGGTACAATGACTCAGGGACTGAAAGGCATTCAGTCCCTGAGTGAAAGGCTTTCAGTCCCTGAGTGAATCACGTTCATTCAGCGAGTGAAACGAAAGCCCTCCGCAAGGCAACGTTTTTCGGGGAATATCCGTAAAGAAAAAGAACCGATAAGATATTAACTTAAAGTACGAAATAAACGCATCGCAATACAGCAGGTATCAGCACCTCCCAATAACCGCATCCACCGTCTCCCCCTCCTTGAACAACGTCTCGTCCGCCTGCGCCAACCGCTTCTTCAACCGGAACTTCTGTTGTGAAACCGAAGCAGGCGACACCGCAATAAGCGTAGCCACCTGCGCATTCGTGAAACGCAGACGCATCAGCAGGCAAAGCTGCAAGTCGGCAGGGGTCAACGAAGGGAAACGCCCGGTGAGCCGACGGGTGAAACCATCGTACACGCGGTCAGCGAGCAGGGACAGGTGCTCCCAGTCTTTATCGGAAAGAAACTTGGGTTGGCGGCGCAGGCGTTCCACCACATCATCACGGTCTATCAATGTGGAGGTAAGAGCCTGTACTTGGCTATCAAGCAGACTGATGCGTTCATTCCGTTCCTTCAGTAACTCCGCTTCGCGGGGCAAGGGGCGGTTTTCATAGTCCTTAAGACGGAGGCGGAGGGACTCGTTTTCATCACACAACAAGTTGCCGTGCACCATGAGATTGGTCAACGTCCGGTGTACTTCCTCCCGTTCCTCATCCGTCAGCGACATTTCCTTCAGGCACTCCTGCAATTCATTTTTTTCTTGTTCGTTGTTGCGCAGACGCTGTTCATTCTCGCTCAGCTCAATAAGATAGCGGCGGTGCTTACGGTCGGTCGAAAACTTTATATCTCTTATGGAAAGCCATACGTTCAAGCCTATCATCAGTGCGGTGAACGCTTCCCAGAAGAATCGCTTCCGTTTGTCGGCAGGCATCAGGCGGACAAGCTTTCCATCGGAGAGTTCTTTTACCCGGTCATATTCCCGGTGCAGGTCCGCCAACAAACGTACGGCGTGAGCACTGTCGGCCGCACCGGTATTCACCAAAGAATCGGCACGGACAAGGGATTGTTCATAATTCAACAAGGTTGGATTGGCAGGGGCGGAACAGGCCGTCAGTCCCAGTAGAAAAACCAGGAGAAAGAATGCATGCATAGGTTTCATCATCAGATGTGTTTACTTAATTCGGAGCGCAAAGATAGGGCATTCTCTCCACAATAAAGGTACAAAACGGGAAAAAGGCGACAGACTGTCGGCAACTTTCCTCCCCTTTCTTTGTTCTTTCAACAAGAATGAACTACTTTTGTGACACCCGCGTGTCAACCATCCGGTTTACTCCCGCAGGCGTGAACGAAAAACAGAATTCAGTTATGGAGAATGTGAAAAGAGTACCTTATGGCGTTTCCAACTTCGTGGAAGTAGTGGAACAAAACCAGTATTATGTGGACAAGACGATGTATCTGCCCCTGTTGGAGCAGCAGCCCAGCAACCTTTTCTTTATCCGTCCGCGCCGCTTCGGGAAAAGCATTTTCCTGAGTATGCTGCGGGCGTATTACGACATCGCGCATAAGGATAAGTTTGAAGCACGTTTCGGAAAATTGTGGATAGGACAGCACCCTACTCCCCTGCAAGGAACATTCCAAGTAGTTTTCCTCGACTTCTCACGCGCCAGTGGCGGAAGCGGTTCGCTTGCCGAGAACTTCAACCGCTACTGCGGTATGGCAATGGATCTTTTCGGCAGGATCTACGAATCTTTCTATTTTCCCGGCTTTGCCCAGAAGATGGAAGAGCAGCCCGATTTCGTCAGCAAGCTGAACTACCTCAACTTCCATGCCGCTGAAACCGGTGCACACCTCTACCTCATCATCGACGAGTATGACAACTTCACCAACGTAGTCCTCAACGAGCAAGGCAATGAAATTTATCACGCCCTGACTCATGCCAGCGGATTCTATCGCGAGATATTCAAGAAATTCAAGGGTATGTTCGAGCGCATCTTCATGACCGGCGTCAGTCCCGTAACCCTGGACGACCTGACCAGCGGATTCAATATCGGATGGAACATCAGCACCGACTACCAATTCAACATGATGCTGGGTTTCAGCGAAACTGACGTGCGCGAGATGTTCCTATATTATAAGGAGGCAGGACAACTGCCGGCCGACACCGGCATCGATGCGATGATAGCGGAAATCAAGCCGTGGTATGACAACTACTGCTTCGCTGAAGAAAGCCTGACACGCGACCCGAAGATGTTCAACTGTGACATGGTGCTCTATTACCTGCGCAACTATATGAATCTGGGAAAATCTCCCAAAGAGATGATAGACCCCAACACCCGCACGGACTACAACAAGATGAAGAAACTCATCCAACTGGACCGCCTGGACGGAGACCGAAAGGGAGTGCTGCGCCGCATCACCGAAGAAGGAGAAATCGTCACCAACCTGACAATCACTTTCCCGGCAGCCGAAATAGCCAATCCGGAGATATTCCCCAGCCTGCTGTTCTATTACGGCATGCTCACCATCACCGCTACCCGCGGGAATTATGTAGTGTTGAGCATCCCCAACAATAATGTACGCAAGCAATACTATGATTTTTTACTCGAAGAGTATCAAGAGAATAAATACATTAATTTGAACCACTTAGGCTTGATGTACTATGATATGGCTTATGACGGACATTGGCGCGAAACCTTTGAGTTCATTGCCCATGCTTACAAGGAAAACTCTTCCGTGCGCAGCATGATTGAGGGCGAACGCAATATCCAAGGCTTTTTCACCGCCTACCTCAGTACGAACGCCTATTATCTGACAGCCCCTGAGGTAGAGTTGAACCACGGTTACTGCGATATGTTTCTGATGCCCGACCTGCTGCGCTACGACGTAAAGCACAGCTACATCCTGGAACTGAAATATCTTTCCTCGAAAGACTTTGAAGCCAAAGCCGAAGCGCAGTGGCAAGATGCCGTAGAGCAAATACACCGGTATGCAGAAGGCACGCGGGTGCGACAACTCATCAAGGACACACAGCTCCATTGCATCGTAATGCAGTTCCGGGGCTGGGAACTGGCACGCCTGGAAGAAGTCTGAACTATAGAATAGCGCCGGCAGCTCCCTGCTTCCATCTAAATTCATGATATACGCCCTGCACTTGCAACAATATCGCAAGCTTTTGAGACAGAACTAATAAAGTTCCGTCTCCCGAAGGGCTATTTTTGTATACCGTATATATACAAACTAAAAACCATCGTATCATGAAGAACCTCACCTATCTTGGATTATTATCCGTCCCCTTCTGCCTGGGACAACACGCCAATGCGCAGGCAGCCCCCACCCCAAGGCACAGCCACAACAGAAACCGAACATAATCTTCATCTTTGCCGACGACATGGGCTATGGAATAAGAAGACGATCCGTGAAGGCAGAAGCACACCGGGCCAGACACAGCCCAATGATGCCGTCAACCAATGGGAGCAAATCAAGGGAATCATGCAGGATGACTGACCGGAGAAGTGCAAAGAACAGGGAACTTCAGCGATTGGCCCGTATTAAAACTAAAGAAGAAATAAAAAAAATATCATTTTTTGCTTGCATATTAAAGAAAAGTATTACTTTTGCCACGAATTAAGAATCAAAAAGAAAACGAAAGTATGAATTTGTTTACTTATACATATTACTTCTTTTTTTACTTTTACTTTAGCCAGAAAGTAGAGCGGGAGTTTGTATGTGTCAAGTGACAGTGATGCTTAAGAACTGAATAGAGAACTAAAGTAATATACTTAATCCCGCTCCATTGTATGGAAGCGGGATTTTTTTTTAAAGAAACAGTATGAAAAGAATAGCCATTCAAGGAACATTAGGGTCGTATCACGACATTGCCGCACACAAGTACTTCGAAGGAGAAGAAATAGAGTTAATCTGTTGCGCCAACTTTGAGGACGTGTTTGCAGCCGTGAAACGGGATAGCCAGACCATAGGCATGTTGGCGATAGAAAACACCATTGCAGGCAGCTTGCTGCACAACAACGAGTTGCTGCGCCAAAGCGGAACACAAATCATCGGAGAGTACAAGCTGCGCATCTCCCACAGCTTTGTCTGCCTGCCCGAAGAGGACTGGGATGACATCACGGAAGTCAACTCCCACCCCATCGCCCTGATGCAATGCCGCGAATTCCTCGCCCAACACCCGAAGATGAAAGTCGTGGAAGGCGAAGACACCGCCCTCAGCGCCGAAACCATCAAGCGGGAGAACCTGAAAGGCCATGCCGCCATCTGCTCCAAAGCGGCAGCCGAACGTTACGGCATGAAAGTGTTGCAAGAAGGCGTAGAGACAAACAAACATAACTTCACCCGTTTTCTGGTAGTTGCCGACCCGTGGCAAGTGGATGAGATACGGCGCCATCCCCATCCCGAAACCAACAAGGCAAGCATGGTATTCACACTGCCCCACACGGAAGGAAGCCTGTCGCAAGTACTCTCCATCCTCTCGTTCTACAGCATCAACCTGACCAAGATTCAGTCGCTGCCCATCATCGGACGGGAATGGGAATATCAATTTTATGTAGACGTAGTCTTCGACAATGTACTGAGATATAAACAATCCATCGCGGCCATCACACCGCTAACCAAAGAACTTAAAATATTAGGCGAATATGCAGACGGTAAATCAAACATCTAAAATAAAGCCCGCCGACCGACTGGCCAGCGTGAGCGAATACTACTTCTCAAAGAAGTTGAAAGAAGTGGCGCAAATGAACGCCGAAGGTAAAGACGTCATCAGCCTGGGCATCGGTAGCCCCGATATGCCGCCCTCGGAAACCACCATACAGACGCTTTGCCAGGAAGCGCAGAACCCCGACGGACACGGCTACATGCCTTACGTCGGCATCCCCGAACTCCGCCGCAGCTTTGCCGGATGGTACAGGAAATGGTATGGCGTAGAACTGAACCCGAATACGGAGATACAGCCGCTCATCGGTTCCAAAGAAGGAATACTGCACGTCACTCTGGCATTCGTCAATCCGGGCGAACAAGTGTTGGTTCCCAATCCGGGCTACCCCACTTACACATCGCTGAGCAAGATACTCGGCGCAGAGGTCATCAACTACAACCTTAAAGAGGAGAACGGCTGGATGCCCGACTTCGACGAGTTGGAAAAGATGGATATGAGCCGCGTGAAACTGATGTGGACGAACTATCCCAATATGCCCACCGGCGCAAATGCCACCCCTGAGCTTTACGCAAGGCTGGTGGATTTCGCCCGCCGCAAGGACATCGTCATCGTGAACGACAATCCGTACAGCTTTATTCTGAATGATAATCCTCTCAGCATCCTCAGCGTGCCGGGTGCCAAAGATTGCTGCATCGAATTCAACTCCATGAGTAAGAGTCACAATATGCCGGGCTGGCGTATCGGTATGCTGGCAAGCAATGCCGACTTCGTGCAGTGGATACTGAAAGTGAAGAGTAACATCGACAGCGGTATGTTCCGTGCCATGCAACTGGCCGCAGCCACGGCACTGGAAGCCGAACAGGACTGGTACAACGGCAACAACACGAACTATCGCAACCGCCGCCACCTGGCCGGGGAAATTATGAAGGCTTTAGGATGTACGTATGACGAAAAACAAGTGGGTATGTTCCTGTGGGGAAAGATCCCCGATACCTGCACCGATGTGGAGGAGTTGACCGAACGGGTATTGCACAAGGCACGCGTGTTCATCACTCCCGGATTTATCTTCGGAAGCAATGGAAAACGATATATCCGCATCTCGCTTTGCTGCAAAGACCATAAACTGGAAGAGGCCTTGAGACGTATCAGGGAGATGGAGTAAATATATTTACAAGAAGAAAGCCTTTCAAAAAACGTAAGGTCCGGTGTTAATAAAAGTACCGAAGATTTTTAAAGAACGAGGGCAACGTTTTTAAAGAATCCCGCCTTTATTTATTAATACGTCGGAAACGGCCTGTTGACGGGAGTTGCGGAAGGCACAGAAGGAACTAAGAAAGATTTATACAACAAGAATATAATTAAACAAATAACGAATATGGAACTTGAATTAGAATCTATTTTGCTGCCGGGTGTAGAGGACAAACGTCCTATGGTAATTGCAGGCCCTTGCAGCGCCGAGACAGAAGAACAAGTGATGTGCACCGCCAAGCAACTGGCTGAAAAGGGAATGAAGATATTCCGTGCAGGCATCTGGAAACCGCGTACTAAGCCGGGTGGTTTCGAAGGTGTGGGCGTTGACGGCCTGGCATGGCTGAAAGAGGTGAAGAAGGAAACAGGCATGTATGTTTCTACCGAAGTGGCTACCGCCAAACATGTATACGAATGTCTGAAAGCTGGCATCGATATTCTGTGGATTGGTGCACGTACCACCGCCAACCCCTTTGCCATGCAGGAAATTGCCGATGCACTGAAAGGTGTGGATGTTCCTGTCTTCGTGAAGAATCCCGTGAACCCCGACCTGGAACTCTGGATCGGTGCACTGGAGCGCATCAACAATGCCGGACTGAAACGTCTTGCAGCCATTCACCGCGGTTTCAGCAGTTACGACAAGAAGTTGTACCGCAACCTGCCGCAATGGCACATCCCTATCGAGTTGCGCCGCCGCATCCCGAACCTGCCGATCATCTGTGACCCCAGCCACATCGGTGGAAAACGCGAACTGATAGCCCCGCTTTGCCAGCAGGCAATGGACCTCGGTTTCAACGGTCTGATTATCGAAAGCCACTGCAACCCGGATTGCGCATGGAGTGACGCCTCGCAACAGGTGACTCCGGATGTACTGGATTATATTCTGAACCTGCTCGTCATCCGTAAAGAGACTCAGACTACGGAAAACCTCAGCGAATTGCGCAAGCAGATTGATGAGTGCGACAACAACCTGATGCAGGAACTGGCCAAGCGTATGCGCGTGGCACGTGAAATCGGAACTTTCAAGAAGGAACATGATATGACCATCTTGCAAACAGGACGTTATAACGAGATTCTGGATAAACGCGGCTCACAAGGTGTACTTCTGGGCGTGGATTCAGAGTTTATCAAGAAGGTGTTCGAGCTGATACACGAGGAGAGTGTGAGGCAACAAATGGAAATTATAAATAGGTAGTAATGCAAATCAGGAGTTGAAATTAGTTCTTTCCCGAAGCAGTTATGATGCACCACAGATTACACAGATTTACACAGATTAGGGAAGATATATCTGATTATTAATAAATTAAATCTGTGCTAATCTGTGTAATCTGTGGTGAAATACTTCATTTTTGTACAGTTATGAATCTGTTTTAACCCCTGATTCGCATTAGTAGTAGCAAAACAAATCATTATGCGTATTTTAATACTTGGAGCCGGCAAAATGGGCTCTTTCTTTACAGATATTCTAAGTTTCCAACATGAAACGGCAGTGTTCGACGTGAATCCGCACCAGTTGCGCTTTGTCTATAATACTTATCGTTTCACTACGTTGGAAGAAATAAAGGACTTCGAGCCGGAGTTGGTAATCAATGCCGCCACGGTGAGATATACGCTGGATGCATTCCGCAAGGTACTGCCTGTGCTGCCCAAAGATTGTATCATCAGCGATATCGCCTCTGTGAAAACGGGATTAAAGAAATTCTATGAAGAAAGTGGTTTCCGTTATGTATCGTCGCACCCGATGTTCGGCCCTACATTTGCCAGCCTCAGCAACCTGAGCAGTGAGAATGCCATCATCATCAGCGAAGGTGACCATTTGGGAAAGATTTTCTTCAAAGACCTTTATCAGACTCTTCGTCTGAACATCTTCGAATATACCTTCGATGAGCATGACGAGACTGTGGCTTATTCGTTGTCCATTCCTTTTGTGTCCACCTTTGTTTTTGCAGCTGTAATGAAGCACCAAGAAGCACCGGGCACTACATTCAAGAAGCATATGGCAATTGCTAAAGGATTGCTGAGTGAGGATGATTACCTGCTTCAAGAAATTCTATTTAATCCGCGTACTCCTTCACAAGTAGAGAATATACGTCTGGAGCTGAAAAATCTGCTGGAGATTATCAGTACGAAGGATGCGGAAGGGATGAAACAGTATCTGACGAAAATCAGGGAGAAGATTAAGTAAATCCCCCAAAAAACAGATTTGATTTTCCAAGAAATATCATGTACTTTTGCATGAGCTAAAAAAGGAATCATGATAGACCAACCCACCATAGACAGAATTCTGGATGCAGCCCAGATTGTAGATATCGTATCTGACTTCGTTACACTGCGTAAACGAGGTGTGAACTATGTAGGCTTGTGTCCCTTCCATGATGATAAGACTCCGTCTTTCTACGTGTCGCCTTCCAAAGGATTGTGCAAGTGCTTCTCCTGCGGTAAAGGTGGCAACGCGGTGCACTTCATCATGGAACATGAACAGATGAGCTATCCCGAAGCCCTGAAGTACCTGGCCAAGAAATACGGCATAGAAATCAAGGAACGCGAGCTATCCAGCGAAGAGAAACTGATGCAAAGCGAACGTGAAAGCTTGTTCATTGTGAACAATTTTGCACGTGATTACTTCCAGAATATACTCAAAAACCATGTGGATGGACGCAGCATTGGTATGGCTTACTTCCGCAACCGTGGTTTCCGGGATGATATCATCGAAAAGTTCCAGTTAGGCTATTGCACCGAAAGTCACGATGCCATGGCTCAGGAAGCCATCAAGAAGGGATTCAAGAAAGAATATCTTGTCAAGACAGGGCTTTGTTACGAAACGGACGACCACCGCTTGCGTGATCGTTTCTGGGGGCGCGTTATTTTCCCGGTACACACGCTTTCCGGCAAGGTAGTCGCTTTCGGTGGACGCGTGCTTAGCAGCGCGACAAAGGGAGTCAAGGTAAAATACGTCAATTCTCCCGAATCTGAAATCTATCATAAGAGTAATGAACTGTATGGTATTTATTTTGCCAAGCAGGCCATAGTAAAGCAAGACCGTTGCTTCCTGGTAGAAGGATATACGGATGTTATCTCCATGCATCAATCGGGGGTAGAGAACGTTGTCGCATCCTCGGGTACAGCACTGACACCGGGACAAATCAAACTTATTCACCGCTTCACCAATAATATAACAGTTCTTTATGACGGTGACGTGGCAGGTATCAAGGCATCTCTCCGTGGTATCGACATGTTGCTGGAAGAAGGCATGAATATTAAAGTCTGCCTTCTACCAGACGGTGAAGACCCGGACTCCTTTGCCCGTAAACACAATGCTACGGAATTTCAAAAGTTCATACAAGATAACGAAACGGACTTTATACGTTTCAAAACCAACCTCTTGCTGGAAGATGCGGGGAAGGATCCTATCAAACGTGCAGAATTAATCAGTAATCTTGTACAAAGTATATCGATTATTCCCGAAGCGATTGTCCGCGATGTATATATTAAGGAATGTAGCCAGTTACTTCGCGTAGAAGACAAACTGTTAGTTTCAGAAGTCGCTAAACGGCGTGAAACCCACGCAGAAAAGCAAATAGAACAAAGAAACCGGGAAGCAAGAAAGAATAATGCCGCCCGCGATGCCGCACAGGCACCGCTTCCCAACGGTATGCAACCACCCTACCCTGAAGATATGCCTCCCTATCCCATGGATGGTGAGATGTCTGACAGCGATGCCCCGCTTCCACCGGAAGCTGCCAAATATGTATCATACATTCCGCAGGAAGGAAAAGAAGGGCAGGAATTCTACAAATATGAACGCCTCATCCTGCAAATGGTAGTACGCTATGGAGAGAAAGTGATGTGCAATGTTCCGGATGAAGAAGGGAACGAAACACCTGTTACCGTAACGGAATATGTAGTAAACGATTTAAAAGAGGATGAGTTGGCTTTTCACAATCCCTTGCACAGGCAGATGCTGACAGAAGCGGCCGAGCATATACACAATGAAGGATTCACCGCAGAGCGATACTTCCTGTCACACCCGGACCAGGTAATCAGTAAACTGAGTACGGAGCTAATTGCCGACCGTTACCAATTAAGCAAATATCACTCCAAAGCCCAAAGGCTGATAACAGATGAAGAACGTCTTTTTGAATTGGTACCCACGCTGATGATTAACTTCAAATACGCCATTGTCAGCGAAGAGCTAAAACACATGATGTTTGCCCTGCAAGACCCAGCCGTGGCTAATGACAACGAAAAATGCAACGCACTGATGCAACGCTACAGCGAATTGCGAAGCGTACAGAGCGTCATGGCAAAACGATTGGGTGACCGCGTAGTATTGCCTTGATCTAACAGAAAAATATCCGTTGGTATCTTTAAAAGCCAGCCTTGTGGTGAATGAGGTTCATAAATTCTTCGCGCGTTTTCGCCTGGTTGAACGCACCGGTAAAATCGGAAGTGGTCGTTATAGAATTTTGCTTTTCAACCCCACGCATCTGCATGCACATATGTTTGGCTTCTACAACCACCATTACGCCCAGCGGATTCAGAGTTTCCTGTATACACTCCTTGATTTGAAGCGTCATGCGCTCCTGTACCTGCAAGCGATGGGAGAAAATATCCACAACACGGGCAATCTTGCTCAAGCCCGTAATATAGCCGTTAGGAATGTAAGCCACATGTGCTTTCCCATAGAAAGGGAGCATATGGTGTTCGCAGAGTGAGAAGAAATCAATGTCTTTCACAATCACCATCTGACTGTATTCTTCTTTGAACTTGGCGGAACGAAGCACTTCGTGCGGGTCCATATAGTAACCTTTTGTTAAGCTCAACATGGCTTTTGCTACCCGTTCGGGAGTTTTCAGTAATCCTTCGCGTTCGGCATCTTCGCCTAATAGAGTTATAATACGATGATAATGTTCTTTCAGTTCATCCAGTGCAGGAGATACGATTTCTTCTTTTCCTAACATGATAAAATTTTATAAGGGAATGTTTATCTGCTCTTTCACAATAGACACTTCTTTGAAGACGCCTGTAGCACGCAACTGACGCATCATGGCATCAGCCTCCTCAATACTGCGGAAATCTCCTACACGACACAGCCAGCGGGGAGAGTTAAAAGAGGTATAAACAGAAAGTTCCGGGAAATATTCTTTGATGCGCGAGCCCACTGCATGAGCTTCATTCTTGGCTCTACTGGTGTTGTTTCCGGCGTACACTTGCACGCGGTAACCCTGACTCTTAAGCACTCTGTTATCCGTCCCTGTAGGGATATACTCCTTGCCGATCAAGGCCTCTATGCGGGCATCCTGATGGATGGTTACCTTACCCTGTCCCGGCACATTGCGTTCCAGACTCTTCACAATGTTATTTTGAGCCGAAGCAAAAGCAGCGAAAGCAAAACATGCAATTAAAAGTAAACCAAGCTTTTTCATTAGATAATGTTTTTATAGAGTTGACAAGTTTTTCAGTTAACAGGTTGACAAAGGGAGTACAATTTATTCTCCCTTGTCAACTTGTATCTATTTCCTTGCCGCCTTAATTAGTTAAAAGCATCAATGATACCCTTGAAGTCAGCAGCCTTCAAAGCAGCACCACCGATCAAACCACCGTCAACATCGGGATTAGCAAACAATTCCTTAGCATTAGACGGTTTAGCACTACCACCATAAAGGATAGAGCAGTTTTCTGCGATTTCCTTGCCATACTTGTCAGCAACCAGTGAACGGATGAAAGCGTGGATTTCCTGAGCCTGAGCAGGAGTAGCAGTTTTACCTGTACCAATAGCCCAAACCGGTTCGTAAGCCAATACAATCTTAGAGAAGTCTTCAGCAGACAAAGAGAATACAGAAGCCAACTGAGCGGCAACCACTTCATTCTGCTTGTTAGCTTCGCGTTCTTCCAGAACTTCACCGATACAGAAAATCGGAGTCAAACCGTTAGCCAAAGCCAATTTCACTTTTTCTTCCAGGATAGCAACTGTTTCACCGTAGTAAGCACGACGCTCTGAGTGACCCAGAATTACATATTTAGCACCTGTAGAAGCAACCATAGCAGCTGAAACCTCACCAGTGTAAGCACCAGATTCCTTGTCAGCGCAGTTCTCAGCACCTACACCAATCTTAGCAGGGTCTACCAACGGAGTAACCGATGCCAAATGGATAAAAGGAGTACAGATGATTACATCACAGTTAGGCTTCTCGTTAGCCAATACTTCATTCAGTTCTTTTGCAAGAGCAATACCCTCCTGAAGGGTTTTGTTCATTTTCCAGTTTCCTGCAACAATGTTTTTTCTCATTTTGTTTTATTTATTAAAAGGGTTAATGTATCTACGATTTAATTTTCCTCTCCCTACGTTTGACAACCAGAATATCCACGCCAATAACCAACAGTAAGGGAATGATAAACCATAACAGCACATAGCCAATTGTACGCAAATCGCTTTCTTGCTTCTGCTGTCCTATTTCCAATTTATCCAGGCTGTCTGTCAGCACATATTCATCCGGTAAGTTATTATCACTCCACTTATTCAGAATGGTGCCTCCCTTTATCAGCATTAATCCTGGATTGGAACGAATTATGGTTTTCAGAGTGATATCGTCCATCTGACAGAAAGGATATTCCGCCCCGGTCTTATCACGCCATAACTCAATCTGATCCTCCGGTGAAGAGGTCAGGGCATAAAAACTGTAACCATGCTCCACACTGTAATCGTATATTTCATTGATAAGGTCTATATTACTATCGTCAGCCGCCTCAATGCGATGAGCTATCAACAAGAAAGTATATCCCTCATCAGATAAAATACTATCTGTCAGTTCCTCTCCGGTTTCCAGGCTTATGATAGAAAAATCATGGATAGCCGGTTCGTAACCTTTCTCTTTCAGCACCGTGCGCGTTTCAACAAATGTCCATGTACTATCCGGATAGTTATCTAACGTAAACTCCTGTTGTTTTCCATCTTTCTCCAGAATAAATTTACTCTCAAACACGCTCGGCTTTGCTCCTTCCGGAATTTCCATACCCTCTTTGATATTTTGCCCTATCTTATAAGGACGAAAATCCAGAATAGGCAGATTACCGAGACAATAGAATGAAAGCGCAAAGACAAACAAGAACGTATACATAGATACCATCCATGCCATTTTTGCCGTAATAAAACGGATAATCAGCTTTCCTCCTTTGAACACTGATACGGCCGCAACAAACAGCACAACATTCTTACTAAATGTCTCCCAGTTCGTCAACACCCATGCATCACCAAAACATCCGCAATCAGACACCGGATTTGCCAATGCAAGATATAGTGTCAGCGGTGTCATCACAATCATCAGCAACAATGCCATGGTTGCAGCAAACCTCCGCTTTATACCGAAAAACAAGAAGACGCCTACTGAAAACTCCAATGCTGACAACACAACCGCAGACAGCAGTTGCAGATAAGCCGGAAACCATGAAGCCATTCCGAAAGCAGTCAGGTAATCCTGAATCTTATAGAAAGACCCCAGCGGATCGACCGCCTTCACAAAACCGGAAAAGATGAACACTGCCGCCAATAAAAAACGGCATACGTTCACCCAGCTTTTCCAGATTATATGTTTCTGCTTAGTCTCCAAATTCAATCTTAATCAAACCAAACACGGAATAATTAATCATGTCCATATAGTTAGCATCCACCCCTTCCGAGACCAAAGTTTGTCCCGCCAGACTCTCAATCTGCTTCGTGCGGTAGATTTTCATCAGTATCAAATCAGTGTACGAGCTGACACGCATACTACGCCACGCTTCATCATAATCATGATTCTTGGCAAGCATCAGTTCCAATGAAGTCTTGGCATATTTTTCATATAACGCCATAGCCTCCTCATTCGTAATATCCGCAGATTCGGCATATCCCAATTCCAATTGTATCAGTCCGATTATACCATAGTTGACTATCGCAATGAACTCGGAACGTATTCCTTCGTCCACCAACGTCACTCCTTTGGTTTCAATACTCCTGATTCGATTGGCTTTAATGAATATCTGGTCAGTCACGGAAGCCGGGCGGAGAATGCGCCACGCCGGACCGTAATCATGTAGTTTCTTCGAGAACAGATCACGGCAGATGGCAATGACATGTTCAAATTGTTGCTTGGTATCTTTCATTTCCTTACAAATAGGTCGCAAAAATTGTGCAAACCGAACGCAGAAGCAACTTTGCTTATGCTGAGGTGCAGCCCATTTTCGCTTTTCGTGGCAAAGGTAGGAATAATTAAAGAAAAAAGAAAAGAGGGCACTCTAAATTATATTAAAGTACCCTCTCTTTATATAGTTATCTATATCTTACGAACAACGCAGGACTTGTCCCGGACGTAAAATTGTTTTCCGTGTAATGCGGTTCAACTGGCAAAGCTTGTCAATAGACACTCCCTGACGGGATGCAATCTTAGACAACGTATCACCACTCTTCACTTTATAGAACAATCCCTCACCGGAAGCCATGCTGCGGGCAGTCGTACCCTTCGGAGATTTGGTCTTATTGAAAGTATAATGATCAGCAACGATATCTTGCTTTTCAAAGTCGAACATTAATGCCGGATTGATGGGAATTCCCAGGAAACGAGTTTCAAAATGGAGATGTGAACCGGTGGAACGTCCGGTATTGCCACCTAAAGCGATAGGTTCTCCGGCCTTGACCAATTGATTAATATCCACAATCTGTTTAGATAAGTGTCCGTAGACTGTTTCCAATCCATTGTCATGACGAATAACGATATACTTACCATATCCACGGCGACCCTGGTTTTTAACGACACGTACCTTACCATCGAAAGCCGCACGGATTGTATCACCTACGTATACTTTAATATCCAGTCCATAGTGCATTCTGCGTCTTCTGGGACGATAGCCAAAGACATCGGTAATCTTCGTATGCGTGGTGGGCATACAAAAACCTGTTAAGTCGACTTTATAACTTTCCGGCACAATAGCATCACCATAAGCCTGTACATACTCATTATTCCAAGTCGGGTACAAACTTAAACCAGGGTATGCGGATTGCTCCGCACGTATCTGCTTCTGTAAAGCCAGAGAGTCAACACTCTTGAGTTTCCTGTCGATAGGGGCTTGTCGGGCAATCAGATCCTGAGAGAAAGAATTCAGGCTGACCATTGCCGTCGCAGCTATTAAAATCGTTTTAATGCAATTGAAATTCATTCCGTTTCGTCATTCATTTTTGATATCCGTTGGCAAGCACCTCTGGTTACCAACACCTCTTGTTCGTCACCGAATATCCAGATTTATTTTAAAAAATTCTCCCAAAGGTAGTATTTCTTCTTTAAATGGAAAGTCTATCCTTAACTATTTTTTCGGAAAGGGCTAAAAAGAGAAGTAGTTAAAACGCCTATAACTCCCTATTAATCGGAAAGATAGGAGCTAACATGTTTTACAACATAAAACTGCAAATAAAGCGTATGTTTAACCGTTCTTCAACTAATAGAAGCCCAGTTAACATTGGTTTTCCGCAATGCTTTCAACTGTCGCCACAGGATTTCATTCTCCGGACGAGTCCCTGTCGGATCAGCATCTACCACTTCTTCCGCAACGTTACGGACATATTGCAGCAATTGCCCGTCACGTGCGATATCGGCAATCTTCAGATCGAAAGCGATACCGCTTTGCTGCGTACCTTCCAAATCACCGGGACCACGCAGTTTCAGGTCCGCTTCGGCTATTTCGAAACCATCATTCGTCCGCACCATTATTTCCAGTCGTTTCCGGGTTTCTTCAACCAGTTTATAACCCGTGACTAAAATACAATAAGATTGTTCCGCCCCACGGCCTACACGCCCGCGCAATTGGTGAAGTTGCGACAAACCAAAGCGTTCCGCATTCTCTATAATCATCACAGACGCATTGGGAACATTTACTCCAACTTCAATCACCGTAGTAGCCACCATAATCTGCGCTTCACCAGAAACAAAAAGCTGCATCTGCGCATCCTTCTCGGCAGGTTTCATCTTACCATGTACCTTGCAGACCTTACATTCCGGAAAGTCCTCACAAACATGCAGGTAGCCTTCTTCCAGATTCTTCAAATCAATCTTCTCACTTTCCTTGATCAGAGGATAGACAATGTAAACTTGCCTGCCTTCCGCAAGCTGTTTACGAACGGATTGATTCAGGCTTGTGCGATGTGCATCATACTTGTGAATAGTCACAATAGGTTTACGTCCCGGGGGCAGTTCGTCAATCACAGACACATCCAAGTCGCCATATAAGGTCATAGCCAAAGTACGCGGAATGGGAGTGGCCGTCATCACCAATACGTGAGGCGGCTGCACGTTCTTCGTCCACAAGCGTGCACGTTGCGCCACACCGAAACGGTGCTGTTCATCTATCACCACCAGCCCCAGTGAAGAAAAATTCACCGTATCTTCTATCACGGCATGCGTACCGATAAGTATATGTATATCACCCGTCAGCAAGCCCGTAAGAATTGCCTCCCGCTTTTTGCCCTTGATAGAACCGGTCAGTAGTGCCACACGCACATCCATTCCTGTCAGAAGTTCACAGATCGTTTCATAGTGCTGATTAGCCAGGATTTCAGTAGGAGCCATCATACAAGCCTGATAACCGTTATCTAACGCAATCAGCATACTCATCAGAGCGACCAATGTTTTTCCGCTTCCCACATCCCCCTGCAGAAGACGGTTCATTTGTTTGCCGCTACCCACATCACGACGTATCTCTTTCAACACACGTTTCTGCGCACCGGTCAGTTCGAATGGCAGGTTCCTGGCATAGAAGGTATTGAATATCTCACCTACCGTTTCAAATATATATCCCCGATACTTTCGCTGCCTGTCCTTGGCATAACGGAGAATATTCAGCTGCACATAAAAAAGTTCCTCAAACTTCAGCCGGTACTGTGCCTTACGAAGCAATTCCGGATTTGCCGGGAAATGGATATTAATCAAAGCATCCGTCAATGGCATCAGATGATGTTCTGCCAGAATTGAAGGAGAGAGTGTTTCGGGCAATGGCTCACGCAGTTGCTGCACCACGGCACTCATCATCTTCTCAATTGCATGAGAGTTGAGAGAACTCCGCTTCATCTTCTCCGTTGTATTATAATAAGGTTGCAACCCCATTGTCGAAAGCTTCAGCTCTGAAGCGTCGTCAATATCCGGATGGGCTATATTGATCCGTCCGTTGAAGACACTGGGTTTGCCGAATACGATATATTCCTGATGCACTTTATATTTGCCGACAAGAAACTTAATCCCCTGAAACCAAACCAAATCCACCACCCCCGTGCGATCCGAGAAATGAGCGACCAAACGCCGTTGCCGTCCCTCCCCAATCGTTTCAAAACTGAGGATTTCGCCTTTCAACTGAATGTAAGGCATCGTACCGTCTATCTCATGAATATAATAGATACGGCTGCGGTCCACATATTTATAGGGGAAATAATACAATAAGTCATGCAGGGAATAGATGCCCAATTCTTTATTGAGCACTGAGGCGCGTTGCGGTCCGACGCCCGACAGATATTTTATGTCACGAGAGGCTAAATCAAACATGAGTCCAACAAAGCTGCGGCTATTTTCAAATCAAAAGGAGTCGTTATCTTAATATTTTCCCGGTTACCTTCGGCCAGATATACAGATGTGCCCATTGCTTCCACCACCGAGGCATCATCCGTAAAGAAAGAAGTATAAGGCTGTTCATATGCCAGCTTCAACAGGTCAGCATCAAACACTTGCGGAGTCTGTACCAGTTTATATTCATCCCGGCTGACCGTCACACTTCTCTCTTCTTGCAGATGGCGCACTGTTTCCACCACATCTATCACGGGTATAACGGCTTTCTTTTCAGCAGCCATCGCATAGCAGCGGGCTATCACTTCCTGAGAAACAAACGGACGCACACCGTCATGCACCCCCACCAGCCCCGGAGTGGTCACATAAGCCAGCCCGTTCTTTACCGAATGAAAACGGGTTTCACCTCCGTCCGCCACCGTATGCGGCAAAGAAAAATGATGCTCCTCGCACAATTGCGCCCAATAAGGCTGCTGACTGCACGGGAGCACCAATATAATATGTATCTCCGGATTATAGGCATAAAAGGCTTCCAATGTACGCATCAACACAGGCTTTCCACCTATAGGCAGAAACTGTTTGGGAAGTTCGCTTCCCATGCGCAACCCTTTACCACCGGCAACTATCAGAGCATACTTGATCATAAATCAGATAACACACATAGCTTCTTTCAGTTCCTGCACTTTTTCTTTGCCCAGCATCATGTCCACAACGGTCAAAGCAAATTCCATTGCAGCGCCCGGTCCCTTGGCAGTAATGATGTTACCGTCTCTCTCCACCGGAGCACCTGTGAAGTCAGCGCCTTCCAGATATTGTTCAAAACCCGGATAGCAGGTCGCCTTACGTCCTTTCAGCAAACCAAGTTTTCCCAAAATCATGGGAGCGGCACAAATGGCCGCAATCGGCTTATTCTTTCCGGCAAAGTCCAGAATCAGCTTACGGAGTTCAGGACATTTCTCCAAAGTAGCAGCTCCAGGCATTCCTCCGGGCAAAAGGACTAAATCCGCATCATAAAAATCACAGTTCACTATATTCTTGTCACAAAGCACCGGCACGTCATGTGCTCCTGTCACTATTTCGTCGGGAGTCACCGTTACCATTTCCACGTTCAGCCCTGCACGTCTCATCACATCTACAGAAGTGAAAGCTTCCACCTCTTCAAATCCGTCTGCAAAAAAAACATAAACTGTACCCATAATTGTTCTCCTTTTTATTTTAGATTAAAGTAATATGTTATTGTTCCCGTCTGGTTGTTCAATCCGCTGACGGCATTGAAGCGAGCTTTTTTTGCCGCCTCTTCAGCAGCTTTCCGCAAGGCAGGATTCACGGTATTGGTTTGTCGGTCGATACTGGTGGCAATCACATGTCCCGCAGGATTCACGGTAATGGCAACCACTACCCTTCCTTCATCTTGTACATTATATGCCGGACGCGGCAAACCTCCCTGTCCTAAAGAACGTCCGCCAAGGTCAAAAGTTCCATAACCTCCTGTTCCACTCGATGCACCGGCCGGAGCATTGCCTGTAGGACTACCCTGAATACCCTGTCCTTCGGTCGTACCTTTACTCCCCATCTGCGCTCCTTTTCCGAAAGCACCGGCCACACGTTTACGGGCAGCCTCTTCCGCCTCCTTACGTTCACGTTCCGCTTTGGCTTCAGCCAGTTTTCGGGCTTCTTCCGCTTTTTCGGCTTCGGTTTTCTCCGGCTTCTTTACTTCCTCTTTCTTAGTTTCCGCTTTCGGCTTGATAGTAACGGTTTCCTCATCCTCCTGGGTAAGCATCTCCTGTTCCACCGTCTCCTGCACTTTAGGAGCAACAGTTTCCGGCATCACATCCACTTTCACCAAAGAAGGGTCGGCACTTCCAAACGCATTGGGCACTTCACCCAGCATCACCGGCATACCATCCTCTTCCGGCGGCTCCGGCATAGTGAAGCCCACCAGTATCAACAGGAGGATAAACGCCACATGCACCAGCAGCGCACCTGCCATTCCTATGTATTTACCTTTCTTTTTCGGATCCACCGTTTTCTGTATTACGTTTTATTTTCCTTCCGGCGGGCGTGTAGCCAGCACCATCTTGAACTTATTTTCATTAGCAATATTCAGCACTTTCACGATTTCCCGGTAAGGCACGGCTTCATCCGCATAAAGTGCCACATACATTTCCGGTTCTTTCGCAGCACATGATTGCAGGAAAGGAGTCAGTTCGTCCAAAGAAATGGCTTGCTCCTTATCATTTCCGAATGCCGCATAAAAGTTCAGGTCCTTATCAATAATAACCCTCGTTAAAGGCTTGGCAGACGTCTGTTGTTTTCCCTGCGGAAGCAACACCTTGATAGCATTCGGCGAAACAACCGTAGACGTGATCATGAAAAAGATCAGCAACAGGAAGATGACATCCGTCATAGATGCCATACTGAAATTAGGCGATATTTTAGCTCTACGTTGTAGCACGCTTCTTTAATTATTAATTATTAACTTCTAACTATTAATTACGCTGGTTCATTCAGGAGGTCCATGAATGCCATGGTCTTAGCCTCCATCTTATTTACCACACCATCTACCAATGTCACCAGGTAATTATAGGCAAACATGGCAATAATACCTACAATCAGACCACCGACCGTAGTAATCATAGCCTCATAAATACCTCCTGAGAGCAACGTTATATCAATGTTATTGCCGGCATTGGCCATTTCATAAAAGGCCCTCACCATACCGGTCACCGTACCCAGGAAACCAATCATCGGCGCACCTCCGGAGATGGTAGCCATAATCGTCAACCCTTTCTCCAACTTGGCCACCTCTATATTTCCCACATTCTCGATAGCAGCCTGCACGTCATTCACCGGACGTCCCAATCGGCTGATTCCCTTCTCAATCATACGGGCTGACGGAGTATTTACACTGCGGCAGTAGGCTATGGCAGCCTTTATTTCTCCATCCAAAATATAGTCCTTTATCTTATCCATGAACATCGGGTCTTCTTTGCCAGCCTTCCGAATGACATAATTGCGTTCGAACAAGATATAGAAACAAAGAATGGACAAGAGTCCAAGAACGATCATAATCCAGCCACCCTTGACAGCCATGCTCCACAAATTCATCTCTTCAGCACCAGCTACCTGGGTCAAAACCGGATTGGCGCCGGCAATCGAGTCGGTCAGCGCCGGAGCCACTTGGGCCAATAACAACATTGCATTCATCAACGAAGACAGTTTTTATATTCCTGAATAGTACGTTCCAATCCCAGATACAAAGCATCACTGATCAGCGAATGCCCGATAGAGACTTCATCCATCCACGGAATGTTTTGATATAAATAATTCAAGTTCACCAGGCTCAAGTCATGCCCTGCATTCAACCCCAAACCCAGACTGCGCGCCACTTTGGCAGCTTCCACAAAAGGTGCAACCGCAGCCTCTTTGTTCTGAGGATAAGCCGTCGCATAAGGTTCCGTATAAAGTTCCACCCTGTCGGCACCGGCCTTGGCAGCATATTCTATCATTTCCGCATCGGCAGATACAAACACGGAAGTACGGATGCCCGCATGATTAAATCCATCGAGCACCTCAGTCAGAAAATCCAGATTCTTTTTGGTATCCCAACCGGCATTGGAAGTCAACTGAGCAGGACTATCCGGAACCAGGGTCACTTGATGAGGTTTTACCTTCAGCACCAGATCGATAAAGTCGGGAGACGGATATCCTTCGATATTAAATTCCGTACGAAGCAACGGGCGAAGATCATACACATCACTTCGGCGTATATGCCTTTCGTCAGGGCGTGGGTGAACGGTTATCCCGTCTGCACCGAAGTTCTCACAATCCAGTGCCACTTTCACCACATTAGGTACATCACCTCCACGCGCATTACGCAACGTTGCAATCTTGTTTATATTTACACTTAATCTAGTCATAATTCGGTCCATAGTTTTGCGCAAAAGTACAAATAATAGCGATATATTGGCAGCGTTCTGAGAAAAAAATACCATATTTGCATTTCATTAAGAAAGAATTGACGATGAAATTTGCCATTTTTGGGAACACTTACCAAGCTAAAAAATCAAAACATGCGGAAACTTTGTTCCGTTTGCTGGAACAACGCGATGCCCGGCTTTGCATATGCAGAGAGTTTTATAACTTTCTGACTTCGGACTTGCATATGGATATCGCTTCCGCTGAACTCTTCGACGGTAATGATTTCATTGCCGATATGGTCATCAGTATCGGTGGTGACGGTACATTCCTGAAAGCAGCCAGCCGGGTAGGTAAAAAGAATATCCCCATTTTGGGTATCAACACCGGGCGCCTCGGTTTTTTGGCAGATATTTCCCCGGAAGAGATGGAAGAGACTTTTGATGAAATCTACAATAATCATTATAAGGTGGAGGAACGCAGCGTATTACAGTTGCATTGCGATGACGAGGATTTGATGAAATCCCCATACGCACTTAATGAAATTGCGGTATTGAAGCGCGACAGTTCTTCCATGATTAGTATCCATACTGCCATCAACGGTGCACATCTCACTACTTATCAGGCAGACGGACTGGTGGTCTCCACTCCTACCGGTTCCACCGCTTATTCTCTCAGTGTCGGCGGTCCGGTCATCGTGCCCCATAGCAAAACAATCGCTATCACTCCGGTTGCCCCTCACAGTCTTAATGTACGCCCCATTGTCATTTGTGATGATTGGGAAATCACTCTCGACGTCGAAAGCCGTAGCCACAGTTTTCTTGTTGCCATTGACGGCCGCAGTGAATCGTGCAAAGAAACCACCCGCTTAAGAATTTCGCGGGCAGACTATAGTATTAAGGTAGTAAAGCGCTTCAATCATATATTCTTCGATACGCTTCGCAATAAGCTGATGTGGGGGGCAGATGTAAGATAATCAGCAACGCTAACAATAAGAAAAGCCGCCATCCTAATTTTCGGATAGCGGCTTTCCACTTTTCAACTCAATATGTTACGGTGTCATCGCCTGCCCGCCAATCACACCTGCAATAGCGCTGGCTAAGGCGATAATCATTTTCAATATCACATTCCAACTCGTTTTCTTCATAGTGATTTTTTTAATTTCTAATTTTTAATTTACCCGAGAGGATTCTCATCCACTCCGCCTCCGCCCGGCTTATCTTCCGAACCATCATCCGAACCGCCTCCCGAAGGAGCATTCGTCAGTCCTTTCAGGTAATCATCCAAGCTGACCAAATCCAACTTCTCACCGGCACGGGTAGCAGTCTTGGTTATCTTCAGTTCTTTATTAGCCTGAAAGCAGATACGGACACTTTCCACACTTTTAGCTGTTACCTCCTCGGCTTTATCCTCGCCTTTCGACTTAGCAGCCAACATAAACACCCCCAACCCTGTAATATTCACAGTCTTGCCTTCCAGCAACTGTTCTTTCAACTTCTCCACGAAGTTCTGCATCGTACTCCGGATGTCACCGATAGAAAGTGAAGAACGATCCTGCATTTTCTGGGCAATGAAGTTCAGATTCACACTCTGTCCTAATGTTACTAACTGCGGGAAATACTTCTTGGGAGAATCTTCAACCCGAGGGTCGGACGGTCTCTCCACCGTTCTAAAAATTACGCTCATACTTTTTTCATTTAGAGATTTAAATTCTGTTCTTAATTCACTCGTTTCGTTGATCAACGATGCAAAGGTGAGGATAAAATCTCAAATATGAAGAAGAAAAAGGTATGCTAGGGGCAGCTTTTCAGAGAAAAGTTATAAAACGGTATAATACAGTTGTTTATGCAAGAACAATTTTACAGTCCAAACTTTTTTAATTGTCTCGGTGTAATCAATGGGGATAGAGTTTCCCATCAGTGTGCCAACTTATTAATTTCCTCATTTTCCCTGATATACTCTATCCTATTGATGCTAAAGAAGAGCCTTCAATTGCAGATGTCTGGCTCGTTGCTACCTTTATAGCATCAAATAAAGTTGAGGGTACAGGTCCTTTGGGTAAAGCACAAAAAGTATCTTGAATAATTCGCCTACCATATTTAGCATAGTGTGCTCTATCTGCAAAATATAAGATCTTAAACAAATGAAAATTGTCTATAGCCCACACCTATTCATGACGTATAACACTACTGCTTTCAATTTCAGCATCTCATCCAATGTAAGTTCTCTAATTTTTGACATGCTATAAAACAATAATCAATTCCAATGTAAAGATAATATTTTATGTCGATATTATGTTAGCACTCGAATAATAATTCACAATCATAACAAATTTAGTCATTGCGGCAACCTGATATAACACTTCTTTTAAAATAGCAAAAAGGAATTGAAAGCCTACAAAAACCTTTGATAAGCTTTCACAAGTTTTTTATCATAATCATCCTGAGCATAAGCAGGACCATTATAACGTTTTGCAAATTCTGCCCAATCCTTGTTTTGCAATGCCGGAAGCATACCCGCTTGTTTAATGAAACGGGCAGAAAGCACCAGTTGTTTCAACTCGCTTTCGCACATGGCATTCACAAAACTTTCCACACTACTTTCGCCACAAGCGACATAATTAAATCCCATAATCTGGAACATTCCCCAGCTGGCAGAAGCATCTGCCGCTTCACGATTAATTTTGCGTGCCTGTTCTAAACGATCATACTCGCGGAGACCTCCCATATAATGCCCTTTTTCCCATTTGGGGTAAAGAATATTTTCATTGCCTGCCAGATGTTCTTCGGGGGCGATTCCCCTTTTCTTCAGCTGATTCCAGAAGATATGCCCTTCAAAAAGAATAGCGGGTTTTCCCGGAGCGAAGAATCCACCTTTCCCACCGGTTTCCACCTTCTGCACAGCTTTCAGCGCCGCCAATTCACAATCCAATAATCGGGCAATAAGGGTAAAATCATTCTCAGATAGCCGCTCGCCTGCCTCATAACCATTGAGCAGCAATGCTTCCCAACTACGATAACCCACTATACCATCAGCATCCAGCTGGTGCTTCTTCTGAAAATCAATGACGGCAGCTTTCATTTCCTGCGTAAATACCCGGCTTTCTACCACCGAATAACCTCCTTGAACTAATGCCTGTTGAAGGAAGATAACTTCGTCACCTTCATAACCTAACTTGATTGTTTTCATACCATATTATTTTATGTTGCATCTTTCTACAAAACTACTATTCTTTTCCATTAAGAACAACAAATTCACAACTTATTATTACCAAAACAGCCGGAACCACTCCTTGTATAGAGCAATCCCGGCTGCTGCCTAAAACAAATAACCGCTGTTACCTGTCACTTCATTTATCTTCTTTTATTTTTTTCTTACGAACAATTGATGGTGCACCAAGTTCCTCCCTTTCCAGCACTTCCACCCACCCACTTTGTTCCAGTTCAAACAAAGCAGGATATACCCTCAACTTATCTGCACCGGAATACAGGATGATATCATCTACCGAAACTCCATTGGGAAAAGATATAATATAATCAACGATTTTCTGTGTATCAATAATTTTATAATTCACACTCATTGTCATTCTTCCATTTTACTTTTGATATACAACTTTTCCACAAATCGCATATCATGCGTCATCATAATCTTCACCAATTCAGCAAAAGATGTTTTTGTTGGATTCCAGCCTAATAAAGTCTTCGCTTTTGTTGGATCTCCCAATAACTGCTCTACCTCACAAGGACGAAAATATTTAGGATCAACTTCAACCAATACTCTACCTGTCCTCATATCAATCCCCTTTTCTTCTACTCCTTCATTTTCCCAATGAAGTTCAATACCAACTTCTTTAAAAGCCAATGTAGCAAACTCACGAACCGTATGCATCTCACCAGTAGCTATTACAAAATCTTCCGGAACTTCATGTTGAAGAATTAACCACATACATTCTACATAGTCTTTTGCATATCCCCAATCACGACGAGCATCTAAATTTCCCAAATATAACTTATCTTGCAAACCTTGGGCTATGCGTGAAGCTGCAATCGTAATCTTTCGTGTTACGAAAGTTTCCCCTCTTCTCTCACTCTCATGATTAAACAAAATACCATTTACAGCAAACATTCCATAACTCTCCCGATAATTCTTAGTTATCCAAAAACCATACTGTTTAGCCACGCCATACGGACTACGTGGATAAAAAGGGGTAGTTTCTTTTTGGGGCACTTCTTGTACTTTACCAAACAATTCTGAAGTAGAAGCTTGATAAATTCTCGTTTTATTTTCCAAACCCAGAATACGTACTGCCTCCAACATACGAAGCGTACCTACTGCATCTGCTTCCGCAGTATATTCAGGCACATCGAAACTTACCTTTACATGGCTTTGGGCAGCAAGATTATATATTTCGTCCGGTTGTACTAACTGAATAATCCGAATCAGCGAACTACTGTCGGTCATGTCTCCGTAATGGAGGTTTATCAAACGGGTTTGTTTCATATCACGCACCCATTCATCCAAATAAAGACGCTCAATACGTGCTGTATTGAATGAAGAAGAACGGCGGAGAATACCATGAACCTCATATCCCTTCTCAACTAAGAATTCAGCAAGGAACGAACCATCTTGCCCAGTAATACCAGTGATTAATGCTTTTTTTCTCATGCAGTCTATACACTTTTTAAATTAAAATACAATTAGTTTGATTGTTTTACAGATTGGCACTCTTTAGCCCTAACTTATACCGAAGCAAACTTACTACTTTTGGAAACAGACGATATATAGGATATGCCCATGATACTTGAATATCATTTTTACGAAAAGCTCGAATTATATTTCTATTTCCTTTTATTATATTGGCTATATTCCTCGTACTTTCTCCCCCCATGCGCATTTTCACCATATATCTATCCAAATATTTTGTTCTGATACGATTTTTCTCAACAAAACGCAACATAAGTTCAAAATCTGCTGACACATCAAATGATGTATCAAACCCTCCATATTTTTCATAAACTTCCCGACGAACGTAAAAAGTTGGATGGGCAGGATGCCAACCTTTCTTAAAAGAAGAATAAGTACTACCCTTCCATGCACGAACTATGCAATGCACGTCATCAGACTTAACAAAATATAAATTGCCAAAAAGCGCATCTGTATTTTCATCAAAAGCCAAAGCTATATCCCTCAAAACATTGGAATCATAAAATAAATCATCAGAATTTAAGATACCAATAACATCTCCTGTAGCCATCTTGATACCTTTGTTCATAGCATCATAAAGCCCTTTATCGGGTTCTGACACCCATTTCAAACGTCCATTAAACATCGGCTCATACTCCTTGACTATCCGTACAGTAGCATCATTAGAAGCACCATCAATAATTATATATTCAATATTAGAATAAGATTGAGAAAGAACAGATGTTAGTGTATCACGTATAGTCTGCGCACTATTAAATGCTATAGTAATAATTGATACTATCATTATTTTTATGTCTAAAATGTTATTGAACGAAATCCTTTACCATTTTCTTTAAAACCAAATAATCATCCATAAATGAAGAAAGCAACAAATCACATCGTTGGCAAAATGATAAATAATCAAAATTTGATACATAATCATTTAGTTTTGAAACTAAATGATTTGTGTTCGCTATAGATATTCCAAGTTGATAATTATCAACCAAATCACCTTGAGTACTATTTGAAGTAACAATCATTGGTTTCTTATAAATTAATGCATTATAAAAGCGGTTTGAAAGAGCCGTTGAATGAGTTTTTACAGTAGGATAAAACACATTTAAAAATGTACATTTTTCTATATAAGTACCTTCTTTTTCTTTCGAATAAAATCCTTCAAAAGAAACATTCCGGATAGCATATTTTATAGTATATTGTTGCAGCAGGTCAGCAGCATACCCCTTTCCTATAAAACGAAGCATAAAATCGCTGTTATTGGCTAATGACTTGATTATTTCTATATTAGAAGAATAATCTCGAATGCCTCCAATAGTCAACACATCCACAACATCAGGAGCGTTCCATGTATAAGAATAAGATTTGCTTTCTAAAACACGCCCAACCAAAGAAGCGTCAAAATTGTGTGATATATAATATTGGACATTAGATGGCAGATATTTTTTAAAGCCTGGCGAAGATATAACATTAGCATAACTATGTTTTAATAAGCTTTTAAATACCCCCTGCAAATAAATTTTTTGTTCAATAGAAAGATCTCTATAATCTAATATATAACGACCATTATAATATTTCCGGAGAAATGAATGTAACAAAATTCCAATTTGAGGTCCAAATACTATCACCTTATTATACCTATTTTGGAGAATCTTTTTTTTCACAAAAGATAGATATTTCCAATAAGACACCAAATCAGCTCCTCCATTCTTTACATTCAATTTCTCACCATACTGAATGCCTATATTAGGATCATTTCCATCTCTATTCCAAGAAATTATATCATAAGAAATCTTCCACTCATCAAACATTTTGGTATAGATACTCAAATAAGGAGCAAACCAAATATTGCCAGCCAAAACTAAAGCTATTTTCATAACGCATTAACTAATTGACATATATATACTAAAAAACATCAAACAGTTTTTTTTAACATTACAGATGCTACATTTTCCACTTTTAACGCAACCGGCAAAACGTACTTCTTATGATCTTCCATAGCATTTCTTATACATTCTAGTATCTCAATTGGTTTATTATTACACAAATGATATCTTTCAAATCTAGAAAGATATAAACCAATATCATCAGCTCTTTCGCCATCTAAAATGATAACAACGGGCTTCCCTGTAGCTGCATAATGATATGCTTTTCCGGGAATTTGCGTTCCTGATTTATTACAAAGACAAATAAATATGTCTATTTCTTGTTGTATCCTCTTTATTTCATTAACCGATATCCTCGTATAAACTCTGATTTTATCATTGCCTTTTATCTTCAGATCAGAATTCCCAGCTATTACAAAATCAAAATTATTATTGGTTATTACCTCCAAGAGAGGATAAATATTCCTATTAGTAGTATCATAGTCTCCCAAATACCCCAATAGTTTGCTAGAAGAAGTTCCAGGCCTATTTCCATCAGTTTCAACAACCGGTATGGGAAGAAACAGAATCTTATCTGCCAATTGGGAATATTTATTTCTTATCATATCAGCTGTAAACGGAGATACATATACAACTTTATCGCATTTGGAGATTATTCTTAGCTCTTCTCTTTCCACAAGAAAATCCGGTAGCAATCTCTTAACTGAGATGTCATTACTTAATGGATCCCCCCAATATTGAATCCATTCATTCGCTATTAATGGATTTTGTTTAAATAACTCTTCAACATATAAATGAGCCGATTTCATATCTGATGACGATATAATAACATCAAAATTTTCATCAAAGAGCTTACAATCGATCTGCTTTACAAAACTTTTTCTTCTGTCATAAATAGAAAACAAATTATATATATAATAAAGTTTTTTCTTTATATATATTTTCCACCTGGATAACTGAACTGTTGAAATGTCCTTTATGTTATCCTGTTTATTAATCCAATAACGATACTTTATTCCTATAGAAAGCATCTCATCGAAAAAACGGGCATCTTCCGGATATAGGCTATAAGTAGAAACTACATGTCCTAACTTCAGCAATCCTTCTATTAATGCAATATTCCTTATATTAGCGGAAGTATTATACTCTAAAGGATATGTGGTAACAAATAAAATATTCATTAAACAGTTTTCTTTTTTAGTGATAAAATCAGTATTAAAGGATATACAACAAGTGAGTAGTTGGCATAAATAGTACTAATATCGGCAGATGCCACATGAAAGAAAAATGCAAGCATTAGACTTACTTGAAACATAGTATGAAAAGCAGGTAGTTTTCCACTTTCCTTCAACAAAGCAAGACTCTTATCAAGCCATCTCAACAATTTACCGATAAAAAAAGAATAAACAACCACCCCCACAATGCCAAATTCAATAATTGAGAATGTTACTATATCATTGGGGATGCCATACATATCCCTCCAATTTACTCCCATATAGTATTCACAAGTTCTTTCATATGACGCTTCCATAGTGACACCTGGTATAAAATTCAGAAGTCCGGTTACGAAATGCGAACCATAAGCTATCCCATAATCATTAATAATATTAAAGGAATGTGACAAATTTCGGTAAGGATGTGCAAATTGCCACAATACTGCATCATAATCAAATGAAGATACATCAAATGACTCTTTCTCAAAATACACAAATAGAGCATCCAATACATTGAGCATATTGATTCCCACAATAGCAGCTATAAATATGAAAAGCCACGGTTTTTGTGTCCATCTTTTTATCAACGGAAATGAAAACGCAATAATAAAAGTTCCTAAAGCCGAACGACTTGCTTGGAACATATATAACATCAGCACAAATATGACAGCCACAATTAGCAATAATTTCGACAGATAAGTCTTTTTATAGTCATATAAAAACAGCATTCCCCAAGGGGAGAACTTTAGAAATCTTGCTAATACAATAAACTTATACGAGGCACCGACATAAGAAGCCATATCAGCAGAAAAGGAGCGTGCCGCTTCAGCAATAACAAGAGCTTGAAAAAAGCCTCCCAACGCCTTGAAATATATCAACAAAGACACACTACCAACTATTAATGTAAAATATCCTAAACAAGTAAAAAAAAACTTGGCTTTTAACAGAGAAAAGTAATACTGATGTTCTTCTTTCCCTGATGAATATCTATAAGAAAAAAGAAATACTAAGTAAAAAACAAATAACAGCAAGTAATAGAACAACGGAGGCATTCCATTATCCATAAGAAATTCCGAAAAGAAATAGTTACTATCGTCACTTGCTACTCTACATATTTGAATGAGAATGGGAACTACACAATAATAAAAGAGAAAACCCATTGAAAAAGCAGAAAACAAATTAGGACTTCTCTTTATATTATTATTATAAATTTGTACGGCTATAAATATAATTAATAGAATAGAACAAACACAGCCAAACATAAATTCTTCTTATAACAAAGAATTAACAATTCTCATACATGCCTGACCATCTCCATAAGGATTAACTGCAGTACTCATTTGGTCATAATAAGCCTTATCATCTAACAACCGAGAAACCTCATCAATAATCCTTTCATAATCCGTCCCTACCAATTTCACCGTACCAGCCTCCAAAGCCTCTGGTCTTTCTGTAGTATCACGCATTACAAGTACTGGTTTTCCAAGTCCCGGTGCCTCTTCCTGTATACCTCCACTATCAGTCAATACAATTGACGATTTTTCCATTAAATAGACAAAAGCCAAGTATTCCAAAGGCTCGATAAAAAACATATTACCCGAGTTAGTAAGATCTTCACCAAAAACCTCATGTATTGATTCACGAACATTAGGATTCAAGTGCATGGGGTATACAAAATCCGTATCCAGATATTTCTGATTAAGTGCCTTTATTGCACTACATATAGAAATAAACCCATTACCAAAATTTTCTCTTCTATGACCTGTGATTAAGACTAATTTTTTCCCATTTTTTAAACGATTAACATCATAACCTGAAACTATCAGAGTATCTTCCAATTCTTTATCAAGTATAGCATTTTGCTTGATCTTATCTACTACCATATAAAGTGCATCTATCACCGTATTTCCAGTAACCAAAACAGTATTCTCTTTGGCTCCCTCATCCAACAGATTCTGCCTGCTAAGAGATGTTGGAGAAAAATGATAAGCAGCAATACGCCCAGTAATCTGCCTGTTCATCTCCTCAGGCCATGGACTATACACATTATAGGTACGTAATCCAGCCTCTACATGCCCAACAGGTATCTGCTGGTAAAAAGCCGCCAAAGCTGACGCGGTGGATGTCGTAGTATCACCATGAACCAACACAACATCCGGTCTAACTTCTTTCAAAATATCACGCATCCCTATCAGCACACGAGCCGTCACATCATACAAATCCTGCCCCTGCTTCATTATATTCAAATCATAGTCCGGAATAATATTGAAGATATGCAATACTTGATCAAGCATTTCACGATGCTGACCAGTAACACAAACAATCGTTTTAAAATTCTCAGGATATTTTTGAAACTCCTTCACCAAAGGAGCCATTTTAATGGCTTCGGGTCGCGTTCCAAAAACCAACATTATTTTTTTCATACCAAACTTATTATTTACTTTTTATATATACCACAGAAATCTAGAATAATTTTCTTATCATCATAAGCAAGAGACTTAAATATCGTATGTGCTACCAAAAACACTACAATATCCGCCTTTGCATAAGCTTCTTTATAATCTGTCAATTTAAACACATTATGCTCCTTCACATTAGGCTCAACAATCAAAATATCTGCATTATTACAACTTTGCATCACTTTAGTAGTGATATACTTAGCAGGAGCTTCACGTAAATCATCAATATCCGGCTTGAAAGCTAATCCCATCATGGCTATAGTTGGTTTACGGTGGTGTTCCAACTCAAACTTAAGCATAGCATTTTCTACCTTTTCAGCACACCAAAATGCCTTATAATTATTTATTTCACGAGCTGTAGAAATAATTTTAGACTCCATCGGGAAATCAGCTGTTATAAAATAAGGATCAACAGCTATACAATGTCCGCCAACACCACATCCCGGCTGTAGAATGTTTACACGCGGATGTTTATTAGCTAAGTTGATAAGTTCCCAAACATTAATATTCGCTTTGTCACAAATCAACGATAATTCGTTTGCAAAAGCAATTTGTACATCGCGTGACGAATTTTCCGTCAGTTTACACATTTCAGCCGTCTTACAATTAGTCCGATGAAGTGTACCTTGTACAAATTGACTATAAAACTCAATGGCCTTATCAGTTGAGTCCTCATTCATACCACCTATTACACGATCATTATGCACCAATTCATAGATCACATTTCCCGGTAGAACACGCTCAGGACAATAAGCTATATAGATTTTATCTGTTAACTCCGGCCGTAATTCAAAAATCATTTTTTTCATTCTATCTGTAGTTCCTACAGGAGAAGTCGACTCTATAACATATAAATCACCCTCTTTGAGAAGAGGAAGTACCGCACGAGTAGCAGCTTCCACATACGATGTGTCCGGTTCATGATTTCCTTTGAAAGGAGTGGGTACCACCATAAAATATGCATCTGCAACTTCAGGTACGGTAGAAGCTTTTAATTGTCCATTATTCACAACTTCTTGAAGTAGCTCCTCCATACCAGGCTCGATGATATGTAACTTCCCCTGATTCGTCATTTCAACAACCTTAGGATTAATATCAACTCCAATAATCTCAATGCCATATTTAGCGGCAATAATTGCAGTAGGCAGACCAATATAGCCTAACCCCATAAAACAAGCTTTCATATTTAAACGTTTAATTAAATTCAAATCCATCAATGTATTTCAAATCATATAACTCCCCATTAGTATTGTTCTGAGTCAGATTACTGACATAAATATCTTCACATTTCATATTACTTTGTATCACATATTTCGCAGTATTAGATACTATATTCCGAATATTTACATCATGTATCTTGTTTGATAAAGAAGGAGCTCCGTAACCAGTGTATAGATATAAGACTGAACTACGATTTCTGTTAGCATTTTCTGGTTCAACAAAGTCAGATATCGAAATATTATAAATCTCATTATCATAAGCTGTCAATAATATAACACCATGATGATTCCCAACAGTTGATATATCATGAATATTTATTTCGAATACATCCATATTGCCGGTAGGATCTAAATTCACAGTAGGTTCCATAGGATAAATATAATTACCATCAGGATAAGTTCTTTTCACATTACGTCCCAAAGCACTACAAGCAATAGTATCATCCGAAGTATCTCCGGTTATATTGTAAATCTCACAGTGATGACATCCTGAGCGAATATTAATACCATCTCCATTTTTACAATCGGAAAATATTGATAAATCATGAACACTGACATTAGAACATTTATCAAAAGATATAGCCCAACATCTTATTTGTTCAAAAGAAATACCTGATATTTCAATATCAGAAGCAAGTGAAAAAGATATTTGTAATGTCCTCCATCCATAATAGTCACCTATTGCATCTTCTTCTACATTTCGAACAGGGTGATAAATCTTTGCATTTACGTCCGGACCAATAATCTTACATTCTCCTCTTCCTATTATACGTATATTGGAAATCGAATCTATATGCAATGGAATTCCAAAAGGATTATCATCCTCAAGAACCAAATTATTTCCTCTAAATACATTATCAAATACACCATTATTTTGTTTGATTATACAGTCTTCCAAAACAACTGTTGTATTACTATCCAATAAAATAGCTTCATCTATACAAATTTCACGAATATCAAAATGAATAACTTTAGTTTCATAAAGTATACAATCATTCAAGCACAACCGGATAGCATCTGAATGATTTTCTCCATACTTCAAATAATCAGACAACCTTACCTCAATGTAAGAATTGTCATCAATAGCCTCATTATCCGAGCAAGAGATGAAGAATAATGCAATAAATATATTCAGTAACAGTAATACTCTACTGTTTAAAAATAGAATATAAACCATCCTCGTATTTAGCAACTTTTCCTTCATTCCTCTTACACATAATATTATAATTATTAAGTGCATCTTCGGGTGACAACACCTGCTTTAATGCCAATTCCGACATATCGGAATCAATAGTAAACACTTTAAATCCCCATGCTACCAACTGTTTATAAATCAAACTATTTTCATATAAAAACAGTTTAATGCCATTTAACAAGCAGATATAGATATTTCCCATCGCTTGTTGCCTAATATGTCCAAATATAGCATGAGTTATATTTGAGAATAATTCCAAATACACATTTCTAGGTAGAAAATCTTCCAGCCATATAGTCGAATCTTTTTCCAAACAGGAATTTTCCTTAAACCATTCTTTATCAGCATTATAATCTTCACCATAGTTTATAGGAACCACAATCTTTTGATTCCCCAATTTATATTTGCTAATAATAAAAAATATATCAAGGTGATTATTCGTATATGATAAAGAGTTTCCAATTAGAATATGTTTTGCTTTTTCATGGTAAACAAATTCACTCTTTTGAGAAATGCCAGGTCCTAAGCCCAACAAGAAGGGCTTAGCACGGAACATAGAATATTTTTTTGATAATAATGTATATTCAAGAGGAATAACAGGAGTAAAATAATCAATCCGAGCCAAAACTTTCTTTCTTATGTAATTATCATGAAAGTAGATTAGCACATAATATAACAATCTGATTACATTTCTTATTGACTTTCTACGTTTCTGTATATAAGCCCTAGTCTTGGGTTTAAATAAATCCAGTTTAATTAATGGCTGCAGCAATCTCACTGGATGATAAATTTCATACCCCCAAGACCACCATATTACTTTCTTTTCTGGTGATATATATTTGAAATACTTATAGTATTTATAATTTAGACTATGAAAGTATATGCCATCAACAAAAAAAGCCGAAAAAAAACTTATATATTCTTGATAAGAAGTTATAACATTAACCTTTTCTCTTTTTTTTATAAACTTAAATAAACTTTTATCAGGCATATACATATAATATAAATTTTCAATTCCAGGTATGGAATCAAAAAAATCGCTTGCTGAATCAAAAAATTTCTCATCATCAAACACATGTAATATAACTATCCTACCCTGTCTCATTTACCCAAAATGTAGTCAAACACAATCATAACACTTCATTAGCTGGTAACAAAGACCTAATGGTTCGCGCTGGACTCCCCATCATAACAGCACCCGATTCAACATCTTTTGTGACTAATGCCCTCGCACCTATACAAGCATGATGTCCGATACGTTTCACTTTTGCAGATATCGTCAGTGCCGATTGTCCAATAAAAACATAATCCTCCACTGTAGTATAAGCACCAATAGTGGCTCCACCAGCTACAAAACAATATTTACCAATACGATTCGTATGAGAAATATTTACCCCTGAAAGAATAACAGAACCTTCATCAATGAAAGTATCAGCTTGTACATGAGTAAAAGCACTAATATACACTCCAGTAGATGAAATAAAGGCAAAACGGGAAATAACAGCCGTGGGATGTATAATACTTGGCACTCTGCCGCCTAAATTAACTATTTTCTGAAGTAATTCTGCACGAATCATATTATCTCCCATAGTTAACAGGAAATCCATACCAGACAAATCACCTTTGGAAAATAAATACTCAAAAGAGCCAACAATCTCAAAGTCATGATCTACCTGTCCAGTACGATCATCATTATAGTGATACAAACCAGCTATGGTATATCCGCAAGCTTCAGCCAAATCCACAAAAACAGGAGTATTATGCCCTATACCTAATACATAAATATTCTTCACAACTACTTCTCTATTTATAATTACCCTACCCAATCCTAAAAAAGGCAATCATTTCTACATGAAATCGGATGTATAAAAACCAAAGAAAACATTAAACAATAGCATTTATGACCCTATCTACATCTTCCTCACTCAAAGCATGGTGCATTGGTAAGCAAATCACGCTATCTGCTATTTTATGTGCTTCCTTCAAATTCTCTTGCCTTGCACTATCCAACCCACGATAAGTGGAGAATTCACTAATCAACGGATAGAAATAGCGTCTACCTAATATATTGTTTTCCTTCATCTTAGCATAAAGTTCATCACGAGTTATACCATACTTGTCAGCATCAATAAAGACAGGGAAATATGAATAATTATGATGTACCCCAGGCATATCTTCCATAAAAGAAATTCCAGCTACATGGCGAAGAGCATTCATATAAGTACCAGCTACCTTTCTACGCGCAGCAATGGCAGCGTCTACCTGTTTCAAGTTAAGCAATCCGTAAGCCGAACGTATCTCGTCCATCTTACTATTAATGCCGGGCGCCACTACCTCAGTCTCTCCAACAAAGCCAAAATTCTTCAAATAATCGATACGTTTTTTAGTCCGTTCATCCTTCACTACCAAAGCTCCCCCCTCTATGGTATTAAAAACTTTAGTAGCATGAAAACTCAGCGTGGACATATCACCAGCATTCAAGATAGACTCATTATTTATCTTTACACCAAAAGCATGAGCAGCATCATAGATTACTTTCAATCCATATTTATCAGCAATAGTCTGAATTCGCTTGATTTCACAAGGTTTTCCATATACATGTACTGGCATAATGGCTGTAGTATGAGGGGTAATGGCCGCTTCGATTTTATCAGGATCAATGTTGCAAGTTCTAGGATCAATATCTACAAAAACGGGTTTAATACCATTCCACCACAAAGAATGTGTAGTTGCTACGAAACTGAATGGCGTAGTAATAACCTCTCCGGTAATGCGCATAGCTTGCAAAGCGGTGATAAGTGGCAACGTGCCATTGGTAAACAGACTAATATAAGGTACTCCTAAATATTCACACAATGCAGTTTCAAGAGCTTTATGATACTGACCGTTATTGGTTATCCATTTGCTATTCCAAATCTTTTGCAAGAATTCATCAAACTCTTCTAAAGAGGGAAGAAGAGGAGAAGTTACAGTAATTAGCTTTTTATCTTCCATGGGAAAAGAGTATTTATATTCATTTTCGTTTAATTATTGACAGAATTTCATCTAACTCACTAGACCTAAAGAAATAAGCAACTGAAAGATAAGACATTGCACCTATTACAATGCCGACAATCAATTTAACCAGACAATGTTCAAAGAAAGAAATAGTGATAGTTATCAAAAAAAACATCATGATACAACTGGCAATAATCGGCAATATATCGCGCATTTGCGTCAAGAAGCCGATTTTAATCAGTTTACCCGTATAATAAGTATTTATTACCAAAGCAATAACTGAGATTGCAATAGAACCATAACACACGGCAAGAACACCAATAGGTACTGTTATAAATAAAATTACTGTAGAACTTATTTTTTTAATTATATCCAACTTTAAAAACAAGTCAGAACGACCTTTCACTTGTAATAAATTCAAATTAATAGCATGAATAGGGTACCACATATAAGCCACACATATTACTTGAAGTAAAGGTATAGCTCCCGCCCATTTATCAGTTAAAAGTAATTCAATAAAAGGAGCTGCTAAAGCTGATAAGCCTATCATCAATGGAAAAATGATAAATGCCGATAATCGCAAGAATTTTCTATAATTAATTCGCAACCGTTCATCTTCGTTCTGAATAGCACTCAAAACAGGAAAAGTCACTCTTTGCATAATTCCAGTTAGATTACTTGAAGGAAATTGGGCAAACTGATCCGCACGTGAATAATAGCCTAACACTGTACTTGAAAAACATTTACCAATAATAATTGTATATATATTTTTATAAATCGTATCCAACAATCCAGATGCCAAGATCTTCGAACCAAATCCAAACATCTCTTTAAATGAAACCTTGGAAAATTTCCGAGTTGGTTTCCATTTGGCAAGTCCCCAAAAGAGTATCATGCGAAGTGCTGCTTGAAGCACTGTCTGCACAGCAAGTGCCCACACACCGTAACTACTATATGCCATCCAAAGACCTAAGGTTCCAGAAGTTAGCACTGATAGCAATGAAATCACTGCCTGAGTCTTAAAATTCAAATTTATAGTCAAACGCGCCTGTTGTACTACACATAATGAATTAAATAACAAGCTTAATCCTAAGACTTTAGTCAATGGTTCAAGTACGGGTGTGGAATAAAAACCTGCAATAAACGGAGAAGTAAAAAACAGAATAAAGTAAAAAAATAATCCAACAACAATATTAAAGTAAAATACAGTAGAGTAATCGGTTTCTGTTCTATCAACTTTTCGTATCAATGCATTAGAGAATCCACTATCAACGAAACTTTGCGAAATAGCAATAAAGATAGCAAGCATAGCAATGGTTCCATAATCTTCGGGCAAAAGAATACGAGCCATCAAAATCTGCAATACAAATTGAATACCTTGTACTGAAAATTTTTCTATACTACTCCAAATTATGCCATGTATAGTTCTATTCTTTAGAGATGAAGACAAGATAATTACAAATTTACATTAAGAAAAAACAGATACAATTATTTTAAAAAAGCATTTTTATTAGCAGCTTCCCGCTCTATTCACCTCAGAATTTCTTTCCAAACACAATATTCATGAACGTCATAAACAATATCTTAAAATCAAAAAACCATGAACGACGTTCTAAATAAAACAAATCATACCGCAATCTACGCAGCATCTTCTCCATTGTATCCGTATATCCATTATACAAAGTAGCATATGAAGTAACTCCCGGACGGATCTGAAACAAATAACGATAACGAGGATCATGTTCCATAATCTGATCTATATAAAACTTTCGTTCCGGGCGAGGACCGATAAAAGCCATATCACCACGGAAGACATTCCAAAGTTGAGGAAGTTCATCTAAATGGTGTTCACGAAGAAATTTACCAATTTTTGTCAACCGTTCATCTCTACCACCGGCATAAAGTGCAGGACCGTACTTTTCGGCATCCAACCTCATACTGCGGAATTTGTAAATATAGAAAGGACGGCCAAAACGTCCGATACGTTCCTGTTTGAATATAGCAGAACCGCCATCTTCATGCTTCACTGCAAGATAACAAATCAAAAATAAAGGCGAAAAAATAATAAGACCTATAAAAGCCAGTAAACAATCGCCAATGCGTTTTACACTACGTTCAAAATCATTCATTCCATCAGGAATGAAATGATCGTCTTGTTCCATAGATTCCATACGGCATAATTAATTTTATCATTGCAAAACTTCAAAAGGATATTGATTTTCTTCGATATTCTTTAGTTCTTCCATAGTTTCCATTTGTTCGGAAGTCAAAGCCCCCTTATCCCACTGATCAATAATGAAATGAGCGTCTTGAAGCAAACTCTCTTCGTAAATTTCGCCATAACAGTAAGTCAGCAAACGAACTTTAAGCAAGGAAGCAGGAAGCTGTTCCAGGATATTATAAGCACGGTCTAAAACAGACTGCTTCTTTTGCTCTTTATCCCCATAATCGTAGATCGTAGCATTGTAACCCATCAAAAGAGCCAAACACAGATTGGCTTCTTCTTCAATATCGGAACTCTTAGAGGAAAAAAGAGAGTTGGATTTAACGAAAACGTCCTTATTCAACCGACAAAAAGTATCGGAATAGATAGGTTCGCCATCCATACCAAGATACATCAGCTCATGAGCAACATGCTGAAGCTCAAGAGCACAAGAAAGTAAAGAATTCATTTGGTATATTGATTAAAATATGATCGAGATAGTATTACTCTATTATTTTCAGATAGGATTTGGGTACTTTGACACTCGCAACTAAAACACCTTTGATACGAATAACAACATAAGTTTTATTCGCCTCTGTAACAACCTCACCTTCAATGCCGCTAAAATCCCCCTTGATGACCTTCACTTTATTTCCTATAGCAAAGGGTTCGCTATCAAAACTAACTCCATCAGGATTCAAGTCCATAATAACCATGAAGTCTTTCATTTGTTTATTAGGAACAACCAACATAGAATGAGTGAAAAGGTCTTTCATATAATAAAGGCGGACACTATAAACATTGGAAAGATCACAGGCGGTTTGCTTAGTAGCATAGATAAAGATTAAATTTCGGATAGCAGGAACCTCACTACGTTTACGGCGATACTTCAACTGTGATATCACAATTCGCGTGGGAAGATAATAATCAATATCCAGATTCTCTTCGGACTTAAGCTTATCTAAAGATTTTCGGACAGCAAACTCTTGCTTGTCACGAGTGCGGGCAGCAAACCAATATTTTTGATTTTCAATCACTTGCAAAAAGAGAATCGAGGATTTTACTATAGTTCCGAGTGCGCTTCGCGGTTTGAACGAGACATATTCTCTTTCAAACCGTAGCAAATAGACATTTCGACTTAATGCGTTATAAACGAAGATATTAAATTCAAAAAAGTGTTTTTTAATCGTTCGTTTAATGGACAATACGATCATGCCTTCAACATGAAATTTGAAATCATCAAAATGAGAGGATATTAAATATATATATTATTAATATTATCACATTGATTACTAATAATATAACTGACGAGAAATGAAATAATAGAAATATTTTTATTAGACATCTTGCACGTTCCAAAAATACCCCTTATCTTTGCGCCCATTAAACGAACGTTTTCTGAACACCCCCTATTTTTCACTATACCATTCTAATTTACTGCATATTACATCTGCCAAAAAAGTTTTTATTTCATTTTATTCATCATCCCCTACCCTACATATCAACAATCATAGTATCTTTGCGCCCTTATTTACAAATTAACTATTTTTTAATTAAATATTTTCGTAAAATGAGTAATTCAAAAAAAACGCTACTAAAAGCGAAGAAAAAGGGTTAATAAAACCAAGTGAACAGAATGGCCAATCCGCTGAACAAATGGAAAATGCATCACACAGAGGTCGGCCCAAAGGCAAAGAAGTTAAAGGTATTAACAATGACCAGGAAAGTATGCTGGGGAATCTTTTGGATGGATACATTGAGGGTAATTTCTACGTTGGAAACAATGAAAAGATTCCACCCGAAAAGCTCGAATTGGCTCCATTCGTAAAACGCATAGCGAAAACCCAACTTTTCTTGAATGATAATGGAACCCCTATGGCAGAGAGCACTTTAACCAAAATGGCAGAAAAAATATGGCAAAAAGATGATAGAGTCAGGCACAATGAAAAACATAATGAAAAAACATCGCGCAAAAGAGACCGGAATTAAAAAGACACCATTAAAACAGCAAGACTTACCTTTGCCCTCACGTTAATAAGACCAAGTCAGACTTCAATGAGATGCCGCTTCCTCTTATGCGAAGCGACATCTTTTTTTATGCTATGACATGAGCTTGAAAACGTAACCAACATTATTATTAATTAAATATATCGTAAGATGAAAAGACACGAGTTCAAAAATCCGGTTCCAGTCCGTGAAAGAATGGCAGAAAAATGGAAAAAACGGTTCATGTTCGAAAAGGGGCATTCCGAGGAATGTGCAGGATACATGGCACAAAGATTGATCGACCTCATTGACCACATGCAGTATGGCTATGCCCTTATTGCCTTTCACAAACAAGGCATAACCTTTAAAATGGTAAAAGCAACCCTCATACCTTATGAAAGTTTCTTTCACCGATTCTATGAAATGGAACGCATAGAAAGTACTGTAATTTACTGGGATGTAGAATCACAAGGTTGGAGAAGTTTCCAGTTGGAGAATTTACTAGACTGGAGCCCCGTCTGCTAATCATTAATCACTAATCGTTTAATAACTAAAGAAATGGCAATGAATTGTACAGGGGTACTATATTTCCCCGTTACCATAAGTATGCTCGAAGGAGTAGCAACAGAATTGATAGAAGCCCGCTTCGGACTGAAAGGAGTAGCGGCATTCATAAAACTGCTTGGCAAAATCTATAAAGAAGAAGGATATTACCTGGTGTGGAACAAAGAGCAGTGTATGCTCTTTGCCCACAAATTAGGAAACGAACTATCGGACGAGGAAATGCAGGAAATCGTAGAACTACTGATAGCAAAAGACATATTCGACCGGAAAATGTATGAGGAACATCAGGTATTGACATCCGTACATATCCAAAAAGTATGGCTGGAAGCTACCAAACGCAGAAAGCGGGACTTGACTCCCCTCCCTTACTTCCTTGTGGAAACCAAAGTTCCTAAAAACGGGAAAGAAGAAAATGAGGTACAGGATGTATTGTTTCCACCCGAAAATGCATGCAATTTCGGACAAAGTAAAGAAAAGGAAAGTAAAGAAAAGAAAAACACTCCCCCTCTAACTCCCCAAGGGGAGAATGGAGGAGAGAGAACGGAGGGTTCTTCTTTTGAAATTCCGGGTTATGCCTACAACAAAAAAACGCATAATCTGGAAGGATTAATACTGGAACTGAAACAGCTGCATATTGTTGACCGAGATGAGTTGAAAGCGATTCTAAAACTTTCCGATTACGGACGGTTGGGAGGCTATGTATTTAAAGTTATTGGGAGTACCCGGTGGAGCACTGTGATGGCAAAAGGAAAATACATCATCGCCGCACTGAGAAAAGAGCGCACCGGAAACGGCTGATAATCAACCCAAACAACTGCAATTGCCAGGGCTACACCCTTTCGTCCGGATGGTGTAGCCCTTTGCCATAAAGGGTGTAGCCATAAGGGGGAAAGGGTGTAGCCATCCTGAAAACTTAAACAAGCGACATATATTGCTGCCGGAACCACAGTTCAAAAACAGGGTCTACAAAGATGATTTGATTTTTATGTCCTCCATAGGTAAATATACAAAATATACATCAATGTATTATACACTTATGTATATTTTCACTAAACCTTCCATTCTAAATGGATGCTTCCTTCCATTTTGAATGGACAAAAAAATAGCGGCTGACTCACAAAGGGAGTCAACCGCTACTGAATATTAATATAAAAACGCTTTCTCGATTAGAGAGCACCTACTTCTTTCAATGCAGCGTTAGTTCCGTGAACAGCCTTAGCACTGGCAGCGAATTTTTCTTTTTCGTCAGCAGTCAGTTCCAGTTCTACGATCTTTTCGATACCATTCTTGCCCAGGATAACGGGAACACCGATACAAAGATCAGATTCACCATATTCGCCTTCCAGCAATACAGAGCAAGGAATCATCTTCTTCTGGTTGTGGATGATAGACTCAACAACATAAGCTCCTGCCGCACCCGGTGCATACCATGCAGAAGTACCCAGTAACTTAGTCAGAGTAGCACCACCTACCATAGTAGAAGCTACCACTTCGTTCAGTTTTTCTTCGCTCAACAGTGTGCTGACCGGTTGTCCTTTGTATGTAGCCAGGCGAGCCAACGGAATCATAGTAGTATCACCATGGCCACCGATAACCATACCTTCCACTTCGTTTGCATTGCAACCCAAAGCCTGAGACAGGAAATATTTGAAACGAGAGCTGTCCAAAGCACCACCCATACCGATAACACGGTTCTTAGGTAAGCCCAAAGATTTCAATGCCAGATAAGTCATTGTATCCATCGGATTAGAAATAACTACAAGGATAGCGTTGGGAGAATATTTCAATGCATTTTCAGCAACTGTCTTCACGATACCGGCATTCACACCGATCAACTCTTCACGAGTCATGCCCGGCTTACGGGGAATACCTGATGTGATAACGATAACGTCAGAATTTGCAGTCTTCTCATAATCGTTGGTGCAACCTACAATAGTGGTATCAAAACCCAACAATTGAGCTGTCTGCATCATATCCATTGCTTTACCTTCAGAAACGCCTTCTTTCACATCCAGCATTACCACTTCGTCAGCCACTTCATTAAAGGCCAACACATTAGCGCATGTAGCACCTACGTTACCTGCACCTACTACGGTTACTTTTGACATAATCTTCTTTTTTTTGTTTATACGTGTAATAAAGTTGCGACAAAAGTACAACGACATTCGTAATTAAAGAAATTTTTCCGTAATAATTTTAGTTAAATGATTATTTAGTTAAGGATTGGTGATTAACGATTGACGATTAATGCTTATTTTTGCGGCGGAATAGACCTAACCCTATTTTACACACCTATTATTAGTAGAGAATATGGCAAATAATAAAAATAAGCTGTTGATTATTGCAGGTACCGCATTAGTATTAGCGCTAATTGGCGTTACCGTATTATTACTTTCCGAAAAACAAACCAATAAAGAGCTGGTACAGGAATTCCAATTGGAAAAAGAGGACTTAGAAAATGAGTACACTACCTTTGCGCAACAATATGATGAGCTGAAACTGACCGTCTCCAACGACTCCCTATCCATATTGCTGGAACAAGAGCAAACAAAAACCCAACGCTTGCTTGAAGAGTTGCGCACCGTAAAAAGCAGCAATGCCAGCGAAATACGACGTCTGAAAAATGAACTTGCCACACTACGTAAAGTAATGATAGGGTATATCAACCAGATAGATTCATTAAACCGGCTTACCGCCCACCAGAAAGAAGTGATTGCCCAAGTAACGCAGAAGTACAACGACGCTTCCCGCCAAATCAGCAACCTGTCGGAAGAAAAAAAGAATCTGAACAAAAAAGTCACCCTTGCCGCTCAGCTGGACGCCACGAACATCCACATACAGGCTGTGAACAAACGGGACAAAACGGCAAAGAAGGTGAAAGACGTAGTGAAGTTCAAAATAGGATTCACCATCGTCAAGAATATCACTGCCGAAACAGGCGAGCGTACCCTCTATGTCCGCATCACTAAACCGGACAATGACGTACTGACTAAAAATCCCGCCAATACATTCCCCTATGAGAATCGTGAGCTGGGATATTCCATTAAAAAGTACATTGAATACAACGGTGAGGAGCAAAATATAACCGTGTACTGGAACGTAGAAGAGTTTCTGTATGCGGGTACTTATCGGGTGGATATCTTCGCGGACGGAATGCTCATTGGCTCGCAGTCATTCACATTGGACTAAAAAAGTTTAAATAATTTTGAGGTTTCACTGAAAGCCTATACATTTGCATCGTTGTTTATGCAATTGTTGTTGCATCATAAGCAGTGTTTTAATCACCTTAATTAATGTATAGATACGATGAGAAAGTTCTTCTGTTTCATTTGGTTGGTATGTCTGACCTTCTCAGTCGGTGCACAAGAGATTTTGAGTCTCGATAGTTGCCGTACATTGGCAATTGCCAATAACAAAGAACTGCTGATAAGCCAGGAGAAAATAAACTCCGCGCATTATCAGAGAAAAGCAGCGTTTACCAACTACCTCCCCGACATTTCCGCCACTGGTGGATATATGCGCACTCAAAAAGAAATTTCACTGTTGAGCAATGCCCAAAAGGGTGCTTTAGGTTCTATGGGAACCCAAGTGAGCGGTGCTATGCAAAGCGGCATACAAGGCATACTGACACAGCATCCCGAATTGACGCAGAATCCTCAATTCATGGCACTGATTCAGGCATTGGGCAACGTAGATGTGGCCACTCCGCTGAACGGACTCGGAAACTCTCTCGTCGATGCATTCCGCACAGATACCCGTAATATGTATGCAGGTGCACTCACACTGACGCAACCGCTGTATATGGGTGGCAAAATACGCGCTTACAATAAAATCACCAAATATGCCGAAGAACTGGCACGCCAGCAACATGACAGCGGTCTGCAAGACGTAATCCTCAGTACCGACCAGGCTTACTGGCAGGTGGTATCGCTCGCCAGTAAAAAGAAGTTAGCAGAAGGATACCTGAAATTATTGCAGAAACTGGAAAGTGATGTAGACAAGATGATTACCGAAGGTGTAGCCACCAAAGCGGACGGTCTGTCGGTAAAAGTGAAAGTGAACGAAGCGGAAATGACGCTGACCAAAGTGGAAGACGGACTGAGTCTATCCAGAATGTTACTATGCCAACTATGTGGTCTGGATCTTTCCTCTCCTATCACCCTGACGGATGAACGCGAAGATGATCTCGGTTCCAGCCCGGTAGCTGCCAATGGAATAGATTTGAATACTGTGTATGCCACACGCCCGGAAGTACGTAGCTTGGAACTCGCCACGGAAATTTACAAGCAAAAGATAAATGTTACCCGCTCCGAATATATGCCTTCGTTGGCCTTGATGGGTAGTTACATGATGACGAATCCTTCGGTTTTCAACGGCTTTGAAAAGAAATTCAAAGGAATGTGGAATGTAGGGGTTGTGCTGCAAGTACCTATCTGGCATTGGGGTGAAGGCCTGTACAAAGTGAAAGCTGCCAAAGCGGAAGCCCGCATCGCCCAATACCAGTTGGACGACGCCAAAGAAAAGATAGAACTCCAGGTTAATCAGTCCGTCTTCAAAGTGAACGAAACTGCCAAGAAGCTGGCAATGGCGGAAAAGAATCTGGAAAAAGCGGACGAAAACCTGCGCTATGCCACCCTCGGATTTGAAGAAGGAGTGATAGCCGCCAGCAATGTACTTGAAGCACATACTGCCTGGCTTTCCGCCCAATCAGAAAAAATAGATGCACAGATTGACGTGAAACTGACCGATATTTACCTGAAAAAGGCAGTGGGAGAATTAAAAATCAGGAATTAAAAGGTGAGAGTTCATAAATCATAGAGCTAAGTTCATAAATCATAAATCTGAAATCATAAATCATAAGATGGATACCAAATCACAAAACAGTAACATGCTACTGGCGTTCTTAACGCTGACAGGCGTCATTGCCATCGTAGCCGTAGTCGGTTTCTTCATGTTGCGTAAAGGACCGGAAATCGTACAAGGGCAGGCTGAGGTCACGGAATACCGTGTATCGAGCAAAGTGCCGGGACGTATCCTGGAATTCCGGGTGAAAGAGGGACAAAGCGTACAGGCCGGAGATACGCTTGCCATACTGGAGGCTCCGGATGTATTGGCAAAGCTGGAACAGGCACGCGCCGCAGAAGCTGCCGCACAGGCACAGAATGAAAAAGCACTGAAAGGTGCCCGCCACGAACAGGTGCAGGCTGCATTTGAGATGTGGCAAAAAGCCAAAGCAGGACTTGCCATAGCCGAGAAGTCTTACAAACGCGTGAAAAACCTTGCCGACCAGGGAGTAATGACAGCGCAAAAGCTGGACGAAGTTACAGCGCAACGGGATGCTGCCGTGGCTACCGAAAAGGCTGCCAAAGCCCAATATGATATGGCAAAAAACGGTGCTGAGCGCGAAGATAAAGCTGCTGCCGCCGCCATGGTGGACCGTGCTAAAGGGGCTGTGGCCGAAGTGGAATCTTATATCAAAGAGACTTACCTGATAGCACAAACCGCAGGGGAAGTCTCTGAAATTTTCCCCAAAGTGGGTGAATTGGTAGGAACCGGCGCACCGATTATGAATATTGCCATACTGGATGATATGTGGGTGACCTTCAATGTCCGCGAGGATTTATTGCAGGGGTTGACCATGGGTACGGAATTTGAAGCTTTCGTTCCGGCACTGGATAAGAACATCCGGTTGAAAGTGAATTATATGAAGGACCTCGGCACGTATGCCGCATGGAAAGCTACGAAAACAACCGGACAGTTTGATTTGAAGACTTTCGAGGTGAAAGCGCTGCCACAGGAAAAGGTGGAAGGACTACGTCCGGGAATGTCGGTGATACTAAAGAAATAAAGAGAATCACCACAGATTACACAGATAAGCACAGATTTCGATATTGATAAGTAAGTCTGTAATGATCCTGAAAATCTGTGGTATAAATCATTTGAACGTGAGAGATAAGAAATACATAGCCTTGTGGAACGTCATGAAACGGGAATGCCGACGGTTGGTTTCCCGCCCGCTATACCTGTTTTGCATGGTGATAGCGCCACTGTTTTGCTACGTGTTCTTCACCACACTGATGGACTCGGGACTTCCCGTCAATATGCCCGTAGGTGTAGTGGACCAGGACATGACCTCCACTTCACGCCAATTGGTGCGCAACCTGGATGCTTTTGAGCAAACCGCCGTTGTTGCCCACTATCCTACCGTGAACGAGGCCCGCACCGCCATGCAGAAAGGCGAAATCTATGGTTTCTATTATATCCCGCAAGGTACTACCGCCAAAGCGCAATCCCAACGGCAGCCAACCGTTTCATTCTATACCAACAATACCCTGCTCATCGCCGGTTCGCTGCTCTATAAAGACATGAAGATGATGAGCGAATTGGCATCGGGAGCCGCTGCACGCACCACTCTTTACGCAAAAGGCGCTACCGAAGACCAAGCCATGGCATTTCTGCAACCTATCGTCATCGACACGCATCCACTGAACAACCCGTGGCTGAACTATTCCGTATACTTGTGCAATACTTTTGCACCGGGTGTACTGATGTTACTGATTTTTATGATAACGGTTTACTCCATCGGAGTGGAAATAAAAGACCGCACAGCCCGCGAATGGCTACGCATGGGAAATAACTCTATTTATATCTCCCTTGCCGGAAAACTGTTGCCACACACAGCTATCTTTTTCCTGATGGGGATATTATACAACGTGTACCTGTACGGTTTTCTTCATTTCCCCTGTAATAGCGGTATCATCCCAATGCTACTTGCCACCCTCTGCTTGGTGCTGGCTTCGCAAGGCATGGGCGTACTCATGATAGGAACTTTGCCCACCCTACGCCTAGGACTGAGTTTCGCGTCACTCTGGGGAGTGCTTTCGTTCTCCATGTGCGGACTCTCGTTCCCCGCTATGGCCATGCATCCCGTACTGCAAGGGTTGGCCAATCTGTTCCCGTTACGCCACTATTTCCTGATTTATGTAGATCAGGCGCTGAATGGCTATCCGATGATCTATTCATGGATAAACTACGTGGCATTGCTCATTTTCATGATGCTTCCTTTCCTCATTGTACACCGGCTTAAGGGAGCGTTGGTTTACTATAAATACGTGCCCTAATGAAACATCTGACGTTCAAACAGAAAGTAGTACAAGGTATCCACGATTTATTCTATATCTGGGTACGGGAATTCCGCACGACCTTCCGCGATCAAGGCGTGCTCATCTTCTTTGTGCTTGTCCCGTTGGTATATCCGCTGATTTATGCTTTCATCTATACAAATGAAACGATACGTGAAGTACCTGCCGTTGTGGTAGATAACTCCCGCAGTTCGTTAAGCCGCGAATATCTGCGTAAGGTGGATGCCAGCCCGGAAGTGAAGATTGTGGCATATTGTGCCGACATGGAAGAAGCCAAACTGATGCTGAAAGACCGTCTGGCTTATGGCATCATCTATATACCTGCCGAATTCAGTGACGACATTGCGCGGGGAAAACAGACTCAGGTCAGCCTGTTCTGCGACATGAGCGGATTGCTGTACTATAAATCCCTGCTGAATACGAACACGAGTGTATCACTGGACATGAATGCAGACATAAAGATACAGCGTGCAGGCAACAGTACCGACCGTCAGGATGAAATCACCGCATATCCGATAAGATATGAAGATGTCACCCTTTTCAACCCGACGAATGGTTTTGCCGCATTTCTGATACCTGCCGTACTGATACTGATTATCCAGCAGACATTGCTACTCGGTATCGGACTTTCCGCCGGAACTGCACGCGAACACAACCGGTTCAAAGATCTGGTACCCATCAACCGTCATTACAACGGGACGTTACGTATCGTTTTCGGCAAAGGTTTGAGTTACTTTATGGTGTATACCCTTGTATCTGTCTACGTACTTTGTGTAGTACCTCGCTTGTTCAATCTTATTCAGATAGGTCAGCCGGGTGTGCTAAGTCTCTTTTTGTTACCCTATCTGGCTGCCTGCATTTTCTTTGCCATGACAACTTCGATTGCCATACGCAACCGGGAAACCTGCATGTTGATATTCGTCTTCACATCCGTGCCTTTGTTGTTCCTTTCAGGTATTTCCTGGCCGGGTGCGGCAATGCCGGATTTCTGGAGATATTTTTCTTATATCTTCCCGTCTACTTTCGGCATCAATGGCTATGTACGTATCAATAGCATGGGGGCTACGCTCAACGAAGTGGCCTTTGAATACCGCGCTTTATGGATACAGGCAGGCATCTATTTTCTGACAACCTGCTGGGTATATCGCTGGCAGATAATCCAAAGTCGGAAGCACGTGATTGAAAAGTATAAGGAATATAAGAATAGGCAAGAGTCATAAATAAGCTGCTTGCTTTTGCCATAGGCGTGGCACAACATTGCCATGCCTATGGCAAAACATTGCCACGCCTATGGCAAGACTGTGCCAAAGCGATGGCAAGACTGTGCCACTTCGATGGCAAGGCTGCGTCACTGTATGAATTCCGTCAACGGGTAATATGTTTCTTAATCAACGGATATAATACTTCGGCATAACGCATAAATCCCAAGTCAGTGAAATGAACTCCATCAACAGTCGCTTCGCCATCATGTCCGATCATATCTTTAGAAGACAGAAAATAGATATTCTTTTCACCTTTTTTCTTTAGCGACTGGAAAATAGCTGCAATTGTTTCATTCTTGGCTTCCACTTCCCGCGCAATATTTTTATTAAAACGGGAATGAGGGAAAATAGGATCTTCTACAAAAAGAACAGGAGTATCGGGATGCTTAGCGCGAATGATTGAGTAGAACTTTTCCGCACGTTCTTTCATCTGCTCTACCGTAGCATTAGGCAAAAAGTCAAGAACAAACATGGAAGCATCAACCGAAGCCGCAACTTCAGCTATCTCCAAATCGAGTAAAGCATTGCCACTAAAACCCAAATTGATGCATTCACGATTGAGCCAACGTTCAAGAATATTGGTATGAGCCATGCCCGGACGGGAAGCGCAACCACCCTGCAGAATACTGGTTCCATAAAAAAGAACCGGTTTCCTACGTACCGGCAAATCAACCGCCGGCCGGTCAAGCGTCGAAAGACTATCTACGCCGATAGCCAAAGACGTGACACCGTCATATAAAGAAAGGTATAGAAGATATTCCCTTTCCTCAGGGTCCATGTTTTTCACAATGGTTGCCTCATTCACTTTGCCTTGCGGCCGTCCGCTACCGGCAAATATCCACTTACCGTCTTGCAGGCAGTAAAGGTCGAGTCCTTTGATACCCGTAGGTGTCATGTGGTTCATACTCATATTATTCCTGACCTCCCATTTTGCCGCAATGCAAGTGGAATTAGAACGGAAACGTAAAGCAAGTCCGGCACTGTTTCGTCCCAAATCCCAAAGAGGCTTACGGGAAATGTGCTCCAAAGAATCCGGAAGACGTTCATAACGAGTAAGAGTAGCTTCCGTCGCTTTACCCAAAAGAGGAAAAGCGGAAGCATCGTGATAAAGAATCTGGGCATGACTTGACGCAGCCAGCAACAATCCCATAATAAAAGCTTTGGTTCTCATGATGATATAGATATTAAGATGATTCAAAGGTACGTTGAAAAACAACATTCCTCAACAGTTTCACATCAATTAACAAGCAAGAGAGCTATCGTTTACGAAACATTCGTAACTTTGGAGGAAAACTACAATATTATGAAACGACTTTATTCTCTGCTCAGCTGTTTGCTACTGTGCCTCTGTTGCACTGTCCAAGCCAAAAACAAAGTGATTGAACAACCTCCGTTCATTGTCAGTAACACCACTTCTATCGAGGTCAGTCAGATCGACATCAGTGATACGGCTACTGTAGTACACATCTATGCCAAGTATCGGCCTAAGAACTGGATAAAAATCGCTTCGGGAAGTTACCTGAAAGATAATAATGGAGAGACTTATCAACTGCGTTCAGGCATAGGTATCACACCGGACAAAGAATTCTGGATGCCGGAATCAGGCGAGGCTGAGTTCCAACTGGTATTTCCTCCTCTCCCCGATTCTGTAACCTCTGTTGACTTCACAGAGGGAGCTGATATAGAAAATGGATTCAGCATCTGGGGAATACAGGTGAAAGGTAAAAAACTGCCGAAACTGATGTTGCCGAAAGAAGCCATTATACATAAAGCGGATGCCAAAGCTGAATTGCCGGAACCGGTCATCGGATACGGCAAAGCCATATTGAAAGGCAAATTACTGGATTTCTATCCCGGTATGCCTACCCCGATCACTCTGGTGGCATGGGAAAGCGCCAAAGGGGACTTATCGGAAAATCAGATAGACATTCAATCGGATGGAAGCTTCAGCAAAGAAGTGCCGTTGACAAACAGTACGCCATGTTCGATATACATGTCCGGCAGCAAGCCACTCCAGATTTTTATGGAACCGGGACAAACCACCGAAGTATACATCAACTTGCGCGAAATTTCCCGTCGCCAATCCAAGTTCCATAAAGACGAGAAGCCTTATGGAGAAGTCATTTATGTGAATGGTCCCTTGGCGGCCATAGTACAAGACCTGAATCAGGATATGCCTGATACGAACATACAGGAAAAAGTGTATAAGAATACAAAGGATTTCGCCGGAATAGGCATTGATGCGTATAAAGAGCGGATACTTGAACTTTCTGCAGAAGCGCAAGCAGAAATAGACAAACTCCCATGCGGTCAGGCAACACGCCAACTGCTCACCACCAATAATAAACTGTCCACAATCGGATTATTGCGCTTCGCAGCAAGCACACTGACATCTGCTGCTATCAGCGCCAATCAGGTGACCCGGGAAGAAGCGCAGAAATACTATCAGGAACTTGCACAGAAAGTACCGGCCGATTATATTCCCAACGCAGACTTTGCATTGCTAAATAATCCGCAGGCAACTTTCTCCAGCCAATACGTAAACATCATAACCGGCTACTACCGCCAAAGTGATGAATTTGCCAAATCATGGGGAACAGACAGCGGTATCTTTTTCGATATTGCCCGGGCTATTCCTCTTTATCAAGGTATCAAAAACTTCACTCCATTGACGGAAGAACAGAAGACAGTACTAAATGCCCTGCCCATCGCTTATCAGGAGATGCTGACTGCCGCCAACAGTCAATTGTTAGCGAAAATCGAGGCCAATAAGAAAAAGACCGGATTCACGGTAAACGAAACCGGAGAGGTCAGTAATGAAGATCTTTTCGCCTCCATCATCAGCAAGTTCAGCGGTAAAGTACTGTTAGTTGACTTCTGGGCTACCTGGTGCGGTCCATGCCGCATGGCCAATAAGGCAATGGTTCCCATGAAGGAAGAATTGAAAGACAAAGATATTGTATACTTGTACATCACCGGTGAAACCTCTCCATTGAAGACATGGGAAAACATGATTCCCGACATCCACGGTGAACACTACCGGGTGACAGCCGCCCAATGGGATTACCTGGGTAAGAGCTTCAATATTTCAGGCGTTCCTACCTATCTAATTATCGACCGGGAGGGAAACGTCAAATACAGACAAGTGGGTTTCCCCGGAGTAAATACGATGAAAGAGGAGCTCCTAAAGGTTGTTTCACACTAATTAACTTGCTGTTCATTGCTTTATTACGAAACTTTCGTAGCTTTGCATTGAATTCATTTTAATACTTTATTTCCATGGAAAAGTTAACTATACAAGAAGAAGAAGCAATGATTTACATTTGGGAACTGGGCAGTTGCTTCGTAAAAGACATTGTTGCCAAATATCCCAATCCGGTACCTCCTTACACTACGGTAGCTTCCATTGTAAAGAACCTGGAACGCAAACAGTATGTTACGGCCGCACGAGTAGGAAATACGTACCAATACACGCCTGCCATTCGCGAAAGCGAGTACAAACGTACCTTCATGAGTGGATTTGTGCGTAATTACTTTGAAAACTCTTACAAGGAAATGGTTTCTTTCTTTGCCAAAGAACAAAAGATTTCAACCAATGACTTGAAAGATATTATCGATATGATTGAAAAAGGAAAAGAGTGAGGATTTATGATAGAAATACATAATTCATAAATTATAAATTGATATGTTGGCCTATTTTCTAAAAATAAATGTAGCCATTGCGCTGTTTTATGCGTTCTACCGGCTGTTTTTCTATAAAGACACGTTCTTCACGTGGCGCAGGGCGGCATTGCTTTGTTTCTTTGCCGTTTCTGCCGTCTATCCGTTGTTGAACATACAGACATGGATTACAGAGCAGGAACCTATGGTAGCAATGGCAGACTTGTACGCCGACATTATCTTGCCGGAAATTACTCTTACACCAGAACAAGCCACTGCCGACTGGAAAACTCTTCTGCTCCAAACGGCCGGTTTCGTCTATTGGGGAGTAGTGTGCTTATTAGCAATCCGCCTCTTCATACAGCTCATTGGCATTATCCGGCTATCTTTCCGCTGTCGGAAAACGCGAATAGGTGACACCAATGTGTATCTGCTCAGACAAGCGGGCGGACCTTTTTCTTTCTTTCACTGGATATTCATTTATCCGGCCTCACACACTGAAGATGAACTAAGCGAAATACTGACTCATGAAAAAACCCACGCCAACCAATGGCATTCGGTGGATGTACTTATCAGTGAGACTATATGTGTTTTCTGTTGGTTCAATCCCTTTGCCTGGCTCATGAAACGTGAAATCCGTACCAATCTGGAATATTTGGCGGACAACCGTGTATTGGAAACCGGGCATGACTCTAAAGCCTATCAGTATCATCTGTTAGGATTATCCCACCATAAGGCTGCAGCAACTATCTATAACAGTTTCAATGTTTTACCTTTAAAAAAACGCATCAAAATGATGAACAAAAAGAGAACCCGAGAAATAGGGAGAACTAAGTATCTTATGTTCCTCCCCTTGGCAGCCTTACTTATGATTATCAGCAACATCGAAGCCGTGGCACGCACCACGAAGGAAGTTGCCAGAGATGTCATAGAGGCTGTGGAAGATAATCTGACGTCAGATCCAACGGCGCCGGATATGGAAGTTGCTACCGAAACGGCACCGCTGGAAACACCGGCACCGCAACAGGAAAAAGACAAGCTTGTAAGCTACAAAGGAGTGGTAGTGGATAAAGACGGAAAAGCGGTGGAAGGCGCTGAGTTTTTCGTAGATCGCCGCTATGACCTACCAAAAGACCAATCGTATGTCACAGGAAAGGACGGCAGTTTTTCTTTCAAAGCATTCGAGAATGCAAAAATGGCGGTGCTTTGGAATAAAGATGGAAAAATGATGATAGTATCCGTCACTATCGACAAAGAGAATAATTCGAACATGAAGATTGTCATGAATAGGGAATGGCAAAATCCGCCCGCCAATGATCCGGACAATCCCGTATTCGAAGTAGTGGAACAAATGCCTGAATTTCCGGATGGTGGAATGCCTGGCTTGATGCAATTCTTATCGAAAAACATCAGATATCCGGTAAATGCACAAAAGAATGGTACACAAGGTCGCGTTACTGTACAATTTATTGTAAATGTAGACGGAAGTATCTCCCATATAGGGATTCTTCGTGGGGCAGATCCGGAATTGGACGGTGAAGCTGTACGCGTTATCAGCACAATGCCTAACTGGAAACCGGGTATGCAAAAAGGGAAAGCTGTACGGGTGAAATATACAGTTCCCGTCATGTTCCGTTTAAATGATGAAAAGAAGGAAGAATTCAAACCCGTACCGAAGATTGATGAGTCAATTGTTGTGGTAGGTTATGCAAGCCAGGAAAAATCACCAATAGAAGAAGATGTGGTTTTTGAAATCGTAGAACAAATGCCTTCATTTGCCGGTGGTATGGAAGGGCTGATGCGCTATCTGTCCAGAAATATTAAATATCCTGTAACGGCACAAAAGGCAGGAATACAAGGACGAGTACTTGTACAAGTTATCATCGACTCAAATGGCAACGTTACAAATCCGAAAATAACAAAGAGTGTAGATCCTTCACTGGATGCAGAAGCAATCCGCGTGACTGCGAACATGCCTAAATGGCAACCGGGCATGCAGAGAGGAAAGGCTGTCAATGTGAAATATACATTCCCCATCGAGTTCAAGCTACAGTAAGTCAATAATCCAAGATAAATTCTCTCTTACACAAAAGATTACCTGCAAGTCCTGCCCCTGATTGTTTTCCTATCATCAGAGGCAGGATGCAGATAATCCAATTTTTTATTTATGCATCTTCACCACTTCCGTCGGTGCCATTTCCACATTCCGTTTGTCTACCTGGCGAACCACACTTGCCGCTAATTGCAAGAATGCACGTCCGGTCACGGTATTTTCATCAAGCGCTACCGGTGTACCTTTGTCCCCGCTCTCACAGATGCTTTGTACAATAGGTATTTGTCCCAATAAAGGTACATTCATTTCCTCTGCCAGCTTCTTGGCACCTTCTTTTCCGAAAATATAATATTTATTTTCCGGCAGTTCAGCAGGCGTAAACCAAGCCATATTCTCTACCAGACCGAGAATAGGAACATTTACCTTTTCATTGACAAACATATTGATACCTTTACGAGCATCGGCCAATGCAACGGCTTGCGGAGTACTGACTACGATAGCCCCCGTCAAGGCGAGCGTCTGAACCACTGTCAAATGAATATCGCTTGTACCGGGAGGAAGGTCGATAAGGAAATAATCGAGATCACCCCAATTTGCATCCGCTATCAATTGCTTCAAGGCATTACTTGCCATGCCGCCACGCCATAGGGTTGCCTGGTCAGGATCTACAAAAAAACCGATAGAGAGCAGTTTGATGCCATACTTCTCAACAGGTATAATCAAATCACGCCCACCTATATTCTCTGCATAGGGGCGTGCATCTTCCACTTGGAACATCTTCGGCATAGACGGACCGAAAATATCGGCATCGAGCAACCCAACCTTATAACCCAACTTTGCCAAAGACACCGCAAGGTTAGCAGATACCGTTGATTTACCCACACCTCCTTTACCGGAAGAAATTCCAATAATATTCTTCACTTGCGGCAGCAACTTGCCCGGTTCAGGCCGTGCAGCCTGTTTGCTTTCGGTAGCGATAGTAACTTCTACTTCATTAGATACATACGCATGAATAGCCGCTTCCGCTGCCTTTACTACAGATTTCATGAAAGGATCGGTCGGCTTCTCGAATATCAGCGAGAAACTGACTTTCATCCCGTCTATACGCAAATTATCGGCAACCATCTCTGCCTCCACGAGGTTCTTTCCAGTGCCGGGATATCGCACTGTTGCCAGTGCATCTAAAATAAGTTTAGGATAAAGTGTCATTATTAAAATTGTTATTTTGAAGTTTGCAGTCCACTCCGCTTGCTGCGGTTATAACTGCGATATTCATCTAACTCTATTTCCACATCGGGTTCATGCAGTTCGCCTTCCTTCGGCAGATGAAACTTGATATACTTGATGTTCAGCCCGCGGTCCAACCACTGTTGTTCATAATAAGTCTTGATACTGAGAATCTCATCAGCCATACCGGAGTGATACAGATCTTCTGTCATCACATCTACCGGAAGGTGATTTTCCTCAATCATGTAGCGGGTATAAGTGAACATGAAATTACTATCTGTCTTGAGATGAATGATGCCATCCGGTTTCAGAAATTTACGATAACGCTCCATGAAATAAGTGGAGGTCAGACGCTTGGTTGCTTTCTTCATCTGCGGGTCGGAGAAGGTCAGCCATATCTCGCTCACCTCATTCTCTGCAAAAAAGCGGTCGATGATTTCGATATTCGTGCGCAGAAAAGCGACATTCTTCATGCCGGCCTGCATCGACTCCGTAGCACCCGACCACATACGGGCACCCTTGATGTCTACACCGATAAAATTCTTGTCAGGAAATAATTTCCCCAAACCGACGGTGTACTCACCACGTCCGCAACCTAATTCCAAAACAATGGGACGGTCATTCCCGAAGAATGACCCGTTCCATTTTCCTTTCATCTCAAAGGGCACGTTATCTACTGCCGAATAGGGATACTCGAACACGTGCGGATAACTTACCATGTCGGCAAACTTCGCTAACTTACCTTTACTCATGCGTTATTCCACAATGGTTACCCAGCCATGCGTGTCAGGTTCGTCACCATATTGGATGCCACGCAGCTTGTTGTACAACTTCGTGCAGATAGGTCCCGGTTTGCCGTCTTTGGCTATCACATATGAATGTCCATTCTCAGGGTCATCAATACGTTCAATCGGACTGATTACAGCGGCTGTTCCGCAAGCACCGGCTTCTTCGAAAGTGGTAAGTTCTTCTTCCGCAATCGGACGACGTTCGACCTTCATGCCCATATCTTCGGCCAACTGCATCAAACTTTTGTTCGTGATAGAAGGCAGGATGGAAGTGGACAAAGGAGTGATATACGTATTATCCTTGATTCCGAAGAAGTTGGCGGCACCACATTCATCGATGTATTTCTTTTCTTTTGCATCCAGATAGAACTCTGCAGAGTAACCTGCCGCATGGGCTTCCTGGCTGGCACGCAAACTGGCAGCATAGTTACCACCAACTTTATAGATACCGGTTCCGAGTGGAGCTGCACGGTCGTACTTACGTGTGATTACATAAGGAGTGGCAGCAAAGCCACCTTTGAAGTACGGGCCTACCGGAGTTACAAATATCAGGAACATATATTCGCTGGACGGACGTACGCCCACCTGCGCACCTGTTCCAATCAGCAACGGACGGATATAAAGGGATGCGCCGCTTTCGTAAGGCGGAATGAAACGTTCGTTCATTTTCACTGCTTTCAGCACGGCTTCCTTGAAACGTTCTGTCGGCAGTTCCGCCATCATGATGCCACGGCAAGTGGATTGCAGACGGGCTGCATTTTCTTCCAGGCGGAAGATGCGTACCTTACCATCTTTTCCACGGAAAGCTTTCAAACCTTCAAACGCTTCCTGACCATAATGCAGACAGGTAGCTGCCATGTGCATATTGATAAGTTCGCTACTACTGATTTCGAGTTCTCCCCATGCGCCATCGCGGAAATTAATTCTCACATTGTAATCTGTCTTCATGTATCCGAATGACAGATTTGACCAATCTATTTCTTTCATATCTCAAAGTATTAGTAATCTCATTACGTACATTTTGCAACAAATTTACTCTTTATTCTTCACATTCTCACTCCTCCGACAGTAATTTTTCAATTTCCTTATCGGCTTTGGTCAATTTATCGCTGCAAAACGCAATAATCTCATTCGCCTCCTTTATTTTTTCGGCAAGCGCATCAATTTCCAACTCATTATTGTCTATCTGGCGGACAATCTTCTCCAGGCGCTCCATGGCCTGGGAGTAAGTTTCTTTTTTCTTTGGAGTAGGCATAAGGATATTTATGATTTATGATTTATAGTTGAGGTTACTGCGCCCCGGTAGAAGCGGGTGAGGATTTCATCATTCTCACTGAGAGAAGCGGCATCTTTCACGACTTTTCCATCTTTCAGGGTGATGCTATAACCACGGGCAAGCATTTTTTCAGGTGATGCATCAACCAGACGTTGTTGCAACAGTTCCAGACGATGACGCTGGCGTGAAAGGGAAGATGTAACAGCCTGGGAGATATCTCTCCGGGCAGTCAACAAAGTCAACTTGGCATCGGAGATACGGCGAACGACGGCAGAGGGAATACGATTCCTGTATAAATTCAGTTTACGATGTTCTTCCGCCAGACGGGAAAGGACACTTTCGTGCAAGCGTCCGGCAAGAGTTTCCAAACTATCGGCGGCAATATCCATGCAGTCGATCAGGTATTCAGCGGCAGCTGTCGGAGTTTTCACACGGGTATGCGCAACGGAATCAAGCACCGTATCATCTCTCTCGTGCCCTATTCCGGTGATGATGGGCAGTGGGAATTGGGCACAGGCAGCAGCAAGCAGATACGTATCGAAACCGGACAGATCGGAAGTGGCCCCTCCGCCACGGATGATAACTACGACATCAAATTCCTTCTGACGGTTCAGAATCAAATCCAAGGCAGATAATACGGACTCCTCTACACGGTCGCCCTGCATCAATGCAGGAAACAATTCTGTATAAAAGAAGAAACCACGGGGATTATTCTGCAACTGATGGCAGAAGTCACCATAGCCGGCAGCCGTGGGGGATGAAATCACAGCAATACGCTGCGGCAAGTCGGGCATTTCCAACTCTTTGTTCAGAGTCAGTACGCCTTCTTCTTCCAACTGTTTCAGAATTTCCCGACGACGGCGCGCCATATCCCCTAATGTATAGGTGGGATCAATATCCTGCACCGTAAGGCTATAGCCGTAAAGTTCATGAAAACTGACAGTAACCTGAACCAGCACCTTGATGCCGGAAACGAAAGCCTGTCCCGTAGCCTCCTCGAAGTAAGGCTTCAACAAGCGATATACATTCGCCCAAATCGTTCCCCTTGCTTTGGCTACCAGACCGCTGCTGCGAGAATCTTTCTGAATGAATTCCAGATAGCAGTGCCCGGTGCTATTGGTGCGCACATCGCTCAACTCTGCCTGCACCCAATATTCGTCAGGCAAGCATTGTTCCAGGCTACGGCGCACTAAGGCGTTAAGTTCTAAGAGAGATAAAGTTTCCATTATTACACGGTTATGAATAAAACAGATGATTATTGCGCAGCTCAAGGCTGAAAGCCTTTCATCTTACAGCCCAGGGCAACGCCCTGGGAATTGAGTAATGTTTATCCCCGCGCCCTGTAAGGGCATAACAGCACACATCAGCTTTTGCCCTTACAGAGCGTAAGATTGTGGGGGACGATTCATTCCCAGGGCGATGCCCTGGGCTGTAAGATGAAAGCCTTTTAGGCTTAGGCTGCGTTAAATTATCATTTGATTCCTTTTTTATCAGTTATGAATCTAATTCACCACTGATTCGTCTTAATTCTTTGACTTATAATCATTATATGCTTTCCACATATCAGGCACTCCATATCCGTAAATATTATCCGGGAAGGCCGCACGATCACCAGCTTGGCGCACAAGTTCCACCAGTTCTTTTGCCGTCAGTTTCGGACAAGCCTGCCACAAACAAGCCACCATGCCACACATGATAGGAGAAGAGAAAGAAGTTCCATTTGCCCGTCCCTGATTTCCATCCGTACGGATGACGTCAGATCCGGCGCCTACAGCCACAACATCCGGTTTCACACGTCCATCAGCCGTGTTACCGATAGAAGAGAAGGGAGCCAGCACAGCCTTCTTATCAACAGCACCCACCGTCAATACATTGTCTGCATCTCCCGGAGGGGTTATCTTCTTCCAGGAACCCATACCCGAATTTCCGGCACTGCACACCAATACCATTCCCTTATCTGCAATAAGCGAAGCCTGACGTGACATCAACGCATGGTGCCCATCCAAATCACGGTATTTGTAATTCTTCGATTTATCATCAAACGCATAGTATCCTAAAGAGGTATTCAGCACATCCACTCCCACGCTATCGGCAAATTCAACGGCAGCAGCCCAATAGTCCTGCTCTACCAGATGCTCGGAATATTCATCTTCACTACGGAGCAGCCAGAAGGAGGCTCCGGGAGCCGTACCTGTCATCACATCGGGCTGGTTCATACCGATACAGGAAAGTACAGACAAACCGTGACTGCTCTCGGCAAAGATATCCGCCTGAGGATTCACAAAATCTTTCGTACCAAGAATACGGATATTCTGCATGGCAGTAATCTTATCCACATTATGGAAGCCCGCATCAATAACTGCAATCGTCATACCTTGCCCTTTGAAGCCAGCTTCATGAAGCTTATCCCCATTGCTCAGTTGAATCTGAGTGATGGCACGTCCGTAAATGCTATCCGGATGTATCGTCGGCTGATTGATGACAGAATCCCGTTCGGTAGACATCGTTGGCTTGTCGGCACCGGGAGAAATCCAGACCTTTTCTGTGGAAAGAACGAAAGGCAACGCTGCTATCCGGTCAATCAAAGTCGTATCGTTGCAGGACACCGTTACAAAGTTATTCCATTTCCCGGTCACCACGATATTAACTCCCTGCTTACGGATTTCATCTATATATTTACGACAAACCGGAAGATCGGTAGAGTCAATCGGAAGATTCTGTTTCTTACGGCGTTCAATTGCCTTTTCGGACAAGAATTTTTCCGGCCGCTTCAACGAATACTCTGTGGCAGCCTTGTCTTTCAGACTGATACGATACTTCAATGTATCTTGCTGCGCCGATGCTCCTGTTGCGAGCAGGACAATAGCTAAAAGGGAAATCAATTTTCTCATTCTATTATTTAATTACTTATTTATTTTCTGCAATAACCAGCCCGATACCCCGCTGGGAAGCAATAAAAGAACCGCCCACTACCCGTCTTCCGATATAAAACACGGCAGACTGCCCGGGCGCAATAGCTGATGCTTCGGACAAGAAATGTACAAACAGCCGCCCGTCTTCCAGCCTTTTCACCGTACAGGGAATCGGTTTGCTACGATAACGGATACGTACCGCCAAGTCAGGAGCCGAGAAGAATTCCTGTTCATCGATGATGTTATCCTGTTCGGCCAGCATATATTCAGTCTGTAGTTGTTCGGCATCGCCCAGCATCACTGTATTTTTCTGCGGATTTATCTTCAACACATAAACCGGTTTGCCCAAAGCTATTTCCAGGCCTTTCCGTTGTCCGATGGTATAATAAGGAAAACCTTTATGTTCGCCCAACTTCACCCCTTCGGAATTAACAAACCATCCGGGACCGATTTCACGGTCTATTTCAGGAGAATGTTCGCGCAGGAAGTCCCGGTAATCACCCTTGATGAAACATACCTCCATGCTCTCCCCTTCTTCCGCCTTCAACTGATAGCCTTTCTCGCACAAATACTCCCGTACTTGCAACTTAGTATAGGTGCCCAGCGGAAAAAGACAACGTCTCAGCACATCCTGCCCCAGTCGCCAGAGGAAATAGGACTGGTCTTTCTTATCGTCATCTCCAGCCACTATATATATATTCCCGTTCTTTTCTTCCAAACGGCTATAATGTCCGGTAGAGATAAATGCGCAACCAAGCTTATCCGCCCACTCTGTAAGTATGCGGAATTTAAACGTAGGATTACACATCACGCACGGATTGGGTGTCCGCCCCTGGCAATATTCATCAATAAAATTCTGCACAATAACTTTGCGGAAAGCCTCACGCTCATCGGCCACATGGTGTTCGATGCCCATGCTATCGGCAAGTTGCCGCGCCTCCACAGGTTCATCTCCCCACACCCACATGGTTAGTCCGACTATCTCATACCCCTGTTCTTTCAACATCAGACAAGTGGCGGTACTGTCTATACCGCCGCTCATGCCTACCAATACTCGCTTCTCAGGTTTGTTCATTTTAGGATGTTCATTCAATTAGCTTACAAAAATAGATGATTTCGGGCAGAAGAAACAGAAAAGGCATACCTTTTTCACATGACTTCACACAAGTGGCCGAACTAATACACTTATTTCCATACACAATTCCTTTACCTCTCCCACAATTCCATCAATCACCTCTTGAACGGTATATCCATACTTTTTAAAATACTTTTGCCCTAACCACACGCGAGAAGGGGCATATTGATATTTTTCAAGTAATGCTATCAGTTCTTGCTGATAGTAATATGTACTCTCATTAGTATATTGTTGGGAATAACTCTTATGCCGGATAGCAACATACCCTTGTTTCGCTACTGACAAGTTGAGATCTCCAGGAAGCAAAAATCTTTCCGGATGTTTTGTATCATAATTCTCTATGCCCAATTCCAGCAATCTTGAAGTTATACCTTTACTCACTTCCACCGAAAGTTTCGCCGAAAGACTTGAATTTGATTTGCGTCCTTTCCATTGTTCTATTTCAGTAATAAAGCGTTTCTGAATATTATCCGAAGTAAACATCTCACCTTCATGTTCGAACATATAACCAAGACATTTCCCGATAAGATTCATTTCCTCATAAGAATAACGTTTGCTGGTGTGGGGAATACCATAGACAGGAATATTATTCCACCTTCCATAAGAAAGTTCCGATGGGATCAGTTCTGTAGGGAGTACCCCTGTATGCTTACACAGTAGCTGAAAGCAATCTTTTCTCCCCAAACAAAGTATCCTCCGGGGCTGTAAAAGTTTGATGAGCTCAATGGTGCTCTGAGGACATTTTTCAAAAGCAACTTTCGGAAGTCCCTTTGCTTTACTTGTATTAAACAGAATCATATTAGTAAATACAAACCTATGCTCATCATCCAACAAAGACACATGTTCTTTCCAATGACTCAATATGATCCGAAGCCTCTTCCACAAATGCCATTTCTCCCGTTCCCACCAGAAAGCATTGCCTTTCAGTAAAGTGTCTCCATCCATGTGGCCATCCCTAATTCCCCACTCTTTCCAAATCTTATTATCAACCTGCCCATTGTTTTTACCAGATTCACTAAAATAAGGACCACCTGATCCCGGATTGATTGCCAAGACAAGCAATTCAGGATACTTCTCTACTTCTGTCAGATTCGTCTGGGTATAAAATGCTAAATTACAGTCTTTTTCCGTCATTGCCAAGTTGTGATACAGGCCGACCGTACGAGCTGCCCAAGCTTTCAAACCATCTTTTAAACTCATAACTGTTACAAAAATATATTTATGGATACTTCCATCAACAACAAAGTTACAAAGACTTTTTTTATATTTAATGCAAATCAGAAGTTGAAATTCATCCATTTCTGATGAAAAAAGAATTATTTCACCACAGAGGACACGGAGAGCACAGATGTTATAATTAACTATGAATTAGAAGCCTAAAAAAACTCTGTGTACTCTGTGGTGAAAAGATTCATACCACTTGGAAAGGAAACTATGCTTCTCAATGTCAGTAGCATAGGGTCATGACACTTGCAACTTCTTACCTTGAGAACCAGAAGCCCCTTTGCTTTGCTGCACAAGATGGCATCTTGCTCAGCATAACATACCATCTTGAACAACACAAGATGGCATCTTGAGCAGTAAAAGTAGTCACGCTTCAGTAGATATGCAAGCTTTTTATGGGGGAAAGGTAATAGTGATGTACGTGCATTTTTATTGGATCGTATAGAAACAGTATTGTCTCTGTGTCTATTATAACGGTGCAGAAAGGAAGGAAATTCCAATTGACAATCGGTCACCATACGGGGATTCGGTACCTTTCAGACTGCCTTGACCAGCAAAGGATTCGAGCATCCGGGCCAAGTGACTCTCGGATTACCTCCCCATAGAACTACTGACACCTGAAATTCTGGAAGAAGAAAAAGGATTGAAAGAGGAAGGAATTATATAGGATATACAAATTTACTTTAAACAAAAGGAGTTTGCCATAAGCGTTAATAACTTATGGCAAACTAAAGATTACATCGGCACAATCGTCACTCCCCACCGATACTCTTGGTTAGCAGGAATAAGATATTGTGAATCGGGGATAGCTCCCCAACTGTCATACCCGCCTACTTCCATTTGTTTCATATCAATGCAGCAATGTACCACCTTTTCGTAAATCATAGCGCATGCCGTGACTTTCGATATTGGCTTCGTCATAAACATAAAATCTTTACGCATCAACTCTTACCATACCTTTCGATTTCATAGACACATTTTTTTCTCCGGTAACAACCACTCTGCCTAAGTGGTCAATCAATTCATACCCAATAGCCAGGTTGGCATTAGTGTCCTTATGATTCTTTAAATCAAGGGCCAAACGGAAAACACCATATAAGAGCCGGTGCTCCAACGAAATATTTTCAGTACAAGTGTATTTTCGCCTGATTTCAGATATCTATTAATCAGATATTCCACCGGATTCTTAGAGTCCTCGTTATAACCTACTTCATACCCGTTTATATACACATAGCATCCTGACTTGGCACCTGTAATATACAAATAAACATCACGCCCTTCCCAATCGGTTGGTAGAGTGAACTCCTTACGATAAACACCCACCGGATTCTCTTCCGGCAATTGAGGCAGCTGCGGATTACTTGATCGAAACTCATAACACTGATTAGTATAGATGGCAGCTCCATAACCCTGTAACTCCCAGTTCCCTGGAACTTTGATCCTCTTCCATCCGACCACAGTAGCCGTAGTATCCACGATATCAGCCGGAAGCTCCTTATAGGAATCCACATAATAGAATTTCCAAATACCAATCAAAAGTTTATAATACGGGCTTTCTTCATACCACCCGGTCATAGCCTGCGCACGATTGGCATACGTCATAAAAGAAGTTCGGGGATTTTCCGTATTTACAGAAGTCGTCTGAATATCTTTCCAATAAGGCAGATGCTAGTACTTGAATGAACGCGAAGGCACTCTCCCACGTCCTTTCACAAGAATAGAATCTTGAGTAATCTCTACTGTGGAGTATGCATTTTGCGTTTCCGTCTCTATCATGCCTTCCTGGGTAATCATCGGGATTCCTTTGTAATATCCAAATGCCCCGGCATGATGATGTCCTGAAAATACAGCTTTTACACATGGATATTTCGAAATCGTATTCAAAATTTCCATATTGTTTAAAGCCGTAAATTCACTCTGCGGATAAAGCGGATGATGTGTAAAGATCAGCACATTGTTATGATTCCTTTCACATTTTACCAACAAGTCATCCAGCCATTTCATCTGCTTTCTGCTGATTCCTCCATTCCATCTGTAGGCTTGTTTTCCTCCGGTTTGTTTTATTTGCTCCAGCATCTCAGCCAATTCCTGTTCTTTTTCAGTTCCCGTTACATTAGCATAAGCTGACACTTCATTGGTGTTCAACATGATGAAAACCCAATTTTGCTTCTTGAACGAATAATATTCAGAAGGCATACTTAACTGTCGGTAGAGAACAGAATTATCTGTCACTTCTTTATAATCATGGTTACCCGTAATATGATAAATCTCATTATTAAGATGAGTGAGAGAGGACATTATCTTTTTTAAATCACTGTTCTTCCTGTCAATAATATCCCCCAGATTAATAGTAAACTGGACATTCTGCTGATTGAAATAATTGATGCAAGTATCCAGTTTCTGCAATGCCTGCCTATAAAATCGTGCATTTTCCGATGGGCAGTCTGCATACTGTGTATCGGCAAACAGCCCAAATTTAAGGATAGGAGAAATATCCTGCGCTAATGCACCGCCTCCCAGAAAAAACAAGCATATAAATAGTCTGATAAACATTTTCATGGTAATTTATTTTATAGTTATAAACAAAACGAAGAATCTGTATACATAAACTTGAATGCTTACAGATTCTTCTACTTGTTCAGTATGAGAATACAATCAGGAAATTCCTACATTTATAATCTCATTATCTAAAACCTATTGATTCAATTGGTTATATCTGAGTTACTCAATACTCCTTTATACAATTTAGCATATACAATCTTTCCAATGAAAGGATTTTGTATTGAAGGAGTAGCCGTATCACGATAATCGCCACCAATTCCTAACAGATAATCAGGTGCTTGGTCTTTCTTTGGGAAATTAAATGTGCCGGATACCTTGACTTCTTTCACTTTAGTACCATTAATATACATCCTGAAAGTTGTTTTATCGTATGTAACAACAGCATGGTAATAAATATCTTTTCCTAATTGAATGGGAGTCTGAAAATTATTATTTGGCAATACCCACTTATTATTTGCCCTATAATAAAATGCCAGTTGATTACCGCTGGTAATTTCATACCCCAATCCACCGCTTTCCATTGAGGAGAATGGATTTACTCCTCCATCAGGGGAAAACAGGATTTCCATAGAAAACATCCCTTTCATAGCCTTACCAATAGCATCTTCTTTACTATAAGGAATATAGAAGAAATTACTTCCATCAAAAACAGCCTCATATTTTTCATACGAACTATTCCAACGTGTTTCTATGGCATTCGTCGTTCCTTCTACAATGGGCAAAGAAGAAATTTCTTCATTCATATTAGTAGCTATCCCCTTATCTGCAAATTGTACATCCATGATTAATTTCGGAATTTCTTCATTAGGAAAACCTATTATAAGAACGGTCAAATGACTGTATTTCTTTATTTTTTCATAAATGTCCGGTTCATTATAATAGATTCTATAATTCCACGAATATTGTCTTACAGGCCTGTTATTGACTTGCGCATTCTCAAAGTTCGTTTTCATAGCCTGATAGACGTCAGAATCAAAACTTATTCCGTCAACATTATTTTCCTGCATAGATTTCAGCCAACCATCACAAATTTCCTTTTGTTCTTGTTCGGTTTTTCCTACCAGACTACTCCAGGTAGAGTAAAAACTTACATGCCATCCATCATTTGCAAATGAGGTCAAATGCGTAATATAACGACTTTCAACCAAAACACGATGCTTTATATTATATTTGCTGTCTAAGCGATACAAGGTTTCACGAATAATCGCTTCATTCTCATCCGTACTCAAATCCTTAAAATCAAGCCATAAAAAATTAAAATCAGGTTTCATTACAAGAAGATCATCCATATACTCCTCAAAAGTTTGGCCTGTTGAAGTTTCCAATTCATGCCCAATCATCAAAACAGGAGTACCACTCTCTCTGGAAACATGAATATCCACTTCAAAATTGCTTATTCCATAATCGACAGCATCCTGTAACTTAACAATATCATTGCACTTATGGGCTCCCAAAATCATTGTTTGACCAAAATCGTCAGTAGAAAGAATACTTCTGGTCATAGGGCCGTCAACGTTAGTATTCAATAAATCAGAAGAACATGATGTCAATATCATCGTTCCTAGTAATAAACCCAATAACATCTTTAACTTTTTCATAAACATGTATTTTTAATTCAATTATTAATTCCATCCCGGATTATTAGGTTTCAAATCCGGATTCCTTTCAATTTCCACTCCCGGTACGGGCCACAACAAATCTTTCTCTGTGAATACGCGAGTTACCAGTCTTCGTCCGGTTATTCCGTATACGTCTCCCGGCAATACTTCCAAGGCAATGCCCCAGCGACGAAGATCGAACCAACGATGTCCTTCTGCAATAAGTTCAACGGCTCTTTCGTGTTTGATGCGTGTCAACACCTCTTCTTTAGAAGAAGCTTTCAGCCATGCAGGACCACTGTTAATAGCAGGCATATTGGTAGAAGGGCGTTGGCGCACTTTATTAATATATTCTACTGCCGTAGCTTGGTCATTCAACTCATTCTTGCACTCTGCATACATTAGGAACACATCTGCCAGACGGAGTATCGGAAAGTTAATAGGAGTATGTTCTCTATTATTTATCGCTCCATTCATATTGCCTTCGGGTACGAATTTCCGGAAAATGTACGACTCAGTTCTGGCAGGGCTCAATCGAATAAAGCCGTTTGTTTCATTCGGAGCTATGTTCCGGGCAATTATAAACTCACAAGTCTTAGGCTGATTGTTTACCCATCCCGGATAAGTGGTATAAGGCATAATGATGGTTTCACTCATTCTCGGGTCACGTTTCGGATACATTTCAAGCAACTTGTCCTTGTATTCGGGATAAGATGCAACCGTTTTACCTCCTTCTGCAAGTACCGATACAAAGGTTTTGTCCTTCACGTCCGTACTGCTGAATCCCGGAATAACTTCTTCCCAATCAAAAGGTTTGCCATCCTTATACTCGTACATGCCCACTAGCGTAGCAGACGGTAGCACCACATTCCAGCAACTGCCATACGTAGCACGGCTGCCCATATAGAAAGTCATTGGCATACCATAATCCTTGCCTACACCTCCTGAGTTCTGAATAGCGAAAATCATTTCATCGCTTTGATCGCCTTCCGGAGTGAATAACTTAGCATAATCAGCATACAAAGAGTAATTATATCCTCTGCCCGACGGATCCAATATAATTTCCTCGAAGTCCTTGGCGGCTTTTGCATACTCTTTCGTATACAGATATACTTTTCCACGCAACGCATAAGCGGCTCCCAATGTCACGCGCCCATAGTCATCTTGTATCCTCTTTACAGGAAGATTACTATTGACGGCGGCATCCAAGTCAGCAAGGATGAACTGCACGACTTGCTCTTCAGAGCTTCTGGGCTTCTTTAAGTCATTATAATCTGTACTCAAGTTTACACTTTCGTCATACAGCGGCAGTGCTCCATAGAAATTATAGAGTTCGAAATAATACAAGGCACGCAAAAATCTGGCTTCTGCCAAATACTGGCTTTTAAGTTCTTCACTCATACTTTCTATCCCAGGTACCTTCTGTAGCACCAGATTGGCTCTCATCACCCCGTCATAAAGTGACTTCCATTTATCCTCCACCAAGGCATGCCGATCACTATAAGTACCTAAGATAACCGGGCCAAAGCCCTGAGAATCATACCCCACACCTATATCTGACATACAATCATAGGCAAATCTCATCCCAAAAGCATTATCTTCTCTAAGAGCCGCATATACTCCCATCATTCCTTGTTTGGCATGGGTTTCCGTCTGCCAGAAAATGCCATCGCTTATTTGGTCAGCCGGATACCTATCCAGCTCATAACAACTATTCAAGCACATTGATGCAACAAATGCACCTAATAATATTCTATACTTTTTCATAAAACATCAATTTAAAATGAAAGATTAACTCCAATAACAGCCTGTCTCATAGAAGGGTAGTCGACGCCAGATACTTCCGGGTCCAGACCATCATATTTGGTAAACGTAAAGAAGTTCTCTAAACTACCGTAGATTCTCACACGCTCTATAGGCAGAGATGGGAACGCCGTTTTCGTAAAGGTGTATCCTAACTGGATATTCTTAATTTTAAGGAATGATCTGTTCTGAATCCAGAAGTCACTAATCAATGTATTCCTGTTATCACTGAATTCCAGTAAGCGGGGATAGCGGGCTGAGCCCTGAATACCTTCATACCAACGGCCATCTGCTATCTTCTTGTTGAGCTGATAACTGTGGCGAACAACCGGACGAAAATAATTATCCAGCCAATAAGTTTCCACCCCGGTGACTCCCTGTAAGAGAACAGAGAAATCGAAACCTTTATAAGCCCCTCCCAGGTTCACACCAAAAGTACACTTCGGAGTAGCTCCATTACCGATAATCGTGCGGTCATCATCATTAATCACACCGTCACCATTCAAATCTTTATATAGCAAGTCTCCCAGTTCCGGACGATTAGAGGGAAATGTTTTTTTAGGCTTGCCTGTACTTGGATCAATCGGAGTATTATCCACTAACTGCTGCACAAAGTCCAAATCCTGCTGTGTCTGCACAATGCGGTCAACAACATAGCCATACTGAACATTTATCGAATAACCTTCTTTAATCATATCAGCATTAGTAATAGCACTTTCATTGCCCTTGAACTTGGTTACCTTGTTGTTTATAAAAGTGATATTACCGTTCACGAAATAAGAGAAATCCTTTATCTTATCTTGCCAGCCCAAACTAATTTCCACACCTTTGTTCACCACTATACCTGCATTTTGTCTTGGGATAGTTGCATTTCCGTTCACAAGCGGAGCCGGAAGGTCGATCAAGATATCTTCCGTCTTTTTGTGAAAATACTCGACCGTACCGGTAAAACGGTTATTTGCCAAACCGAAATCCACCCCTACATTAAAGATTTTCGTCTTTTCCCAAGTCAGGTTTCCATTGGGAATAGCCTGCATAGCCACTCCGGTAGCTATATTATTATTCAGGATATAGTTGGATGCCGAATATAAAGATTGGGCATCATAATTACCTTCAATATCTGCATTCTTGCTTCTCAACGCATTGTTACCCAACACACCATACGAAGCGCGTAGTTTCAGATTACTCAATGTCAGTTTCTCCGAGAAATCTTTCACAAAAGGTTCTTCACTGATTCTCCAGGCAGCGGAAGCTGAAGGGAAATATCCCCAACGGTTACCCTCTATAAAACGGGAAGAACCATCGGCACGGAGATTCACTTCAAACAGATACTTGTTATCCCAGTTCAATTTCAATCGACTAAAGTAAGAACGCATCACCCATTCCACCGTATTACCTGAAGACGAAGCAGCTCCGGTGGCGCCATCAATCACTCCCAGTCCCGGATCCAGTAAGTCCTGCTTGGTTGTCTTGAACCACTTATAGCGAAACAGTTCCTGACTGGCTCCCACCATAACGCTATAGTCCAGTTTGGAAACCTTATTCTGATAAGCAGCAGTCACATCCATCAGATAATCATTCCATTTGTAATCACTGTTCATGATGTGAGTTTTACCAATGCCTGTAGAAGCCACCACATCGTTCAGGAAATTCCATTGCTCCAGAAATACCGGTTTAGAATCATCCGTCTTATTACGATGCATATAGTTGAATGATCCAGTCAGCGTAAATCCTTTGAAAGGAGTCAATGTTCCGTAAAAACGGCTTTTCACATACCGTTCTTGGATATCTCCCGCAGTATTATATAAACGATAAATAGGATTATTGGCTGCATTCTGAGCATCGTCCTGGTCATTATTCACAGAACCCAACCGACCATCAGGAGCGCGAAACACCATACCCGGAGAAGTAGCGGCAGCGTAAGTGAAAACATCTTCCATCTTATTCGTACCCTGCTCCGTAAAAGATACATATCCATTAATATTAGTTCCGATCTTCAACCAGGAAGTTACGTCAATGTCCAGATTAACGCGTGCTTGCGTTTTTTTATAACCAGAATTATCCATCACCCCCGGTGAGCGCAGGAAGCCAAAAGAAGTATAAAACTTAACTTTATCCGAACCACCGCTAATTGAAATACTATGGTTATTACTCAAAGATGTTTTAAACAACTCATCCATCAGACTTGTATTTGGATATTTCAACGCATCTTTTCCTTCATTGGCACGCCACAATTTGATGGCATCATCCGAGTATTTGGTTGGCAAGTTTGAATTGGAAAAACCTTCATTAATCAATTCCATGTAATCAGCATAGTTAGACACTAAATCAAAGGTTTTTCCTACAGATTCCCAAGAGAGATAGCCATTGTAATCAACTTTCGTCTTACCCTGCTTGCCACTGCGTGTAGTAATCAAAATAACACCATTAGCAGCTCTCGAACCATAAATAGCTGCTGATGCAGCATCTTTCAAAACCGATAGATTCTCAATATCCTGAGGTTGCACGCTGTTTAATGAACCTTCTACTCCATCAATAATGACAAGTGGCGCCGAATTATTCAGAGTTCCTTGACCACGAATCATTATAGACGCCGTGTTATCACCCGGTTTGTTTGAACTGGAAGTAACCTGCACGCCGGCAGCCATACCCGCCAATCCCTGTGATACATCTGTAATCGGACGACTTTCGCTCATTTCTGCCATATTGATATTGGCGACAGAGCCCGTCAGATTTACCTTCTTTTCAGAACCATATCCTACAACTACGACTTCATCCAGCGACTGTGCATCTTCCGTCAAAGCAATTTTCAGTTCCGTAATATTGCCGGTAATCTTAATTTCTTTAGTCAGATATCCAATATAAGAAATCTGAATAACACTGCCAACCTGTACATTGTCAAGCGTGAAATTTCCATCAATATCTGTAATGACTCCATTGCTCGTACCTTTTATAATTACATTAGCACCGATAATCGATTCACCCTGTACATCCAGTACTTTGCCTTTAATCGTTTTTTGTTGTGTGATACTCTCTACTATATCAGTATGGAGTGACGTTGAACTGACTCCTGTCGCCCATAATGATCCGGTAGCAATTAAAGCTAGCGATGCCCCCAATACCATTCTTTTGGGGAGAGAGCTGCAATGCTTGAGTTTTCTTTTCATAAGTATTAAAAATTAGTTGTTATTAACGCTGCAAGTTTACGCCTTTTCACCTTATAGGCATTATCCAAATCGTCCAAAGATACAATGAAAATTATCCGTGGACATTTTTAATAGGATTCAGGAAAATTTTCATAGATATACATGTCATTCCTATTTCAATGTCACATCTTTGTAAAAATCATCTTCGACAATAATCATATATATTCCGTACAATAACTACAATCCAGTTTTATTTAATAGCACTAATATTGCACCAATAATATTTCAAAAAAGAAACAAACCATTAAAAGCAATTATTATATATGAAAACAAGAATTATCCTCTTAGCCGTCTTTTCTTTCTGCCTTCTGGGAGACACATTTGCAAAAAGAAAAGTGGAAGAACCTCCAAGTGACAGACAACAATGGGCTGACCTCTGTTATAAGATAGCACAACCCATTTTGGAAAACATGAGTAAAGGTGAACTGCAAAAGAATATGCAGTTGGAACTTAGCCCCACATGGGATGGACGTGATAAACGCGTAGCCTACATGGAGGCCTTTGGACGGCTAATGGCAGGCATCTCTCCCTGGTTATCACTACCTGCAGATAATACAGCCGAAGGGCAGCAACGCCGCCAATTGCAGGAGTGGGCACTACAAGCATACAAGAATGCTGTAGATCCCCAAAGCCCGGATTACTTGTTATGGGAAGGACCAACCCAAATTCTGGTAGACGCAGCCTACATTGCCGAAAGTTTTCTTCGTGCGCCAGATGCTACCTGGAAGTTGTTGGATGAAACCACCCGGCAACGTTACATCCAATGTTTCAAAGGATTGCGTGTCATCCGCCCAGCTTACAATAACTGGCTGTTGTTCCGTGCCATGACCGAAGCTTTTTTACTCTCGATTGGCGAGGAAGCCGACCGGTTTGCACTTACTGTGGCAGTGAACAAACTCAACGAGTGGTATTTAAGTGACGGTTGGTATTCAGACGGGCCGGAATTTGCTTTAGATTATTACAATTCTTATGTCATTCATCCCATGTATGTGGAAATATTAGAAGTTTGCAAAGCAAAAAAGTTTCAGACTCCCGTCAGTACTGTACTGGCTATTTGCCGTATGCAACGGTTCAATGTTTTCATCGAACGCCTGATTTCACCGGAAGGAACTTATCCTGCCTTCGGACGTTCAGTGATATATCGCATGGGAGCTTTCCAGACGTTGGCATTAGCTAGCTGGAAATATGGATTACCAGAAGAGCTAAGTAACGGGCAGGTGCGTAGTGCACTGAGTACAGTCATGCGGAATATGTTTAGTATAGAAGGGAATTTCGATGATAAAAATTTCCTTAGGCTAGGTTTTGCCGGACACCAGCCAGAACTGGCTAACTACTACACCAATAATGGTAGTCTCTATATGACTGCATTGGTATTTATGCCATTAGCTCTGCCTGTTACCCATCCCTTCTGGAGCGATCAAGCAGCAGAGTGGACTTCCCAGAAAGCATGGAGTGGTAAACCATTCCCTATCGACGGACATCACTCACTACGTAACGAGAAATAAAAGGAATTCAAACAAATCACTAAAAATAAATATTATGAGAAAACTTTCATCTTTATTACTTTTGCTAGTCTTATCCATCTGCTGGAGCTATGCGCAACAAGCCAAATATGTATTCTACTTTATTGGCGACGGAATGGGCGTCAACCAAGTGCAAGGTACAGAAATCTATCGGGCAGAACTGGAAGGGAAAATGGGAATTGCCCCTTTACTATTTACTCAGTTCCCCTATTCTACCGTCGCAATTACCAATTCTGCCACAAACAGGGTTACAGACTCGGCTGCCGCAGGTACAGCACTTGCTACCGGCCGTAAGACCCAAAACAGCGCAATTGGCGTATTGAAGGATCAGGAAACCCCAATTAGCAGTGTAGCTGTATGGGCAAAGAATAAAGGCTGCCGGGTGGGCATTGCCACCAGCGTCACCGTCAACCATGCAACTCCCGGAGCCTTTTACGCACATGCCGCTAAGCGTACACTTTATCACGAGATCGGAAAAGACTTATATAAGACCGGCTTCGATTTCTATGCCGGTTCCGACTTCCGGGATGCAACAGACAAGAACAATCCCACGACTGACAACTTATATGAGATGGCCGGCAAAAACGGATATACCATCGCACGCGGTTATAAAGATTATCTGAAACAGAGCAAAAAAGCTGATAAGATGCTCCTACTGCAAACTGAAGAAGCCTCTAAAAGTGAATTTGTAGCCATTCCTTATGCAATCGACCGTAAAAAGGGAGATATGACTCTTCAGGACATCACCCGTTCCGCCATCAATTTCTTGTCAAAAGATTTATCCAAAGGCTTTTTCCTGATGGTAGAAGGGGGAAGAATTGACTGGGCCTGCCACAGCAATGATGCTGCAACCACATTTCATGAAATAATAGACTTCGATAATACCATCAAGATAGCTTATGAGTTTTATTCGCAACATCCGGATGAAACACTGATAGTTGTCACTGCCGATCACGAAACCGGAGGCTTTGTACTGGGCACAGGCACTTATGACCTGAATCTACAAGTATTGAAAAACCAAAAAGTCAGCGAAAACGGCTTCACCCGTATCGTCAACGAAATGCGCGCCAAGACCAACAATCAAGTGAGCTGGGAAGCCATACGACAGGCCTTGAAAGACAATTTCGGTTTCTGGGATAAGATAGAACTAACTGCCGAGCAGGAAGCCCGATTGAAAACGGTTCATGAAAAAAGCCTGATGCATCAGGAGATGAAGCTGGAAAAGAGCGAATATGCACAAGACGAATCGATAGCATCGGAAGCTAAACGTATCATCAATGAAATAGCTCTTGTAGGCTGGACCAGCGGAGGACATTCAGCCGGTTATGTTCCAGTATTTGCCATTGGAGCCGGAGCAGATCTGTTTCAAGGGCGTATAGACAACACAGAGATACCTATAAAAATCGCTCAAGCTGCCGGATACCCTATAGATTTCTAAATGATTATGAATTTATCTTAGGCACGAATTACGTGTAATCCGTGCCTAAACCTCCGAATCTTTTCTTTTCTGATAACTCTGTGGCGTACACCCGTACTGATTTTTGAAACAACGGCTGAAATACACTGGCGAACTGAATCCACAGCGATCGCTTACCTCCGCAATCGGCAAATCAGAATATCGACGAAGAAGAGTTGCAGCATGTTTCAAGCGGTAATTGAGTACAAAGTTATTAGGAGTCATGCCCGTCAAAGCTTTAAATTTGGAATACAGCAAAGAACGACCTATACCAACTTCCTTACATAATTCCGGTATATCAAAATCAGGATCGTCAATATGTTCCTCGATAATTTGTGACGTTTTGCGCAACATCTCCTGATCCAGCGGATTGATGCTGGTCAAATCTATTTCCGACAGAGGTTTCTTACGAAGCTGATGTTGTATCAGCAATCTGTTCCTTACCAGATTATTAGCTCTTGCCAAAAGCAACTGTGCATTGAAAGGTTTGCTTATATAGTCATCCGCCCCACGATTCAACCCCTCAATACTCTGCTCCGTATTGTTGAGCGCAGTAAGCAGAATAATAGGAATATGGCACAAATCAACATTATTCTTTATTTGCAGGCACATTTCAATTCCAGTCATTTCAGGCATCATAATATCCGATATAATCAGACTCGGCTTATGCTCGTAGGCTTGAGCAAGCCCTTCTTTTCCATTATTCGCCAAGTAGACTTGATAGAAAGGTTCAAAAAGCTGTTTCAAGATTTGCAGCAGTTCTTTATTGTCTTCCACCAACAACAGTTTCCTGTCGTTCTCTTTTGCCGTTTCCTGCAATAGTGAGTCTTCCGGTACAGGAACTTCATAAAAAGAGGCTATTTTCTCGCCTAACAATGGTCCTGTAGTAGTCATCATATCAGATACACTATCAACAAATTGAATATGTTCGTCTTCCTTATAGATACTCATGTTGAGCGATAAAGTAATTGTAAAAGTGCTGCCCTTCCCTACCTCACTTTCTACAGAAATTGCCCCATGATGTTTTTCTACGATGCTTTTGGTCAAAGCCAAACCGATGCCCGTACCTGGAGATTGTTCGTTTCCCTTCTGATTCCCGCCCTGATAAAAGCGGTCGAAAATACGGGCGGAATCCAAATCTGAGATGCCACTACCGGTATCGCAAATCTGTATCTTCACATTACCGTTATCAGTGGCAATTATCATACCTATTTTCCCTCCGTCAGGGGTATATTTAAAGGCATTTGAAAGCAAATTAAAAAACACTTTCTCCAATTGTTTAGCATCAAACCAGCACACTATTTCCACCGGATTGCACTGAAAATCATAGCAAATGTTACGTTGATGTGCAAAGTCACTGAACGAAAGAAATATCTCTTTCAGGAATTTCCCTATATCCCGCTTCTCTATTTGCAATATAAAGCGGTTCTGGGTAAATCGTCTGAAGTCTAAAAGTTCAGAAACCAAATTAGTCATCTGCTGTGCACTCTGCTTTATTTTCAATATCTTGTTGTATACTTGCGGAGGAAGCAGCTGATTTTGCAACAAAGTATCAATATGGCTGACAATCAGTGTCAATGGAGTACGGAATTCGTGACTCACATTAGTAAAAAATACCAGCTTGGCATGATTCATTTCTTCTATATGCTGTTTTTCGATACGCTCTTTTTCCAGCGATTGCGCCAAAGCCTGTTTTGCGAATCGGTTTCGGGCATAGTAAGTGATGCCCGAAACAATTGTAATCATATAGAATATCCATGCCCACCAAGTGGCATACCAAGGAGTGGCAATATGAATAGCCAATTGAATAGGAAGCTGACCGGAAGCATACGCCATACGTACATAAAGTGTATAATCGCCCGGATCGAGGTTTGTATATCTGGCCTCCGGAGTCGGAGTAAATGTCCAGACTCTATCCAATCCTTCCAATTTATATTCAAAGCCTTGCTGCGCATATTTGTTCTGATAATCAGAATGGGCAAACTTGATAAGCAGATTATTTTCTTCAGTATCCAGCATTAGCTTCTTCGTAAAAGGAAGCGCTGCAGTGAGTATTTTATTTTCAGGCGACGGTTCTATCAACCGATTATTAACATGAAGAGTAGAGAAATAAAGAGAACTTATCTCTACCTGGGAAGTATGAAATTCTTCTTCTGCCAAAAGAGTAACCCCTTTTGTGTCTCCAATATAGATTTTATTGTCCGAAGAGACATAAATCCCGCAATCCCGGATGATCGGAGCCTTGAGATAGACTTCTTTCTGTCCCAAGCTGGTAAATGACTGCTCTTTCGGATCAAAAAGTATGATTCCCCGGTCTCCGGTAAGGATAAACTTATTGCTGGCAGTCTGTTTCACATTGTAGCAATAATTGCTGGGCAATGTGCTGTTCTCCGTATTATAAACAATCATTTTTCTGGTATTCCGATCATAATACAGTAATCCGCTTCCTAACGTACAGATATATGCACCGTCTTTTGTCACCCGCACATGCGATATGCTGCCCTTATAGCCCATATCCTGCAGCTTGAGAGTACTTCTTTGAGTAACATCAGAAAGAGGGACGATCACAACTCTGTCTGCCTGGTTAGCATAGAAGTTCCCTTCTGCATCAATATCAAAATTTATACAGTAAGACTCCGGTTTGAACAGAAACGTAAAGTGATTAGTCACCGGATCGAGTTGAAAAACACCTTCACGGGAAGAAAGATAAAGTTTACCATTCCACATCTTGACCTGATAGATGAAATGGCGCGGAGCCGGAGTATTTTCCAACTGATGTTCCAGATAATTATAAAAGCTTTTTTTCTGAAAATCATAACGTGACAATCCTCCTAGGTGGGTTCCGATATACAGGTAGTCATTCTCCCGGTCATAGCAGATGCTCTTTACATTGTTATGTGGAATAGAGTTCGGCCCCCCCGCCGTAAATTGATGTACCAGTTCCCAGTTTTCATTTATGCAACCTAAACCTCCTCCGTCAGTACTGACCCAAAGATTTCCATGTTTATCAGCCGTCATCTCACCAATATATGAATAATATAGGTTGGAAAGATTTCCGGCCTGGTAGTCATAGTGTACAAATCCACTGCGGTCGGGAGTAAAATAGTTCACTCCTCCATAGAAACTTCCTATCCAGATAGTTCCTTGTTGGTCAGTATAAAGAGAAAAAATGGAAGGATGATTTAAGCCCCCCACATACTGAGGTATCTGTATCAGTGTATAGGTTTGCTTCCGGACATCATACTTTTGTAAACCAACGAAAGTTCCAAACCAAATATTATGCTCATCATCCTCGACAAAGGCACGTATCTGCATATTGCGGATTCCAGCACTTCCGGTAAGTGCGTAAGGAACTTTTTGCAATACATTATCCTTGAGCCGATACAATCCTTGCATGCGAGTGCCTATCCACACTTCTTCGTCCGAACTCTCGAAAATGCAATATACATCTATATTTTCCAGTAAAAACCGGGATGGTTGGAGTGTGTTTTGGGGAATGATATACATTCCTTCCATCATGCCGACATATATATTGGTTTCGCTAATTGCCAGCGTGTTTACGGTATAAGGAGGAAGTTTCACTTTCGACCGGACGGTGTGCTGTCGGCAATCATAAGCGAAAAGAGAATCTTTCCGGGCATACCATATTTCATTCTGATAGACAGCCAAAGCGGTAGTAGCATTGTCTGTCGTATATTGCTTAAATGTGGAGGCATGAATGTCATAGCCAAACAAATTATTATCAGCTATGAAGAAAATATCGCCATCGATATCATGAACAATGAAAGGTACATAATTACCGATCCAAAGTTTTTCCCCATCCGCATCTGTAATTTCACCTTTGACATAAGTGATTTGCTCTCCATCATACATATTGATGCCTTCCTGCGTTCCAAACCACATCCGTCCCAATCCATCTTGGGCAATACTCAAAACCGAAGGTTGTGATAGTCCATTTTGCAAGCCCAAATTACGGAAATATTCGGCAGTTGCCGGAAGTGTGCTAAATAGCAAAAGAAGTAGAGATATGATTCTGTTTTTCATTAGTATGGTTTCCGCATTTTATTATAAATGCAAAAATAAGGAAAAAAGAATATAGCTCCTACTAAAACAAAGTTTATTGTTGAAAGAACTGCCCCCAAAAGTTAGACATAAAACTTTAAGAGTGCAGTTCATATCCAACTCTTGAGGATCTTTATTTTTATCTTTTAAGGCATATCCTTATTTGAAAAGCAACTGTGCCATGTGATACAAACTTCTACGCCAAGTCTGGAATTCATGCGCCGTATCGGGAGAAACGAACCACGTTGCCTTAAAACCGGCAGCCTTGAGATCGTTCACAGCCTTAATGGCAATCTGTTCGGGATTTGCGATATTACGCATATTAACAGCCACGTCAATAGAGAAGTAATCTTTATAAGCATCCTTCAGTCCTGTTTCGCCGCTTTGTGCGAACCCGTTATTTGCGCTCATGGCAAATGCCAACGCGCAAAGGGAAAATTTGAATAAATATTTCATCTGATAATTATTTAAAAGGTTTTTCATTGTATATCTATTCATCTACAATTTCATGTATTTTTCCATGCATATCACTCACTAATTGGAAACGGTTACAAAAGAACGCTTTTTTCAGAGAGATTCTTCATATTTGCGTAACACGTTTTTTCGTTTATGTTACCTCCTTTAATAAAAGTGAAGGAAAATGGGTTCTCAAGGGCAATATCGCCACTGAAATGAAGAGATAAAGATGATTGTAATCAAAACGAAACATGCATGACACAAAAACATAACACACATGTCTGAACTTTGCCGCCATTAATTAATCGACTACAACTAATGATTATGAAGAAAAGCGTATTCATGCTGCTCATCACCCTGCTGTCACTGGCAGCAAACGCCCAGACGCCGTACCGCAACGAGGACGGAAAGAAGATTGATAAAGAAGAGTTGGAAACAAAGGATTACCTGCCGGAAATACACGGTACTATCCGTACTAAGTTTGAGTATCAGACTGAAATGGCTGCCAGCCGTTTCGAAGTACGCAACGCACGCATCAGCATTACCGGAAATGTATTGCCTATCGTAGCTTATAAGGCGGAAATTGATCTCTCCGATGAAGGACAAATCAAAATGCTGGATGCCTACGCCCGCCTTTTCCCGATAAAAGACCTGACCGTCACCGCAGGACAAATGCGAGTACCATTTACAATTGACGCCCACCGCTCTCCACATCAGCAATATTTCGCTAACCGTTCGTTTATCGCGAAACAGGTTGGTAACGTTCGTGACGTTGGTGTTACATTGGGATATAAATTCGGCACAGGAATACCTGTAACCTTAGAGGGCGGTCTCTACAACGGTTCGGGACTGACTAATCAAAAAGAATGGCACAAAGAAGTGAACTATTCTGCCAAAGCACAGTTCCTGTTTGCCAAGAAGCTGAATCTGGCTATAAGCATACAGAGCATTCAGCCGCAAGATGTACGGATAAACTCTTATGACATCGGCGCTTTCTATGAATCCGGACGCTTCCACATTGAGGGGGAGTACCTGTACAAAACATACGCAGACAATGCTTACAATAATGTGCATGCCATAAACAGTTTCATCAACTACGATTTGCCTCTGCAAAAAGTATTCAACAAAATGTCTTTCCTGGCACGCTATGACATGATGACCAGCCAAAGCGACGGCAAAGCCATTGATGAAGGAACCGGTGCCTTAGCCACTACTGACTATAAGCGGCATCGCGTAACCGGTGGTATCACTTTCAGCCTCAGCAAAGCGTTCCGCACAGACCTTCGTCTGAACTTCGAGAAATACTTTTATGCTAAAAACAGCATTACCAAAGAGTCTGAACAAGATAAGATTGTGTTGGAACTGATGGTAAGATTCTAAAATCTATTACACGGTAGCGACAGGCGGCTCTTTTCCGACCGGTAAGTATTTTTAGAAAGCCCGGTGCATAACGTTTCAACAGATAAAAAGTACTCAAAAGTAGAGCCAGCGTTAATAATACAGTCAAGGCATAAACACCCAACAGAGCTAAATCCGACTCCGGATTTAGCTTTATGACAAATAGTTTTAATATTTTATGGCAAATAAGGGTGTGCGATACGTAAATAAAAAAAGCGGATGAAGCAAGAAAAGCGTTCACTTTGCAAATGCGACATCTCAACAACCAGGTTGCCAGATTATAAGCAAAAATCAGTCCGACCATTACATTCAAGCGCTTAATTATGGAAAACATCTCAGGAAAGTGATACACAGAAACCACATAAAGCACCGCCAATAAAGGATACAAAATCATAGAAACAATAAAATAACGACCAAAAATTCGAAGCATATCTTTTTTACCTATACTCAGACAAGCCCCCCAAGAGAAAAAGAAAAAGGCGGTTAACAACATATCAGAGTGTTTAAAATCAAAAGAAACTGATCCAAACCACAATATCCCCAATAGTATTACTAAATAATAACCGGCTCGCTTCAGCAACCAATAAAGCAAAGGAGTGCATAGCACCACAATCATCAGATCGCGCAAAAACCATAAAGGTGCATTGATAGGCGCAACGGAAGCTAACTCTCCGGCATAAGCCTCTGTGCCTACAGGAGCTTGGCACAACTCACCATGATACTTCCAGAAACACGATAAAAGTGCAGGCAAAGAGAAATTGAATTTCAAATCCAGATAAGAGAAGTAATCTCTGAACCATGGTACAAACCGTATTCCTATCATCAACACAGCCGCCAAATTCCATATTATATAAGGAATCAACAGTGTCTTCGTCCTGTTCTTCAGTTTTCGGACAAAAGTTTCTTTCGTTAGTTTAATCCCTAAAAAGAAGACAAAGCCCGAGATAAAGAAATAAACAGGGACACTCTGATCTCGCAAAAATCCATCAATAAAGTTATTCACCCACAAGAATAGCGGATGACTGTCTACCTTAAACGTTTCTCCTTGCAGCAGCAGGTCATTAGTGGAAAACACATGGACAACCAATACCACGACAGCCAAAGGGAAACGTAGCAAGTTTAAACTTTGCGATCTTAATTCATTGTCATTCATACCGCAAAACTAATAAAAAAGTATCGACACTGTCTAAAAATAACAAAATCTTCTTCATGCAATATGTCATAGAGAAGCTGTATGAGCCTGCCAGACCCATTCCAAGTATCCCATTTTATTAAATATAAACTATAAATCCCCATACTTTCCTAAATCTGTCCTCCGAAAATTTGATTATTTGCCCCAAAAATCGTATGTTTGAATTAAACAAGTCAGATTATGTCAAATCCGATTATTCCGGGCATACCCGAAGCTGAACAAGACCTGTTGTATAAAAAACTAAACGAATACAATTTGGGAAGAGCCTCTTACAAAGAGGCTGGTGCCTATCTTGTTGTATTGCCTCGTCCCGAGTATCCCCGCTATTCATTATGGATTTATTCGCCCCTGCCCGAACGGCAGTCCATCTTTTACATTCAGGACCTTTCCGAAGATATCAATGAGAGCCTGCGAGCCGCCAGCAGTCTGTGCTATTATTCTCCCCGCTGTATGCTGTTGGTAGAGTATAATGCCAAACGCATGCAGAGCAGAGGAGACGACATTATTTCTATCGGTAAATATCACGGGCACTTCCTGCACGAAATCTTCCGCATCGACCCGGGATATATCAGTTGGATTGCCTACAAATTCACCCCACGCATCCCCAAACAGGAACGCTTCGTACAGATTGCACAGATATATCATTCCGTCCACCTCGACATTCAGAAGCGGCAGGCACATCAGAAGTACTCCACCAGCCGTTTTCTGGGGAAGGAAGGGGAAAAAGTGGAAGACCTGACCCTGAAAGTGCTCCGTGTACGACTGGAAGACGATCCTTACAAGACCATCGTAAAAGGAAATACCCCTTATTTCTACGTTCGGCAGATACTTACGCTGGAAGATTCTATCGGTAACCTCGTCACTTTCCGGACAAGTGCCCGTACGGCAAGCCGTGAGTCGTGCCAACTGCCGGGTACGGAACATGCTTTCCAGCCGGGAGAAACGGTATACATTGCTTCGGCACGCATCGCACGCACCTACACTTCGGGAAACAAGCAGTACACCCGCCTCAATTATGTTAAGTTTAAATAAGCTTAAAAGATAAGCCGTTATCTTTCCCTTTAAAAACATTCGTCTTTTCTTTGTTGGCAGAAAAGGGGGTGCTATAAAAATAGCTGAGATTATACCCAATGAACCTGATACGGTTAGTACCGTCGAAGGGAATTTTCTTTCTATATTCTACTATTCGTTTATACTACTATCCCTTTCTGTAAGTAGAACCTCTAAAAATTCAGAGTTTGAATGTTTGACGTACAATTCATTACGCATTTTACGGCATCCATCTCATACTTGGACTCCGCACGTATCGCCCTCGAAGGGGGGTGCCGCTGGGTACAGCTTCGGATGAAAGACGCTTCCGAAGATGAACTGAAAGCCACAGCCATACGCGTACAGAACCTCTGCCGCCAATACGGGGCTACCTTCATCATTGATGACCACGTAGACCTGGTGAAACAGATTGGTGCGGACGGTGTCCATTTAGGAAAATTGGATATGCCGATAAAAGAAGCAAGGGAGAGACTGGGCAAAGGTTTCATCATTGGCGGAACCGCCAATACTTTTGAGGACATCAGGCAGCATGCTGCCAATGGCGCGGACTACATTGGCTGCGGCCCTTTCCGTTTCACCACCACCAAGCAGAAGTTATCACCCATCCTTGGACTGGATGGCTATCGCTCCATCCTGGCGCGGATGAAAGAAGAAGGTCTTTCAATTCCCGTCGTCGGCATTGGCGGAATTACTCGTGAAGATATTCCGGCATTGAAAGCCGTAGGACTAAGCGGGATAGCACTGAGCGGTGGAATCCTGAAAGCCGGAAATCCGGTGCGTGAGATGGAGACAATCATACAACTGACCGAATAGCAATCAATTATTGAACCATGGAAGATAAAACAAAATTCACCTATCCCGATTCCGAGAAAGTCTACATGCAGGGCGAACTTTTCCCTTTCCTCAAAGTAGGTATGAGAAAAGTGAATCTGACCCCTACCGTAGTAGTGGAGAACGGGAAGAAAATCATCACGGAAAATGCTCCCGTGTACATCTACGACACAAGTGGAGCATACAGTGACCCGAACCAGAAAGTGGACTTAAAGAAAGGTCTGCCCCGCCTCCGCGAACCGTGGATACAGGAAAGGGAAGTGGAACGGCTTCCGAAAATCAGTTCCGAATACGGCAAAATGCGTCTGGCGGACACAAGTCTCGACTCCCTCCGCTTTGAGCATATCACCCTGCCCTACCGTGCCAAAGCGGGCAAGCAGGTGACGCAAATGTACTACGCCAAACAAGGCATTGTCACACCGGAAATGGAATACGTTGCCATTCGCGAAAACATGAATTGCAAAGAGTTGGGGATAGATACCTACATCACGCCGGAGTTTGTGCGGGATGAGATTGCAGCAGGACGTGCCGCACTGCCCGCCAATATTAACCACCCCGAAGCAGAGCCTATGATTATCGGTTCCAAATTCCTCGTCAAGATAAATACGAATATCGGGAACTCCGCCACTTCTTCCACTATTGAAGAGGAAGTGGAAAAAGCCGTGTGGAGTTGCAAATGGGGAGGCGACACACTGATGGACTTGTCCACTGGAGAGAACATTCACGAAACGCGTGAATGGATCATTCGCAACTGTCCCGTTCCTGTGGGCACGGTTCCCATGTATCAGGCCATGGAGAAGGTGCGCGGAAAAGCCGAGAACCTGACCTGGGAATTGTTTCGCGATACACTTATCGAACAATGCGAGCAGGGAGTGGATTACTTTACTATCCACTGCGGCATCCGTCTGAAGAATATACATTTCGCCAACGAACGTCTTTGCGGTATGGTGAGCCGGGGTGGAAGTATCATTTCGCAGTGGTGTAAAGTACATCAGAAAGAGAGTTTCCTTTATGAGCATTTCGATGACATCTGCGATATATGTGCACAATACGATGTAGCCCTGTCACTGGGCGACGGCCTGCGTCCGGGAGCCATACGGGATGCCAACGACCGGGCACAATTTGCCGAACTGGACACAATGGGAGAACTCGTGGAACGTGCCTGGGCCAAGAATGTACAGGCATTCATCGAAGGGCCGGGACACGTGCCGATGCATAAAATCAAAGAGAATATGGACCGCCAGATAGAGAAGTGCCACGGTGCGCCATTCTATACGCTCGGCCCGTTGGTGACGGACGTTGCACCGGGCTACGACCATATCACAAGTGCCATCGGAGCAGCACAAATCGGTTGGTACGGAACAGCGATGCTTTGTTATGTGACTCCGAAAGAGCACCTCGCCTTGCCACAAAAAGAAGATGTACGTGTAGGTGTAGTCACTTATAAGATTGCCGCACATGCCGCTGATCTTGCCAAAGGTCATCCGGGAGCGGAAGTCCGCGACGATGCTTTGAGTAAGGCACGTTATGAATTCCGCTGGAAAGACCAGTTCAATCTGAGCCTTGACCCGGAACGGGCACTCCAATATTATAAGGAAGCCAATCACCTGAATGGTAAGTATTGCACCATGTGCGGACCTAACTTCTGTGCCATGCGCATCAGCCAGCAGTTGAGGGATTGTGATTATGATGCGGAAAGAGAAGAAACGAACAGATGATAATTTTTTAAACATATTATATTATGATTGAGACTAAAGTATCTAAAGGTATCATCAGTACCTATTTCGAAAAATTAGAAAGAAACCTTGACCTGGACGTAGCCATTGTCGGTGGTGGTCCATCAGGCATAGTAGCCGCTTATTATCTGGCAAAGGCCGGATTGAAAGTTGCGCAGTTCGACCGTAAGCTGGCTCCCGGCGGCGGTATGTGGGGCGGTGCCATGATGTTCAACCAGATTGTCATCCAGGAAGAGGCGATTGACATTGTAAAAGAGTTCAATATCAACCACGAGAAGTATGAAGACGGACTGTATGTGATGGACTCGGTAGAGAGTACTTCCGCGCTGCTTTATCAGGCAGTTCATGCGGGTGCCACAATCTTCAACTGTTATTCTGTGGAAGACGTCATCTTCAAGAACAATACGGTGAACGGAGTTGTGGTAAACTGGACTCCCGTATTGCGCGAAGGTATGCACGTAGACCCGCTGAACATCCTTGCCAAAGTAGTAGTGGACGGCACCGGACATGACAGTGAAATAGCCGCCACCGTAGCCCGCAAAAACGGCATCCGTCTGGCAACAGAAACGGGTGGTGTGATTGGCGAACGCTCACTGGACGTAGTTGCAGGAGAGGATGAAGTAGTAAATGGAACGAAAGAAATCTATCCGGGATTGTATGTTTGCGGTATGGCTGCATCTGCCGTTTCGGGTACTCCGCGCATGGGACCGATCTTCGGTGGAATGTTGATGTCCGGAAAGAAGGTTGCCGATGAGATTATTGCGAAACTGAAGAAATAATTTCTTGCAGACTACCTTTACTTGTGTATGGTCGGGCGAATGATTATTCGCCCCTACAGTGCGGTGTAAGGCACTTTAGGGGCGGAGGATCATTCGCTTGTTATTTTTTCAGTAAAACATTATCCGGCACGTTCCCGCAGTTTCCGGAAGTGTAAAAGGGCTTCTTCCGCATCATTCCATGTCCGGTAGCGGTTCCATATATCCCCCAACAAGGCGGCACCACCAAAACCCAATGACTTTATTTCTGAAAGATTCGATTCACTTATTCCACCCAAGGCAATGACTTTTTCATTAATAATCCCTTCCGCCTGTGCCTGCCGCAAGGCTTCCTGCGAATATCCCGAACGGTATCCCTGCTTGGAAATACTATCATAGACAGGGCTCATCAATACATAATCGAAACGGGCAACTGTAGCCTCCACCTCTTCCAGACTATGACAGGCACGGCTCAGTAGTCCCTGATACCCTTCGGGTGCTTCCGTATGGCGGGAGTTCAAATGAATTCCTCCTAAAGAAAATTCGTCTTGTAGCGAAAAGAAGTCATGGATGACAATCCGCTTCCTGCATTCCACAGGAATCTCACACAAAAGACGCCTGACTTCATGCACCGTAGCATCCGGCTTACGCAAGTGCAGCAAGTCCAGTCCGGCACAGAAAAGACCGGCGATGATTTGCGCCTCATCCGGAATAAAAGCCGGAGATGTAATGACAATCAGTTTCATACTTTTATTCTTCCCCGGCAGGATTCATCGGATTCACCAGAGACGGAAAATGCCACAAAGGACCGTTTCCATGCCCGATATGCAAATCTTTTCCGGCTTCAATGACCTTAGTTATATAAGTCTTGGCCAGTTCCACAGCCTCATACATCGGGAAACCCTGCGCCAGACAAGTCGCAATGGCCGATGAAAGAGTACATCCCGTGCCGTGCAGATTTCCGGTATGGATGCGTCCGGCAACAAAGAGGTGGAGTTCGCGGCCATCATAAAATACATCGCACATCTCATTTCCATCCAGATGCCCTCCTTTGACCAGGCAAGCGCACTGATATTTCTCGTAAATCAGATGTGCCGCACATTCCATATCATCCACCGTATGAACCGGCTGTCGCAACAACACTTCCGCCTCATTCAGATTGGGGGTTACAAGGGAGACTACCGGAAGCAAACGGGTGCAAATAGCTTCCACCGCCTCATCCGTCATAAGTTTATGACCGCTGGTAGAAACCATTACCGGGTCGAAAACCACCCGGCGCGGAGAGTATTGGCGCAACACACGCACAATCTCATCAACAATCATCACATTTCCGGTCATACCTATCTTAATGGCATCCGGTTGAAGATCTTCCATCACAGCCTGCATTTGCCGGCCTACCAACTCGGCGGAAACAGGATGGACGCTCTGTACGCCCAGTGTATTCTGCACCGTAACAGCGGTTATAGCCGTCGCCGCATATCCGTCCAATGCCGATATGGTCTTTATATCCGCCTGTATACCTGCACCGGCAGAACAGTCGGAACCGGCAACGGAAAGAACAACTACCTTTCTATCCATACGCTCTACAGACTATAATGTGACCACACTTCGGGTCCGGCTACTTTCCCATGCCGCCTCAATCAAACGGATGATACCAACCACCCCACGGGCGTCACTTTGCAAAGGTTCCCCCTGACGGATATGCCGATAGATGTTCTCATAAAAAGCAGCATAGTTTCCGGGGAGGGTCGGATAGGATTCACGCACGACTTTACCGTCTTTCTCCGTATGGAGTATCCCCCACTGGGATCGGTCTTCTTCCCCCCAATGCGGAACAGTTGGCAACAAGCCTTTAGTCAAATCTGCCTCCTGGGGGTCGAGGCCATATTTCACGAAAGAACCTTCCGTGCCATGAAGCACGAAGCGCGGTTCGTTTTCACACATCAGGTAGCTGGCCTTCAGAGTGATTCTTACTTCAGGGGCTTTTGCCGGTTTCAGCAAGTGGATAATGAAGTAATCATCCACTTTGCCTCCTGTACGCAATGTGGCGATATCAGCAAATACGGCTTCGGGCATACCGAACAACTGCACAGCCTGGTCTATGACGTGGGCACCCAGATTATAAGTCAGCCCGCCGCCATTCTCCCCGGTTTCTTTCCAGGTGTTCGGTTTGATAAAGTTCCGGTAGCGGGGAAAGGTCGATTCAAATTCTACCAGACGGCCTAAAAATCCTTTAGCCAGAATCTCCTTCACCGTCAGAAAGTCACAGTCCCACCTGCGATTCTGATAAACACTCAGAGCGAGTCCCTTCTCCTCGGCAAGAGTCACCAGTTCATTCCCTTCTTCTACGGTTGTGGTGAAAGGTTTTTCTACAATCACGTGTTTGCCTGCTTCGAGGGCACGGCGGGCATATTCGTAATGGGAACTGTCCGGAGTATTCACCACCACCAGATCCAGTTCGTCCATACTGATCAGTTCATCGAAACTACGCACAATGCGGGATTGCGGATACTTGGCCCGCGACAATTCCTTACTGCGTTCTACAACAGCAGTCAGTTCAAAATGAGGATTAGTGGAAATAAAAGGGGCATGAAACACCTGTCCCGACATTCCGAAAGCAGCTAATCCGGTTCTTATCTTATCCATGATCAATCTATTTTCTTCCGACAAAACTAATGAATTTATCACTCATTTAACGCATGAAGCGGGGATAATATCAAAATCTCCAACCTAAAAATCAATTTCACCTATATACTTCCGGTGGAAACAGGTATTTTTGTTCCGCACATTTATATAAACTCAATACCATGAAGAAATTAGTTCTATTCGCTTGCCTCCTCCCCATCTTGTGGACGGCATGCAACAGCACCAAGACCACCGGCAAAGAAACGGGTGAATGGGCAAAGGTACCCGGAATACTGAAGAACATCGTTCCGCCCACTTTCCCCGACAGCGTTTATGACGTAACAAAGTACGGAGCAAAGGATGACACGACTTACGACAGTCGTCCCGCCATCCTGGAAGCTATCAACCAATGTAATACAAACGGAGGCGGTACAGTTCTCATCCCTGCCGGACACTATTTCAGCAAAGGTTCCATCTTATTGAAAAGCAACGTAAACCTGCACATCGCAGAGGGAGCGCGACTGGAATTCTCTACCGTAGCCTCCGATTACCTGCCCATGGTATTGACCAAATGGGAAGGAACGGAATGCTTCAACTACTCTCCTTTCATCTATGCCTACCAATGCACCAATGTCGCGCTAACCGGAAAAGGTACAATCGACGGTAACGGTGCAGTTACCTTCAACGGCTGGCATGCACTGCAAGGGCCTGCCCTCGACCGGTTGCGCCAGATGGGTATCGACTCCATTCCGGTATACGAACGAGTGTTCGGCGAAGGATATTATCTGCGTCCCTGCATGATACAGTTCTACGGCTGCAAGAATGTGCTGGTAGAAGATGTGCAGATATACGACTCTCCCTTCTGGATTATCCACCCTGTCTTCTGCGACAATGTGACTGTACGCAATGTATATATAGACAGTAATAACTACAATAACGATGGCTGCGATCCGGAATCGAGTACCAACGTGTTGATTGAAAACATGGACTTCAATGTAGGGGATGACGGCATTGCCATTAAGTCGGGTCGCGACCAGGACGGCTGGCGCATCGGTCAGGCTACGGAAAATGTGATTATCCGCAATTGCCACTTCGCCCGGTGGGCTATCACTATCGGCAGCGAGATGTCCGGCGGCGTGCGGAATATCTTTATCGAGGATTGCAAGATAGACAGTTGCCGCAACGGTATCTACTTCAAGTCGAATCTGGACAGAGGCGGCTACTTCGAGAATCTGAATATGCGCCGGATAGAAGCGGACGTATGCCTATGGGGAGTTATCAACTTCCGCACAAACTACCACGGTTACAGAGGCGGAAATCATCCTACGGTTTTCCGGAATATTTGCATAGAGGACGTCACGTGTAATCGCGTGGACAGCGTGGCACTCATGGCAAACGGTTTGCCGGAAGCGAAACTGTATAATATCACCCTGCGGAATATAAAGGTGAAACAGGCACCGAAAGCCATACAGATGGATAATGTGGTGAATCTGGTGCTTGACAATGTGGAGGTAAACGGGAAACAGGTTACGTCTACGGAGCAGGAAGATTAACAAATTGACACTTTGTTTTTTATGCAGAACGAGAATGCGATGATTCCATCCTGATGCAGGAAAGAACGAAAAGAAACGAACGAAAATCTGCATTTTACTGGCTGATAGCGCAATACAGAAATATATACATTTGTAATAGAAGAAAAACAGACGGTCTGTACAGTGGAAACAGATGGTGCGTCTCCCATATATAGACCGTTTGTCTCCGATCTATAGACCGTGTGCGTCCCATCTATAGATTGTGAGCGTTACATCTATAGATGGGACACACCAGATCTATAGTTCCTGCATAAAAGAAGTATAGTTCCTCTGCATAAGTATTATATATACTGCCTGTTTATGTAGAAACCACGCATTTATATTCCGCATATTATGCATCCAGATTCTATTTCGGAGATTTCAGGAAAGGCTTCTGTTAGCAAAAGAGGTATTCTGACATTTTTTTGCTCAGAATAAAGTATAAATCCAAGCGTAAAGATACGGAGATGATATAGACATGATACAGTCCGGATGTAAAAGAGCAAGAAGAAAAGGCTAAAATGAATAAACTCTTTTTCCTGTTTTATAGCAATAGATAATATTTTGATGCATTTGCTCTGGATTTTAACAGAAAGCATTTGCATTAAGAAATTAATTACTTAATTTTGTCAATGGATTGAAGTAACTCTATCCGAAACATATTAGATTTTTCAAGAAGCGTTATGCTTGTCTTGTAAGCTGAAAACCTGAGAAATTTTCAAAGTTGTGTACAAGGATAGCATAGTGGTTCTCACGCATATAGCGTGGGCTGCTATACTCTGTATCTGTACACAAAGGTTTTCTCAGGACCTTCAGCTTAAGATGTGGTATTGCAGTTCCACGCTTCGTGTTTTTACACATACTTTGGGGACTGGAGTATACAAACACTAATTACTATGATAAAAAGAACTCTTATTTTTTTGATTATTGTATGTTCATGCGCCATTACTATGGCAGACAATACATACAAATGGGCTTTGTATGACGTGAAGGGCACAGGAGAATTTCATGACGGTTTAGCAGAATTTTACAGTAACGGATTATACGGTTTTATAAACTCTGCCGGAGAGGTTGCTATAGAAGCCAAGTTCAAATCCGTAGAAGATTTTGAAGATGGGCAAGCTATAGTTGAGACGGAATCCGGAATGGGCATTATAAACAGAAACGGATTATTTTTGTTGGAACCTAAATATAAAAGAATAAAAAAAGCCGAAGAAGCCCCAGGACTGTATGTCATTGAAAGCACAGAGGGATATAAAGGTATATTCTTTAACAATAGACTTGTTATACCCCCTATAAATTCATATGGTGATTTTTCCACTTACTATTTTCCATTCATCAACAACATCAACATATTAAATGGCAAAATATATGGCGGAATAAGAAAAGAAGGCGATATCTTTATAAGCAAGACTCAAACGAAAAATAAAATGAACCGTCTTTACTTTGATAAAAATGGGAATGAATTAAACGCCACTTCTTATAGCAAAAGTAGTAAAGGGCTTGTTATATTTAAAGGAGAAAATGATAAATACGGCTTCAAAAATGCCGATACGGGAACAATTATCACAGCCCCTCAATATTCAGGAAGTTTATTTGATATTTGGATCAAAGATCACATTATTGTCTTTACATCTAAGGGACTTGCATTGATAAATGCAAGCGGTGAAATAGTAATAGAAACTGGTTACCTTCAATATGAAGACGATTATATCCTATGTGTGACTTATGAACCGAAAATGCTGTATGGTTTATATTCTCTGACAGGAGAAGAGATTATACCTACTAAATATAATTTCTTATACAAGATTGTAGGTGATTGGTATCGTTGCGAAATTGATGACGGGCAAGTAGCCTTTAATATCAAGACAAAAAAGAAATATCCCGGAAAGCACTTTACATACAGTGATGGTATGATACAAGTTGACCAAGAGGATGGAGGCTATTATTACATAAATGCCGCAACCGGCAACCGTCTTGCAGATACTTACAAATATGCAAACGATTTTTCTGAGGGGTTAGCTGTAGTTGAAAAGGACGGAGATGGCTACAAAAGAATTATAAACAAGCAAGGGAAAACGATACTCCGGGAAACTGAAGATTTTGAAATAAAAGGAAATATTTTCTCCGAAGGAGTAATCGCCACAAGGTATAAATATGATTATTGCTACATGTACAATCCCCTTGGACATGGAGATTACGTCTACAACCAAAAGGGTGCAACAGACAAAACTATAGATATTTGGTTTAAAGAAGGACTCGAAGCCATGAACAAAAAGCGATACTCCGAGGCTAAAGAAATCTTCTACCGGATTATTATGAATGCTCCTGAGAACGGAATGGCTATTAATAATTACGGTGTCTGCCTGGATAATATGGGATACAAGGAAGAAGCCCTCGAAGCCTTTACAATGGCATTCGATCTGAATCCTAACAATACAACAGCTAAGAATAATATGGAACTTACGAAAAAAGAATTATTGCAGCAACAAGAGCAAACAGAAATCGAGACAGAAGAAAGTAACTCCGGTACCTTTTGGGATGCTTTGGCTAGTTTCGGCAATTTGTTGGGACAAATGGCAGGCAATTACGCCGGACAGAATGCGGATAATTCATATTCATCCGGCTATAGTGGACACAACAACAGCTCGTCATCAAACAATGCATCTTCCTATCAGACACAATATTCCAGATGGGAGAGCATAGCCGAAAGACATTATAATTCTATAACCAATACAGGATTTAGAGTGCGAGATAAACAAGGCAATAGAGGCGGAAGTGCCATGCAAGGCACGAATAGCGGCAATTATGTGCAAATGAAGAAATCGTTCCGAGATGCACAAAGACAAATGCGTAATATACGGAACGATGCCAAAAGGCATGGCGTGACAATTACACAATCCAAATGGGAAACAGCCACTATTACATATTAATAATAAGGTTTTAAACAGTGTCTTATCCCGAATTTAATTGAAATTTAGCAGTAATCAGTAAATCCGGGATAAGACAAAATTAAGATATTATCCCCTTTATTGCTTCAATCTTTCCCAATAAGGTTTGAGTTGAGTTTGGAGGTAACTCATCACTTCGAAAAAAGTAAGTTGAGTTGATACCATAAGTTTCTTCATAAACGCATTCCATCTGATGTTCAATTCGGGGTTCTCTGCAAATTCAGAACTGAAGGCAACGTGATTCCCCTGATAATCGGTTTGGCGATTCTTGAATGTAGCCTTTATTGCTTCATCTAATATTTCAGTGTCGCATTTTCCACCTTGCAAGATTGTATAAAGATCATAGAAATCTTTCATGCGGCTATTTACCTCAGCTCTTGAAATCATAGTCTGAAATTTCTCAGCCACTACTGTTTCCAAAGAATAAGCCATGATGTTGGTATCGGGAAAGCCGTCAAGTAAGTTTGGATAATCCAATTCTAAAGGTCGAGGAGTTATCACATCGCCGAATCCTATATCCATAGAAATGTCTTGGCGAATCGTATCAATAGAAGCGGTCAATGTCAGCCTTACACCTGGATATTTCTTTTCCACCGCAATGTCGTCAGTACGCAATGTGTCAACGTAGAATATCACACCATCTTGTTCGTAAGAGATAGCGCAAATCTCCGCAAATACTTTTCTGACATTTTCCTTGTCACTATCAATTTGATGCCCCATAAAGTCAATATCCAATGTAGGTCTTGCCAAGAGTTGCTCGTGAGCATAAAGCAGTGTGCCGCCCTTCAAGAAGAAATGGTCGTGAAAACGGCTTATTGATAGACGATATAACAGACGTTCTTGGAGGTATCGGGTAACGAGCATCTGATAGCGTTGTCCTTCGCTCCGTGAGATATTCAGCAATTTAGCTTTCACAGAGCGACCATAATTGTGTATTTCTCTTATAGCCATGCTTCAAGATAGTGGCTAAGTGTATTGCGGACTCTGAGCTTAGAGGAGTAATCCATCAATCGAGATATATTATTCTTAGGTAGTTTTATATAAGTTTGAAGGATTTCCGCCATCACATCAATGCCTACTTTATTACGATACTTTACTGCATCACAAACCGAACGTTCCAAATCGAAAATTGGCACATTGTATCCTTGTATCTCTTTTTGGGTAACACCGATAGATAGTAATTTGTCAGATTGATATATCAGTTGGAACTCGGGATAATCGGGCAGAACAACCTTCCGACTACGTTCAATGGCTACATAGTAAGCATTAGGTATCTGAGTAGTGAGATTGTAAGCCGACCATGCAGACCAAAGACAGAGGATGCCATTGGGAATTATCAAGCGAATATCCACCATCGTATCTGCCAATGCATCCATATGGGCATACACACCATTTTTCAGTCGCATAGCCTCCCCTTTGCGAACAGAAGCCTGCAATTGCTGTTCCTGCCAGTTGCTCAAACCTTGCGTGGAAACAAAACCATTTTTTTTCAGTTGGTCTTCTATGCTCATATTGTCCTTATTATTACTCCTTGCAAATATACTGCAAATATTCAAATATGCAGTATGTTTTAAAGGTAAAAAGCGAAAAATCCTTTATTCTATATGTCGGTATACAATCAACACGGTTAAACTTAAAGTACCCAATACAGTACGCAGAGACAAATCGGCAAAGAAATTGTCAAGGCTGACTAAGTGCATATTTATCATGAATTCAAAAGCTGAAGAAAAGATTTCAGGGTTATCGGTTTCACTCATCTCCTCTTCTTGAAATTGGTATAAAACACAGAGGCTGAATCAAAATCTTTATTTCAATTTTGATTCAGCCTCAATTATCGTATATACATTCTTCTATTATTCCGTCACCAACGGGCGTTTGCGCCAATCATCCTTCACATAGCTATCCGGATAAACGGTTTTATCAATAATCTCACCGCCTTTCAGATGTATCCACGAGGTAAAGGTACGTTCTCCTTCTTTCAGCACAATCACGCGGGCACCGTTAGAGAGATGGTTGTATTCCGTATTCCCACCCGTGAAACGACCGTAAGCCAGCACGACACCTTTCCACATGACTGAATAATCATTATCATGGTCGTGTCCGACAAAAGTTCCCATCACATCACCGGCTTCTTTCATTGCGGCAAACATGCCGGTATTGATGGCAGGGGCACAGGCTTTCTCCATCCGCGTACCATAAAGGATTGCGGTTTCATCGGAAGCGGCCTGGTTATATTCGGGCAGGGGAATATGGAAGAATGCCAAAGCAGGCAAAGGCTTCCCATTATTCTTTGCAGTGAAAGCTGCACTTTGCTGGCGATACCAGTTCACCTGGTCAAAAGTAAGCCAGTCGTAGCCCTTCACATCCGGCAGTTTGGAGTAAGAGTGAGAATCGAGGCAATAGAGTACGGACGCATCTTTCTTGCCATCCGAAGACTTCACTGTAAGAACATAGTCGGGAGACTCTACTGCTCCACGGTCGGGCTGGATATTATAAGGCATCGCGCGAATGATGTCGTACAATTCAGCACGCGTCTTTCCCTGCTCATTATCGTGGTTGCCGAAAGTCACCACAAACGGAATCTTACGGGAAGAGGCACAGGCAAGCACCGTGCGCATCGCCGTATCTGCCGGTGCGGCATAAACCACATCTCCCGTAAATACGACTAAATCGGGACGTTCGGCATCAAGCACTTCGTTGATGCGCTTCAAAGCAATGGCCGATGCCGGGTTGTGATACTGGAAGTGAATGTCAGTGAACTGAACGATCTTGAATTCTCCGTTCTTGTTAAACTTTAAAGGGGCAACCTGTGCCTGGCAGAACAGAACCGTAAGAAAAGCCAGACAAAGGGTTAAAGAAATTCTCTTCATGTTCATGATTAGTTTTAGGTAGTTATTCAGGTTGAAATCAGTTATTATGGTAATCTTTTTATTCTTTAGTAATCAGCACTGTCGCATAGGCTGATATGCCCTCTTCACGACCTGTAAAGCCAAGTTTTTCTGTCGTGGTGGCTTTAATGGAGATATCATCCTCATCCACTCCCATCACTTCGGAGAGCGTCTGCTGAATGGCGGGAATGTGAGGTTTCAGTTTAGGGCGTTCCACACAGATGGTTGCATCGATGTTTCCCACGGCGTAACCTTTCGTTGCTATCAGTTCCACCGTTTTCTTTAATAATATCTTGCTGTCGATGTTCTTGAATTCTCCTGCGGTATCGGGAAAGTGATAGCCGATATCGCGCATATTGGCAGCTCCCAACAGGGCATCACAGATGGCATGTATCAGCACGTCGGCATCCGAATGTCCGAGTAATCCCTTTTCATGTTCCAGGCGGATACCGCCCAACCAAAGTTCGCGCCCCTCCACCAACTGATGGACGTCAAAGCCAAAACCCACACGTATTTTCATATCGCTTTTCTTGTTTTAAATTGGATGAATGCACGAAAGTACGGAAAAAAAGCGAGGTAACAAGAGAAGATATTTATTTTGGTGGAAGAATAGACAAGTTATTTTTTAAGCGTTACTAAACGTTACCAACAAGAAAATTTTCGTATATTTGAGAAATCATACAATCCACTAATACCCACAGACATGAAAAAGCTATTTCTCGCCGCAGTTATCTGCACAAGCCTCAGCGCATTCGGCCAGACCGCCAACGACCGGGTAGCAAGCTACATGAATCAGGAGAACTGGTTTGAACTGCAACGGGAATTCGCCGTTAACAAAGACTCTCTGAATCCTTTCCTGTGCGATTTTGGACAAGTATTGCTATATAACTTCTTCAACCGTCCCGAAGCAGCCTGCGAAGCCATCGGCAACTTACTGGCCGAACAACAGGAGAATATGGGATTTGAAAATACAGCTTCTATGGTTTACTTCCTTGCCGAAAACCTAAGCAAGCTGGGGGCAAACGACCAGGCCGCCGAAACACTGAAACGTTTCTGTGACCAACTGACAGGGCAAGTGGACAGTGCTTTCCTGACAGTATACCGGAGAAAAGAAAAAGAATATCGTGTTTTGTCCGGCTATGCCTTATACCAATGGGAAAAACCGGATATGGATTTAGTACTGCCTATCCGCATAGACAGCATAGGCAAAAGCGGTTCGGGAGCCACCGCCATAACTTTGGAAGGAACTGTGAATGGAAAAGAACAGAACTTCACATTAGATACGGGCGCAGGTGTCAATGTAGTCACCCCCGAAGTAGCCAAAGCCTGCGGAATGAAGATACTGGATGTGGAAATCACAGCAAGCGGAGTACGTACCGGAAGCGGACAATTCGCCATTGCCGAAGAGATAAAGATAGGCTCTCTCGTGATGCGAAACGTACCTTTCTATGTGCTGGATATGAAAACCGGGGATAAAAAGGCGGACCGCTACATGAAACATCTGGAAGCCATCATCGGGCTGCCTATCCTCAATCGACTTCAAGAAATAAAACTCGATTTCCGCACCAACCGGCTGACAATTCCCAAAGACCTGACTCCCGCACCGGGATTTGCCCCGAACATCTGCTTTACGGGAAAAGGCATCCTTGACCTTGAAGTAGTATATGACCATGAATTACTACGGATGAACTTCGACAGCGGTTCCGGTCTCAGCCAGTTGAATTACGACTACTTTGAACAGCATAAAGACCGCATCGAACGGATAGCCGAGAGAGATTCAATGGGACTTGGCGGCTTCGGCGGCACAGCACGGGTCTGCATTTACAAACTGCCGGGCGCATGCTTCCAGATAGGCGAATATATGGGATGTACAGATAGCCTCAGCGTAGTGGCGACACCTGAACAAAATGGGGTTCACTTCGCCGGAGATGGAACTATAGGAATGGATATATTCCGAAGTTTCAGTACGGTTACAATGAACATGAAGGATATGTTCGTGAAGACAACGCCACGGACACAGGGAGTCAATGCCACGATTTACGACCCTAAAAAGCTGCATCTGAATATACCGGAAAAGGATTTGAAAATAACAGACGTACTATTAGGAATAACCGGTTTTTATCTGGACTGGTGGAACTCACGCCGCTAAAAATCATCTTCTGCGACGCCCGAACAAATCCTTAATCCCGTCAAGGTCGAAACCTAACGTAAAGCGAAGTGTCTGGTCGAGCGGATTGCTCTGTGCCGTAGACACCAGATAAGCGGCATCCAGCGAGAACACGCTCATCTTGAATCCTGC